>Ga0181519_10001077_pt1 | contig 24041 bp, 30 predicted proteins | sample PEATcosm2014_Bin_26_FD_121102 | JGI IMG/M metagenome (GOLD analysis project Ga0181519, IMG submission 121102) | Peatland microbial communities from MTU Mesocosm Facility, Houghton, MI, USA - PEATcosm2014_Bin02_10_metaG | ecosystem: Environmental > Terrestrial > Soil > Wetlands > Peat | place...
GACGCCTCGGTCAAGGCGGGCGACCGTGTTATGGTCGACATATTTTCCGATGAAAAGTTTGTCGATGTCATTGGCACATCGAAGGGGCGCGGGTTCGCCGGCGTAGTCCGCCGCCATCACTTTGGCGGAGGACAGAAGGCGCACGGCCACATGTTCCAGGTGCAGGGCTCGATCGGCGCATCGTCGTATCCCTCGCGCGTCTTTCCCGGCCAGCGCATGCCCGGCCACATGGGCCACGCGCAGATCACGGTGCGCAATCTGCGCATCCGCGGCATCGATGTGGAAGACAACCTCCTGATGGTCGAGGGCGCGGTGCCCGGTCCGCGCGATGGATATGTTCTGATCTCGAAGGCAAAGGCCCCGCCGCGCGAGCGCCGCGGATTTGCCGGAGGCACAACGCTGGATCCGTTGAAGGCCTCGAAGAAGGCTTCGCCGAAGAAGAAGTAGTAAGGCAGCGAGTTAGTTCGTGCAACACGGAAGTAAACTCTGCGCGGGGAACGGACCGGGTACCGCAGACTAACAAGAGTAGGGCCCGCCGCAACGATGGCGGGCATGAAGAGAGAAGAGCGATGGCAAAGATCGAAGTAGTCAATCTCGCGGGAAAGAGGGTCGGCGAGTTCGAACTCCTCGACGAGGTGTTCTCGGGCGGGACCAACGAGGCGCTGCTGTGGGAGTCGGTGAAGCACTACCGCGCCGCGCTGCGCCAGGGCACCGCGTCCACCAAGACGCGCGGACTTGTTTCCGGCGCCGGACGCAAGCTGTGGAAGCAGAAGGGGACCGGCCGGGCGCGCATTGCATCGATCCGCAGCCCGCTGTGGCGTTCTGGCGGTACGGTCCACGGGCCGAAGCCGCGCAGCTACGAGTACGTTTTCCCGCAGAAGAAGCTGATGGGCGCGCTGCGCTCGGCGATTGCGGCCAAGATTGCGGACGGCAAGTTGACGGTGGTTGAGTCGTTTGAGGTTTCCGAGGCCAAGACCAAGCTCTTCCGCGCCGCGCTCGACAAACTCGATGCCGGAAAGACGACGTTGCTGGTCGAGTCCAGCCGCCAGCTCGGCGAAAAGCTCTATCTGGGAACGCGTAACTTGGCGGGCGTTGAGCTTGTGCTCAGCTCCGAAGTGCATCCTTACGATCTGCTGCGCTACGAACACGCCATCTTCTCGAAGGATGCCATCGAGGCGCTACAGCAGACGCTGAAGAAGTTTGTATCCAAACGCAGCAAAGCAGCGGCAGAAGCCGACCAAGCCGCCGCCGAGAAGGAGGTTGCGTAAATGCCAACCCTCTATACAGTGATTCGCCGCCCGCTCATCACCGAGAAGGGCATGGGCGTGAAAGAGACCCAGAACACGCTGGTCTTCGAGGTCGATCTCAAGGCCAGCAAGACCGAGGTCAAGCAGGCCGTCGAGACGCTCTTCAAGGTCAAGGTGAGCGGCGTGCGCACCTCCACGGTGGAAGGAAAAGAGCGCCGCCGCGGCAAGTTTACCGGCTATCGCCCCGACTGGAAGAAGGCCTATGTCCGTCTGAAGGATGGGCAGAAGATGCCGGAGTATCTGAACAGCATGTAGGTGCAGGTTGTATGTTGCAGTTTGTTAGTTGTGAGTTGAATGCAGAAGCGACGAGGAAGTCGCGAAGATTCTGAAAGAAAACTAGCTAAAAGCTATAGGCCAGCAGCTAGGAGCTAAAACAAATGCCGATCAAATCATTTCGACCGATTACTCCTACACTCCGCTTCCAGACGAAGCTGGTGAACGACGACCTGACGACGGACAAGCCGCATAAGCCGCTGCTCTCTGTGAAGCAGCGCACCGGAGGACGTAACAGCACCGGGCGGCTGACCATCCGTCACCAGGGCGGAGGCCACAAGCAGAAGCTGCGGCTGATTGACTTCAAGCGCGACAAGTACGGCATCCCGGCCACGGTTGCGACGATTGAATACGATCCGAACCGCAGCTCGCGCATAGCGTTGGTCCACTATGCAGACGGCGAGAAGCGATACATTATTCAGCCGATCGGATTGAAGGTTGGGCAGTCGATCATGAGCGGGCCGGACGCCGATATTCTGGTGGGCAACGCTCTTCCGCTGAAGAATATCCCCCTCGGAACCATTGTGCACAATATCGAGCTGCGACCGGGCAAGGGAGCGCAGATGGCACGTTCTGCCGGCGCTCAAGTCAATCTGATTGCCAAGGAAGGCGACTATGCGCTGCTTAAGTTGCCCTCAGGGGAGACGCGCAAGGTGCTGGTGGAGTGCATGGCGACGATCGGCCAGGTGGGTAACACGGATCACGAGAATGTTTCCATCGGCAAGGCGGGGCGCAATCGCTGGAAGGGGATCAACCCTGCCAACCGCGGCGTCACTATGAATCCGGTCGACCATCCGCACGGTGGAGGTGAAGGCAAGACCTCCGGCGGACGCCACCCGGTCACCCCATGGGGCCAGCCCACGCGCGGATATAAGACACGCAACAACAAGCGGACCGATGTATTTATCGTCAGCCGCCGCAGTAAGTAGAAGAATTGGCAAAATGTTTTTGTAGCTAAGGAATTATTGAGTACGGAAGTAATGTAGTACCAAGTCTCGCAGCCAAGAGATTCGTCGTAACCAGCACCGTAACCGCAGTAGGAATCTGGAGTCGTCAAGATGGCACGTTCCGCAAAGAAGGGTCCGTTTATCGACGCGCATCTGCAATCGAAGATCACGGTCATGAACCAGACCAACGATAAAAAGGTTGTGCGCACCTGGTCGCGCCGCTCGACCATATTCCCAGACATGGTCGGCCACACCATCGCCGTGCATAATGGGCGTAAGTTTATTCCTGTTTATGTGACTGAGAATATGGTCGGTCATAAGCTGGGCGAGTTCTCCGCGACGCGTACGTTCAAGGGCCACTCTGCGCGTACGGCCGAGACCACCGTCAAACCGAAGTAGCTCGTGGCGTTGGTGTAGTTGGATTTTTTTGTCGTAGAAGCAAGACGCAGCAGTTTGTTTGAAGGATTAAAGCTATGTCGAAGATTGCAACAGAAAAAGTTCGGGAGTTTCGCGCGGAAGCCAGATTTCAGCGCAGCAGCCCACAGAAGGCGAAGCTGGTTCTCGATACCATTAAGGGCATGCGCGTGGAGCGGGCTCTCAACACCGTGCACTTCTCCACCAAGAAGATGGCGCCGGCGATCGAGAAGGTATTGCGCTCGGCCATTCAGAATGCGACCCACGCCTCGCAGGAGCAGGGCCTCGATATCGATGTGGATAACCTGGTTGTTCGCACAGCCGTGGCGAATGATGGACCGCGCATGAAGCGCATCCGGCCCGCGCCTATGGGGCGAGCGTTCCGTTACCAGCGCAGGCTTACGCACATTATTGTCACGGTCGCGGAGAAGAAGCCTGTAACCGAGGTTACCGCGGTTGCGCCTGAGCCTGAAGAAACTAAGCAGACGCCGGCCAAGCCGGTGGCCAAGAAACAGGCGGCCAAGAAGACGCCGGCGAAGAAGACTGCAACAAAGAAGACTGCAACCAAGAAGGAAGCAAAGAAGGCTGTAAAGTAATACCGATTGGGAATGGGACAGTTCCGAGAACCTCTCGGGTAACTTGGAAATTCAGCAGGCCCTGCCGGCTCAACCGGTATTGGGGCGAAGGTTAGGGAAGCTATGGGACAAAAAGTCCATCCGTATGGGTTTCGCCTCGGCGTCAACAAGCCGTGGAAGTCACGATGGTTTGTCGAGCGCGGCTATGACAAGCTGCTGGTTGAGGACGTCAAGCTCAAAGCTGAGCTGCGCGAGAAGCTGAAGGCGGCCGGTGTCAGTTCCGTGGAAGTCGAGCGCCCCGGCAACAAACTTCGTCTTATTATCCGCACTGCACGTCCGGGTATCATCATCGGTCGCAAGGGCGCGGAGATCGACAAGCTCAAGGTCGACATCCAGAAGCGGACCTCGCGCGAGGTATTTATCGACATTTTGGAGGTAAACAAGCCGGAACTCGACGCGCAACTGGTCTCCGAAAACATCGCGCTACAGTTGGAGAAGCGCGTAAGCTTCCGCCGCGCCATGCGCAAGTCGGTAGATTCCGCGCTGCGATTTGGTTGCAAGGGCATCAAGGTGCGCGTGTCGGGCCGGTTGAACGGTAATGAGATCGCGCGCTCGGAGTGGTACCTACAGGGCCGTCTTCCGTTGCACACGCTGCGCGCCGACATCGACTACGGGTTCTCCGAGGCGCATACAACCTACGGAATCATCGGCGTCAAGACATGGGTCTATCGCGGCGATATCTATGAGCAAAAAAAGCGCCGCGATCAGGGAACGACCACTGGAGTGTTCTAGGAACAGTTGTATGTTACGGGATGCTAGTTAGGCTGCGAATTTGTAGGTTTGAGTTGTAAACAGTTATGAGTTAGAGGGTTTTATTTATGTTATTGCCAAAGAAGGTCAAGTTTCGCAAGCAGCAGCGCGGGCGCATGTGCGGCAAGGCATGGCGCGGGTCCGATCTCTCGTTCGGCGACTTCGGCCTGAAGGTGCAGGAGTGCGGCTACATCACCGACCGGCAGATTGAGGCCAGCCGTATCGCCATGACGCGGTTTATCAAGCGCGGCGGCAAGGTCTGGCTGCGCATCTTCCCCGATAAGCCGATCACCAAGAAGCCCGCCGAGACGCGTATGGGCAAGGGCAAGGGCGCGCCCGACCACTGGGTTGTGGTCGTCCGCCCCGGCAAGATTTTATTCGAGATGGAGGGCGTCACGCCCGAACTGGCGAAGGAAGCCATGCGTCTGGCTGCCCACAAGCTGCCGCTCAAGACGCTGTTTGTCCAACGCCACACCGTCAAGGCAACCGTGGCTGTCAAGTAGTGGCTACGGCGAAGCACCGGGCTGGTCGAAAGAATTAGTAACGAAAGAAGATAATTATGGAATTTGAAAAAATAAGCAATCTTACCGACGAAGAGTTGCCTGCCCAGCAGACCAAGTCTGCCGAACAGCTCTTTCGTCTTCGCTTCCAGAAGAGCCTTGGCAACAATGAAGGCGTCAAGAAGCTGCGCGAGCTTAAGCTCGACATCGCCCGCATCCAGACCGTAATCCGCGCGCGCGCGCTGGCCTCCGAGAAGACTGCATCGCCGGCCGCCGTTCCATCGGCTCCGGCGGCGAGCACACGCACCGCACGCAAGAAAGTGAAGAAGGACTAATTATGGCAGACACAGCAAACACCGCCGCGGCCCCAGAAGCGCAGGTCTCTCATCGCAACGAGAAGGTCGGCATGGTCGTCTCGACCAAGATGCAGAAGACCATCGTGGTCGAGATCGAGATGCGCAAGGCACACCCCAAATACAAGCGCGTGATGAAGTCGAACAAGAAGTTCTATGCGCACGACGAGTTGAACTCGGCGCGGGTTGGCGATGTGGTGCGCATTCGCGAGGCGCGTCCACTGTCGAAGCTGAAGCGCTGGTCGCTCGAGGAGATCGTCCGCCGCTCCACGCTCCCGCAACTGGATGAGAAAACGGTTGCTGAAGAGAAGTAGTTTGATTCCCGCGGAGATTTTCCGTCCCGCGGCGCAGATGAGAGCTTCAAAGGGGATATAACCCCTGGCCGCATGGCCCAGGAGAACGAACATGTCAGTCCAGATGAGAACGATGCTCGACGTTGCCGACAACTCCGGCGCGCGCAAGTTGCAGGTGATCCTGCCGCTCGGCGGCGGCTTGGGCAAGAAGGCGGGCCTCGGCGACGTGGTGACGGCGGCGGTGAAGGAAGCATCGCCCGACGGCACGGTCAAGAAGGGCAAGGTGGTGAAGGCGGTCATCGTGCGCACGCGCAAGGAGTATCGCAGGCGCGACGGCACCTACATCCGCTTCGACCAGAACGCCGCCGTGGTCATCAACGATGTCAACGAGCCGGTGGGTACGCGCGTCTTCGGGCCGGTGGCCCGCGAGTTGCGCGAAAAGAAGTTTCTCAAGATTGTCTCGCTTGCACCCGAGGTGATCTAAGAACAGTTGTGAGTTGTTAGTTGTGTGTTCTCGGCGCATCGATGGTTTGCCGGGGTGAGATTAATTCAAAGCGGATTCCGGCTCCGACAGATCGCCGAGGTGAGAGGGAATAGCAATGCCGACGAAGCTCAAGCCCGTCACGAAGAGCAAGATCAAGATCAAACGCAACGACACCGTTGAGGTGATCGCCGGCAAGGACAAGGGCAAGCGTGGCCGCGTGCTTCGTGTGATTGCCGACCGGGGCCGTCTTCTGGTGGAGCACGTCATGATGATCAAGAAGCATGTGAAGCCGAACCCGCAGAGGAACATCAAGGGCGGCATTGCCGAGCAGGAGTCTTCCATCCACATCTCCAATGTGATGCTGGTGGATGGAGAAGGCAACAAGACCCGTGTGGGAACAAGGGTTGAAGACGACAGGAGAGTCCGCTTCTCCAAGGCAAGCGGGAACGCAATTCCGGAGAAGAAAAAGTAGAGCATTATCAGTAGTTGATCGGGTGTTATTGAATAAACAGGTTTATCCCACGAATCGGTACACGGGCCGCGATGCCCACTCCGGAAACCGTGGAGAAAGCGAAATCGATTATGGCGGCACGATTTAGAGAGAAGTATCTGAGCGAGATCCGGCCGGCGATTGCCAAGGAACTTGGCATCACCAATCCGATGGCGATTCCACGACTGGAGAAGATCGTCGTCAACATGGGGCTTGGCGAGGCCACGCAGAACGTGAAGATCATGGACCCGCTGGTGGCCGACCTGGCGTCGATCGCCGGCCAGAAGCCAGTCGTTACCAAGGCGAAGAAGTCGATCGCTGCCTTCAAAGTGCGCGAGGGCATGCCAATCGGTGCGATGGTCACTCTGCGCGGCGACAAGATGTACGAGTTCCTCGACCGGCTTATCTCGATCGCTCTGCCGCGCGTGCGCGACTTCCGCGGCGTCTCCTCGAAGAGCTTCGATGGACGCGGCAACTACACGCTCGGCCTGCGCGACCAGCTCATCTTCGCCGAGATCGACTATGCGAAGGTGGACAAGCTGAAGGGCATGAACGTCACCATTGTCACCACGGCGGCCGACGACAAGGGCGCCCGCGCCCTGCTGAAGGGCTTCGGTATGCCGTTCCGGGTTGGAGCTTAGATAGCCGAACCACACGGTCAAAACAGAACTTGCAATAAGGACAGAGAGCAAACACTATGGCAACTACCGCAAAACGCGTCAAGGACGCAAGAAAGCCGAAGTTCAAATCCCGCCAGCACAACCGGTGCCAATTGTGCGGCCGTCCCCGCGCGTTCCTGCGCAAGTTCGGGATCTGCCGTCTCTGCTTCCGCAACCTCGCGCTCAAGGGCGAGATTCCGGGCGTCGTCAAGTCAAGCTGGTAAATGTTGCGGTGCGGCAACCTGTATACTGAATAGGTTGTCGTTGCCGTTTTACCCTTCCAGAGACCTCATCCGCCAAGGATGCTGAAGTCTGGGAGCAGTTGGTTTTCGAGATGCAGCGTATAGCTCCATCGAATGGTTGCAGCAACATTTCCGCTGGTTCTCGCCGTTGAGAGACACGGTCGAGCGAACGGGGAATGAAGGAGAATGAATGAACCTGACCGATCCAGTAGCTGACTTTCTGACGCGCATCCGCAACTCCATCCGCGCGCGCCACCAGAAGCTCGACGTGCCCGCCTCCAAGCTCAAGAGCGAGATCGCCCGCATCCTGAAGGAGGAGGGCTATATCGCCAACTACAAGCCCGCCGAAGAGGGTGGCATGAAGGTGCTGCGTGTGTATCTGAAGTACGGCCCCAACAACGAGGCGGTCATCCGCGACCTGCAGCGCGTCTCGCGTCCTGGATGCCGCGTGTATCTTGGCCGTGACGAGATTCGCCGCGTACAGGGCGGACTCGGCATCTCGATCCTGACCACGCCGAAGGGCGTGATGACCGGTCGCCAGGCGCGCCGCGAGGGCGTTGGCGGAGAGATACTCTGCGAAGTCTGGTGAAGCTTGCCGCATCGGGCGGACACGCTTCGTCCCATTCTCTGCGGGTTTGAACGATTTGCTCCGACGCGGTTCGCCGATGCCGGACTTGAAGGTTAGAACGATGGGCTCATGCCCAGGCTGCAGTGGAACTCAATACGCTTCACACTGAGCGACTCGCAAGCCACAAAGGAATTTCGAATGTCCCGTATCGGCAAGAAGCCAATTCCCATGCCAGCCGGCGTCAAGTACACGGTCAGCGCAGATGGCAACACCGTGCTTGTGGAAGGCCCCAAGGGCAAGGTCACTGCCATGCTTCCCGGCGGGATCAAGCTGCTGCAACAAGATGGCAACTTGATCGCCGAACGCGAAAGCGACAGCCAGTCCGCTTTCCATGGACTGGCGCGCGCGCTGGTCTCCAACGCCGTCACCGGAGTCACCAAGGGCTGGAGCAAGGAACTCGACATCGTCGGCATCGGGTACCGCGCCGAGTTGAAGGGCAAGAACACGGTCGTTTTTACCCTCGGATTTTCGCACCAGATTGAGTTTCCGTTGCCCACCGGCATCGAGGTCGTTATCGATCCCAAGCAGACGCATCTCGCTATATCCGGCATCGACCGCCAGAAGGTCGGCCAGGTTGCCGCCGACATGCGTTCTCTGCGCAAGCCCGATCCGTATAAAAACAAGGGAGTCCGCTACACCGGCGAGAGGTTGAAGAAGAAGGTCGGCAAGACCGGAGCGAAGTAGGATCTGACAATCAACCCGAACGTCTCCAGCACTCTGGCGACGCCAATAGGAAGGAAAGCAAGACTATGCTAAAACCCCGCGAACGCAACGTCATCCGCCAGCGCGTGCATACCCGCATCCGCGAGAAGATGTCCGGCACCGCCGAGCGTCCCCGCCTCAACATCTACCGCTCGTTGAACCACATCTACACGCAGTTGATCGACGATCTTAATGGTGTCACGCTGGTTTCGGCCTCATCGTTTGGTAAAAAGACTGAGGAGAAACACTACGGCGGTAATATCGCCGCAGCCAAGTCCGTCGGCAAGCTGATTGCCGAGCGCGCGCAGGAGAAGGGAATCAAAAAAGTGGTCTTCGATCGCGGCGGCTATCTGTATCACGGCCGGGTGAAGGCTCTGGCCGATGCGGCCCGCGAGGCCGGACTGGAATTCTAAGCGACAGGTTTGGTTGCGCCCCAACGGGCAGCAAGAGAGGAATGGCAGATGGCAATGATGAAGAAAAAGTTTGACGCGAACCGGCTCAATCTGAAGGACGAGGTAGTGTCGATCAATCGCGTCACCAAGGTGGTCAAGGGTGGCAAGAACATGTCCTTTGCCGCGCTGGTGGTGGTTGGCGACCCCGGCGAAGGCGTCGTCGGGTACGGTTCAGGCAAGGCCAAGGAGGTCCCCCAGGCCATTCGCAAGGGGATCGAGTCGGCCAAGAAAAATTTGTTCAAGATCAATCTCACGGCGACCACCATTCCGCACCAGGTGCTGGGCCACTACGGGGCCGGCTCGGTGATGCTCAAGCCCGCGCCCGAAGGCACGGGAGTGATCGCCGGTAAAACCGTGCGCGCTGTGATGACCTCGGCCGGCGTGCAGAACGTGCTGACCAAGTCGCTTGGATCGGCCAACCCGCACAACGTCATCAAGGCCACGTTCGACGCACTCATACAACTGCGCAACAAAGCCGAAGTCGCCGCCCTGCGCGGCAAGACTGTAGAGGAGTTCTAGCCATGGCCAAGCCCGCAACCATCGCCAAGATCAGGCTGCAATACTTTCGCTCGAAGATCTGCACCCCGACCAAGCACAAGCTGGTCATCAAGGGGCTCGGCTTTACCCGGCTCAACCAGATCGTCGAGCGCGAAGACACACCGTCGGTCCGCGGCATGGTGGCGAAGGTGCCACATCTTGTCCGCGTCGTCGATTAAATAACAGAAGCAATCAAACGCTTCACAATATGCGAGTCGGCGTGCTATCGAGCTACCGGCGTTATAGCGAGGAAACAGGAAATGGCAATCCGCAATCTCTCTAACCTGCACGCACCCAAGAAGGCGAACGAAAACAAGAAACGCGTCGGCCGCGGCATGGGGTCGGGCATGGGCAAGACGTCCACCCGCGGCCACAAGGGCCAGGGCTCGCGCTCCGGTTCGTCGCTGATGCGCGGCTTCGAGGGCGGCCAGATGCCGCTGCACCGCCGCCTGCCCAAGCGCGGCTTCACCAACATCTTCCGCGTGGAGTACACGGTCCTCGGCCTGGACCGCGTCGCCGAAATTCTGGCGACTGATCCGGGCACTGAGTTCACCCTCGACAAGATCGTCTCCCTCGGCCTGCTGCGCAAGAAGGGTGGGCTCATCAAGGTTCTCAACAACGGCAAACTGACCGAACCGGTTACCATCCACGCGCACAAGTTCTCCAAGACCGCGCAGGAGGCCATCGAGAAGGTTGGCGGCAAGGCAGTTCTGATCGGTTAACCAAGCTCCGCCGAGTGCATCTGCCCGGCGCTTTCAACCAGGATAGGGATTCACCCCATGGACGCCCGGCTCGCGAAGGCCGGCCACAGGCAACAGCGAAGAGGTTCTGATGTTTGAGAAATTCGCCAACATCTTCCGTATTCCCGATCTCCGCAAGCGTGTCCTCTTCACGCTTGGACTGCTGGCGGTCTATCGTCTGGGGGCGTTCATTCCAACGCCGGGTATCAACGCGGACGCGCTCGCGCAGTACTTCAATCTGAACTCCAGTTCACTGCTCGGTCTGGGCGATCTGTTCACCGGCGGCAATCTTCGCCGGCTCACCATCTTCGCGCTCGGCATCATGCCGTACATCACGGCGTCGATCATCTTTCAACTGCTCACTGTGATCTATGAGCCGCTGGCCAAGCTACAGAAGGAAGGCGAACTCGGCCGCCGCAAGATCACACAGTGGACCCGCTACGTCACCGTTCTGTTGGGCGTCATCCAGTCCTTCGCCATCGCGCTTACCCTCACCAGCTCCGGCGCGTCGATGGTTACTATTCCGCGCAGCGCGTTCATTCCGATGTGCGTCATCACGCTCACGGCCGGCACTGCCTTCATCATGTGGCTGGGTGAGCAGATCACCGAGCGTGGAATTGGCAACGGCATGTCGCTGCTCATCTTCACCGGCATCGTCGTCGGCCTGCCGCGCGGCATTATGGACATCTACGGCAAAGCGCGCGACGAGACCTGGGGGCCGTTAACCCCACTGGTGCTGGTAGCACTGGTCGCAGGCATGGTCGCCGTGGTTGCGTTCATCGTCTTTGTGGAGCGCTCCGAGCGCCGCATCCCGGTGCAGTATGCCAAGCGCATCGTGGGACGCAAGATGATGGGCGGCCAATCGACCCACCTCCCGCTGCGAGTCAACTCCGGTGGCGTAATGCCGGTCATCTTCGCCAGCTCGATCCTCTCAGCTCCGCTGCTCTTCTCCAGAATGAGCTTCTTCGGCAGCGGCCCGCTCAACGAAACTCGCTTCCTCGGCCCGATCCTGCAAGGTCTGCTACCCGGCGAACCGTGGTATGAGGTGCTCTACATTGCCGCGATCGTCTTCTTCGCGTACTTCTATATCTCCATTGTCTTTCGCCCAGACGACATCGCCGATAACATGCGCAAGTACGGCGGCTTCATCCCTGGCATCCGTCCCGGCCGCCGCACCTCGGACTTCATCAACGACGTGCTCACCCGCATCACACTGGTGGGCGCGCTCTATCTGATCATCATCTCCATCATTCCGACCATCCTCATCAGCGGAATCCACTTCAACCACTTGTGGCTGATCGGCTCCTTCTTCGATCGCCTGCCGCCCGTGTTTACCAACGGGTTTGGCTTCAACTTTTACTTTGGCGGCACCAGTCTGCTGATCGTTGTCGGCGTAGCCATGGACACCGTGCAGCAGGTGGAATCGCAACTCATCATGCGCCACTACGACGGCTTCTCTCCCAAGAGCGGCCGCATTCGCGGACGGCGCAGTTGGTAGGACGGGCCCATTGACGCACAATTCCAAATCGCATCCGACGGCCCCGGCAGGGAATGACTTTCTGCCTGGGCCGGTCCTTCTTTTAGGCGCACCCGGCGTTGGCAAGGGTACGCAGGCGCAGCTCCTCGTCACCAAGTACGGTATTCCGCAGATCTCCACCGGCGACCTGCTGCGCGGCAACATCGCCCGTGGCACCGAGCTGGGGCTCAAGGCGAAAGAGATCATGAGCGCAGGCCTGCTGGTCGACGACGAGATCGTCAACCAGATGGTCCTCTCCCGCCTACAGGAGAAGGACACCCATCGCGGATACATTCTGGATGGCTATCCGCGCACGCTGGACCAGGCCAAGTTTCTCGACCGGACCATCGCCGATCCTATCTTTCTGCCGCGGCTTCCTGTCATCGCCATCAGCATTGTGGTCGCATACGATCAACTGCTGCGGCGTATCACTGGGCGCCGCATCTGCCCGGCGTGCAAACACATCTACAATATGTATTCAAATCCGCCCAAGGTCGCGGGAGTCTGCGACCTCGACGGGGCCAGTCTGACGCAGCGCGGGGACGATACCGAGCCGGTCTTTATCGAACGCATGAAGACCTTCGACGCCCAGACCGCGCCGGTCGTGGCCCACTACCGCGATCAGGGGCGCTTTGAAGAGGCGGACGGCGACCAAAGCGTGGAGGCAGTCAACTCCGCGGTTGAGCAGGCCATCGTCAAGCTGCGCCGTGCTTCCCGCTGACAACTGGCAACTGTTCTCATGGCTATTCTGATTAAGACCGCTTCCGAGATTGATAAGATGCGCCGCTCCGGCGAGGCGCTGCATCAGGTGCATGAGGCCGTGCGTCCGTTCGTTGTGCCCGGCGCCAGCACCCTGGACCTGGAGAAGGTTGCGGCGGCCAAGATGGAGGAGTTGCACGCCATTTCCGCGTTCAAGGGCTATCGCGGCTTTCCTGCCGTGCTCTGCACCTCCATCAACGACGAGGTTGTCCACGGCATTCCTTCGGACAAACGCATCCTCGCCGAGGGCGACATCGTCTCGGTCGACTGCGGCGTAATCGTCGACGGTTTTTACTCCGACTCCGCCGTTACCTACGCGGTTGGCACGCCCAGTGCCGCCACTAAAAAGCTGCTCGACGTTACCCAGTCCTCGCTGGAGCAGGCGATCCAGCAGGCGCAGGTTGGCGGGCGCCTGGGCGACATCTCCGCCACGGTGCAGGAAATGTGCGAGGGCGAGGGCTACGGAGTCGTTCGCGAGTTTGTCGGCCACGGAATCGGCAAATCCATGCACGAAGACCCCCAGGTGCCCAACTTCGGCACGCGCGGCAAGGGCCCGCGGCTGAAGGCCGGTATGGTGCTGGCCATCGAGCCGATGATCAACGCCGGCGGAGCTGCGGTAAAGGTCCTGCCCGACGGATGGACCACCCTTACCGTCGACGGCAGCATCAGCGCCCACTTCGAGCACACGGTTGCGATCACAAAAGACGGGCCGCGGGTGCTTACCCGCTAGGTTTTTGCACCCATTAGCGTTATACTTAAACATGTTGTGTGCTCAGGCACATGGCAACAGGATGTTCGGGCCGCGCACGAGGCGTCCCCGCCTAGCCAAGGAGTGCGTTTGTCGAAGGAAGATGCAATTGAAGTGATGGCAGTCGTCGTTGAGACTCTGCCTAATGCGCTGTTCAAGGTCGAGCTTGAAAACAAGCACCAGGCCCTCGCCCACGTCTCCGGACGCATGCGCAAGAACTTCATTCGTATCCTCCCCGGCGACCGCGTCGCGATTGAGCTCAGTCCGTATGACCTCAACCGTGGCCGCATCGTCTATCGCTACAAGTAGACGAAATCAGCCACTAGCTTTTAGCTCTTAGCTTCTAGCTGAAACAATGAATTAAAGCTGCGTCGGCCCGCCACTGGCTCAAACCCACTGGCTCAAAGCCAATGGCTGCTTCTCAGGAGTTCTATGAAGGTCCGCGCGTCCGTCAAGAAGATCTGCGATAAGTGCAAAGTCATCCACCGCCGCGGCGTGGTTCGCGTCATATGCGAAAACGCCAAGCACAAACAAAGGCAGGGATAAGACAGGGAGTAGGGAATAGGGAGTAGCAAGTCCCGTTCCCCTCGAGTTTTATCCTGAGCCCTGTTCCCGGATCTCTGTTCCCTGTAGTACCCGGCCCCGCCAGGCGAGTTAGCCGAAGTCAAGGCTTGCGTTGAACCCGGCGATTTTGACCGCAAATCGACAACCCCGCTGCAGTGGACACATGAGCGCCACGAGCACAACCGAAAAGGAACCCCATGGCTCGTATTGCTGGAGTCGATGTACCCAATCACAAACAGGTGCGCATCGGACTCACACACATCTTCGGCATCGGCGACTCACGCGCGGCAAAGATCCTTGCCGAGGCGAACGTCGATCCATTCGCAAAGGTTGGCGCTCTTGAAGAGGACGCGCTGAACCGCATCCGTCACGTCATCGAGGCCCAGGGCGAGATTGAAGGCGACCTGCGCAAGGACGTCTCGCTCAACATCAAGCGCCTGATCGAGATCCAGTCCTACCGGGGACTTCGCCACCGCCGTTCGCTGCCTGTCCGCGGCCAGCGCACCCACACCAACGCCCGCACCCGCAAAGGTCCCCGCAAGGGCACGGTTGCCGCCAAGAAGAAAGCGACTAAATAGCCCATGGCGAAGACACAGAACAAGGCAGGCGGCGCCAAGACCGCAGGCAAGAGCAAGAAGTTCAAGAAGCGGGAACGCAAGAACGTTCCATTCGGGCTCGTCTTTATCCAGGCGAGCTTCAACAACACCATCGTCACGATTACGGACCAGGCGGGCAACACGCTCAGTTGGAAGTCGTCGGGCTCGCTCGGTTTTCGCGGCTCGCGCAAGGGAACTCCGTTTGCGGCACAGCAGGCCGCCGTCGGCGCAGCCAATGCGGCACGCGATCATGGATTGCGCTCGGTCGATGTGCGCGTGTCGGGGCCCGGCTCCGGACGCGAGTCCGCGATCCGCGCGCTGGCTTCGGCCGGGATCGAGGTGCGTTCCATCCGCGACGTCACGCCCATGCCGCACAACGGCTGCCGTCCGCCGAAGCGGCGCAGAGTCTGATGAAATGCAGCTTTTGCCTTTAGCTTCAAGCTGGAGGCTAAGGGCTAACGATAGAAACTAAACTGGATCGGGACGAAGCGCTCGACGCGCGTAAACCGATCGTCACCTGAAGTAAAGGAGCAATAAAATGGCACGTTATACAGGACCCGTATGCCGCCTCTGCCGCCGCGACGGAACCAAGCTCTTCCTTAAGGGCGCGAAATGCTTCTCCGACAAATGTCCGATTGAGAAGCGCAATTTCCCCCCCGGCCAGCACGGCCAGTCGCGCAAGGTGAAGAAGGTGGTGGGCTACGGCCTGCAACTGCGCGAGAAGCAGAAGGCGAAGCGCATCTACTTCACGCTGGAGACCCAGTTCCGGGCGTACTACCAAAAGGCCGCGAACAAGACCGGGGTCACCGGCGAGCTACTGTTGCAACAGTTGGAGACGCGGCTGGACAACGTCTGCTACCGCCTGGGCTTCGCGATGTCGCGCCGCCAGGCCCGGCAGTTGGTTCGCCACGCACACATACAGGTGAACGGTCGCAAGGTCAACATCCCCTCGTTCCAGTGCAAGGTAGGCGACGAGATCAAGGTCCGCGAAGGCTCGAAGAAGCTGGTCATCCTCGAAGAGTCGGGGAACTTTGCCAGCGGCCAGCGCGCCGTGCAGTGGCTCGATATCAACCGCGAAAACCTCTCCGGAAGAGTGCTCGCTCTGCCCACGCGAGAGGACGTCAACCTGCCGGTCAACGAACAGCTTATTGTCGAACTGTATTCCAAATAGCCTTTAGCCGTTAGCTCTTAGCCTTTAGCTGGAAACTAGAAACTATCGGCTGCTTTACCTACAACCTGGCCCGCAACCGAACCACCCCGCCTTCGCAAAATGCATCGCGAATGAGCCGGACAAAGGAGAAACACCCATGCTTTGGAGAGGCTTCCAGAAACCCAAGCGTCTTGCCGTCGACACCGATACACTCACCGAAAAATATGGAAAATTTTCCGCGCAGCCCTTTGAGCGCGGCTTCGGCACCACCATCGGCAATGCGCTGCGCCGCACGCTGCTCTCGTCCATCGAGGGAGCTGCCGTCACCGCTGTCCGCATCGAGGGCGTGCTGCACGAGTTCCAGTCCATCAGCGGCGTGGTCGAGGACGCGACCGACATCATCCTCAACCTGAAGCAGATTCCTTTCAAGCTGGCAGGCGAAGGCCCCAAGGCCCTCTACCTGCGCGCCGACGCGGCCGGAGTCATCACCTCCGGCATGATCGAGGCCGACGGAGATGTAGAGATTCTCGACAAGGATGTGTACATCTGCACCGTCAGCGAAGGCGGCAAGATCGACATGGAGATGCGCTTGAAGCGTGGGCGCGGATACATCTCCGCCGACAAAAACTTCGATGCAGACCTTGGTCTTGGTTTCATTCCAGTCGACAGCGTCCACTCGCCGGTGCGCAAGGTCAACTACCTGGTAGAAGCCGCGCGCCTCGGCCAGATCACCGACTATGACAAGCTCACCATCGAAATCTGGACCAACGGCAGCGTCTTCCCCGCAGACGCGCTCGGCCTCTCCGCCAAGCTGCTCAAGGACCACATGAGCATCTTCATCAACTTTGAAGAGGAGATGGAGGCGGGGCACGAACTGCTTGACGGTCCGGCCTTGCGCAATGAGAACCTGAACCGCTCGGTTGAGGAACTCGAACTCTCCGTCCGCAGCTACAACTGCCTGAAGAACGCCAACATCGCCACCATCGGCGAGCTCATCCAGAAGACCGAAGCCGAGATGCTGAAGACCAAGAACTTCGGACGCAAGTCGCTGAATGAGATCAAGGAGATTCTGGCGCAGATGGGCCTCTCGTTGGGCATGAAGATTGATGACCAAGGCAATCCGCAGCCTGGGCCGACTTCAGTCCTGCCGGCGGCAACTCTGGCTGCCAGCTTCGGCGACTTCGACGATGATGATGAAGACGAAGACGACGAGGACCTCGACCTCGCCGGCGAGCCTGAGAACTTCTAAATTACTTTCGGGAACAGGAGAAGCGAAGTAGCGCGAATCCTGTTCTCGATCGCTTTTAAGGCCGAGACCATTGAGTGGAGTGGTCAGTATTCAAGTCTGGCTCCGTCTTCGCTGGCTGTTCCCGATCGCCGTGCTGCGGCCCACGGTGGCCGCAATAAGAATGCGATGGATGGGCGCCTGGCGGAACAGCAAAGACCCCACATCGCATAAGCACGATGTGGGGTTGTCCAATCCCTGCACGGATTATAGGGTGGGAGTTGGCGCGGGTGAGGCGACAGCGGCCACGGGGGCTGCCGACGGCGCCGCCGGAGGCGTTATGCGAAGCGCCATACGCGGGAAGGTGAAGCTGCCTCCCGCGTCGTCGATGACGTTGACCTGGCAGACGTAGGTCCCCACCTTCAGGCCGGTGAGCGGGACGTCGAACTGGAAGGCCACGGCGTCGCGTTCCGGTATGTTGATGGCGGTCGCCTCCACCATTGGGGTCTCGTATACCTTGACCCCGCCGAGCAGGAACTCGATGCTGGTGAGGACGTGGACGGGCGCGGCTTCCTTTTTGGTGAGGCCGGGATTCGCGGCCTGCGCTGCTGCCTGGGTCGCGGACGTGGTGGTGGCGTCCTTGTCCTTTGTGGGGCTGTAAACCTCATAGAGGAAGAAGAGGTGCTGGTCTTGGCGGAAGACGTGCGAGACGTTGGGCACCCACTCCTGGCCGTCGCGCACCAGCGGATCGATCGACTTCTTGATCGTGTTGGGCGTGCGTTGGCTGGACATGACGACCGAGCTGAGCTTGAGCGGCGTCTTCTTCATGTCCGGGACCTGGATGTCGGTCTCGAAGCTGCCCATATTGCCGGACTGGTTTTCGCGCACCACAAACTTGACGTGGTACTTGCCGGGAGCCAGGGTGAAGCCGGTGGAGTACTGGACGTTCTTCTTCTGCACCTGCAGGTTGGCATCGAGGGCGAGGTTCACCGTCTGGCGCACCTGGCCGACGGCGATGCTTTGGGCGTTCTTGACCTGGCCCAGGAAGTCGATGGTAGCCTTGTCCTTGTCCTTCACCGTGACTGCGTTGATCTGCGATCCAGGCACAACGACGGAGATGGGGATGTAGAACTTGCCATCCTCCAGCCTGAAATAGAGCGCCTGCAGGTAGACCGAGACGTCGGTGGCCGGCACGTCGCTGCGCATCTGCTCGGTGAGCGCCAGCTCGCGGTCCTCGGTCTTGGCGTGCTGAAAGTCGGCAGGAGCGTAGTAGCCTGGCCGGTACTCTAGCTTGGCTTCGGGGTGTCCCTGCAGCGAAATGGTGAGGTGGCGATAGCTTCCATCGCGCGCGACATTGGTGGAGCGATAGCCGATGATGTAGTAGGCCTCGGTGTCGTGCTGCACCTGCTGGAAGGCCGGCGCGAAGTCGTTGGAGTCGACGAAGAGCTTGCCGCCGGTGTCGGAGGCTAGCGTGCCCAGCGTCTCCTGCGAGCTGAAGTTGGAGTTCAACTGGCCCTGCATGGATGCGCCGCTGTAGGCGCTTGTGCCGCGGCGGCTGCCGCTGGAGGCGTCGCCTACGGGGTTGAGGGCCTGTAGGCCGCGCGTGTCCACGGCATACATTGCGGTGTCCGCCTTGACGCACTCGTTGGTGGCTGCTCGGATGCTGGCCTGGTTCTCGATACCTTGACGGGTGAGGCCGCCGGAGAAGTACAACATGCTCTTCTTCTGCTCCACCTTCTCGATGGACTTGCAGATGGTGCGGATGGCGTACAACTGGCGGTCGGTGTTGAGGGCGTTGAACTCGCTGTCGTCGGCGGTGAAGCTGGAGGAGTCGTCGGAGGTGTCGTCGGTGTCGGTACCCTCGCTGCCGACTGCGAATCCGGTGCCTTCACTGCCGTCGTACTTGCTTACGGCGGCCAGAAGCGCGCCCTTGTCGTTGGTGAAGTCCTGGTCCATGCTGAGGCCGGAGACGAGGCTGACCGTCGCGGCCAGGTCCGCCGGGGCCATGTGGTTGTTGATGTAATCCTTGGCTGCATCCACGGCGCGAGTGATGTCCTCGGGCTGCATGCTGCTGAGGTCGAAGAACATGACGATCAGACGGCGGTCCTTCAACTCGTCCGGAGCGGCGGCGAAGTTGTTGTTCACGATGTCGGCGAGGGTCTTCTTCTTGGTGGTCGTGACGCCGGCGACGGTGCTCGTCTCGGCCAACGTAACTGCCTCATCGACGTTCTGGTAGTCGAAGGTGGTGATGTGCTGCGGCTTCTTGTCTTCTGTGACGGTAAAGTCGCTCTCCTTGAGGCCCTTGATCAGCTCTCCTGTCTTTTTGTCGCGCACCACGACGTTGGTCAGTACACGATTGACGTTTGCAACAAGGGTTGCGGTCTTCATGTTGGAGACCGGCTGCTGCGCCATGGCCGAGACCGGCACTCCTGCCGGTGAAACCACCATTCCTGCCACCAAAACCGCCGCCATCAATCGTCGCATCGCCGTCTCCTTCACACTGCAACTTCTGTATTTACAACTGACAACTTACTGCTCGCAACTACCAATTGCTGTTAGAACCTGTAGTAGGCCGAGTATGTGAACGTCCTCGGGCCTGCCGCGCCTGTGACCTGGCCAAAGGTCGGCGAGTTGACCGACGTGTTGACTCCGGAGTACTGCACGGTGTTCAATGCATTGCTTGCGTTCAGGCGTGCCTCGAAGCTGCGCGTGCCGCCGAACGAGACGGTGCGCGAGAGCGATCCGCTGATGGAGACGGTTCCGGGCATCTCAATGGAGTTGCGCGAGGCGTTGCCGTAATGTCCTGGTTCTAGGCAGTCGGGCGGCGGTGTCTGGCCGACTGGCGTGTCGCTACAGGCTCCGGCGAATGCTGCCGTGTTGAACCAGGAGAGGCGAGTACCCGCACCCTTGATCGGCTGGCCGGGGACACGATTGGGTCGCAGCGAGTTGCCAGCCCCGGCGGCAATCTCGGCTGTGGTGCCGGAGTACTGCGGCGTGGCGTAGTTGCCGGAGGCGAAGGTAAAGTTGCCGGAGATGGAGTAACCATCGAGGACCTTTGCCCAGAAGCCGCCCTTGTTGAGGAAGGCGCGGTTGGGGCCAAAGGGCGGCTCGATGATAAAGTTCCCGCTGAGGCTGTGGCGACGGTCGAAGCTGGAGTTGCTCTCCTCCGCGCCGAGGTTTGTGTCGTCCTGCGCGATGGAGCTGCCGCTGCCGCCTACAGAGCTGGCGTCATCGATGGAGTGCGAATAGGTGTATGTTCCCTGTAGCGAGATGCCTTTATGCATGCGCTCGCGCAGGTTGACCGCGAGTGCATTGGAACGTTGGAAGCCGAGCGAGTCCTCGTAGGTGAACAGACCGGAGTTGGAGTCGCGGACGCCGTACTGGTCGCGGTTGGGCGCGCGTACGATGTCCTGATTGGTGGCGTAAGCGCCCGTGTAATCGATGTTGAGCACAGTGCCCTGCGGCAGGGTGCGCTGGATGCCGAGATTGTAGACCTGCAGCATCCCAAGGCGGTAGTTGGGATTGACGCCGAAGTTCGACTGCGTGGACTGCGTGGAGCAGCCAAAGCCGTTGGTGAGCGACATTGCGGTTGTTCCAGCCTGCGAGGGAAGGCCGCAGGTCGTCGAGCTGTTCACCGTGCTGAGGGTATTGGTCTGGGTGACGGCGAAGGGCTGCTGGAAGGACATCTTCGAGGCAAAGCGCTGGTACTGTCCGGTGTTGTAGTTGATGCCGTATCCGGAGCGCACCACCATCTGCTTGGTCCACTTGAACTTGGGCTGCCATGCAAGGGCCACGCGCGGGGAGTACATGGCCTTGTCCGGGTTCACCAGCGAGGCCGGAAGTCCGAACTGACCGCCTAGCTCCTGACAGCCGGTGGCAGTGATGGGGCAGACGTTGTGGATATGCGTCAAGTCGTTAATGTCGAGGTTGACCAGATGATTGTTCTCCTCCGAGTAGGGAGAGAAGTACTCCCAGCGCAGGCCATAGGCAAGGGTCAGACCGCTTTTTACGCGATAGTCGTCCTGCACATACCAGTCCCAGGAGTTGCCGCGCAGATAAATCTTGCTGAGACCGGCGGTGACGGAGGTTTGCTGTGGAAGCCCGATGAGGAAGTCGGCGACTGCGGAGCCTGAGGCCGGGACCAATTTGCACTGGTTCTGATCGGTCGCCGGGTTGCACGTCTGTTGCGTTTGAGATTCAGTGGAGTAGCCGGAGAAGGTGAAGGAGCCAAGGACGCCGTTCGAGCCGTTGGAGTCGTTGAGGATGCGGTGGAAGTCGAGGCCGAAGCGCATGTTGTGCTTCTTGTGGCTCCAACTGACGAAGTCGGTGAAGGTGTAGGTCTGGTTGATTGTGTCGCTGGGAGAGGTGTCACTGAGCCCGGAGAAGCCGGTCTGCCCGGAGACACTGATCGACGGGATGCCGTAGTTGAAGGGGTTGGCGTAGACTCTGGGGTCGCCACCGACTGCGATGGAGGGAGAGCCTGCGTATAGGTTGATGTCCGGTGGAAGGTCCGTCGGATTGGTTGCCGGATTCACGGTGCCGTTGGTGAATTCGTTGATTGTGTCGTTGTGCGAACGGCTCCAACTGAGCGTAGCGGTGCTGTTGATGCGTCCGTAGCCCACGGTGTAGCTGCTGGAGAGGCTGTAGCTGTTGCCGACCGTCGAGCCGCCGAGCAGAGGCGAGAAGCTCTGGCTGGCGCTGGCCGAGTGCTGGTAGGCGAAGTTTTCGGCGATGCTCTGGCGCAGCACGGGAGGAGCATTGCGGTTCTGTCCTCTGGTTCCCGTCCCACCACCACCTCCTCCGCGTCCACCTCCTCCGCCTGCGCCGCGCTGGCCACGCACCGGCGCCGCGCCGAAGCTGCGGTTATAGCGCGCCGAGATCTGCGAGGAGTGAGAGGAGCCGGGGAAGTTCTCCTGATAGTTGACGTACGACCCAGTGTTGGGGGTGATGTTGGGCAGAGGGTAGTAGGTCAACAGTGCCTGCGCGGCCGCGGTCATCTCCGAGATAGGAATGCAGGCGGTGAAATTGGGATCGACAGCAGCCAAGTGAGGATTGCAGTTGATTTTGGCGTATTGCTGTCCATTATGGAACGGATCGTAGACCAGGCCGATCAATGGCTTCGACTGAATGGTGAGATCGGTTGAAGGGGTGAGGTCGCCGTAGCGCTGCGCCAGCGTAGGCACAGTGATCTGCGGAGACGAGGGCGAGGTGTTGCGCATCTCCTGCACGCTGAAGAAGAGGAACTGCTTGGGGTTGGGCTTGATCCAACCGGGGATGTAGGGCGTGCCGGTGACGCTGGCGATCAGCGTGTTGCGGTCTGAGGCAGGCTTCGCGAGCGGAGTTCCGGTGAATATACGTTGCGTTGCGTTGAAATTGCTGTCCGCGCCGGTATAGGTGACAGTGCCATGCCATGCGTTGGGGTTCTGTCCGCGGAATCCGCCGAAGCCTCCGCCAAAACCACCACCGCCGCCAAATCCGCCACCGCCTCCGCCGCGTCCGCCGCCCCCGCCAAATCCGCCGCCGCCACCACCGCCTCCGCCAAATCCACCACCGCCGGGTCCGCCACCACCAGGGCCTCCTCCTCCGGGTCCACCGCCGCCGGGGCCACCTGGCCCGGCGGGGAAGTTGCCGGTCTGCATCACTCCGCTCAACGTGCCTGCGATGTCGCCATTGCTAAAGCCATTGCGCTGCATGTCGCCAATGCGGTTCTGCAGATCGTCCTGGCTAAAGGTCGCCAGCCCGTTGATCTGGCCTTGCTGCCCGACCACCGCGATGGATTCATTGGCCGACGCCGATGAATCGTCGCCGGCCACCGCGCCCAGCGATGGCAGGAGCGTGTCGCTGTTCGTCGTGCTGGCAGTTGCGTCCGTCTGGTCCGATCCTGCGCTGCCCTGGACTGCCAGGGCCTGCGTGCCGCGTCCCACCCTGGCGACCGCGCCCGGAGTCGCTCCGCCCGCGGTCCGGACTGGGGTCGCCCCGGCAGCCGTTGCCGTTCTGGATGCGCCCGAAGCGGCAGCCGCCGTGGCAACCTGTGCCGGCTCCGGCGTGACCCGCGAGGTGAGGTCCACCTTGAACTCGGCCTTTTGCGTGGGTAGACCGCCGTTTTCGCTGGAGGCGTTGATCACCATTTCTTGGGTTACGGAGGCAAAGCCGGTCAGGTCGGTCTTGACGACGTAGCGGCCGTTGCGCGGCACCGCCATCTGGAATGCGCCGTCGATGTCCGTGGTGGTTGCGTACTTCTTGCCGGTGAGAGAATTGGTCGCGGTGACCGCGACGCCGGGCAGGGGAACTCCGCTGGCCTTCACCGTGCCCTGAATGGTCCCACCCTGGGGCGCTTCGGCCACAGCCGGCGCAGCCGCAGCAGCCTCGGGAGCTGTCGCGGCCGGAAGAGCGGCAGGGGCTTGCGTAGAGGGAGCAGTTGGAGTCTGGGCAACTGGGGCAGCGGGGGCTTGAGTAGCCAGAGCGGTTGTGGTCTGCGCGGCCGGAGGCTGGGTTGCCGGAACCGCCTGCGCCAAGGCCGTCGCGCTAACAATACCGATGCCGGCAATCATTGCCGCACCCATTGCCACTACCATAAACCGCATGATCGCATTCACTCGCCGCACGATTACACTCCCATGACATTCCTGCAAATAAGCAACCTGTATGCTGCTCATCGGCAATAGCAACGCTAGAGTTATTTGCTGCCCTCGAAATCAACTCCAAGAACCTGCAAAGAAAAACAATCTGACTGTGTACACATCCTAATCGACACATTCATCCTGAAAATGCACACTACTCCGGTGGCGCACCTGGCAGCGGAGCGTTGATTGGCGGGATTGGCGCGCCAACCTCTGCCGGCGCTGTCTGCCCCTGAGCTGGACGGCTTCTTGCTCCGCCCGCCGCGCCCGGTTGCGTAACGCCCATCTTCAGCACCGTGAATGCAGCATTCTTCACGGCGCCCGTCGCCATCACCGAATCCCCCACCTTGATGTCCGCGAGGGTGATGCTCTCCGGTGCCGGTGGCGCAGCCTGGCCACCGCCCATTCCACGGCCTACGCCCATCCCTCCGCCCATCATTCCGCCCATCATTCCGCC
>Ga0181519_10001080_pt1 | contig 24006 bp, 18 predicted proteins | sample PEATcosm2014_Bin_26_FD_121102 | JGI IMG/M metagenome (GOLD analysis project Ga0181519, IMG submission 121102) | Peatland microbial communities from MTU Mesocosm Facility, Houghton, MI, USA - PEATcosm2014_Bin02_10_metaG | ecosystem: Environmental > Terrestrial > Soil > Wetlands > Peat | place...
TCATCCACATGCTCGGAGATACGCTCTCCACTGCCGCTGTCATCGTCGGCGGTCTCATCATCCTGCTCACCGGCCGCACCTGGATCGACCCCGCGCTCTCCGTCGCCATCGCCGCGCTTATCCTGTGGTCCTCGATCAGCATCGTGCGCGAGACTCTCAACATCCTGCTCGAAGGCGCGCCCCGCGGCCTTTCACTCATTGAGATTCGCACTACACTGGCTGCCATCGACGGCGTCGAAGATGTCCACGACCTGCATGTCTGGAGCCTCGGCTCCAACACCCATGCCCTGGCCAGCCACATTACCATCGCCGACATTCCGCCATCCGAGAGCAACCTCATCCTCGACCGCATCAACGCCGTGCTGCGCGAGCGTTTCCGCATTCACCATACGACTCTCCAGTTCGAGCATGTGATCTGCGAAGTCGCGCACGGCTGCCTTGTCGCCGTTGAGCAGTCCGAAACGCAGCATCATCACCACCACGGTCACGCGCACTAATTTCCTGCGCCGCTTACCAGGCCCGATCGAGTCAGCCCGGCTCATGCAGCTCGCGCCAAAAGCCCTTATGCCGATTTGCGCGCGGGTACATCCGGCAGGCAATCCTTCACTTCTTCAGGCCCCATTCCAGCCATGGCAGCGGCCTTCTTTACCAGCTCCGCGGGACCGCCTGTAAGAAACTCCTCGTCTCCGGCTTGCAAAACAAGGCCGTCACGCAGTTGTCCCAGCAAAAGAATCCTCGTCTCCCACGGCAGGCTATGAATCAACGCGGCCATGGCACAGCATTCTTCGTCGGTGAGTGTGTAGCAAAGCAGCACCAGCGCAAAGCGTTGCTCGCGAAGCAATGACTTCGCTTCGACGAAATTCTCGGCGAGATCGACTTCAAAGCATCGCTGGAGAATGAGTCGTCGTGTGCGGTTCAGAACCGCATCGTGCCCTGCGCACAGAATCTCAGGTTTTCCACTCATCCGCACGCGTTGCCTCAAAGCAGTACCAAATGCGTAATTCCGGCCCAACGTCAATCGACGCCAGCGTGAATTCTCCCCCGGAAGACCGCCCAAAATGCATCACAAAATATGGCCGAAGGACTCGCGGAACAATAACCGGAATGGGGCAGCGCGGTCGGTCTAATACCGAACATATCTGTCTGATAGCGAACATAAAAATCCGGCCTGACTTCATATAATCCGCAAATCAAAGTCCCCGGTTCTTCTTCAGCGACAAAGACTTTTTGCTGGGATTCAGCACACTTGTCCTTGCTCCTGAAGCGCAAGGGAGCATATGGGCCAACATACCGATAATCTTTTCCTGGAGACTCTTCCCCAGCCATATCAAAACTCGTTCTGTTCTCGCCTCGAAGAGGTCTCCTTACCTGCGGGCAGCATTCTTTACGAAGCCGAACGCATCCCCCGCTACGCCTTCTTCATCACTTCCGGTGTCGCCTCCAAAATGGTTTCCATGTCCGACGGACGCAGCGCCGAAATCAGCATGGCGGGCAGCGAGGGCGTAGTTCCCTGCCACCATCTCCTCGGCGGATCCCCCGTCGGCCCGGCGCGTTGCGTCGTTCAGATGGAGGTCAAAGCCTTCCGCATCCCGTTTCCCGAACTCCAAAAGGAAGTCCAGCGCTCCGAACCCCTCCGCCAGCTGGTCATGAAGTGCGCGCAGCGCCGCAGCATGATCCTCTCGCAGCTCACCGCCTGCAGCCGTCTCCATGATGCGGAAGAGCGACTTGCGCGATGGCTTCTGACCGCTCACGACCTAACCGGGGCCAACAGCATTTTGCTGAGTCAGGGATTCCTGGCCGACATTCTCGGCGCGCGCCGCACCACCGTCACCCTGGCGGCCGGAGCGCTGCGCCGGCGGAGGCTCATCTCCTACCACCGCGGCCAGATTCAAATTCTGGACAACGCCCGGCTCAAGGCCGCCGCATGCGAATGCTACGCCACCGTGCGCAGCCTCTTTCAAAATTTCTACCAATGATCACGCTCAGGCTGCGGATTCGTCCTGCTCCTGTGTCCCGGCCTGTTGTGCCAGCGTCCGCGCCGGCAGAAACACTTGGATACAAGCACCCGCCAACTCCGGCTCCGTGCTCTTCACCAGGGTGATTGCCCCGCCATGCTTCTGCACGATGCCCATGCTCACCCACAGTCCCAACCCGGTACCCTGCACGCCCTTCGTCGTGAAAAACGGCTGAAACAGATTCTTCGCCGTGTCAGCGGGAATTCCCGGCCCGCTGTCCGCCACTTCGATAATCGCGCCCGCACCCTGCAGTTCACCCGCGTCGGCATGCTCCATCCGAATGCGGATGCGGCCCTTTGGCCCGGCCGCCTCCACCGCGTTTACCACCAGATTCGTGAACACCTGCCGCAATTCGGCCGGAAACCCCTCCACCGTCAGATCTCCGGCGATGTCCGTTTCCAGCCGAATCTCCTGATTCTGCAGTCTCCGGTCGAGCAGCAGCAGCACCCCTTCGATCAGCTCCCGCAGATCGATCTGAATCGGCGCTTTCGGCTCGCGGTACAGGCTCAGCATCGTCCGGCTGATCTGCATCGTCCTGCTCAGCTCCTGTTGCGCCAGCCGCAGATATTCCGTCCGCTGTTCCGGATCATTCTCCTGCCGCAGCAAAAAATGAAGATTCGCCACCGAGTCCAGCGGATTGTGAATCTCGTGCGCAATGCTCGCCGCCAATCTGCCCGCGACCGCGAGCTTCTCCGATGCCACCAGTGCGTTCTGAATTCGCCGCTCTTCCGTTACATCGCGAAACACCAGCACCACGCCGATCATCTCGCCGGCTCCGCTCATAATCGGTGCGGCGCTGTCGTCGATCATGTACTCCCGTCCTCCACGCGCGATCAGCACTGTGTGGTTGGCCAGCCCAATCACCTGCCCCATCCGCCGGACCTTCTCCACGGGATTCTCAGCAATTGACCGCGTCTTCTCATGCACGATGTGAAACACCGTCTCCAGCGGTTTCCCCCTTGCGTCACCCTGCGTCCATCCCGTCAGCTTCTGCGCAACGGCATTCATAAACGTAACCATGCCGCCGATGTCGCACGCGATCACTGCGTCGCCGATCGACTCCAGCGTGGTCTGGAACCACTGCCGGCTCTCGAACAGCGCATCGGATCGCTCCGTGATCTCCCCGATCCGCCGCTGATAACTCGCCGAAATCGCATGAACATGGTGCCGTGTAAACAAGCCCAGAAAAATTCCCACTACCACTGCCGACACAACCAGCGAAATCAGCTCCTGCCGTTGCAGCCACTCCGCAAGACCGTATTGCTTCTCCCGCAAATCCGATTCGTGGCGCAGCATTGTCGCGGTCGTGGCGCGAATGCCGTCCATCATCGCCTTGCCCTGCTGGTTCATGCGCGCGGTATTCAGCGCGGCGGGATCCTGATGCAACACTGCCCCTGCAAAACCCAGCCACTGGTTATAGCGGCCTTCCAGCTCACTCAGGCTCGCCTGTTGCGTCCTGTCCCCTGCCAGCATCTCGCGCAGATTCGCGAAGTGGCTCTGGATCGGACCTGCCGCCGCCTCCCACGGAGCCAGCATCACCGGATCCCCGGTCAGCTGAAATCCCCGCAGTCCTGTCTCCTGATCGATGAAAAGTTTCAACAGCTCCTGCAGCTGAGCCGTAACCTGATCGCTGTGACCCAGTTGCCGCTGCGCCCGCGTCGCGCTCTCGATCTGCCAGAACACAAATGCCGCCAGCATGGCCAGCAGGAGGATCGGAAGCGCTACAAGTTGCCGGAGTGCACGATTGAACGCCGGCGCCTTCACACCGCTCCTCCGCGCGCAGGCGCTTCAGAGGAGTATTGGGCACCCGTCCCCAGCATCAGCCGCAGCTTCTCCAGCAGCTCCTGCGGTCCTTCACCCTTCAGCAGGGTTACATCCACCATCGCGACCACTTCAGCCGGCAAGTTGATGTACGCGCTGAGCAGCATGATCGGAACCTGCGGCCGCTCCCGGCGCATGGTCTCCGCCACCGCCCCGCCGTCCATCTCCGGCATATAGTAGTCGAGCACCACGCCGTCGACCTCGTTCCCTCGAAACAGCGAGAGGCCCGTAGGCCCATCCACGGCGGTCAGCACCTGATAGCCGGCCCGCTCCAGAACCGTCCGGCGGATCTGGAGCCCCAGCGCTTCGTCATCGATACAAAGAATCTTCGGTACAGACACCGCGTTCTGCTCACCTGCCCCCGGACAGATTTCAAGAACGACATTCGACGAGCCGGGACTTGCGGAATCCGAGGGGATTTTTCCGGGGACAACTTCGCGAAGTATAGCACTCCAAAAGACCTGCAAGCCACACAAAGCGAAGACCAAAGCGCGCCAGAATCCGCCACAAAAGTTGTAATTCCGTGTCCGGCCGGCCAGCCTGGTTCACCTCCGCCGCCCGTCCGAATTCACACAACTTTTGCATTCTGTTTGCCCAGCCGCGTTAGCCTTAGGGCGGAACGCGCTACTCCTCATCCGCCGCCCGGGAAAGGATCTCTCCGCTTGAGCCAGACCGTGTTTGTTCTCGAAGACGACGCCGACATCGCCCGTCTCATCCAGCATCACCTTGAAGCCGCTGGTTTCCCCGCTCGCATCTACGCCACCCCAGCCAATCTCATCTCCGACGCCGAGCGCCAGGCCCCTGTCCTGTTTCTCCTCGACATCATGGTTCCCGGCGGAGATGGCCTCGACGTCTGCCGCCGTCTGCGCAACCACTCAGCCCTCAGCACCATCCCCATCATCTTCGTCACCGCTCGCGCCGGCGAAAACGACCGCGTTCTGGGCCTCGAACTCGGCGCTGACGACTATATAACCAAGCCCTTTGCCCCGCGCGAACTGCTCGCCCGCGTCAAAGCCGTGCTTCGCCGCTTCGAGCGCCCCGCCACGCCCTCGGCCATTGCTTTCGAAGACGTCGAAATCGACGCCAGCGCCATGCAGCTCCGTGTCCGCGGCAATCTCACCACCACCACGGCCACCGAGTTCCGCCTCCTCGATTACCTCGCCCGCCATCCCGGCCGCGTCTTCAGCCGCGATCATCTGCTCGATGCCGTCTGGGGGGACGCCCGCTTCGTCACCCCGCGCTCCGTCGACGTATACGTGCGCCGCATTCGCGAAAAGATCGAAACCGATCCTGAAAATCCGCGCTACCTCAAGACTGTGCGCGGGGCAGGTTACCGTTTCGAGATTCCCAAAGCCGGCGAACGCGCCGCGAGCTAGGGCCTGTTAGCAGGCCCTAAGTTCGACCGCCGCCCGCGAGAAGGCATACGCTGGACCCATGACCATCCCGGAGTTACTGCTGCAGGAATTCGACGAAGAGATCCCAGGCACCCGCAAAATACTCGAGCGCGTGCCCGATGCCAACTTCACCTGGAAGCCGCACGAGAAATCCATGACCCTCGGCCGCCTCGCCTCGCACATCGCGGCGCTACCCGCGCGCTGTGCCACCATCATCACTACAGAAAACTACGTTCGCCAGCCCGGAACCACTCCCTTCCTCGCCTCATCCTCTGCCGAACTCGTTAGTCGCTTCGACACCACAACCAACGAGGCCCGCAACGCACTGGCCAGCCTGCGCGAAGATCAGCTCTCCGTCATCTGGTCTATGAAGATGGGGGACCGCACAATGGCTTCATTACCCCGCGCCATGGCTCTGCGCCGCGTCTTTATGAATCACCTGATCCACCATCGCGCCCAGCTCGGCGTCTTTCTGCGCCTGCTCGATGTCCCCATTCCCGGCATGTTCGGGCCCTCAGCCGACGACCAGCGCTGATGTAAGACTCCGCTTCCCGGATCGCATCGCTCTCACGCCGGATGCTTTCCGAACGATATGTTCGGCTGAACGCTGTACGCTGAACGCTGTACGCTGGAATTTCACCGTGACCGGCCGAGTCTTTTCAAAGCTTTTTTTCTCCTTCCTCTTCGTGCTGTGCATCGCCACGGCCGTGCTGGACTTTTCTTTCCGCAACATCGTCGCGCATTCGCTCCACGAAGAAGCCCGCGTCGCCTCGCTCGGCCCTGTGCAGCAGGCTGCCGCCCTCCACATCCTGCGCCGCGACCTGCTTACCGCCTCGCTCATCTCCCTGGTCCTGGCCGCACTCGCATCCGCATGGCTTGCGCATCGCATCGCCGGCCGCCTGCGCCGTATCGTCGAGTTCTCCAGCCGCATTGCCGCCGGCGATTTCGCGGCACGCATCGAGGAGGATGACAGCGACGAAATCGGCGAAGTCGCACGCGCCCTCGACTCTACCGCCAGCCGCCTCGAGCACTCCTTCCAGGCCCTCGACAGCAAGCAGCGCGAGCTCGCCGCTCTGCTCGACTCCATGCAGGAAGCCGTCGTCGCCGTCGACGCCGCCGGCCAGGTCAGCTGGTCCAACTCCGTGATGCAGCGCATCGCCCCAGGCGCCGTCCGTCCAGGCAGGTCTCTCGTCGTCAGCATTCGCGATCCTGAGATCCTCAGCTGCGTCGACGCCGCGCTCCGCGAGCGCCGCATCGGCACAGGCCGCGCCATCTCCGTCGTCCCCGGCCGCGCCTTCGAGGTCAGCGCCGCGCCAACTCCCGATGGCGGCGCCGTCGCTGTTCTCCACGACGTTACTGAAATCGAGCGCGCCGAAAAAACCCGCCGCGATTTCATCGCCAACGTCTCCCACGAGCTGCGCACCCCCCTCACCTCGATCTCCGGCTACGTCGAAACCCTCCTCGAAGACGAGATGGAACTGCCCGACCACGCGCGCGAATTCATGACCATCATTCTCAAAAATGCGCGCCGCGTGAATCGCCTCACCGAAGACCTTTTGGCCCTCGCCCATATCGAATCCGGCCAGCAAAAGCCGTGCGTACAGCCTGTCCGCGCCTCCGCTCTTGTCGAGGACGCCATCGAATCGCTCGCCGGCATGGTCGTCGAATCCGGCGTCGCCCTTGAACCCGGCGAAACCACCGACGCCCTGGTCCTCGCCGACGTCGATGCCATGACCCAGGTCTTTGGCAACCTCATCGAAAACGCCATGAAGTATGGAACCGCGGGCCGCCGCGTCGTTGTCGGTACGCGCCCGCTTGCGGACGCCGTCGAGTTCTACGTCCAGGACTTCGGTCAGGGCATGGCGGAGGAGCATCTCAGCCGCATCTTCGAGCGCTTTTATCGCGTCGACAAAGCCCGCTCCCGCGAATCCGGAGGCACCGGCCTCGGCCTCGCCATCGTCAAGCACATCGTCCTCGCCCACGGCGGCACGATTCGCGTCGAAAGCGAGCTGGGCGCCGGCGCAACCTTCCTCTTCACCCTGCCTCTCGCGCCTGTCGCCCCACCCGTCCCATCTCCCACTGTCGAAGAACCAATAGCAAAAACCGCCCGATAACCTGAGATACATGTATCTCAGAGGTTCTGACCAATGGCAACAACGATGGTCCACATTCGCGTGGATGAAAAAGTGAAGGAAAAGGCCGCCAAGACCCTTGCTCCGATGGGTATCTCTGTGTCCGATGCGGTTCGCATGCTGCTCGTGCGGGGAGAAAGCGATGCCTTTCGAGGTAAAGATTCCGAACGCGACCCCAATAAGGGCGCTGAAGGCGGCTGATCGTGGCAAGGGAAGGCGCTTCCACACTGCTGAGGCTCTGTTTAAGGACCTCGGCATTTGAGGAACCTCATCGAGGGCACTCAGTTCCGGCGCGATGTGAAATTAAGTCAGCGTCGTGGCAAGGATATGTCGAAATTGCGCGAGTTGATTCGGCTTCTGATGGAGGCCGAACTCCCGCCGCCAAAATACAGGGACCATCCTCTGGGCGGACAGTGGAAGGACTCTCGCGATTGCCACATCGAGCCGGACTGGATGCCGATTTACAAAATTGACGGCAACGATCTCCACCTGGTGCGAACAGGAACCCATTCCGACCTTTTCCAGCAAAGCCATACCGTAAATCCCACTACAATGAACTATGCCCCCAAGGACCGTCCACGCCGTCTGTTCCCTCGACTGCCCTGACTCCTGCGGTGTCCTCGTCACCATCGACGAGTCCGGTCGCGCCACCCGTCTTCGGGGCGACCCCTCGCACCCCGTCACCCGCGGCTTCCTCTGCGGCAAAGTGGCGAAGTACCTTGACCGCGTCTATTCGCCGGATCGGCTCCTCTACCCCATGCGCCGCCGCCCCGGCGTCTGCAAAACTTCGCTCCCCCACGGCCACGAATCCGAATCCTTCGAGCGCATTTCCTGGGACGAAGCCCTCGACACCATCGCCGCCCGCCTCGCTGCCATCGCCCGCGAACACGGCCCCGAGTCGATCCTGCCCTACTCCTACGCCGGCACCGTCGCCCTCCTCGGCTACGGCTCCATGGATCGCCGCTTCTTCCACCGCCTCGGCGCATCCCAGCTCGACCGCACCATCTGCTCCGAAACCGGCGGCCAGGCCATCATCTCCGTCTATGGCCGCAAGCTCGGCACCGATCCCGAAGCATTCGCGAAGGCGCGCCTCATCATCGCCTGGGCCGCCAACATCCACGGCAACAATATCCACCTATGGCCTTTTGTCGAAGAAGCCCGCCGCAACGGCGCGAAGCTTATCGTCATCGATCCCTACGCCACCCGCACCGCCCGTGCTGCAGACTGGCACATCCCCATCAATCCCGGAACCGACTCCGCCCTTGCCCTCGGCCTCATGCACATCATCGTGCGCGACGGCCTTTACGACCACGACTACGTCGCCCGCTGGACCTGCGGCTTCGATCAGCTCCGCGAGCGCATCGCCGAATACACTCCCGGCTGCGTCTCCGCGGTCACAGGCATCTCTGTCCCTGACATTGAGCGTCTCGCCCGCGACTACGCCACCACTACCCCCGCCGTCATCCGCCTCAACTACGGCGTGCAGCGCAGCGACAACGGCGGCGCGGCCGCCCGCGCCATCTGCATGCTCCCCGCGCTCACCGGCGCATGGAAGCATTACGGCGGCGGCCTCCAGCTCTCCACCAGCGGCGCCTTTAAGTGGGATAAGGCGGCCCTCGAACGCCCTGACCTGGCGCAAGCCAGCCCGCTCGGCCGTGAAGCCCGTATCGTCAACATGTCGGTCCTCGGCCAGGTACTCACCGAACCGGACAGTCCCGCCCTCGGCTCCGACCCTGTAAACCGCCCACCGGTCCACGCCCTCTTCGTCTACAACTCCAACCCTGCAGCCATCGCCCCCGACCAAAGCGCAGTCCTCCGTGGCCTCTCGCGCCCCGACCTCTTCACCGTCGTCCACGAGCAGTTCTTCACCGACACCGCCGACTACGCTGACATCCTCCTCCCCGCAACCACCTTCTTCGAGCAAAAAGACATCCAGGGAGCCTACGGCCATTACTACGTCCAGCTTTCCGAGCAGGCCATCGAGCCCCTCGGCGAAGCCCGCTCCAACGTCTGGCTCTTCTCCCAGCTCGCCCAGCGCATGGGATTCACCGAGCCGTGTTTCCGCGACACGCCCGACGATCTCATCGCCCAGGCGCTGCGCTCCAACGAACCCGACAAGCAGCATCCCTGGCTAGCAGGTATCACCGCTCAAACCCTCCAGGCAGCCGGCGGTGCCCAGCGCCTGCGCTTCGAAGAAGAACAAAGCAACCAACCCTTTCTTCCCTTCGCAGAAGGCCCCTTCGCCACGCCCAGCGGCCGAGTCGAGTTTTATTCGGCCGCGCTCGAGGCCCAGGGCGTCGACCCGCTCCCAGCCTTTCGTCCTGCTCCCGAATCGCGACACACCTCCGAGCGCGCACGCTATCCCCTCGAGTTCCTGCCTCGCAAAGCCGACAACTACATGAACTCCACCTTCTCCAATTTGCCCGGACATCGGGCTATGGAATCCGCCTTCAACGGCGTCCTTGAGATTCACGCCGACGACGCGGCCACGCGCAACATCGTCGATGGTGACACTATTGAAGTCTTCAACGACCGCGGCAGTCTGGCCCTCCGCGCCCACGTCAACGGCAGCGTTCGTCCCGGTGTTGTCGCCGCACGCCTCAACTGGAACAAGTTCTCCATCGGCGGCCACAACGTCAACCTGCTTACCTCACAGCGCCTCAACGATCTGGGCGGCGGTCCAGTCTTTTACTCAACGCTTGTCGATGTCCGCAAATCGTCCTGACTCGCCCTGGTAGCCGCCGGCGACTCCCAAATCCCGTCACGCCCATTCAGCCCGATCTTCGATAAACTGAATGCCAACTCTCTCCCGGCAAAATGTTGCTCGCCTAAACGCTGCGTACCGCGGGAGGATGGAAAGTTGCTGCTGTCGATGCCTCTGCCGAATTCAGGCTCTTCCCCGTGTGCCCCGATCCTCTTTCAACCCGCCAACTGCCCCGCCCAGCGCACGAATCGCGCTGATATAATCGCCTTTTCCCGCAGATCGGCCCGATTTTGAGCAGTGAGGGTGTGCTTATTTTTTCCGTGAACTCCTGGAGCGCTGGCTCCCCGCACGTACCATGCAGGAATCTGCGCCGGCTCCTGGGACGCCCCCTGGTGTTGTTTCTCCTTCTGGTTCCTTTCCCGCCGGTTGCGCCGCTCATGGCCCAGGTGGCCGGTCAGTCCGCCACCGCCGACGCCGGCCAGAAGATCATCGCGATTCGCGTCATCGGCAGCCGCCGTATTCCCAAAGAAACTGTCCTCGCTCGCCTCTTCAGCCACGTCAACGATAACTACGACCCCCTCACCGTCGAGCGTGACTTCAACTCCCTCTGGAATACCGGCTACTTCGAAGACGTCCGCATCGAGAAGGAAGACACGCCGCAGGGCATCATCCTCGATGTGTACGTCCGCGAAAAGCCCACCATCCGCGACATCACTTACAAGGGCAACAGCTCCGTCACAGAATCCGACATCCTCGACCGCTTCAAAAAGGAAAAGGTTGGTCTCTCGGCCGAGAGCCAGTACGACCCGGCCCGCATCGCTCACGCCGTTACCGTCATCAAGGACATGCTGGCTGAGCACGGCCACCAGTTCGCGATCGTGCGGCCCGAAGTCAAGACCATCCCCCCCGCCGCCGTCCAGCTCAACTTCATCATCAAAGAGGGACCGACCGTCAAAGTCGGCAAAATCGGTTTCAGCGGCAATCAGCACGTCAGCTCCCGCAATCTCCGCGCCGCCATGCGCAACCTGCGTCCCATCGGCGTGCCCCACTCCATCTTTCTCGAGAACCTCTTCGCCCGCACCTACGACGCCAGCAAACTTGAAGAAGACTCCGAGCGCGTCCGTCAAGCCTACGGTGAACGCGGCTACCTGCGCGGCGGTCCCGTCGGTGAGCCTCAAACCCACATCCGCAACGAGTCCGGACTCTCCTTCTTCACCTTCCGCCCCCGCAAAGGCAAGCGCATCGATATTCACATGAATATCGACGAGGGTGAACGCTACCGCCTGGCCGCTATCAATTTCACCGGAAACAAAGCCGCCGGCAATGTTAAAGGTCTGCGCGCTATCTTCACCCAGAAAGACGGCGCGGTCTTTAACATCACCGACTTCCGCAAAGGTCTCGACAACCTCCGCAAGGCCTATGGACAGCTGGGCTACATCGACATGACCGCCGTCCCCACCCCCGCCTTCAACGATGCGAACCACACCGTTACCTGGAATATCGACATCGATGAAGGCAAGCAGTTCACTGTCTCCCGCATCGAGTTCCAGGGCAACACCGTCACTCGCGACTTCGTCATCCGCCGCGAGCTGCTGCTGCAGGAAGGCCAGGTCTACAACAGCCATCAGTGGGAGCTCAGCCTCCTGCGCCTTAATCAGCTCGACTACTTCAACCCTCTGCGCGTCGATCAGGATTCCGAAACACACCAGAATACCGAAGCCGGAACCGTCGATCTCCTGCTGAAGGTCCAGGAGAAGGGCAAGAACTCCGTCGGCCTCAATGGCGGCGTCAGCGGCCTCTCCGGCGCTTTCCTCGGCCTCAATTATCAGACCAATAACTTCCTCGGACTCGGCGAGACCCTCAGTGTCCAGGCCAACGCCGGCAGTCTGGCTCGCAACCTGCTCTTCGCCTTCAACGAGCCCTATGTTCGCAACAAGCCTCTGAACATCGGCTTTCAGGTCTTCGACAGCAAGACCGATTACAACGCCTCCAAAAGTTACTCGCTTTCAGGCAGCACCAACCAGACCGCCGCTGTCTCCTCGCTGCTCCAGAATTACAACCAGTCCCGCAAAGGCTTTAATCTCTCCGCAAGCTACCCCCTCCGAAAATTCAGCCTCTTCGGCTTCTCCCGCGTCGGCGGCACTTACGCGTGGGATAACTCCTCCGTTCGCGCCTTCAGCCAGGCCTCCAGCAATCTCTTTCAGACGCTCGCTTTCCGCAGCGGCATCCAGGGCCAGAACGCCCTCGAGGGCATTGTCACCAGCTCCGTCCTGTTCAGCTATAACTCCAGCAACGTCTCCAGCAATTACCTGCCCCACACCGGCCAGTCGCTCGCCGCCAGCGTCCAGTTCGCCGGACTATGGGGCAGCGTGCGCTATGTCCGCCCCGTCGTCGAGTACAAGCGCTACACACCCGTCAAAGGCCTCTGGTTCAACCCCGCGGGCCGCAACACATTCGGCGTGCGTCTTCAGGCCGTCTACATCACCGGCTTCAGCGGCGATGTGGCTCCGCCCTTCGATCGGCCGTCCGCGGGCGGCGAGTCCGACCTTCGCGGTTTCGACATCCGTTCGGTCACTCCTTACGGATTCGTCCCCACCCGTGTGCTCTTCACCCTCACCAATCCCGACGGCTCCACGGTTCCCCGCGATCCCACCAATCCCAGCCTCGGCCCCATCCAGGTCCCCCTGCCCGTCTATGGCATCGCCACTATCGGCGGCGATTCGCAGTTCACCGCGAATTTCCAGTACATGATTCCCATTTACGGCCGGACCGTCGGCTTCAACTTCTTCGACGACTTCGGCATGGACATGGCCCTACGCGACAGCCAGCTCCGTCAGAGTCCGGAAGGCATTGACGCGCTCGACTCCCCGCTCTACGGCTGCCCCAACTACGTTAATGGCACCTGCCAGGGCGGCCAACAGATCAAGTTCAGCCCCATCATTAATCCGATTCCGGGCACCAACTATGTCCCACGCGACTCCGCCGGCGGCGAACTTGACGTTATGATGCCCATCATCAACGCGCCCTTCCGCATCTACTACGCCGTCAATCCCCTTAAGCTCTTTACCACCTTCTCCCGCCAGGACCTGATTACCCGCAGCATGTTCCCCGCCGGGGGAGCGGGCGACTACTCGTATGCCCTGGCCGAACAGTTCTACAACGGCCTCTACGTACTGCGCGAGCCCAGCAAGACCTTCCGCCTCACCGTCGCCACCACATTCTGAGAAAGTCAACGGGTCCAGGGTGGGAAAGAAGGGGATCGCCGTTCTACGTCTCCCCTAAGCTGAAACCTGTTCCCTGTTCCCTGTTTGTTGACTGCTCCATCTCACGGCCCTATAATTTGCCCAGTTCCTGAGATATGTCTCTCTGTCCGCTTCTTTGCATTCCCGGGCCCGATTGAATGCCCGGACCCGCTCCGGCAGCTTGAGAGGAGCAGGGATTTTGAGAGAGCGAGATTGCGGACCAAGCCACCCAGGAAACCGAAGGAGTCCTTGAATTCCATGAATCGTTCGTTGTCACTCGTTTGCGTGCTCGCGTCCGGCATGGGCGTCGTAGCCGTTGCCCAGGCCGCTCCGGCAACCACCCCGGATCCAGCCCCCAGCGCCCCTGTCGCGATTACCGGCGCCACTAAAATTGCTGTTATTCAGTTCCAGACGGCCGTCGGCCAAACCAATGAGTTCCAGCGCGACCTCGCTGACCTGCGCAAGAAGTACGAGCCCCAGGAGCAGAAGCTCCAGCAGCAGAATCAGGAGATCGAAACCCTGAAGAAGCAGCTCCAGGACGCTGGCGCCAACATCAGCGATGCCGATCGACAGACCCGTATGCGCACTATCGACGACAGAACCAAAACCCTGCAGCGCGCCGCTCAGGATCTCCAGGCCAGCGAGCAGCAGGATGGCCAGGAGACCTTTCAACAGGTCGGCCAGAAGGTCTTCGACGTGATGCAGACCTATTCCCAGCAGCAGGGCTTCAACCTGGTCCTCGACGCCAGCCAGCAGAACAGCGGCGTCCTTTGGCTGACTCCCGGCGCGGACATCACCAAGCCCGTGGTCGACGCCTACAACACCAAGTCCGGGATCCCGGCGCCGGTCAACGTTCCCTCCGCTCCACCTCCGCATTCCACCGCGCCGAGCGCTCCCAGGACGACCACTCCGCCGTCTCACTAGGAACGCCGGAGTAAACTCCTGACGGCGGCTTTTCGCTTTGAGAAAGCCGCCGTGTCGCCCTTAAAAAAAAATCCCTGAACCGTGCTCATGAGCGTTGTGGAAATTTCTGTGGAAGAAATCTGGCCGTCGCGCCGTTAACTAAGTCATCATCGGGAATGAATTGCCAAGGCCTGCGGGACGACGCTCTATCCTCATCATTTTGAAATGGTTAGGGTGCCACGGGAGGTCTGTACCCGTCGGTAACTCCTCGTTGTGCAACCATTTCGGTTTTCCACAAATCTTCGTGAATGCCCGGTGAAACCTGTATCGAGCGGCCTACCGAATAATCCCACGTTTCGACCCCTCCACGAACTCCAGCAGATACGCGACATCCGCTGTCGCGCCGCCCTCTTCGCGCAATTTCGCCACCGCCTGCGCAGTGTTCATTTTTCCCGCCAGAATCACCCGGAACGCGTGGTGCAGCGCACGCAGCCGTTCGCGATCAAACCCCCTCCGCTCCAGCCCAATTTTGTTCATCCCGAACGCTCGCGCCTCGCGCGTCGCCGAGGTCAGCGAAAATGGCAGCACATCCTGCGTCACCACGGTCCCGCCGCCGATATACGCATGGCGCCCCACCCGGCAGAACTGGTGGATCGGCGAGAACGCGCCCACGGTCACATAGTCCTCGATCGTCACATGCCCCGCCAGCGTCGCATTATTGGCCAAAATGCAGTGGTCGCCGATCGTGCTGTCGTGCCCGACATGCGCATAAGCCATGATCAGGCAATGGCTCCCCACGCGCGTCATGCCGCCGCCGCCCGTCGTCCCTCGCGAGATCGTCACGCACTCGCGAATCGTGTTCTCGTCCCCCAGCGTGACCCTGGTCGCCTCGCCCTTGTACTTCAGATCCTGCGGCGCCGCCCCAACGCACGCAAAAGGATAAAACCGATTTCGCGCCCCCACCGTCAGGTGGCCATCAAGCACCACATGCGAGATCAACTCACACTCTTCGCCAAGCACCACGTGCGCGCCAACTGTGCACCAGGGCCCTAGCGTGCACGACTTCGGAATTACAGCGCCTTGAGCAATGACTGCGGTGGGGTGGATGCTCACTCCGGCCCAACCAGTCCGTTCTCCGCCGTCGCCGCTGCTGGTCCCGCGCTGCTCCGCACCCCCTGATCGGTTCGCGGAACCAGCGCGCACATCACGGTGGCCTCGCACGCCAGCTTACCTTCCACCAGCGCCCGCCCTTCCATTTTGGCCACGCGCGGCTTCCAGTTCAGCACGTTGATCTCGATCCGCAGCTGATCGCCCGGCACTACCGGCCGGCGAAATCTCGCCCTCTCTATCCCGGTGAACACCATCAGCTTCCTGTGCCGGTCCGGAACCTCCGGCATCAGCAGCACCCCGCCCGCCTGCGCGATTGCTTCCACCACCAGCGCCCCGGGCATAATCGGATACCCTGGAAAATGCCCCTCGAAAAAAGGCTCATTGATCGTCACATTTTTGATCGCGACAATTCGCTTCTTCCGCTCGATCTCCACGACCCGGTCGATGAGCAGGAAAGGATAACGGTGCGGCAAAATGCCCATGATCTCGCCGATCTCAAGCACCTGCCGCCCTTCCAGAATGCAATCGGAGTTTTCCATATCGGGCAGCGCCGATTATAAACGCCCCGCGCCCCGATCTCCCCCGTTCACGCCAGCGCCATCAGCGCCAGCGCCAGTGCCACCGGCATTGCTACCACCCCCACCTTCAAAAACTCCCACCCGGTAATCTCCGCCCTCTCCCGTCGCAATGCCATCAGCCAAAGGATCGTTGCCAGCGATCCTGTCACCGATAGATTCGGCCCGAGGTCCACTCCGATCAGCACCGCGTGCGCCAGCAACCCCGCCTGCCCCATCTGACGCAGTGCCGTTCCCACCGCCAGCCCTGCCGGCAGGTTATTCATAGCGTTCGCCAGCAGCGCTACCCCGAACCCGGCGCCGAATTTCCCCCATCCGCCATGTGCAGACCCAAGCCCTGCCAGCCCCATCTTCGCCAGCCGCATCGTCCCCGCCCGGTTCAATGCCTCCACGATCATGAACAGCCCCGCCACCAGAGGCAGAACGCTCCACGACACATTCCGTACCGCAATCTTCGGCGCGTCGCGATCCTTAACCGCCACCAGCCCCATCGCCAGCAAGCCCGCTCCGCACGTCGGCGCTCCCAGCGGAATCCCTGACCACGACGACACCAGCAGCGCCACTGCCGCCAACCCGACCCCCCCCAGCGCCACCCCTCCCGCCCCTTCCAGCCGGTACGGCTTTTCCGCCGGAGCCGCTTCCCCGGCAAGCGCCTTCCGCGAAAGCAGCCTCAAACAAACAAAAGTCGCCGCAATCGACGCCGCCGAAGGCAGCAGAAACATCCGCAGCCACTGTGCCAGCGCCGGCAAATGCGTACCAAATACCACCAGATTCGCGGGATTCGCAATCGGCAACAGGAAACTCGCCGCATTCGCGATCAGCGCGCACGCCAGCAGATGCGGACGCGGCTCGACCTTCGCCCGCCGTACCGCTGCCAGCACCGCAGGCGTCAGCACGACCGCCGTCGCGTCGTTCGAAAGCAGCGCCGTCACGACGATTCCCACCAGGTAAACCCACAAAAACAGCCGGCTCGCCGTCCCCCGCGCGTGGCGCACCGCAATATCCGCCACCCAGTCGAATACCCCCTCCTCCCGCGCCAGCTCCGCCAGAAGCATCATCCCCGCAAGAAACAGGTAAATATCCACGCCCTCGCGAATCGCATGCAGAGCCCCATCCAGCGGTAGCAGCCGCGTCGCCACCAGCAGCAAAGCGCCGCTCCCAATCCACAGGTATTCCGGAATACCCCGCGGACGCACCAGCATCAGCACAATGCTGGCCATCGAAATGACCCAGATCAGGGTAGTGGCCATCGTCACCGCGCAACTTCGAATAGTTCGAGACAGATAGTTCGAGACAGTTGGATGCGCTCGCACTACACTAAATCGGGATCGCTCTCCGGGGCCGTTCCACTGTTGATCCGGCGTCGCTCGATCTACGCTGGCCTGGAGTCAAAAATGTCCGCAACTGAGCGGCTCTACTACACAGATTCTTTTCTGAAGACCTTCCCCGCTGTCGTTACCGATGTCCGAGAGCTCGCCAGCACCGAAGGCGAATCCAGCTGGCAAATTGCTCTCGACCGCACCGCCTTCTACCCCACCAGCGGAGGGCAGCCGTTCGACACCGGCTTTCTGCGCGCCGTGTCCCGCGGTGGCGTCTCCCTCGACATCCCCGTCGAATCCGTCGAAGAAGATGAGCAAGGCCAGCTCTGGCACTTTGTCCGCAAGCCTCTCTCCGCAGCTACTTCGGTCGAAGGCCACATCGACTGGCCCCGCCGCTTCGACCACATGCAGCAACACACCGGCCAGCATCTCCTCTCCGCCGTCTTTCTGCGCGAGCTCAACGCGCCCACCGTCTCCTTCCACCTCGGCGAGTGCGTCTCCACCGTCGATCTGGCCACTGGCCCGGTCGCCCATCGTCTCGAATACGTCGAACGTATCGTGAACGAGATCATCGCAGAAGACCGCCCGGTCTCCAGCCGCAACATCTCTCGTGCCGAAGCCGAGTCCATGCTTGCCGCCGGCGAACTCCGCAAGCTTCCCGAGCGCTCCGGCGACATTCGCATCGTCGAGATCGACGGCATCGACCGCAATGCCTGTGGTGGAACCCACGTTCGCTCCACCGGCCAGATCGGCGCCCTGCTCCTCCGCGGTAACGAGAAAGTCAGCCGTGGCTACCGCGTCGAATTCCTCTGCGGCCTCCGCGCCGTCCGGGCCGCCCGTGCCGATGCTGCCATCGTCGCCCAGGCCACAGCCGCGCTTTCCGCCCCCGCGCCCGACATTCCCAGCGCCATTGAACGGCTCAAATCCGACTCCAAAGCCGCTGTCAAAGATCGCCAGCGCCTGCGCGAAGACCTCGCCGACTACCACGCCGCGCGCCTTGCCGTCGAAGTCCCCATCGAGCGCGGCCTGCGTTTCCTCGATCGCTCCTGGAAGGATCGTGACGCCGACTACATCAAGCTCCTCGCTTCCCGCGTTACATCGGCTGCGCCCTCCACCATTCTTCTCTTCTGCTCCGAAAGTTCCGACCCTGCTTCCATTGTTCTGGCGCGCAATCTCGACATTAACCTCGATTGCGGACGCATCCTTAAAGAGGCTCTGGCCCAGCTCGGCCTTCGCGGTGGCGGATCACCCGACTTTGCCCAGGGCGAGGTTCCCGTTCTCGAACTCGCCGCGCTGCGCGGTTCGCTGGTCGCTGCCATCCGCAGTATCGTGACCGCTGCCCGTTAACCAGGTAACGGTACGCGCAGCGGCCCGGCATTGGCGCCGGGGGAGGCTTATCAAGTAAAATCGGGAGAGTCTTTCCCTACCCAAGTGGGGCTATAGCTCAGCCTGGGAGAGCGCCTCGTTCGCAACGAGGAGGTCGTCGGTTCGAGCCCGACTAGCTCCACCAATCGGACAATTAACAGGATCGCTGCCTGGGCGCTCCAGCCCGCGGCCGGTGATCCGCGTGCGGTCGCCGACGGCGCCTGCCGCCCCTCGGCTGGCCCGCACCCCTGTCTGAGCGACCCCGGCCACCGTCAAAAACAGAGCCCGGCGATGATTCGAATGTTCCTCCTTCGCACCTGACCCATCCGCGGCGAAATCCTCCGGAACCTCTCCGTTCAAATCATTCCCATCGGAGGATCCGGTCTTCTTCCTGGAAAGGGAATCGAAATGCTTCCTGCTGAGAGGAAACCGGCTAATTCCATCTAACTCCTTCTGAGTAATTCGATAACCCGGCGCCTTATTGCCCCTCATTCTCTCTGAAGTCCAGCCGATAAGGCCTAAGTGTCACGTTCGTGCAATAAATAACTGCCTGCGCACGCAAAAGGCTAAGTGGGCGTTCCGCGCGACGTCCTGCGGGCGAGCGAACGTGGCGACGGCTGGAAAAGTTCGAAGCGATGAGAGGAAGACCGGACATGAAGGGCTATCGGCAGTTGTTTTCGGGCACGCTCGCTCTATTAGTCGCATTTACAGGGCAGGGCACCCTGGCTCAAAACATCCAGGCCGCGAACAAAACGGCCCCAACGACGGCGGCCACCGCCGCTGTGCGGCATAGCCATCATTCGACACCAGCCGCAGCGCCGATCGTATCGAAAGAAGATCTGGAGCAGCTGAGGCGCGCCATGGCCGCCGAGGGCAGCGAAGACCAGCGACGCTTCGATGCATTGCAGCAGAAAAACGACCAGCTCGAACAACAGCTCGCCATCGCGGAGACCCGCCTCGACGACGCTCAGCAGAAGCTCGGCCAGCTGACCCTGAAGGAGGATCCGCAGATCGCTGCCCTCCATGCAGCGGTAGAGTCGCTCAAATCGACGCAGATGGCAACCAGCGCCTTTGTGGATCAGCAGAAGACGCGCCTCCCGCAGCAGGATCGCCCGCTTGTCTGGCAGTATAAGGGCGTCCGCATTGCACCCGGAGGCTTCTTCGCCGCGGAAGCACTGTACCGGACCCATGCCGAGAACGCCGACATCAACACCACCTGGAACAGCATCCCTTATGACTCGCAGGTCATGTCTCATCTCAGCGAGTTTCGCGCGACCTCCCGCCAGACCCGTCTCCTGCTGCGCGCCGACGGAACCGCCGGCAACGAGACGCTTACCGGCTACTTCGAAACCGACTTTCTCGGCACCGGATATGGCGCCAGCGAAGTACAAACCAACGGCTACAGCAATCGCATCCGCCAGTTATGGGGCCGGGTCCAGTTTCCCGGCGGGTGGACCTTCAGCGGCGGTCAGATGTGGTCTCTGATTACAACAAACCGCACCGGCATTGAGAATCTCACCGAATTCGGTACGGCGCTGGTCGACGGCAGCCAGTTGCCCGGGAACGATTATGCCCGCCAAACCGCTTTCCGTCTGACGAAATCCTTCGATGGCAACAGAGTCACCTCCGCCTTTGCCGCTGAGAATGCCGCCACCGTCGGAGTAACTCCCGCCAATGTTCCGGCGAGTATAACCAACATCCTTGCCGGCCTGTCGACTACAGGTACCGGAGCTCTGAGTAACACAACTTACTCCACAAACGTGGCGCCCGACCTCATCGCAAAAGTAGCCTTCGATCCTGGCTTCGGCCACTACGAAATTAAGGCCGTCGGCCGCACCTTCCGCGACCGCATAAATTCCACCGCAACGACAAAGGGATACAACAACACAGAGCTTGGCGGCGCTTTCGGCGGCGCCGTGTATCTACCCGTCTTCACAAAAAAGGTCAGCTACATCGGCGAAGCGATGTGGGGCGAGATAGGCCGTTATGGCGCGACCTCGACCGATGTTATCGTGAAGCCGAACGGTATCCTCTCTTTCGAGAAAAGCCTCCACGCCCTCACCGGTTTTGAAACTCATCCCTCGGCGCGTCTGGACTGGTATGTCTATGCTTCAGACGAATTTCTCCCCCGCAACTACGGATATGGCCTCCGGACGATTAACAATGCGGGCTGTTTTGTCGAGGCCACAGCAGGCTCTTCGACGCCGCCCTCCTGCTCTCCCAGCACCAGAGATCTTGAAAGCGGCGCCACAGGCTTCTGGTATCGCTTTTACAAAGGCCCCAGTGGCATGGTGCAGTACGGAGCCAACTACGTCTACATTGTTAAACAGACTTGGGTTGGCGTCGGCGGCGCCCCGCGTGGTGTCGAGAACATCGTCGAATCGTCATTCCGCTATTACTTGCCTTAGCCGATTCAGCAGCACCGCTCGAACTGGTCTCATAAAGCTCCAACGACCGAAATGTAGCGTGTGAAACCCGCCATCGAAGCGGGGCTCATGCAGCCCGCCGAAGCCATTTCACTATATATGAGACCAGTTCTAACCATACGGGATCCTCCAGCGCGAGGATCCCGTCTAGCTTTCCGCCTAACCGCGGGCTGAAGCGGGGGCATCCGATCTCAAAGAATACCCTTGCGTGTCCGAATTCAGGACAGTTAGCCGCACGTGAATAACTCTCCGGTCTGGCGCCGCCCGCAATTCCGACTTATGATCTTCAAATATGAAGGGAACTTTAGCTCGGCATAAGTATGAACCCGCGCCCCGCTCCGGTCATTTACAGCCAGGGAGGCAACTTTCGATGATTTCTGCAAAATTGCCTATGCTCGCTGCTCTCCTCGGCCTCGTCACAATCGGCTATAGCGGTCACGCAGAAACCATCCCTCCCGCTACCGCGCTTCCTGTCACCTTCACCCAGACGCTCGAAGCAGGCAAGGTCCGCCCCGGCGCCATCGTCATCGCCAAAACGACGGAGCCAGTCTTTCTCCCTGGTGGCCAGGCTCTCCCGGACGGCACGACTCTCATCGGCCATGTGGTCGAGTCGACCCCGTTTCGTTTCAATCCCGCCCCCTACGCCGTTCAAACCCCGTCCACTCTCGCGATTCACTTTGACAAGATTGCGCGGCCTGGCGACTCAATCCCCGTGAACCTTGCGGCGCGTGCAGTTGCGGGTCCGGTCGCTGCTCACGAGGCGAGCATTCCGCATTACCGGGATGAAACCGACACGACCGGCACGAGAATCCTGATCGGAGGAAGCTACTTCTCTCCCATCGGCAATAAGGTTTTCTCTCCCGCCGGCGACATTGTTGGATACAACCGCGCTACGGGCGTCTACGCTCGACTGCTGCCAGGCGGCTATGTAGCCGCAAACTCCACGATTCGCTGCGGGGCTTCCGAAACAGAGCAGCCGGTGGGAATCTTCTCCGCAAACGCCTGCGGGGTCTACAGTCTCGACGAAGCTTCGATGCTGGACAACGGTAGCGGCGGGGAGGGGACCTTCGTCCTCGAATCATCTCGCCAGACAGTCGAACTATATGCCGGAAGCGCAGCGCTGCTCGAGGCCACAGCGCCGCATTAATCTGCTCACATTGACTTCCCGCCGGTCCTGCGCCAGGCCGAACCGCAGCCCTACGCGCCTTCCTCCAGTACGTGCGGCACGTCTATGCCCAGCGCCGTCGCCAGATCGTGCTGGTGCTCCTGCTCCTGCGCGATGATCTCCCGAATATTCTCCGCCAGCGCATAGTGCCCCACCGCCTCAGCCTGCCGCACCCTCTTCCGGTACTGCCGGATCGTCTCCGTCTCGTTGTCCAGATCGAAGCGCAGCATCTCCTCCGCCTTCTCCGACAGCTTCACTTCCTTCGGCGTCGCATTCGGCACCGCGCCCAGATAATCGATCTGATCGGCGATGGTCAGCGCATGTTGCAGCTCCTCGCCGGCATGCTTCCTCAGCTCGCCCGCGATGTTCATCCACTGCGCGCCTTTCAGCACGTTGCTGTACACCGTGTACGCGATGATCGCCTGGTACTCGCGCGACAGGTCTTGCTGCAACCCGGCAATCAGTTCCTTCAGTGCAGGATTCTTCGTGGCTGCTGCCATATTTTTTCTCCTCGGATTCTGTTGGATGCCAGGCGCCGTCATTCGCAATGCCAGGCCAGACGGAATTTGCGGGAATCTCTCCCTGCATTGCCCGTGGGAGCTCCAATGGGCCCTGCATCGTCCCTATGAGCATAGGCAAGCATCTGTAAAATGGTCAATTCCGAGCCCCGGGGCAGTTGTCCTCCAATCCCGCTCCAGCGCCCGATCGTCCCCGCGCTCCGGCAGTCTAGAATGATCTCAGCGGATCGCCCCGCCCCCTCCGCTCCCAGACCGGGTTTCTGTCACGATGCCTTCAGCCTTCCGCAACCTCTTCAACGATCATGCCGGCCACGTTCGCGGCAAAGTCATCGGCATCTACGCGCTCCTCGTCCTCATCAATGCCGCCGCCTGGTTATGGGCCATAGCTGCCTTTCATCGCTTTCCCGTTCTCCTCGGAACCGCATTCCTCGCCTACTCCTTCGGCCTCCGCCACGCCGTCGACGCCGACCACATCGCGGCCATCGACAACGTTACCCGCAAGCTCATGCAGGAAGGCAAGCGCCCCGTTGCCGTCGGCTTCATGTTCTCCCTCGGCCACTCGACGATCGTCATCCTCGGTTCGCTCCTCATCGCTGCCGCCGCGCTCGGCCTCCAGAAACACATCGATCATTACCGCAACATCGGCGGCGTCATCGGCACCCTCGTCTCCTCCCTCTTCCTTCTCGCCATCGCCGTCGCCAACATCGTCATCCTGCGCTCCGTCTACGCCACCTTCCGGCGCGTACGGCGCGGCGAGCCCTACGTCGACGAGGACCTCAACCTTCTTCTCGCCAACCGCGGCTTCCTCGCCCGCATCTTCCGCCCCATTTTTGCCATGATCCGCCGAAGCTGGCACATGTACCCGCTCGGCGTCCTCTTCGGACTCGGCTTCGATACCGCCACCGAAATCGGCCTCCTTGGCATCTCCGCCGCTGAAGCCTCCCGCGGCCTCTCCCTCTGGTCCATCGCCGTTTTTCCCGCGCTCTTCGCCGCCGGCATGTCCCTCATCGACACCACCGACAACATCCTCATGCTCGGCGCCTACGGCTGGGCTTACATCAAACCCATTCGCAAGCTCTACTACAACCTCACCATCACATCTGTATCAGTGGTCGTCGCATTAATCGTCGGAGGCATCGAAGCCCTCGGCCTCCTCGGCGGCCAGTTCCACCTCCAGGGCGTTTTCTGGGGATTCATCGTCCGCCTCAACGACAACTTCGGAGTCCTTGGCTACTGCATCGTCGCCATCTTCGCCCTCGCCTGGATTGTGTCGATCGCCATCTACAAACTGGGCCGCCTCGAAGACCTCGAACTCAA
>Ga0181519_10001081_pt1 | contig 23965 bp, 18 predicted proteins | sample PEATcosm2014_Bin_26_FD_121102 | JGI IMG/M metagenome (GOLD analysis project Ga0181519, IMG submission 121102) | Peatland microbial communities from MTU Mesocosm Facility, Houghton, MI, USA - PEATcosm2014_Bin02_10_metaG | ecosystem: Environmental > Terrestrial > Soil > Wetlands > Peat | place...
CACGCCCAAGACCGCCCGCCTGAAGCTGGCCATCAATGTCAGCGCCCGCCAGTTCCAGGAGCCCGATTTCGTGCCCAAGATCGCCGAAGTGATCGAGAAGACCGGGGCAAACCCTGCGCGCCTGACCCTCGAGTTGACGGAGAGCGTGCTGGTCGACAACGTGGAGGACATCATCGAGAAGATGCTGGCGCTCAAGACCATCGGCGTGAATTTCGCGCTCGACGATTTCGGCACCGGATACTCATCGCTGTTCTACCTCAAGCGCCTGCCGCTGGACCAGCTCAAGATCGACCGGCCGTTCGTCCGCGACGTGCTGGTCGACCCCGATGACGCCGCCATTGCGCGGATGATCGTGGCCCTGGGGCAGACCTTGGGCCTGACCGTCGTTGCCGAAGGCATCGAGACGGCGGCTCAGCGCGATTTCCTGGCCGAGTCGGGTTGCCACAACTACCAGGGCTATTTCTTCAGCCCGGCACTTCCGCAGGAAGAATTCGAGCTCCTCGTGGGCCGTTGGGAGGCGGCGGGCCATCGCGAGGAAGCTACCGCCTAGGGTTCCCTGACGCTTGCATGGGCAAGGCCCCCGGTGCGTCCGCTACGATGGGCGCTCGTGTGCACCCGACGAAAGCGCCATGCTTCCCAATTGCCTGCGGTACCGGCTCGCCGCCGCCACCGCCTTTTCCGTTTTGTTCCTGCCGCTCCTTGCGCTGGCCGTGGACGCGCCAGGCGCCCAGGCCGCGCCACGCTACGAGAAGATCGCGCCCTCGCCGGATGGCACCGGCGTGCGCTACATGGGCCGCGAGATCGCCCGGGTGATGGGCTGGCAGGCCGCCGACTGGCTGGAGCGCGACGAGCGCGAGGCCGAGGAGCGTACCGACCTGCTCGTGCAGGAACTGCACCTCACTCCCGGCATGCGGGTGGCCGACGTGGGCGCCGGCACCGGCTACGTATCGCGGCGCATCGCCCGGGCAGTTGGGCCGCAGGGGCGGGTCGAGGCCATCGATGTGCAACCGGAAATGATCGACCGCCTCGCCGAGCGTTCGCGCCGCGAGAACCTTCCCCAGATCCATCCCGTCCTGGGAGCGGTCGATGACGTGCGCCTGCCGCCCGACAGCGTGGACATGGCGATCATGGTCGATGTCTACCACGAGCTGGAGCACCCCTACGAGATGCTAGGGAGCATCGTTCGCGCGGTGCGTCCGGGCGGGCGCGTGGTGTTCGTCGAGTACCGCGCCGAGGATCCCGAGGTTCCGATCAAGCCGCTGCACAAGATGAGCGTCGAACAGGTCAATCGCGAGGCGGGCGTGCTGCCGCTGCGCTTCGAGCGCGTTGCAGAGCCATTGCCCTGGCAGCACATCATCGTCTTTCGCAAGGAGGGCGCCGCGGCAGATCCGGACCTGCCCGCGCCCCTGCATGCGGCCATTGCCGCCGGCCACCCGGGCATGCACGTGGTTGCGGCGGGCGAGACGCGTTATGCGGACTGTGCGCCCGGCGCCGCCGGCGGCCCGGGGTGGTTTGCCGCCGACCTCGATGGCGACGGGCGCACCGACTACGCGGTGCTGCTTTTGTCGGACAAGCCGACGTGGACGGTGCATCTGGACGACCAGGATTACCCCACGTTCGACGCGCGCGTGGTGGCCTACCTGTCAGGGCCTGGCGGACGCCTGCGCGAGCGCGAGGTCTACGCTTTTCACGAGTCGCTGCCCACCACGCGCGGCATCGCGGCGCGCGCTCCGGGGGGCACGCTCGAGGCTCCGGGTGGTGGCCAGACCCGCCTGCGCAATACGGGGATCACGTTCGTATCCTGCGGCCAGTTCGAGGTCGTTTATTTCTGGCAGGGCGGCGCCTTCGCGCACGCGAACCCGACGCCCTAGCCGCGTCAGAACCGGCGAAACGCAATGCGCAGCAATTGGACCGCGCCGAGTTCGAACCCGGTTGCCGATTCGTCCAGGTAGCGGAAATAGTCGGCAAGCTTGCGGTCGCCGACGATCTGCGCCGCGCGATCGGCATTTCGTTCGAGGCGTCGCCGCCACTCCTGCAGGGTTCGCAGGTAATGAAGGCGGTGATTCACGAGGGTCTCCGCCTCGAACGCCGCCGAGGCAGCCTGCAGGATTTCATGGGCCAGCGGCAGTTCGCTCTCGCGCCAGATCTCCTCGCGCATGAAGCGGGACATCTTGCGGATCCGTCCGTAGGCGATGGTCTGCAGGGAAAGCCTGCCGCCCCGCGGCAGGTGGCGCGCGCAAAATTCGAAGAAGCGCCGGTAGACCTGGCAGCGCTGTTCCGCCGATTGGTCGTAGCGGCCGAAATGCTCGAATGCGCCGATGGAAACGATCCCGTCGAAGGGCGTGGGGTCTTCGAAGTCTTCCCAGCTGGCGAGCAGCATTTGCGTGCCGGGAACCGGCGGTCCGTCGTCGAAGCAGCGTTTTTGCGCAGGGCTCAGGGTCAGCCCGATGGCTGTGGCCACCTTGCGCTCCTCGACCAAGGTCCGCAGCATCGCGCCCCACCCGCATCCCACGTCGAGCACGCGCATGCCTTCGCGGGCGCCGATGGCGTCGGCATGAAACAGGAGTTTCTGCCGCTGGGCGCTTTCCAGCGACTGGTCGTCCGCCGTCCAGAGCGCTGCCGAGTACACCATCTGCGGATCGAGCCAGAGGCGGAAAAAATCATTGCTCAGGTCGTAATGGAACTGGATTGCCGTGGGTGAGGTCGTGGTCATTGCGGCGCCCCTGCGATCGTCCGTGTCCGGCCATTGCCTGGCGCAAGTATCTTGCCATTGCCGAAAAAAAACCACCCCGGCGGCAGACCGCGGGGGTGGTTGGGGGCCGTTGCAGCGCGGTTGGGACGCCGTGCTCAGTCGTCCAGGTCGGCCACGCGCGGCGCGGCGCTGACCTTGAACTCGCTCGGGGCCAGCACCCTGTCCTCGCCCGGATAGGGTCGGACGTAGTTGGTCGCCTCGTACCAGTTGAGGTGGTTGACGATGTTCGGGTCCTCGGCGTCGGGCTTGGTCAGTTTTCCGGCGAACAGTTCCTGCTTCTTCTGGACCCATGCCGCCTTGAGGCGGGCCTCCGGGCTGCTGCCCGCAGTGGCCGATGCCAGCGTGGCGGCAGCGGCCGGCGCGGCGGCGGCAATCGGATTGCCGTTGCTGTCCAGGTCGAGCGCGATCTGGTTGGGCACGTGGTCCACCGGCGCGAAGTTCGACCGCGGCGGCCGGCCCTTGACGAAGGCCGTGAGCATCGGCGAGGCCACGAGGTCGAACTGGTTCATCGGCGTCAGGCCCAGGATCTGCTCGATCGTCCGGGTCATGTTCACCTGCGTGTAGTACGTGTGGTCCGTGGGCCCGCCCTGCACCGCATAGGGGCTGACGATATAGCCCGGGCTGCGGTGCCCGTCGACGTGGTCGACGCCGTTTTGCGCGTCGTCTTCCTCGATGAAGATCGCCGAGGAGCCCCACACCTTGCTGTGGCTGATGTAATCGATGATGCGGCCCACGGCAAGGTCGTTGTCGGCCTGCTCGGCCAGCGCGTTGGGCGGTCCGCCCGTGTGATCGTCCATCACCCACAGGATGCTCAGGGTCGGCACGGCGTTGGCTTCGAGGTCCTTCTTGAAGTCCTGCACCCAGAGGTCCACGCGGAACTGGTCGGGAATGCCCAGATCGAACTGCGGGAAGTTCTTGATGAGGTAGTCGGAGACGGCCGGTACGGAGGATTCGGCCTGAACGGTGTTCTGGTAGTATAGCGTCGGGTTCTGCGCCTTGTTGATGTCGAAGGTGGATTCGAAATTGAGCGCGTCGAGCGAGGCCATCGCCTCGTCGGCCGCTCGAACCGCCATGGCGGCATACAGGGTTGCGATCAATAATGCGAGTCTGCAAAGCGAAGGGCGCATGGCGGTTCGGGCCAGAGTCGGTGCGACCATCGAGCGTATGCGTAACGCATTACAGCTTTGTTAGTTGGATCCGCCCTTCGTCCGGAAAATATGACATTCTCGTTACGTGAACCATAAGAGACCAAGGAGGAAATCCATGAAAATTCTCGGCTGCTGCGCTGCAATGTCGTTGGCCATGGCCATCGCGCCGGTGGGTGCCCGGGCCGCGGGCCCCTTCGACGGCACCTGGACGACGAAGCTCGACTCGATAAAGATCACCAGCAAGCCCGACGTCTATGCCCTCAAGGACGGTGTCTTCACGTGCGGCAATTGCGCGCCGGCCTTCAGCATTGCCGCCGACGGGGCCGACCACGCGGTCGCCGGACACAGCTACTACGATACCGTGGCCGTCGCGGTGGTCGACGAGCACACGGTGCGCGTCACCGACAAGCTGGGCGCCAAGGCGATCTACGAGACGACATACTCGGTCTCCGCCGACGGCAAGACCCTGAACCAGGTGCTCAAGGACATGTCGGGCGCGAAGGTCGCCACCTGGAGCCAGCTGTCCAGCCGTGTCGCAGCCGGTCCTCCCGGGTCGCACGCCCTGGCAGGCTCCTGGAAAATGGAGAAGATGCCGGGCGCTTCGGATATCGGCATGACGATCACGTACCAGGAAACGCCGGAGGGACTGCAGATGCACTACAACGGCATGTCCTACGACGCGCGTTTCGACGGCAAGCCCGTGCCCACGGCCAACGATCCGGGCAAGACCCTGGTGGCGCTGCGGCGCATCTCCAAGGACGTCATCGAGGAAACGGATACGCGCGCGGGAGCGGTCACCGATGTCATGCGCATGACCGTCTCGCCGGACGGCAAGACCATGAGCGTCGTCGACAACAATCGAACCGGCGACATGACGATCTCGTACACGATGAGCAAGTCGCCCTGAAACACTGGCGCGCGGGGCCGGGCCCCTGCGCTGCGGGGTCCGGGGTGGCCGCTGCGGCGCTAGCCGTGACTTGCCGGCGTGGGTGTCTTGCGCGACGAGAACTGTTCGTTGTCGCCGAGGATGACCAGGGCCGGCACGATGAAGGTGCCGACGAAAAGAATGATGATGCCGATCGTTCCCATGGGCGCTGCTCGTTTTGCTGTTGCGGAACGGACAGGCTGGGCGCATCGGAGCACTCGCGCAAGGAGAAAGAAGCGTAAACCGCATACAGGCGATGCCATGGCGCCTCGATCCCGCGCGGCAATGTGCGGTAACGCGCTTATGGCGGCCGATTCCCGGCGCCGCGGCCGCCGATCAGGGCAGGCGGGCCTTGATCCGGCCGCGGATCGCCACGACCACCCGCACCGCGGTATCGACCCAGACGAAGGTGAGGCGCAGCAGGAGCACCGCCAGGACATTGACCATGCAACTCCACTTGAAGCCTTCCCAGTCGTCCTCGGTATGCGCGAAGATGATGAAAAGGTTGAGCGCGCCGAGCAGGGCGCAGGCCGCGGCAAAGCCCCGGTTGATCCAGCGCCATTCGCGGTTGGAAAACACGAAGTACGCGCCGACGATCGCCTTGGCGGGGTATCCCCACCCGAGCAGCGGCGCCAGGGCCATGATCGCCGCGAGCGTCCAGTACACGATGGTGGGTTTCCAGTGGGAGAACGCCGCGGGCTCGCTGCCGGGCGCGGCGAACACGCCGAAGACCAGGGCCCACGCGCCCAGCAGCGCATAGGCAAGCAGCAGCAGGCGGGTTCCCGGCTCGACTACGCTCCGCGGCCGCCAGAACCACGCCAGCGCCAGCGCCGCGCCCGTGAACGCCGAAAATTCCAGCGCCTCCTTCATTTGAGCCACCAGTAGGTGACGAGCAGGCCCAGCGCCCAGACGATCTCGATGGCCAGCACGTTGCGCAGCGGCAGGGTGGGCGGCGCGAGCTGCACCGGCTGGAGCTGCACCTGGGCAAGCGCCGCCTGGAAGGGCGAGGTATGCGTGCCCTTGAGGGATTTGCGCACGTAGCTGACGGCCCGCGCCGGCGTGGCCTGGATCCGCGTCACGAGGCGGCGCCGGCGCTGCACATGGCCGCGCAGTATGGCTTCGCGCAGGCAGGTCGCGCAATCGACCCCGGCAAACTGCAAGTGGCCCGCGGGGCAGGGCGCCAGCGCGCCGGCACTGCGGCTGGCGTAGGTGCCCAGCAGGGCCGCCCATTCGCCGGCGCTGGGGCGGCTTGCCGTGCCGCCGGCAAAAGAGCGGTCGAAAAACTCGCGGATGCCGGGCGGAAAGCAGGCGTGCACGCTGGCGGGCGCGGCGCGCACGGTGGACGCGGGAATCCGCCCGTAGGGATAGAGGCCCAGGCGGATGCGTCCGGCCAGCTCGGCCGGATAGGGAAAGCGCGCCGCCGCAACGCCGGCATAGGGATGAATGCCGTAGTTGAGCAGGCGAAAGATGATCGTGGCCAGGGCGAAGCGGTCCTGGGCCTCGGGTGCGCTCACCGGGCGGTCGTGGAACTCCGGCGCCAGGTACTCGGGCGTGACCTGGGGCGCCTCGGAGACGAAACCGTCGGCCCGGATGTGGAAGCCGTCGCAGTCAAGGATGGACACGTAGAGCTCGGACTTGTAGAACTTGAGGTTGATGGGCTTGAGGTCCACCACCGATATGCGCATGCCGTGGAGGCTGTCGATGAGCGAGGCGAGGTTGTGGCAGATCGTCACCAGCTTGCCGAAATCGGCCTCGAATCCTTCGCGGGCTGCCTGGCGGCGCGTGAGCAGGTAGTCGAGCTCCATCGTGCGGTCGAAGTCGATCTTCTCCATCACGAAGCCGGCAAAGTGCGAACCCTGCAGGACCACGGCCAGGGGCCAGGCCAGCTGCACGATGCCGTGGTAGGCCGCGGGAATCTGCGGCAGCCGCGGCGTGTTGTGCATCATCCAGCCGATCTTGCCCTCGTAGCGCTTGCGCTGCGCCGGCGCGACGCTTGCGTGGTAGATCTTGGCGACGTAGCGCGGGTCGTCGGCCAGCGTGAAGACTTCGCCCGAACCGCCCGATTTGCCGATCGAGCGCAGGCCGGCCGTGTCGACACGGCCGTCGGGCCAGAGCAGCCGGACCTTGGCGCCGGCCGATGCGGTTGGGGTAGCCACGCTGGCGCGTCCCGGATCGTGCCGCGCCGCTCAGGCGGCCAGCGCCAGCAGCAGCGTCTTGTCGTCGCCGGTGATCGCGAAGGTCCTTTCGCTCTCCAGGACGTTGCGCAGGGCCGCGTTGCCGACCTCCTCCGGCGCGTCGCGCAGGTGGGCGACGATGGGGTCGATGAAGGGCAGATAAAAACCGGTCCGGGCGCGGTTCACCGCGAAGGGCGATACGCCGTCGCTCATCAGGCCCACGAGGGCACCGGGACCGAGCGCCGGCAACTCGGTGACCCGCAGATGCTCGGCCCAGCGCTCGTCCGTCAGGAAGTAGGTTTCATCCGCGTACTCGCCGTTTTCGGGCGGCGAGAGCAGGGTTTGTCCGGCCGGAGGCACGCACAGTGCAAAACCGTCGCCAATGTGGACGAAGCAGCCGCCCGATCTCCAGACCGCGCACGCCACCAGGGTGCAGGCAAAATCGCGCAGCGTGCCTTCCTGGGCCCGCGCGGCGCCTTCGATCTGCAGGCGCACCGCGCCGAGCATGTCGGCAAGGGCCGCGCGGCGTCCCTCGGGTGCGGCCGCGCCCAAGGCGCCGCCCGTGACTGCCTCCGCAAGCATGCGGGCGAAGGCGGCCACGGCCAGGTCCGCGCCCGCCTGGCCGTGCCGAGCCGAACCGGCGCCGTCGCACACCACGCCGACGAAGCCCTCGGCCAGCGCCTGCCGGTGGACCGCGTCCTGGCAGGGCTCATCGGCGTCCAGGTGGTTCTTGCCGGTAGCCGACGCGCAAAACACCTTCCACTGCATGTCGGAGGCCGCGTTCAGGTCTGGATCTGCGCCCAGCTGTCCACCGGGTTGAGCTGCACCGTGCCGCCGCTGGCGGCGCGCGAGACCGCCTGGATGCTGCGGCTCAGCCAGATGAAAAGCTCCTTGAAGCGCAGGCCGCTCAGGTTGAGCGCGCCCTTGTTGCTGAAGGCACCCAGGATCTGCCGATTGGCCTGCCCGCCGATGCCGATGGGCATGATGTTGACCTTGTTGGACGCCTCGGCGTTCTTGCACTCGGCGGCCACCTGCTGCCAGTCGTCCGTGGGCTCGCCGTCGGACAGGAGCAGGATGATGGGCCGCTTGTACGAGACGCCGGCGGCGCGCATCTGCACCTTCTGTGATTCGATCTCGTCCAGGGCGCAGCGCATGGCCGCACCCAGCGGCGTGAGGCCGCCGGCCGACAAGGTGGGGGGCGTGAAATCCATGGCATCGGTCCACTCGCCCATGAGCTCGACGTTGTTATCCCCGCCAAAGGAGATCACCAGCACGCGCCCGCAGCGCGCGGCGATCGGGTCGCTCTTGAGCTCGGCCTCCAGCGTCTTGAGGCCCGCGTTGAGCAGCGCGATCTTCTCCTCCTCCAGCATGCTGCCGGAGCAGTCCAGCACCAGGGCCAGCAGCGCACGCTCGTCGCTGTTGTCTATCAAGGCGACATCCGGAATCACCGTGCTCATGCTCTGCTCCCAAATCCCTTCGTGAAACCCCCGGCCTGCCGGCTCCAAGTGTATCGACGGAATGCTTCGCATGTGGCGCGTGTCGGGCATTGCCCCCACGGCCTCCAGGGCCAGTGCGCCCCGGGCGCCCCGACCGGGTTCGGCCGGGACGCCCCCGCCGCGCCCCCGACACCTTCGCGATCCTGACGTATCCTCCGGCACGGGCGCCGCCCGGCAGCCGGACCCGCGGGCCCGGCTGGCCACCAGCGCACCCGCAAACACGAACCGGCATAGGAGGAAACGGCATGTGCGCAGCCAAGAGCAAGTCACCGGCAATCGATATCGGCATTTCGGCGGACAACCGGCAGAAGATCGCCAAGGGCCTCTCGCACCTGCTCGCCGACAGCTACACGCTCTACCTCATGACCCACAATTTCCACTGGAATGTCACCGGGCCCATGTTCAACACCCTGCACCTGATGTTCATGGGGCAGTACACCGAGCAATGGAACGCCCTGGACCTCGTGGCCGAACGCATTCGCGCCCTGGGTTTCCCGGCGCCGGGCAGCTACAAGGAATTCGTCAAGCTCGCCTCCATCAAGGAGGTCGATGGCGTGCCCAAGGCCACGGACATGATCGCGCGGCTGGTCGAGGCCCAGGAGGCCACGGCCCGCACCGCCCGGTCGCTCTTCCCCGTGGTCGAGAAGGCCAACGACCAGCCCACCATGGACCTGCTCACGCAGCGCCTCGATGTCCATGAAAAGACCGCCTGGATGCTGCGCAGCCTGCTGGAGGAATAGGGCAGGGCGGGCCGTTGGCCCGCCAAGGCTTGCCAGGGACCATGGCGTGCGGCATATTTCGGAGCCGGGCACGCCGGTACGTGAATCCGGGAGGCAAATCGAGCCGCGGCAGCGGCCGCCCATCTATATCCAGGCACAGAGGTTTTTCTTGTTTTCATCACGATTTACTGTGTCCCGGACGCCCGCCGCGTCCCTTGCGGGCCGGCCAAAGGTCCGATTTCCGGTGCTGCCATGAGCCAGCGGGGCGCCACCCTGGACGACGATGCCTGGGAAGACCTCCTCAGCTTCATCGAGGACCATCGGGTCATCCCCATCGTCGGGCCTGAACTTCTCGAGGTCGTCACCGACAGCGGCCCGCGCCTGCTCTACGACTGGGCGGCCGAGAAACTCGCCCAGCGCCTGGGCGTGGAGCTTTCCAGCCTTCCGGCCCAATACAACCTCAACGACGTGGTCTGCATGTTCCTGGCCGCGCGCGGGCGCCGCGAGGAGGCTTATGTGCGCCTGCGCAGCATCATCCGCGAGGCCAATTTCGCCCCGCCGCGGGCCCTCCAGCGCCTGGCGCGCATCACGGATTTCGACCTTTTCGTCACGACCACGTTCGATTCCCTGCTCGAACAGGCCATCAATGCCGAGCGCTTTGGCGGCAACCCCGGCGTCGAGGTCGTGGCCTACGCGCCCAACCGCGTCGCCGACCTGCCCACCGAGCGCGAGCGGCTGCCCCGGCCCCTGGTCTACCACCTGTTCGGCCGGCTGTCGGCCTCGCCCACCTACGTCATTTCGGATGAGGACACGCTCGAATTCATGTGCGCGCTGCAAAGCGAGCACCTGACGCCCGAGCGCCTGTTCCACGAACTCGAGCACAACCACCTGCTGTTCATCGGCAGCAACTTCAACAACTGGCTGGCGCGGCTGTTCCTGCGCATGGCCAAGCGCAAGCGCCTGTCCGACCCGCGCGACGTAGGCGAGGTGCTGGCCGACGATCATTCGGGAGAGGACGACCGCCTCGTGCGTTTCCTGCAACAGGTGAGCGTGCGCACCCGGATGTACAGCGGTGCAGAGCGCTTCGTGGCCGAACTGCACCAGCGCTGGGAGGCGCGCCACCGTCCGGCAGGCGCGGCCGTGCCCGCTGCCGCGCCGGCCCGGTTCCTGCCGCCGGCGCGCGAGATGCCCGACAACGCGGTATTCATCAGCTATGCCCGCGAAGACCTTGCTGCGGTGCAGCAAATCAAGGCGGGCCTGGAAGCGGCCGGCATCACGACCTGGTTCGACCTCGACCGGTTGGAAGCCGGCGATGACTACGACCGCAAGATCCAGAAGAACATCGCGCGCTGTTCGTATTTCATCCCGGTGGTTTCGGCCGCCACCGAGCGCCGGCCCGAGGCCTATTTCCGGCGCGAGTGGAGCTATGCCCTGGATCGCGCCCGCAACATGGCCGACGGCGCGCTCTTCATCCTGCCGGTGACGGTCGACGGCACGCAGGCCGCCGACGCCATGATCCCCGAACGCTTCCGCACCCTGCATTTCACGCGCCTGCCCGGCGGCGAGGTCTCGCCCGACTTCGCGCGGCGCCTGCAGGACTTCATGTCGCCGCGCCAGCACGCGGCGCCGGTCTAGGCACCGATGCGCAATTCCGCGCAGGAAATCGCGGCCGCGGCGCCCCTGGGCCAGGCCGAAACGCCGGTGGTCGATGCCCAGCAGCCCTGGCTGGGCCTGGCATCGTTCACGGAGGAAACGCGCTCCTACTTCTTCGGGCGCGAGGACGAGATCGCCGAACTGGCCCGGCGCGTGCAGCGCAAGCTGCTCACCGTGCTCTTTGGCCAGTCGGGCCTGGGCAAGACCTCGATCCTGCGCGCCGGCGTCGTGCCGCGCCTGCGCAGCCAGGGTTATTGCCCGGTCTACGTGCGCATCGATTACGGCCCCGAGGCGCCGGCCCCTTCGGAGCAGATCAAGCAGGCGATCTTTCGCACGGCGCAAGGCGCCGGACAGTGGTCGCAGCCGGGCGTGGCCGTGCCGGACGAATCGCCCTGGGAGTTCCTGCACCACCGCGACGACATCCTGCACGACGCGAGCGGTGCGCCGCTCATACCCCTGCTGATCTTCGATCAGTTCGAGGAGGTCTTTACGCTGGCCCAGAGCGACGATGCCGGCCGGCGCCGCGCCGCGCGCTTCCTCGAGGACCTGGCCGACCTGGTCGAGAACCGGCCGCCCCAGGCCTTGGAGAAGCGCTTCGAGCAGGACGACGCCTGGGCCGAACGATTCGATTTCTCGCGCAGCGACTACCGCGTGCTCATCGCCCTGCGCGAGGACTACCTCGCGCACCTGGAGGGTCTCAAGGGCGGCATGCCCAGCGTCACCCAGAACCGCATGCGCCTCGCGCCGATGACGGGCGAGCAGGCGCTCGCGGCCGTGACCGGCCCGGGCGGCGCGCTGGTCACGCCCGAGGTGGCCGGGGCCATCGTGCGCTTCGTCGCCGGCGGCGCCGAGCTGCGCAATGCCGAGGTCGAGCCCTCCTTGCTGAGCCTCATCTGCCGCGAGCTCAACGACGCGCGCGTGGCCGCGGGTCGCGCCGAGATCTCACTCGACCTGCTCGAGGGAACGCGCGCGACCATACTCTCCGAATTCTATGAGCGCGCGCTGGCCGACCAGCCGGCGGCCGTCCGGCAGGTGATCGAAGACAAGTTGCTCACCGACTCGGGCTATCGCGAGAACGTGGCCGAGGAACGCCTGCTGCGCGATTTCGCCGCTGCCGGCGCCGCCCCAGGCACCCTGGCCCTGCTGGTGAACCGCCGGCTGCTGCGCATCGAGGAGCGCCTGGACGTGCGCCGCGTCGAGCTCACCCACGACGTGTTGTGCGAGGTGGTGCGGGCCAGCCGCGACCTTCGCCAGGAGCGCGATTCGCGTGCGGCCACCGAGCGCCAGCTCGCGCAGCAGCGCGAGCGCGAGCTGGCCGCCCGACGCGCCCTGGTGCGGGCCCGCCAGGTGGCCACGGTGTGCATCGTGCTGGCCGTGGGCGCCATTGGCGCATCGATCTACGCCTATGCGAGCTCGCGCCGCGCCCAGGAAGCCGAGCAGCAGGCGCGCATCGCACGCGGCCAGGCCGAGAATCTCATCGGCTACCTGATGGACGACCTGGCCACGGAACTCGAGCCCGTGGGCAAGCGCAGCGTCCTCTCGGATCTCGATGGCCAGGTGGTCCGCTATTACCGGGCCCTGCCCGACGCGCTCAAGGGCCCCGAGAGCGAGCGCAGCCGCGCCCTGGCAATGGTGGCCTATGCAAAGGCGCTGGTGCGCCAGAGCAAGCTTACCGAGGCCGATCCGACGATCACGGAGGCCATCGCCCTGCTCGAAAAACTCCAGGCAGCGGGCGATCGCAGCGAGGAGACCGCCATCGGCCTCGCGCGCGGCCTGATCGTGAAGGCCGACGTCAACAGCCAGGAACTGGACGGCGAGGTCCGGCCGCTGGTCGATCGAGCCGTGCAACTGCTGCAGCCCCTGGCCGCGCCGGCCGACGCATCGGCGGCAGTGCGGCTAGCGTACGGCGAGGTGCTCTTCGAACAGGGTTATTTCGACCACGACAAGGGCGACGACACCGCGGCGGCAGCCCGGGAAGAACAGGCGATGCGGGTGCTCGCCACCGTGGGCGGACGCGATCTTTCCAATCCGACGGCCGCAGCAACGTATGCGCGGGCCGCCGGCTGGCGCCTTGCCGCCCTCACGGATCTGGAGCAGGACGCCGCCGCGCGGGCGGTGGCTGCCGACGGCATTGCCGTGGCCTCGGGCCTGCTCGATCGCCAGCCCGGGCACCTTGTCGCCCTCTACGCCCGGGCCCTGCTGTACGACTTCATGGGTCATCTCGAGACCGACGAGGGGAAACTTGCCGGCGGATTGGAATATTCGCTCAAGAGCGAGAGCGATTGGCGCATGCTGACCCGGCTCGATCCGAGCAACCAGGTCGCCTGGAACAACCTGGGCGCCGCCCTTGCGGGCAATGCCGGCACTCTCGAGAGCCTGGGCCAGATGCACAAAGCCACTGTCGAGTATCTGGCGAGCACGCAGGCTATCCGGGACGCCGGGCGGACCAACGCTTTTTCCCTGCGCAACGAGATGTTCGGCAACGTGCGCAGCGCCCGCCTCAAGGCCGAACTCGGCGACGCGAATGGCGCCGCCCAGGATCTGGCCCAGGCCGAGCAGTTTCGCGCTGCCGCGCTGCACGATGCCTCGTTCCATGGCGCGCTGCCGTACGACGTGGAATGCTTCTTCGACATCGGCCGTCTTGCGGTCGCTCTCACGCAGGAGCACTACGAAATCGCACGCGACCGGGGTGCCACGGTGGGGGCCGCCGCCGACGAGCGCGCGCGCAAGGGCGACACCAGCTTCGGACCGGCCCTTTGCACGTATTTCGGGTGGTACATGAAAGGCGAGGCCGAGTACCACCTGGGCGATTACGCCGCTGCCGAGGCGTCGGCGCGTTCGGCCCTCGCGGCCAAGCGGCTCTCGCGCCAGAGCGAGACCGAATTCCGCCGCATGCATGCGAACGGCCAGGTGCTGCTCGCCAAATCCCTGGCCCGGCAAAAAAAGGACGTGGAGGCGCGCCAGACCATCGAACCCTTGGTCGAGTTCCTGCGCAAGCAGGCCGCCACCGGCAAGGAAGACCAGGAGGTGCGGCTTGACCTTGCCCAGGCGCTCTACGCCCAGGCCCTGGCCGACGTCGATCGCCGCCCTGCGCTGCTGCACGAAGCCAGCGCGCTCATCGCCGGCTTTCCGGGCGACATGCAAGCGATGCATGTGGTGGCCGACCTGCGCAAGCGCATCGCCGCCGCGGTGCACGCATGAAGCCGCTTGCGCTCCTGCCCGGATTCGCCGGCCGGTGCGGGTAGGCGCGCCGTGGCCTCCGCCGATCTGGTCAGCGTCGTAGTTCCCACCTTCAACCGCGCATACTGCCTGCCCGACACGATCCGCTCGGTACTGGCCCAGACCCACGCCAATTTCGAAATCCTCGTCATCGACGACGGCTCCACGGACGACACGCGCGCCGTGCTCGAGCAGCTGTGGCCCGATGAACCGCGCCTGCGCTATATCTACCAGGAGAATCGCGGCCTCTCGGGGGCGCGCAACACGGGCATCGACAAGGCCCGCGGCCAATTCATGGCGATACTCGATTCGGACGACACCTGGGCGCCATGGAAGCTGGCGGCGCAGCTGGCCTGCTTCGAACGGTTCCCCGAGGCCGTCATGGTGCACTCCGAGATGGCGGCCGTGGATGCCGACGGCAAGGTATTCGACCGCCAGTATCTGCGTGCCATCTACGAGGGCTACCAGCGCTTTCCCTTGGAGGAGATCTACCCCGAATCCTGTCCGGTCATCGACTTCATGCCCGATGCCCCGGAGGAACTGCGTCAGACGCGCGCCTGGTGCGGCGACATCTTCTCGCATTCGCTCACCGGCAACCTCGTTCACAGCTCCTGCCTGATCGTGCGGCGCGCCGCCGACGGCACCTTCGAGCGCTACGACGAGTGGATGCGGGCCGAGGAGGCTTTCGGCTACCACCTGCGCGTGGCCGAGCGCGGACCGGTGGCTTTTCTCGACGCCGCGGCGATGTATTACCAGCGCGGCCGGGACGACCATCTGTGGAATCCCGACAAGGGCTACCCGCCCAAAGTCTCTCACCAGTACAACCGGCAGTTCCTGGCTTTGGTCGAGCCGCGCATCCTTGCCGGCGGGCCGCGGATGCGCGTGGCGCCCTGGGCACTCAGTGACACCCTGGCCAAGGCGCACGCCTGGGTCGCCGAGTCCGCCATAGCCGTGGGCCGCGATGGCGAGATGCTCCGCCACCTGGCCGCCAGCCTGCGCTGCAAGCCCTGGCAGCCGCGCCTGGTCGCGCGCCTCGCGCGCAAGCGGCTGCTGCGCCGGAGCGTGGCCTCTGCCTAGGGTCCTTGCAATGAGGGTCATGCGCGGCTGGTAAGCGGCCTGCCGGAGATTGCCGGCCCCGGCGTAGACTGGCTTGCCATGCGATCCGAACCCGATGAAAAGCGCTTAGAGGCGCTCTTTCGTTACGATGTGCTCGATACGCCCCCCGAGCCCGCCTTCGACGACATCACCGCACTGGCGGCCCGGCTTTTCGATACTCCCATCGCCCTGGTCACGCTGATCGACCGCCATCGGCAATGGTTCAAGTCGCGCGTGGGCCTCAAGCTTGCCCAGACGGCGCGCAACATCGCGTTCTGCGACGCGGCCATCCGCAAGCCCGAGGTCATGGTCGTGCCCGACGCGCGCCTCGACCCGCGGTTTGCGGACAACCCCCTGGTGACCGGCCCGCCCGGTATCCGCTTCTACGCCGGCGCGCCCCTGGTTACGCCCGACGGCTACCCTCTGGGTACCCTGTGCGTAATTGACGACAAGCCGCGGGCCTTCAGCGCCGATCAGCGCAGCGCCCTGGCGGTGCTCAGCCGCCAAGTGAGCGCCCATCTGGAGGTGCACCGGCAAAACGCCGAACTGGCGCGGGCCCTTGCCGACCTGGGTGCCGAACACGAGCGCCTGCAGCGGGCGCGCAACCAGCTCCAGGAGAGCGATGCGCGGATGCGCCTCGTCCTCAAGGGATCCAACGACGGCTGGTGGGACCGCAACCTGCTCACCGGGCAGATGTTCTATTCGACCCGCGGCTGGGAGATGCTGGGCTACGCCGACCAGGAACTGCCCTATGACGCCGACCTGTGGGAGCGGCTCGTCCACGCCGACGATCTATCGGAGACGAGCGAGCGCCTGGCCGAGGCGATCAAGACCGGCGTCGAGTACTACTCCTTCGAGACCCGCCTGCGCCACAAGTCGGGGCACGCGGTGCCGGTGTTCTGCCGCGGCTACATCCTGCGCGACGAGCGTGGACGCGCCATCCGCATCTCGGGCACGGCCACGGATCTCACCGAAGGCCGGGCGGCCCAGAGCGCCTTGCGCGAGCAGCAGCAGCTCAACGAGCAGATCGTCACCAATTCGCCGATCGGCATCTGCATCTACGATTCCCACGGCAATTGCATCATCGCCAACGAGGCGATAGGCCGCCAGGTGGGGGCCACGCGCGCGCAGCTGCTGGCGCAGAACTTCCACGAGATCGCCGCGTGGAAGGCGGCGGGCATCTACCCCCTCGCGCTCGAGACGCTCGAGCACGGCGAGCCTACCTCGCGCGTGGTGCACTTTCTCACCTCCTTCGGCCGCAACGTCTGGCTGTCGGTGAACTTCCGCATCCTCCTGTCGGACGACGTGGGCAAGCTGATGCTCATGACCGACGACCTGAGCGCGTTCAAGTACGCGGACGCCGCGCGCCGCGAGGTGCAGGAGGCCTACGGCCAGCTCTTCGCCAACAGCCTCGACGGCGTTCTGCAGACGCGCCCCGACGGCGCCATCCTCACGGCCAACCCCGCGGCCTGCGCGATGCTCGGGCTCTCGCAGGAGCAGTTGCGCAACGGCGGCCTGGGCGCCATTTTGGACGCTCGCGACCCCCGGGCCGCGGCCCTGCTCGAGCAGCGCGCGCAGGTGGGTCATGCCCGCGGCGAGGTCACGCTGCTGCGCGGCGACGGCCAGGCCTTCGAAGCCGAGCTCACCACGGCCGTCTACGACGACCGCGAGGGCCGGCAGCTCGCCAGCGCGATGATCCGCGACATCACCGAGCGGCGCCTGTGGGCGCGCAGGCTCGAGGACAGCCTTGGGCTCCTCAACAACCTGGCGCAGCGCGTTCCGGGGGTCATCTACCAGTTCCGCCGGTATCCCGACGGCCGCTCCTGCTTTCCCTTTGCCAGCGAGGGCATCTGGCAGATCTACGAGGTGCGGCCCGAGGACGTGCGCGAGGACGCCGCCGCGGTGTTCGCGCGCCTGCACCCGGACGACAGCGCCGGCATCGTCGCGTCCATCGCCGAGTCGGCCGCCCGGCTGACGCTCTGGAACGCGGAGTACCGGGTGGTCCTGCCCACCCAGGGCGTGCGCTGGCGCGAAGGCAATGCGCAGCCCGAACGCCTCGAGGACGGCAGCGTCCTGTGGCATGGCTGCATCACGGATATCACCGCGCGCAAGGAGGCCGAGGCCAACACCCATAGGCTGGCCTATTTCGACGGCCTCACCGGCCTGCCCAACCGCGCCTTCCTTCTCGACCGCGTCGAGCAGTCGCTGGCCGCCGCGCGCCGCTCGGGCCAGTGCGGCGCGCTGCTGTTCCTCGACCTCGACAACTTCAAGCACATCAACGACGCGCGCGGCCACTCGGTGGGCGACGCGCTGCTGCGCCAGGTGGCCCAGCGCCTGGGCGAGCTGCTGCGCAGCGGCGACATCGTCGCGCGCCTGGGCGGGGACGAGTTCGTGGTCCTGGTCAACGAACTGGGTCCGGATCTGGAAGCGGCGGCGCGGGCGGCCATGGCCGTGGCCGAACGCGTCCGCGAGGTGCTCGAGCAACCCTATCCCATCGACGGCCACCAGTATTCGGGCACCGGCAGCATCGGCCTGACCATGTTTCCCAAGGGTGCGGACGGGGTCGACGACCTGCTGCGCGAGGCCGATACCGCGATGTACCGCGCCAAGTCCGCCGGGCGCAACCGGATCGCCTATTTCGAGGCGCAGATGCAGGCCGAGGTCGAAGACCGCCTGGCCATCGAGCAGGACCTCAAGCGCGCGATCGCCAGCGGCCAGATGCAGGTGTACGTGCAGGCGCAGTTCGACGCCGCTGGCGCGCAAACCGGCGGCGAGTGCCTGTTGCGCTGGAATCATCCCCAGCGCGGCGCGATAGCGCCGGCCCGCTTCATCCCCATTGCCGAGGAGTCGGGACTCATCCGCGACATCGGCGAATGGGTGGTGCGCGAGGCCTGCGTCGCGATCGCCCGCATCCATACGCTGGCGGCGCTCGCCGCGGTGTCGCCCGCGGTATCGGCGACCCTGCCGGTGCCGGCCCTCGACGCGCTCTCGCTGTCGGTCAACATCAGTCCCCGGCAATTCCGCCAGGACGACTTCGTCGAGCGCGTCGCCGGCCTGCTGCGCGAGACCGGCGCGCCCGCGCGCTGCCTGGTGTTCGAGGTCACCGAGGGCCTGCTCATCGAGAACTGGGAGGCCGTGGCCGGGCGGATGCGGGAGCTCGCGCGCATGGGCATACGCTTTTCGATCGACGACTTCGGGACGGGCTACTCGAGCCTGGCCTACCTCAAGCAGCTGCCCTTGCACGAGCTCAAGATCGACCGCAGTTTCGTCAAGGACACGCCCGGCGATCCGAACGACACCGCCATCGTGCGCTCCATCCTCTCGGTGGCGCGCAACCTGAACCTGCGGGTGGTCGCCGAGGGGGTCGAGACCCGCGAGCAGGCCGACTTTCTCGTGGCCAACGCGTGCGACGGCCTGCAGGGCTACCTGCTCGCGCGTCCGGTGCCGATGGCCCAATGGCTCTCGGGGCATGGCGTGGGGCCGGCTTGATACGATTGCGCGCCCGCGTCGGGCGCGCGCACCCGGAAGGAAATCCATGAAGAAGACCCTGGCCTCGCTGGCCATCGCCGGCACCGCCGTTGCCGCACAGGCGGCCGATGCCCCGGATCCCTACCTGTGGCTCGAGGACGTCTCGGGCCCCAAGGCGCTCGACTGGGTTGCCGCCCACAATGCCGTGAGCACCGCCATGATCACGCGCGACCCGGGCTTCGAGGACCTGCGCTCGCAGATCCGCGACATCCTCGACTCGAAGGACCGCATTCCCTATGTCAACCGCATGGGGGAGTACTTCTACAATTTCTGGCGCGATGCCGAGCATCCGCGCGGCCTGTGGCGGCGCACGCGGCCCGAGCAATACCGCAACGCGCAACCCGAATGGGAGACGGTCCTCGACCTGGATGCCCTGGCCAAGGCCGAGAACGAGAACTGGGTGTGGAAGGGCGGGGAGTGCCGCTACCCGGACTGGAACCGCTGCCTCATCAGCCTTTCGCGCGGCGGCGCCGACGCCGTGGTGGTGCGCGAGTTCGACCTGCCGGCCAAGGCCTTCGTCAAGGACGGCTTCACCCTGCCCGAAGCCAAGAGCGAAGCACACTGGGTGGGGCCCGATGCGCTGTTCGTGGGAACCGACTTCGGCGCGGGCTCGCTCACCGACTCGGGCTATCCGCGCCTCGTCAAGCTATGGCGGCGCGGCACGCCCCTGGCCGCGGCGCGCCCCGTATTCGAGGGCCGCAAGACCGATGTTGCCGTTTCCGGCTTCGTCTCCGAGCGCACCGGCTACCGGCGCGAAATCATCCAGCGCAGTCCGAGTTTCTTCACCTCGGAATACTGGCTGCGCGAGGGCGAGCACCTGAGCCGCATAGCGGTTCCGGACGATGCGCAGCTCGGGTTCTTCGGAGCGCAGCTGCTCGTGCAGCTGCGCTCCGCGTGGAAGGCGGGCGCGGCGAGCCTCAAGGCCGGCAGCCTCGTGGCCATCGATTTCGATGCCTTTCGCGCCGGCAAGCGCGACTTCAAGGTCCTGTTCGAGCCCACGGCGCTGACCGCGCTCGATGCCTACATCACCACGCGCACGCATGTCGTCGTGAGCACCCTCGACAACGTCAAGGGCCGGCTGGTCGAGTGGGGCTTCGCCGCGGGCAGCTGGACGCGCCACGAGGTTGCGGCCCCGGCCTACGGCAGCCTGGGCGTCATGCCGGTGGACCACGACGAGAGCGACGACTACTTTCTCACGCATGTCGATTTCCTCACGCCCGATTCGCTCTACCTCGCCCAGGCCGGAACCGGCCAGCGCAGCCTACTCAAGCAGCGGCCCGCCTTCTTCGATGCCAGCGGCATGGAGATCGCCCAATTCGAGGCGGAGTCAAGGGATGGAACGAAGGTGCCGTATTTCATCGTCACGCCGCGTGGCGTCGTCCTGGACGGCGAGCGGCCCACGCTGCTCTACGGCTACGGCGGCTTCGAGGTGTCGATGACGCCGTGGTACTCGGCGGCGGCCGGCGTCGCGTGGCTGGAAAAGGGCGGCGTCTTCGTGCTGGCCAATATCCGCGGCGGCGGCGAGTTCGGCCCGCGCTGGCACGAAGCGGCGCTCAAGGAAAAGCGCCAGAACGCCTACGACGACTTCATCGCCGTCGCCCAGGACCTCGTCGCCCGCAAGATCACCCGGCCCGAGCGCCTGGGCATCATGGGCGGCAGCAACGGCGGCCTGCTCATGGGCGTGATGATGACGCAGCGCCCCGAGCTCTTCGGCGCCGTGGTCTGCCAGGTGCCCCTGCTGGACATGCGCCGCTACAACAAGTTGCTGGCCGGGGCGTCCTGGATGGGCGAGTACGGCGACCCGGACGATCCCGCGCAATGGGACTACATCCGCCGGTACTCGCCCTATCAGAACGTTCGGCCCGGGGTGCGATATCCCAAGATACTGTTCACCACCTCCACCCGCGACGACCGCGTGCACCCCGGCCACGCCCGCAAGATGATGGCCAGGCTCGAGGCGAGCGGCGTGAAGAACGTCTGGTACTACGAGAACACCGAGGGCGGCCACGCCGGCGCGGCCGACAACAGCCAGGTGGCGTTCATGAATGCGCTCGAATACACGTTTCTGTGGGAGATGCTGGGGGGGAAGCGGTAGCGCCGCGCTGGAACCGATCTACTCCCTCTCCCGCAGGGCGGGAGAGGGCAGGGGTGAGGGTCGGCGCGCCATGGCACTGCCCGCTGCGGGCGCCCTCACCCCCGGCCCCTCTCCCACTCGCGTGGGAGAGGGGAGAGTGCTATTGGCCTGCAGCGTCCTCTAGGGTAAAAGCCACATTCGTCCCCTCGAGCGTCTCCTTGCCCAGCCCGAGGTATAGCTGCCCGCCGCTCACCGACAGCGCGATTTTCATGCGCCGCTCCAGGCGCCGCACCCAGCCGGCGATGAGTTCGCGGTCCACCGCGACGAGCGTGAGCGCTTCGGCCTTGTGGATGCGCTCGCCGGCCAGGGCGCGGCGCAGCTGTTCCGGCGGCTTGTGCGTGTAGATGGCCACGCGCTGCGCCGCCTTGCTGGCCTTGTGCACGCGCGCCGCGTCCGGAACGCCCACGTCGATCCAGGTGAGCAGGGCGCCCGTGCGGTCGCGCACGGCGATGGCCGGTTCGTCCGGGGTCGACAGGCCGGTGGAAAAGGCGATGCCGTCGGTGTATTCCAGGCAATAGGCCAGGACGCGCGTCAGCAGATAGTCCTCGGACTCCGAGGGGTGGCGCGCCACCCGCAGGGCCAGGGATTCGTAGACGCCGCGATCGGTATCGGCCAGCTCGATCTCGAGAACATGAATGGTCGCGTTCAGTGCCATGGCCGCATCATGCAGGATTGCGGACGGCTCTGCCCGGGCCCCTGGCCGGCCCGCGCCGGCGCGGCGATTCTGGCCCTGTCGCGCGCCCTATAAACTCCCGGGATTGCCGTCCCCAAGATACCTGCAACCCCAAACCGCGAGTCCGCATGCACCACGCACCCGAACCGGCCGATCCCGCTGGCGCCGAGGCCGCCGGCCCGCTCGAAGACACCCGCGTCGAATCGTTCACGCGCGTGGTCACGCCGGCGCAGTTGCATGCCCAGATCGCCGCCGGACCGGCAGTGCGTGCCACGGTCGCGCATTGCCGCGCGACCCTGCGCGGGATCCTCCAGGGCAGCGACCCGCGGCGCTTCCTCGTCGTGGGCCCCTGTTCGGTGCACGATCCCGAAGCGGCCCTCGAATACGCGCAGGGACTCAAGGCGCTCGCGGCCGAGGTTGCCGATGCCCTGGTCCTGGTCATGCGCGTGTATTTCGAGAAACCGCGCACCACGGTCGGCTGGAAGGGCCTGATCAACGATCCGGGCCTTGACGGCAGCTTCGATGTCGAGCGCGGGCTGCGCCTGGCGCGCACGCTGCTCGTGCAGATCAACGCCCTGGGCGTGCCCGCCGGAACCGAGGCGCTCGATCCGGTCATCCCCCAATATTTCTCCGACCTCGTTTCCTGGTACGCGATCGGCGCGCGCACCACCGAATCGCAGACGCACCGGGAGATGGCCAGCGGGCTCTCCGCCCCGGTGGGATTCAAGAATGGCACCGACGGCGGCATCGAGGTGGCCGTCAACGCCTGGCTGGCGGCGCTCGGACCGCACGCCTTCCTGGGCATCGACGCCGACGGCGAGGTCAGCGTCGTGCGCACCCGCGGCAATCCCGACGGCCACGTGATCCTGCGCGGCGGTAGAACGGCCAACTACGACGCCGATTCGCTGCACGCCGCGGCCGCGGCCTTGCGTTCGGCGGGCCTGCCGGCGCGCCTCGTGGTCGACTGCTCGCACGGCAACTCGGGCCGGGACCCGTCCCGCCAGCCCCAGGTGCTCGATGCCGTTGCGCCTTGCATGCGTGCCGCCCCGGATGCGGGCGCCGGTGGCGGGGCGCCCCTCGTGCTGGGGGCGATGCTCGAATCGAACCTGCTGCCGGGTTCGCAAAAGCTCGTGCCGGGCGTGCGGCCGCAGCGCGGCATCTCGCTCACGGATGCGTGCATCGGCTGGGACCAGACGCGCGAGGCGGTATGCCGCCTCGCCGATCGCCTGCGCTGAGCGGTGCCGGCGACCACCGGGGGCCGGGGCGCGGCCCGGCGTTCAGTTCGCGCTGGGCACCAGGGCGAAGCGGTTGAAAGCCTCGTCGGCGCAGTGCGCCAGGTCGAAATCGCGCTGGGTCAGTCCGCCCGCATCGTGCGTCGACAGGATGATGTTGACGCGGTTGTATACGTTGGCCCATTCCGGGTGGTGGTCGAGCTTCTCGGCGGCCAGGGCGATCTGCGTCATGAACGAGAAGGCCTGGCGGAAATCGGCGAAGACGAATTCGCGCACGATTGCGTCGCGCTCGACATCGTGGCGCCAGTGCGGCAGCTTGGCGAGCAGCAGCTTGGCATCGTGGGCACTGAGTCGCTTGGACACGTTGGTCTCCTTGTGGGCCGGGGTCTGCGCAGATGTTACCCGCGCCGTGCAGGGGCCCTCCGTGCGCCAGCCGCGGGCCACCGGGACAGGGGAGTGCCGTGGTGACAAGCGGGAATCCGCGCTGGGACATCTTCTGCCGCGTCGTCGACAATTACGGCGATATCGGCGTGTGCTGGCGCCTTTGCGCCCAGCTGGCGGCGCGCGGGCACGCGGTCCGCCTGTGGGTCGACGATCCGTCCGCGCTGCAATGGATGGCGCCCGAGGGCTGCGCCGGCGTGCAGGTCTTCACGGGGCTCGATCCGGGCGCGGGCTATGCGCCTGCCGACGTGGTGATCGAGGCGTTCGGCGCGCCCCTGGCAGGGTCCGTCATCGCCGCCATCGCCCGCGCCAACACGTCGGGAAACGCGCGCATCGCCTGGATCAATCTCGAATACCTCAGCGCCGAGCCCTATGTCGCGCGATCGCACGGCCTGGCCTCGCCGGTCCTGGGGGGCGCTGCGGCCGGGGTTCGCAAGTGGTTTTTCTTTCCCGGCTTCACCGCCGATACCGGCGGCCTGCTGCGCGAACCGGACCTGATGGAGCGCCATGCGCGCTTCGATCGCGCGGCGTGGCTGGCGCGCCAGGGTGTGGTCCTGGCGCCGGGCGAATGCTGCTTCAGCCTGTTCTGCTACGAGCCGGCCGGCCTGGCGCCCTGGCTGCAGGGCCTGCCGGAAACCGCCGGCGGGCGGCCGGTGCGCCTGCTGGTCACGGCGGGCCGGGCAACCTTCGCGGTGCGCCAGGCGCTGGCCCGCTTGCCGGGCGGCAACATCGGCGGCGCCCCGCTGCGCATCACCTACCTGCCGGCATTGTCCCAA
>Ga0181519_10001085_pt1 | contig 23882 bp, 20 predicted proteins | sample PEATcosm2014_Bin_26_FD_121102 | JGI IMG/M metagenome (GOLD analysis project Ga0181519, IMG submission 121102) | Peatland microbial communities from MTU Mesocosm Facility, Houghton, MI, USA - PEATcosm2014_Bin02_10_metaG | ecosystem: Environmental > Terrestrial > Soil > Wetlands > Peat | place...
GGGCATATTGATTACCGGCGGATGCACGGCCATCGCCGCGGTGATGTCCGTATGGTTCGCCCCGACCAACCTCGCCATGGTGTATCTATTGGGCGTCGTGCTGGCCGGCGCTCGATTGGATCGCCGAGCTTCCGTCGTCGCCGCCGTATTAGGTACTCTCGCATTCGATTTCTTTTTCATTCCTCCCCTTTATTCGTTTGCCATCAGCGATACACAGTATTTACTCACGGCTGTCGTTCTCTTGACGGTGGGCCTCGTGATCAGTTCGCTCTCCGCCGGATTGCGCATTCAGGCGGACGTCGCGACGGATCGTGAACGCCGTACCGCAGCGCTCTACGCAATGACGCGTGAGTTCTCGGTTGCCACATCGCTTGACGACATTGCCCGTTGCGCGCGCGCACACATCGCTCAAGTGTTCGGCGCGCAAGCCGCGATCCTTCTCAAGGGCGCCGACGGGGCGATGTTTTTTGTAGGCGGAGAACCCACTGGCATCGCATCCGTCGACACGTCGATCGCGGATTGGGTGATCGCTGAAAGGACGATCGCCGGCTTCGGCACGAAAACTTTGCCGGCGATCGACGCCCTGTATCTGCCGCTCAATGCCACTCATGGCATCGTGGGCGTGCTGATCGTGCATTCCGAGAATCGCGCGTCACTGCTCGTCGCGGAACACCGTCACTTCCTCGAAATATTCGCCAATCAGATCGCGGTCGCCGTGGAACGTGAACAGCTTCGGCAGCAGGCGCACGACTCGGCGTTTGCCGCCCAGAACGAGCGGCTCAGAAGCTCGCTGTTGAGTTCGATCTCTCACGATCTGAGAACCCCGCTGGCCGTGATGAGTGGCGGGGCCAGCAGTTTGCTGCAAGGTGAGAGCGCGCTACCCACGGGACCACAGCGACAAATGGTCGAGGTAATACACCAGGAAGCGCAGCGGATGACACGGGTGGTCAACAACATTCTCGACATGACGAGGCTCGAATCAGCACCGGTTCGCCTCGATCGGCAATGGTACCCACTGGAGGAGATCCTCGGCGCCGTCTTGGCCCCGCTCAAGGATCTTCTCGGCCCGCGTTCGGTATGTATCGACATCCCGCGGGATTTTCCGATGCTTTATGTGGATGGCGTGCTATTCGAAAAAGTACTGATGAATCTTTTGGAGAATGCCGCGAAATACACTCCCGTGGGTGCCTGCATCGAGGTGTCGGCCGCCATTCGCGCGGGGGAGATTCGTCTCGTCATCATGGACGACGGTCCGGGGATTCCGCAAGGAATGGAGAAGTTGGTCTTCGAGAAATTCTATCGCGTTCAAGCTGAGGGAGCGGTCGCGGGCGCGGGACTTGGACTTGCGATATGCACCAGCATCGTCGAGGCGCACGGCGGCCTTATATGGACCGAGAGTCGCACGCAAGGCGGCGCGATTTTCTCGATGACGCTGCCCAGCGCCACGCCCGGCGATGAGTTCACGCAACGACAAGCCGAATGAGTGCGGAGCGGCCCACCATCATTGTCATTGAGGACGAGCCGCAGCTTCGGCATGTCCTCAGGATGACTCTCGAAGCCAATGGCTTTCGTTGTGTCGAGAGCGACTCGGCTCGTCAAGGGTTGCGAGATGCGGAGAATCATCGACCGGATCTTGTCTTGGTCGATTTAGGGCTTCCCGATCGCGACGGTATCGAGGTAATCCGGGGCGTGCGCCAGTGGGCCACGGTGCTGCCGATGATCGTGCTCTCGGCAAGGTCGCGGGAGACGGACAAGATTGCGGCGCTCGATGCGGGTGCCGACGATTACGTGACCAAGCCGTTCACAGTAGGCGAACTGCTCGCGCGCGTGCGGGTCGCGCTGCGCCATGCCGCCATCCACGGCCGGCCCGACTCGAAGGGAGTTTTCGCCACCGGAGATCTGCGCGTTGATCTGCTGCTTCGCCGGGTATTCTAGGAGGAGCAAGAGGTTCATCTGACGCCCATTGAGTATCGTCTCCTCGCCGTGTTGATTCAAAATGCCGGCCGGGTCGTTACCTACAATCACCTGCTCCGGGATGTATGGGGCCCGAACAAGCTCGATGAATCCCATCACTATGTCCGCACGTACATTGCCGACCTGAGGCGTAAGCTGGAAAATGACACCGCGCGGCCCGTCTATCTCCATACTGAAGTCGGGGTGGGATATAGGCTGGTCTCGGGCTAGCCATTCTTTCTTGGAGGTCATCCTCCAGGCGAAAAGAGACGCGCTTTCGTCGCGTGCCCGCGATCCGGCAGCACCGTATCGAGCGCATTGGCCTTTTTGAGAGGGCTGCAAAAGCCGGCGGTTACGCCGAGACGAGACCGCCCGCGTTCCGCGAACAATTCTGCAGCTTTTTTACGCGGTGAGCACACATCATCGGCGTCGGTAGTGCCGTCAAGCGAGACCGTGCCTCGCAGATATGGCGCGATCGCGGGGCAGGCTTGTTTGGAGTTGGTCAAGATGCGTGTTCTTCTGGCCGTGTATCTCTTGATCTCACAGTCCGTGGCGGGCGCGGTTGCGTTTGCACCCCCACCGCCGAATATCGCCGAGGTCTTCACGGCGCAGTTGGCGGCTCAACTCATGGAGGGCGAGAGGGCCTCGTGGTCTGCGCTTCAACGACGCGACCACGGCGCGTGGCTGGCGCTTCTGCCCAGCGATTACACTCACGTCAATGGGGAAGGGTCTTTGACCGATCGCGAGGGGGCTTTCCATATGTTTGCCGATCCGCAGATCGAGGAATACACGACACAGTACTTGCGGGGCACGTTGGTGTCTTCGAACGTGTTCGTGCTGACCTACTCGATTGCACGAAGGCTCGACGGCACCGATCACTCCGCCGCCGCGCTGTTCACGTCATGTTCGATATGGGCCAATCGCAACGGGACCTGGTTGAAGATCCGATATCAGGAAACTCCCGTGGTGCAAGCGGCGCGTTGATCCTGCTATGACGAATGCAAAGGCGCCCTGCGAGGCGGCGCGACCCTCCCTCTGGTGCAGCAAAGGCGTTGCAGGTATGCTCGTGCCGCTGCCGGGCCAGTTTGCGTGCGCCATTCCCCTTGCACCGAGGGGGCTGGCGTGCCGGCCGCAAGGTATCGAATGCCCTTGGCACGGGAGGGCATTGGTCACCTATTACGCAGTGTTGGCGACGCTGATTGCGATCGGCGTCGCCGTTCTCTGGCTTCGAGCGGCTTCGCCCAGGCCGCGCGGCAAGCCAACTGCGCCCGTCGTGCAGTAACCGTCCATTGAGATTAAAGTGCCTCAGTTCATGAGGTGTATGCAGGTCACTGCGGGCAAGCTCATGCCAAGATTGCTGTCGCAACATGTACAGCACGGCCTCGACGCTGGCCGCTTGTGCCGATCATCGAGGATCCGTCAATTTGGAATGGCCAGATCATGACTGAAGCTGCTCCGCGTGGTGAATCGAGCGCGGGCCTTCTAAGCCGCGCTATCGCCTTCACAGCATTTCGGGATTCGCTGGCGAAGCTCTCCCCACAAGCGCAGTACCGAAACTCGGCGACTTTCGGGGTCTATGTGGCGAGCATCCTCATGGCTATTGCCGGAATTGTCCTGCGCTTCGGCACGACAGGTGACGGGCGACGTGCAGCACTTGTCCTTCTGATCGCAGCGTGGCTATGGTTGACCACGCTGGCGGCGAACCTGGCGGATGCCATAGCTTCGGAGTGGGCCAAGGCGCGAGCGGTAAGGGTGGGATCGATGGGCGGCCCAGCGCAGGCGAAGCGGCTGCTTGGCACCAATCGCAACGAATACCGGCTGGTCGACGCAGGTGCTCTGCGTCGGGGCCATCTAATAGTGGTCGAGGCGAACGACATCATTCCCGCGGACGGCACGGTGATTGAAGGGGCGGCCTCGGTGAGCGAAGCCGCCGTGACCGGCGAATCGGCCCCCGTACTGCGTGCGGCAGGTCCGCATTTGTCGTCCGTGCGCTGCGGCACACATGTACTTTCCGACTGGCTCGTCGTGCGCGTGACGTGTCGCGAAGGGTCTTTTTTCGATCCCATTGTAACGACCTCGGAACTCACTGCGCGCTCGCGCACCCCGCTGGAGATCGTCTTGTCGATGTTGCTTGTCGCGGCAACCATCGCGTTTCTGGTTGGCATCGCGCTGCCCTCGCATACTCCGAGCACGGGTGCAGGCGGCGTCCTGGCCCTCTCGGCGCTCGTCTCGCTGCTCGTAGGCTCCCTTCCCATCGCCACCCGCGCGTGCGTGTTTGCGATAGGCATCGTCTGTTTAGCTCGACTCAGACGCGCTAACGTCATTGCAACCACCGGTGGCTCGTTGGAGGCGGCGGCCGACATTGACGTGTTGGTACTCGACAAGACGGGAACGATTACGCGCGGTGACCGTCGTGCAGTCGCCTTTCGAGCACTTCCGGGAATAGCCGAGCACGACCTGCTGGGCGTGGCGCAGCTGGCCTCGCTGTCCGACGAGACGCCCGAGGGTCGCTCGATCGTCGAGCTTGTCACACAAATGACAGGTCAACCCTCGCGGGATTTTTCCCACACAGCGCCGATGTTCCATCAATTCTCCGCGCAGACCCGCATCAGCGGCGTCGATGTGGACGGCCGCAGGCTGCGCAAGGGCGCTGCAGATGCCGTGCGGCGCTTTGTAGTGCAGGCGGGCGGTACCTGGCCTTCGCCAGTCGACGAGCTCGTCGGGGGAGTGGCGCGAGTGGGGTCCACGCCGCTGGTGGTCGCCGACGGTCCGCGGGTGCTGGGAGTTATCGAGCTGCATGACGTGGTCAAGAGCGATATGCGCGAGTATTTCGCTACGCTGCGCCGGATGGGCACCAGGACCATCATGGTAACGGGAGACAACCCCCTGACGGCGGCCACAATTGCGGCTGAGGTTGGGGTGGATAATTTTCTTGCTGAAGCGACGCCGGAAGGCAAGTATGAGTTCATTCGGCGGTACCAGCATGAAGGGCACCGCGTCGCCATGTACGGGGACGGGACGAACGACGCGCCTGCGCTGGCGCAGGCCGACTTCGCCGTGACGATGAATTCGGGTACACAAGCAGCCAAGGAAGCCGGCGATCTGGTGGACCTCGATTCGAATCCGACGAAATTCATCGAAATCGTTGAGATCGGCAAGCAAATGCTGATGACGCGCCGTTCGCTCACCACATTCAGCATAGCCGCGGGCCTGGCGGAGTACTTCTTGATCATCCCCGTGGTGTTTGCCGCACCGTATCCGGCCCTGCATGCGCTCGACGTTTTGCGGCTCACGAGCGCGCGAAGCGCAATTTCGTCTGCGATCATCTTCAACATATTGATCATTGTCCCGCTCCTCCTGCTGGCAATGAGGGCAGTCCGGGCACGCGCCCAATCCAGCCCACACCACTTCCACTTCAGCCAATGGATATTCGGGCTCGGTGGGTTCCTGTTGGCCTGCGGCGGCATCAAGCTGATTGACGCAGGCGTCACTGCATTCCGGTTCCTGTGACCGTGATGATGTGAGGGCCAACTGCGCATAACGCGATTCAGTCACTTCTAAGTGATTGAAAAATCGGCATGCAAAATCTCTACGGGTTCTTTGTGTCCGCGAGCGTACCGTAATCTTACTGGAGAAGCGCACAAGGACGCAGGACCCGTCCACGCTGATTTCGCGCCGCCTACCCCACTCTCTCGACCACCCGATTTGGCCTTATACGCTACCGCAATTCATCCGCTTCGGTAACGCTGTTCGAGCGGCGGCGTAGGAGAAGTAATTAGCATGCAAGAGAAAGAGCTCACTTTTGTCATTCCCACCTATCGATTGCGTGAGGTTGGCGAGACCGTCGAGCAATACGACGAGCATTTCTGGAGCAACGGCCACTCCCTGCCCATCGTAGTCTTTGACGACTCCAGCGCTTCCAATCAGGAAATGTACTATTCTCTGCTCGAGCACACAACCACACACAACCCTGTCTACTACGTCGGTCCGCGCGAGAAGGAACAGTTCATCGCCCATCTGAACCGGCGCGTGCGCGACAAGCGACTGCAAGGGCTGCTCAAGGGCCTGTTTCGGCCGAGCTACGGCGGCAATCGCAACTACACCCTTATTTATACGCTTGGCGGCCTGATCGTCAGCGCGGACGACGACATGCGCCCGTACGCCTTGATGGAGCATCGCCCCGAATCGCTCGAGAACGAGGAGATCTGTCGCGGCCGGCTGCACCGGACGGAGGAAAACGGTTACGGGCGCAAGTCGTTCGATATTCTCGCTTCGTTCGAGGATGTGCTTGGAAAGACCGCGGGAGAGGCACCGAACAACTACGAGCGCGGCGAGCTCGTCATCGATACCGCGATGGATTTGGAAACCAATACGACGCCGGGACTTAAGCGCGAGAACTCGCTGCTGCTGCGGCGAGCCTCGTTACCCGACGAATCGGTGATCAAGTTGGTCCAGACGTTTCGATCGGGAACCAATGACATTGATGCCATTGACTATGTCGAGATGTTCCTCGAGAACGACCGGCAGACAGATCCCGCTGATTTGAATGATTTCTACGTGCTGGAGAACTTCCGCCCCGTGGTGACGAAGAATAATTGGCGCATGGACTGTGGAGTAGCCGGGTATGACAATACCTTCGGGTTGCCGCCGTTCTTCCCGACTCACCTGCGCTGCGAGGACTACATCTATCGCCTGTGGATACAACAAGAGGGCATCTGCTCTGCGCACGTCGATGCCGCCCAGAATCACCGCAAGAGCAACTACATGCGAAATCCGCCGGCAGCGGAGACCCTTAACGAGGAGGTATCGAATCTTCTCAAGCGCAAGATCAAGGGGTCGCTCGCGCGCTTGGACGAACTCAGTATCGCCTTCGACTATGATGGCGAGGTCACGGCGCAAGATGCGCAGGACATCCTGGAGAAGATCCAGCGGCTGCATGTACAGGCGCTGGACACGGCCGAATCGGCGCCGAGCCCGGAACGGGCAGCGGCGCTGCGACTGTTTGCCGCCAACTTGCACAAAGCCTTCTTCGCGTTCGAGCCGGACTTCTTCCAGCACAATCTGCTGCGACTTGTTGACGATGCAGTAAGCGTAATCAAGGGCTCGCTCCAACTTTGGCCGACGCTGGTGGAGACCTGCTACTTCCAGAAAATCCGAAAGGGGCCCCCGCGAGTGCTCGTCAACAATCAGAAGAGATGACTGACGCATTTGTGAGCGGTGTTTACGACTTTCGACCAAGTAGGGGCGCCATCAACAGTTGGAAATTCGCGATGATACCGTACCATCGGGTATTCCACCGTCCATGCGCCATATGTTGCCTACGCGTTTTGCCCAATAGCCGCTGCGCCATTTACTTCGGGTAGCGCCGGTGAGCGGAGTCGCGGCCCGCGCGATTATCGGGCCGATCATTTTGGTCTTTGCGGCCGGCGCGTTGGCGGCAGTAAGCAACTCCTGGCGCCCAGTCAACGTCAGCGGCGCAAGCGCGAAACCGCTCGCATACTCCACGCCAAGATCGCCCGCGCCAGAATCCGCCAGAGGAACGCGCTCCAGGGGCGCTCCACATCGCTCGCGTCGCGCAATACGACGCTGCGGTCGAAGATCCGCACGAATGTGCCTTCGACCTGCCTGGCGAACGCGGGCGAATCGATCTCCTGGTTGGCGTCGAGATTCCACAATATTTCCCAACGATCAAGATTGCTTGAGCCGATCGAGGCCCAGTCGTCGCAAAGCACGAGTTTAGCGTGCAGAAAGCTGGGTTGATACTCATAGATCGCGACCCCACTCGAGAGGAGTCGCGCGTAGAATAGGCGCCCGGCGTTGCGAGCCATGGGCGCATCAGTACGTGCACTTGGGAGTAGCAGTCGCACATCGACTCCGCGGCGCGCCGCGCGGCGCAACGCTCTGCGTAGCCGATTTGGCGGCCAGAAGTAGGCAGTCGCGATCCACACCCGGATCTTGGCTTTGCGGACGCGCCTGATGACCGAGCGCCCGACCTCTTTGGTGCCAAGGCCCGCACTGGCGGCAACACGTCCGCGTTCACCCGGTTGGCGAGCCGCAGACGGCTGCCGGACGACATTGAGCTCCCGGTGTGCACATCGCTTCCAAGTTCTCGCGAAGAGCGCGTGCCAGTCGTCGAGGACCGGACCCGCGATCTCGACCATGCAGTCCCACCAAGAACTGTCGGGCTGCACGTCCTGGTTGAACGCATCGGTGAGGCCGACTCCGCCGGTGAAACCAAGGGTGCCGTCGACCACCAAGAGCTTGCGGTGATCGCGCACGAACATGCGCGGGAAGGTCCGCCAGCGCGGCACGTTGAAAAAGACGAGATCAACGCCAGCGGTTCGCAACTGCGCCCGGTCCGCGTCTTTGAGGCCGCGCGCGCCGAACGCATCGAATAGTACGCGTACACAAATGCCGCGAGCCGCCGCGCGGGCGAACGCCGCGATGAACCGGTCGACGACCCGACCCGATTCAACAAGATAGAACTCCGCGAGGACGTAATGTTGGCTTGCATCGATCGCGGCAAGCATCCGATCAAAATAAACCCCTGCGTCGCTGAGCAGCGTGAAGCAATTTCCATCGCGCATAGGCACTTGGAACCATCGATTCATATGTACGCTCCGCCGCCTGGGCAGTTCCGCGCTTCACCAAGCATCCAGTTCGCCCGGGTGCGGGTTTCCCGTAATTCTGTCGGTAGGGATTCTAGATGAACCCGCGTTACCCAGGTTGCCAATTCCGACAACCGCGGCCGGTTAATCGCATTTGCGTCTCACTGTTTCGTTGCCGAAGCGTCCCGAGAACGTCGATCCCGGCGATCTTTAAATTGACCATCACGATCCCCAGATCGGCGTTTCGCTGGCAATGCCGCGCATATTTCAGCGAGACGGGGCAGATACCCGCGCACAATCCGAAATGGGCGGTTCGTCGTCGATGGCGAGACGATCAGACTGCCTTCGACCATGTGCTGAGCCCGAGGGCGGATGCCGCGGAAGGCCTCACTGGCCGGCTGCGGCGAGAATCACCCGCCTGATCAGCGTTTCGAATAGCGGCAGCTTGTAGGCATTGCCGGAAAGCGGCGTGGCGTCCTCGATGCCTGCGCGAGCTGCGGCGTTCGCCGCCTCTTCGTTGATCTTCCGGCCGGCGAGCGACTTTTCAGCGCTGAGCGCGCGGTACGCCGCAGGTGCCGCGGCACCCAGTACCACGATCGCGCGCCGGCAATGTCCACCCGGCGAACGCTCAAGCGTCGCTGCGACGTCGGCCAGCGGCCAGTCGAAAGCGGTCTTTTCGCCGAGTCGCAGGTAAGCCGTGCGCACATCGGCTCCCGGCCGCGGCAGGTGCACGCCCGTGAGGACCTCGTGTGGCTTGATCTGGTTCTCGCGCCTGATGTCTCCCGACGGCGGCACGAGGAATTCCTCGAAGTGCAAACGCCGTCGGTTCCCGTCCGCGTTGACCAGTTCGACCTCTGCTCGCAGCGCCACGAGCACCGTTGCCGCGCTGGACGGGTGTACAATCGCGCATGGCCGGTTGTTGAAGATTGCGTGATATCGATTGTCGCCGGAGATCGCGCAGCAGCGCCGCGCAACTCATGACCATCCCGGGCGTGCAGAATCCGCACTGGACGGCATCATGTGCGATGAAAGACGCTTGAACGGGATGCAAGCCGTCGCGTGCGGCCAGGCCTTCGATCGTCGTCACCCGACGCTCGCCAACGTCGATCGCCAACATCATGCATGAACTCACCGGCGCGCCGTCCAGCCACACAGTGCATGCCGAGCACGCGCCCCGGTTGCAGGCGATCTTCGTGCCCTTGAGCCCGCGCGGCCCGCGCAACACGTCGGCGAGCGTAGCGCGAGGCTGCGCCTCGAGCTTTCGCGCGCTGCCATCGACATCGAGTGCGATGCCGATGACGCCCTCCGCGGATCGTTCGGCATCTGCGACAAGGCCGTCGGTGGCAGCGGCACCGATACCTTGCGCGGCGACAACGAGCGGCAGCGAACCCAAGGCCGCTCCCGCCGTGGTCAGCATGGGCTGCTGCATGAATCCTCGTCTCGAGAACTACCGGTCCACGATATGTCCTTCAATGGCCGCCTAGCTCGCCGCATACCCGACAGTCTGGGAAAACGTCACGAATTGTTGATCCGGCAGCTTCATGGCCTCGGCGAGTTTCGCGTAGTCGACTGCGCCTCGGAACACCGTCCCAAGACCTTCCGATGCGCAGAACAGATAGACGTTCTGCCCGATGAAGCCGGTGTCCACGAAACTGTAGAGCCGTCGCTCCTCGACCTTGAGATCCTGCATGCGCTCGCCGTGCGCGACGTAGACCAGATTGAGCGGCGCGGAGGCGACGAAATCCTGCGATCCCGTCTGCGCGCGGATGTCGTCGGCCAGATGGAACTGCAGCTCATGTGCCTTGGGCTCATAGAGCCAAACGCCGTCGCTCATCGCGAGATAGATGTCGATGACCATGATATGGCGCCAGTAAGGGGCCGTACGGTCGCCGCTAGGTCGGTTGACGCCAAACGCCGCCCACAATAGATCCGAGAGTGTTTGCATCGAAAGCGCGCGGCTCGAATATGCGCGGGTCGAATGGCGTAAATTGAGTGCCGATAGCAACGGCCGGCCACCTTCGCGCCGCGGCGCCGGGAGCGCCGTCGTCTTCATCTGCGCAGCGGAAGTTGGAATCGCCGCCGCAGCGGCCGCCCCCGCGAGAATCCCCGCCACAGTTTCACGCCGTGTCATCATTGGGACTCCTTCGCTGGATGAACGCCTGCAGCGCACAGTCAACGTCGCATACGGCGACGCGATTCACCATGCGCGATTCCCACGATCGAGTGCGGGCATTTACCGATCAGCGTTGCCCTACCGGTCACGGGCAAGCGGCACAATTGTCGCAAGATACTTGAGGGCGTAGGCCCTCAACATTGCCTCATGGCGCGTTGGCCGGACCAGCTTCGCTCGCGTCGATGCCAAGCGCGAAAAGCTCACCGGACTCCGTCGTTTCCGAATAAACCATTCCATTCGCCACTGTTGGCGATGACTGTCCAGCAACACCAGCGACGGCCGCCAGCTGCGCGCCGGTCTTTGCGTTGAACGCATAGAGGGTGCCGTCATCGCTTCCTACGTAGACGACGCCATTGGCGACGGAAGGCGAGGATGTGATCCCGCTCGCCACAGGCGCGGACCACACCGTTTTGCCCGTGCGTGCGTTGAGCCTATATAGACCACGCCGTTGGCCACCGCCGGTGAGGAAGCCGAGTTGTCGGCGCTGATCGGCGCCGACCAAAGCTGCTCACCGGTGGCCGCGTCGATCGCGAAGACCCTGCCGACTGCAGACCCGAAATAAGCGATTCCGTCGACAACGGCCGCCCCCGAAGGTGCGTCCGGCAGATAATTGACCCCTGCGCACCATAGATTCGTGCCGTCGGCGGCGGCGTAAGCGCAGAGGCCGTTAAATGTGTCGATGTAAACCGTTCCCTTGCTGACCGCGGGCGAGATACCGAACGAATCCGTGGCCCACAAGAGCTTGCCGGTTGCGGCTTCGTAAGCATTCGCCCCGCTATAGACAACACCATTGACATCTGCCGGCGCGGTGAGTGAGAACGAGCCGTCAGTTGTCGACCAAAGCACCTTGAGCGCGGCCACGTTCGTTGTATTCAGGATATGCTCAGCCGGATTGATTCGGCCGCCCCTCGGCACGAAGCCGAATTCGGACCAATTGCCATTGGCCGCGCCGAAGACCACCCCCCCGGCCGGAGGGCTGCCGCTGTCACCTTTAAACGTGTGAGTTTCCGACTCGTGAGCTGCGCACACCGAACTGACCGCCAGCCCCACGGTTAGTGCCGCCACCGCCGACGCTTTCCTAATTGCAATCGAACATTCTCTGTGGTTCATTCCCGAGGTCCTCTGATAGAAAGGATTGTGGCTCATCATTCCTACCATTCCGGATTCGGATCCGGCTGCCACCAGAGCCCGCCTCAACGGCACTTGCCCCGGGTAAGTACCTCGAGGAGTGCAATGGGTTGCGCGATACTCAATAAATATTTCCTTGCGCGTTAATCAATTGTGAGGAGGTGGTGCCGCGGGGGCACGGCACCACCCTTTCCTTCTTGGATTACAGGGGCATCAGCACGCGGTCGACGGAGTAAATGACGCCGTTCGACTGCAGCACGTCATAGACGGTGATGTCGGCGACAGAGCCGGTCTCATCCCGAACGGTGATATTGCGGTCGCCGTTCTTCGACAGGGTCAACGTGCCGCCGCTCGCGGTCTTGAGCATGGCGGTCCCGTTGCCCTTGCGGATCAGCCTGTCGAGATCCTCGGAGGTATATCGGCCCGGTACGACGTGATAAGTCAGCACCTTCGTGAGCTCTGCCTTGTTCTCGGGTTTGAGCAGCGTGTCGACGGTGCCGGACGGCAGTGCCGCAAATGCGGCATTCACCGGCGCGAACACCGTGAACGGACCCTTGCTCTCGAGCGTATCGACAAGACCCGCGGCCTTAACGGCGGCGACCAGCGTCGTGTGATCCTTTGAGTTCACGGCGTTTTCGACGATATTTTTCTGGGGGAGCATCGCGCTGCCGCCCACGACGACGTCGGCGGACGCGGACAACGCCGCGAAACCCAGGGCCAGGGCGCAAGCGGCGCAAACGAAACGATTTGCAGACATGATCTTAATCTCCAAGTTGTGTATAGGTGTATAGGCGAACGGAAATCAATGCGCGTCGTGAAAGCCGCGCGCCTTGGCGCGGGACCAGTCACAGCTGACTTACGAAGTGTATATACGCGCCGTGCAGTGCTTCGGATGCACTGTCGAAGGAGAATGCTTGGGGGCGCGCTGCCAACTCAGAGCGAATGAACAGCAGACAACCCGTCTTCGACCAGAAGTCCACGTGACGCGACTCCGGCCGGGCAACGCGCCAGTCGCCGCTTCGCATCACGTGGTCGCCGATGGTGACCTCGCCCTCGAGCACAAGGCAATGCTCTTCCTGGGTGTGAGTGCGGCTCGGTACGCGCGAGCCAGGCTCCATGCGCACGAAGTAGCTCCGCGTATTCGTCGAAGGGTCCTCGTGGAGCACCTTGATGTGAATCCCAGGCGCGAGTTCCTGCCAAACGCCCTCATCGGCTCGCACCGTGGTCGTGCCGAACGGGGGCGGCGAAACGACGCGCTTCAGTATCTGCATGCGCATCCGGTCGCGTTCCCCCGTCAGGATCACTCCGTCTCGTCGGGTCTTCGTGTCCATCGCCGAGTCGATGGCGCGCCTAATGCCGCCATCAGAGACGCCACATCGCCGATATGTGCGCCAAGAGCCGATGGAACGATTTCGCACGCGGCCACCGCCTGCGGCAATGCCTCTTCGGCCACGACCTCGCGCGCCGCGTGCAGGATGCGCTCGCCCAGCGCGACCGCGAGAGATCCAAGGACGATGATCTGCGGATTGAGCGCGTCGATGAGCAGCGCCAATCCCGAACCCATGCGCCTTCCGGCTTCCTCCGCGACCGCGAGCGCATCCGCGTCATCCGCCAGCATCGCCTCCACCACCTCGCGAATGGAGGCATCCTCGCTCCAGCGGCGCGGGAACATCCGTCGCGCAACTTGCACGAGGCCAGCGCCCGAGGCAAATCCCTCCCACGAGCCGCGCTTCCCGAAGCCCAGCGGCCCGTCGGGGGCGAGGCGCCAATGACCGACTTCGCCCGCGCTGTCGGAGGCGCCGCGCAGGAGCTTGCCGTTCAGCACGAAGCCGGCGCCCAAGCCGGTCCCGAAGGTCAGGAACACGAGATGCCGGAGGCCGCGCCGGTTGCGGCCGACGCCGAAGCGGAATTCGGCGAGCGCTCCGGCATTGCCGTCATGCTCGATATGCACGGGTAGTTCGGGAAACGCACGCGCCAGCCTCGCCTTGAGAGGGACGTGATGCCAGCCCGGCAGATGCGGCGGATCGAGCAACTCGCCCTGGCGAATGCGCAGCGGCCCTCCGATGGCGACGCTCAGCGCCACGATGCGCCGTCCGCCGCGTTGCGCTGCCGCCGCCCGCCCCCGGACCAGTTCCACGACCTCGGGAAAAATCGCATCGAACGCTTGCTTCGCCCGGGTTGGAATCTCCTCTCGTTGCAGAATTTGCCCCGTGAGCGTTCCCTCCACACAGGCGATTTTCGTGCCGCCGATGTCGAGTCCGATGATGGTGTGCGGCCCGCCGGTGTTCATGAAGATTCCTGCGCCGATTCTTGTTCTTGCACGACCCGGCTACTATAACCGGCGCCCGCCGGCGAATTGCCGCGCTCGAGTAAGTCCTGTCCGCGAGCTGACGACCGCGGTGCGGTGACCTCAGTTCCCGGCGCGCCGGGAACTCCGGGCGCAGCCGACGGTCCATGAGGTCATAAAGGCGCTCTTGACCGCACGTGATAGGCTCCCCGCTGTCGCGTAAATAACATCTTGCGCGCATAACATCGCCATGAATCACGCCCACCGTCTCAACCGCTCGCGAGGTCGCAAGCATGGACCATGATGTCTAGATTCCACCGTTGGCTGGCCGCGGCCGTCATGGCTATCGCGACGGCAAGCACCTCTTCCGGGGCGGCGCCGTTCGATCTCGCGGGACCCTCCATCCGGGTTACCGTTACCCGCGGTACAACGACCTTGCCCATATCGGAGGTGCCCAATCTGGCGCCGGGCGACCGCCTGTGGATCAAGGCGGAACTGCCGGCCACCCAGTCCGAGCATTACCTGCTGGTTGCCGCCTTCCTGCGCGGAGCGACCGATCCTCCGCCCGCAGACTGGTTTTTCCGCAACGAGACGTGGAATCGCAAGTTCGCGCCCCAGGGCATGACCATCACGGTGCCGCCGGATGCCCAACAGGCGCTGCTGTTCCTGGCGCCCCAGACCGGCGGCGATTTCAGGACGCTGGTGGATGCCGTGCGCGGCCGCCCCGGCGCCTTCGTGCGGGCCTCGCAGGACCTGAACCAGGCCACCCTGGATCGATCCCGCCTGCTCAGCTACCTCGCCGCGGTCGCCGCGCTCGATCAGGGCAATCCCGCTGATCTCAAGAACGCCGCGCCGCTGCTCGCGAGAAGCCTGGCGATCAAGGTGGAGGAAAAGTGCCTCGATCGGATCCCTGAACTGCGCGCGGCCTGTCTCACGGAGGGTCAGGACACGCTCATCCTGAACGACGGTCACAGCACGTCGATCGTCGAGGCGCTCACCTCCGGCCCGGCCAGCGATCTGGCCATGGAAGCGAGTTCCACACCGCAGCTGAACTATGGGTATTACAGCCCGTACCTCGCCTCGGTGCTCGATATCGCTCGCATTTTCGATTCCTTCCGCACGGCGAAGTATCAGTACATTCCGGCGCTCGGGTCGCATCAGGGCGATCAACTGACACTCACGCTCAACACGCCGCCGTCCTTTCACAACCCGAAGTCGGTCCTGGTCGCCGCCCTGCCAGCCGTCGAAAAGGCCAAGCTGCCGCCGCTGCATGCGGTGGACCCCAAGGAGGTGTATTGCGCCAGCAGAACCTCACCGGTCTTCCCCGTCGAAGGCGCGCCGCTGGTGTTCTCCACGGCATTTGCCCATGACATGGTGCTGCGACTGACCGGACGGGACGGCAAGACGGTCGATTTGCCCGCCAAGGCCGACGCGCAGCGCGGTGGCTTCATCGCAGATACGTCGAGCTTGGCGGCGGCCTCGCTCGGCGACGCCCTGCAGGGCTCGTTGCGCGGTTATTGGGGCTTCGACGAGTACGCCGGACCCGGCTTTCAAGTCGTGAATGCGCACGCGCAAATCTGGGCGCTGGCCTCGGGCGACCAGGATTCGCTGATCGCCGGCCGCGAGGACGTCGTGCACCTTCGCGCGGGCAGCGTGGGCTGCATCGAGCGGGTCATGCTGATGGATCCGGCGGGCAAGGAAATGAAAATCGATTGGAAGGCGGTGAAGCCCAACGAGGTGGAACTGAAACTGCCGCTGCAAGACGCGAAGCCCGGGGCCGCCACGCTCTTGGTGAGCGAATACGGCGCCAGTCAGCCGCAATCCATGCCGCTGCAGATCTTCGCCGATGCCGGACATCGCGATCAATTCTCGGTGCATGCGGGAGATGCGGCAGGCATTCTGAAGGGCAGTCGGCTGGATGAGGTCGACAGCCTGACGCTGAAAGGCGTCCGCTTCGTCCCTGAACCGTCCGACTCCGGGGGGCGCGGCGACGAGCTGCCGATGGCGGCCGCCGATGCATCCTCGATTTCCGCGTTGCGGGAAGGCGACGCGGCAATGGCACGGATTACCCTGAAGGACGGGCGGGTTTTCGACGTGAAGTCGCAGGTGACCGCGCCGCGCCCCCGCGTCTCGCTGATCGGCAAGAGCATCCACTCGGCCGCGGCCGCCGATGGCGCTCACATTCAGCTGACCGATCCGGACGAACTGCCGCAGGGCGCCGAATTGACGTTCTCCTTGCGCAGTCAGACCGCCCAGCCGTTTGCGCGCGACATGAAAGTCGAGGTTTCCTCCGATGACGAATCATTTTCCGCCACGCTGACCCGCGAGAACGCCGGGCTCGTGTTCGCGGATCCGTTGGTCGCCGTGGCCAAACTCGATCCCGCGACTGCGTTCGGCCCCTCGGCCTTTGGGGCGTTGAAGTTTCGCGTGGTGACCGCGAGCGCGACGAGCGACTGGCAACGGCTCGCCATTCTCGTCCGCTTGCCGGTGTTGACGGACCTCGCGTGTCCGTCGGACCCCGCCCTCGCCTGCAAACTGTCGGGCAGCAACCTGTTCCTGGTTGATTCGGTGGCAAGCACGGCGCAATTCGATCACCCCGTACAGGTGCCGGACGGATTTCCCGGGGATGCCCTGCCTGTTCCGGCCCCCGTCGGGGGGCAACTCTACGTCAAGCTGCGCGATGATCCGCAGGTCATCAACTCGGCGCGATTGACGGCTCGGCAGCTACCGCCGCTGGCCTCGCCACCCGTGCCCTCTCCGCCGGCGGCTGCGCCGGCCGCACCCACTCCTTAGCCCCGGGCGCCGCGCAGAACATACTCAACAACTCTGCCCGCTATCCGAGAGTGACCGGGACGAATATGCGGTTGTCGCCGCGCTGGATGAGCAAGGCGATTTGCTTGTCGTGATTCGACACGATCTTGCGCATCTGCGCCACGCTCGATACGGGAGTGCCGTCGACGGACAACACCACGTCGCCCGGCTGAATGCCCGCATCCGCGGCGGCGCCTTCGGCGTCATCGACCACCAAGCCGCTGGATACCCCCGCCTGACGGCACTCCTCGGGGGTGAGCGGCCGCAGCGACAGGCCCAGTCGTGCCGGCGCCTGAGTGTTGCCGGCCATGACCTCCTGGGCCGCCGAACCAACCTTCGCGGTGACCGTCACGGTCTTTCCGCCGCGCCATAGCTCGATCGACACCTGGTCGCCGGGCGCCGCTTCCCCGATCCTCGCCGACAGTTGGCCGGCATCGCTGATCGGAACGCCGTTCAACTTGAGGATTACGTCTCCCGCCTGTACGCCGGCTTGCGCCGCGGCGCTCTCCGGCTCCACCTTCGCGACCAGCGCGCCGCTCGGCGTGCTCAGCTTGAACGAATCGGCGAGCGGCTGATCCAGCGTCTGCACCTCGACGCCCAGGCGCGCGTGCGCAACCTTGCCGGTTTTGACGATCTGATCCTCGACGTGCAGCGCGACATTGATCGGAATCGCAAACGACACGCCTTGATAGCCGCCGGAATTGCTATAAATCTGGGCATTGATGCCCACCACCCGGCCATTCGAGTCGAAGAGCGGTCCGCCCGAATTGCCGGGATTGACCGCCGCGTCCGTCTGGATGAACGGCACGTAGCCGTCTCCCGGAAGCGAACGCGCCGTGGCGCTGACGATTCCGGCCGTTGCCGTTTCCTCGAGTCCGAAGGGCTCGCCGATGGCGAGCACGTAGTCGCCCACCGCCAGTTGGTCGGAGTTGCCGAGCCGGACCGTCGGCAGGTTGTGCGCGTCGATCTTCAGCACGGCAATATCGCTGCTGGTGTCCGCCCCCAGGACCTTGGCCTTGAATTCCCGGTGGTCCGAAAGTTTCACGGTCACCACCTTGGCGCCGTCGATCACGTGGGCGTTGGTGAGCACGACGCCGTCCGGCGAGACCAGAAATCCGGAACCTTGAATGTGCATCGATTCACGGCGCTTCGGCATGGGCAAGCCCCTGAAGAATTGGAACGGCGGGTTGCCGGTGCCGTCGGAGGGGCCTTCGTTGGCCCATGGCCGAGTGTTGGAGACTGGCGTTTCCTTGGCCGTGATGCCGACGACCGCCGCCTTGTTCTCGGCCACGATGGCCCGGTAATTCGGCGCGCCGACGGACGCGATGAGATGAGTGGACGTCTCGCCCGCGGCGCTCGAGGGGGTGGGCGCCGGACCGTCGCCGGCCGCTCCCACCGACTGCAGCCAGGCCGGCGCGGCCAGGCCCGTGGCCGTGCCGACGGCGAATAGCCCTGCCGCCGACCAAGCGAGTTTGCTGGCGCGAATTTGCATGGTGATCATCTCCTGTCGAATGAAGCCAAGAGAGCCGCCGCTCTCGTGGGAACAGCTTCTCACTCCAGGCTTAAGGCATTCTTAAGGAGATCGCGGAAACCTCACGGACACCTGCAGGCCGCCGCCGGGCGCGTCGGCCAGGTCGATCTGCGCCCGGTGCCGCTCGGCGATGGCCTTGACGATGGCGAGGCCCAGGCCGCTGCCGCTTTCGTGCCCCTGCGCATGTCGATAAAAGCGGTCGAATACCCGCTCGCGATCCGCCGCGGGAATGCCGGGACCGGTATCCCGGACTTCCAACAGCGCCCCGCCGGACGTCTGTGCGCAGCGCACCTGCACGCATCCCCCGGACGGCGTGTAGCGCACCGCATTATCGACGAGATTGCGGATCAATATCCGAATGGATTCCTCTTCGCCGGCGATCCTCACCGTCGGCGAGGACTCCAGGCTCAGTTCGACCTGGCGCGTCACCGCGAGCGCATGGCAGTCGGCGACGCCTTCGACGGCAACGGCCGAAAGATCCATCGCCTCGACCTGTCCGACCGCCTCCTGCGGGTCGCTTCGAGCCAGGGCAAGGAGTTGCTCGGCCAGGTGGATGGCTCGTGCGACCGCGTCGCCAAGGCGCGCGCGGGCCTCGAGCCGCGCCGCCTCATCGGGCGCGCGGTCGAGCAACTGCATTTGCAGCCGCAGTGCCGTGAGCGGCGAGCGCAGCTCATGGGCGGCATCCGAAATGAAAGTGCGCTGGGCGGCGAATGCGGCCTGCAGCCGCAGCAGCAGCCGGTTGAGTTCGTCGGCCAGCGGACGGATCTCGATGGGAAGATCCTCGCTCACGACCGGCTTCAAGCTGCGCGCATCGCGCCGCTGCACCTCGGACGCCAGGCGCTGCAGCGGACCCAGTCCCCGCCGCACCGTCCAGGCGACGGCCATCAGCATGAGCGGCAGCAGCAGCAGCAACGGAACGATCACGCGTTCCGCGGCTCCGCGCGCGAGCGTCCCGCGCACGCGGACCGGTTGCGCGATCTGAATCACGCCGTCGGCGGTCTGCAGCCCGTATGCGCGCCAGGCCTCCCCCTGCACCGACAGGTCGGCAAACCCAAGCACGGTCTGGTTGATCATCGGGAGCCCCGGCCGCGACAGGTACATCCGCGTCCCGAACGAGTCCCAAATTTGAACGACGAAGTCGGCGTCGCCTTGATCCGCCGGCACTTCGATCCGCGGCGCCAGCGACACTTGATTGCGCAGGGAAAGCGCCATTTGCCGCAGCTGGTAATCGAACAGGATGGAGGTCTCGTGCAGAACCCGCTGGTAGGTGACCGTGGCCGCCAACGCCGATACGAGCGCGACGAGGATCGTCAGGGCGATGATGAGACGGGCGCGTATCGAATTCACGGCTTCGGCACGAAATAGCCCACGCCGCGCATCGTCTTGATGACTTCGCTGCCGAGCTTGCGGCGCAGGCTGTGAACGTAGACCTCGACGGCGTTGCTGCCAATGGGCTCATCCCATCCGTACAGGCGATCCTCGAGCTGGGCGCGCGACAACACCGTGCCCGGACGCTGCAGGAGCGCTTCCAGGACCGAGTACTCGTGGGCGGACAAGCGCACGGGGATCCCCCGCTGTTCGACGGTGCGGGTGGCGGGGTCGAGGCATAGATCGCCATGAGTGATCCGCGGATCGCCGCGGCCTGCGGCGCGCCGCAAGACGGACCGCACGCGGGCCATCAGCTCGTCGAGATCGAAGGGCTTCACGATGTAATCGTCGGCGCCCGCATCGAGCCCCGCGATGCGGTTCTCGCGCTCGTCCCGCGCCGTTACGATGATGACGGGGATGGAATTGCCGCCCCGGCGCAGCTCCCGAAGGATCTCGAGCCCATGGCGTTGCGGCAGCCCGAGGTCCAAGAGCACAACGTCATACGTCGTCGATTGCAATGCGGCGGTCGCGCTTCGACCGTCGCGCATCCAGTCCGCGGCATAGCCGGCCTGGCGAAGCCCGGTCTGCAAACCGCTCGCAATCATCTCGTCATCTTCGATGAGCAGGACGCGCATGGCGCCAGTTTATCCCACCCGCCGCCTGCCGCCGCTACGGTGTCGGGGTACGCCGGCCGCGCACCGCGACGAATTCCCGCGAAGGCCGGGGTTCAAGCCAGCGTCAGCAGCCGTACCCGGCCGTAACTCTTCGCCAGGCTCGTGGTTCCGACGTAGGTGCAGCCGACGTTCCGGGCCCGTTCGAGGCTGAGCTGCGCCGCGAAGGGTTCGGTGACGAAGATTCCTCCGGGCGGTGCAACCGGCACGATGCGGGCGGCAAACGACAGTTGCGGCCCGAAAATGGACGGCGCCTCCTCCACCGGATCGAATCCGCCGTCGGCGGCGCCAAAGTGGACGGCAACCCGGAAGCTCAGGCGGCGGCCCGGCTCGAGTTCCTCCGACAGCTGCGCCGTGGCCGCCTGGATTTCGAGCGCCGCGGACGCCGCCGCGCTCGCCGTGCGAAAAATCGCGTGCACGGCGTCCCCCCAGGTCTTGCGCAGGACGATCGACGCGGCGTGCCGATGCAGCACGGCGGCCACGGTCTTCGGCAGCAAGTCGGTCCAGTAGCGGCGCGTATCGGCGGCATTCAACGACGAATAGCTGACGGCATCCGCGAACAGAAATCCATATCGCGAGCGACGATCCCGATGGCTGCCCCGCGCGGCTATGGCGGCGCAGATCGACGAACGGTCGACATCCCGGTAGGCGTGCCACCGGCCGTCGCCCCGGGCGAGAACGACCCACGGAGCGCACAGCGCGTCCGCGTGGCCGAGCGACAGCCCGAGCGCCGCCTCGGCACACACCCGATCGCGATCGTCGCTTTCATCGAGGAGCAGGCTGGACCAGGTGTAGGCATCACAATGGCCGGACGCGTCTTGCCTCGACCCGAAGGGCGCTCCCGGTACATCGGACTCGTCCCGCGGCGTGTCGGGGAAGATGACGTGCAACTGAATCCCTTGCGTGGCCAACGACGGCCAGTCGCTTCCCCGGTCGGCGCCGATGCAATAGGCGAGCGCCGGGATGTCGCCCGCAACCAATCCCGGGCCGCTCTGCGGACCGGGCGACAACCATTCGGTATTGAGCACCAGTCCGACCGGGGGCCGATGCCATCCTTCGACGATGTCCGCGCAATCCGGCCGCAGCCCGCTCAAGCGCCGCATTTGAAGATAGGTCCGCGACCGTGCCCAGGAATTTTGGCGGCACAAGGGATTCGCGCCGGCGACCGCCCGCACGAGCATGCTTCGGTCGCCCAGCACCAACGCAGCCTCGGCCAGCGTGGCCCAGTGAAAGTAGGCCGCCTGCTCTTCGGCCGGCACGCCGATCTGGGTCACCCGCTCCGCCACGGATCCCGCCAGGTGAATCGCGCGCTGCGCGTCCCCGGCCAACATCCACAGCAACGCCGCATTCTGCCGGCTGTAGGTTCCATCGGTGCGCTGCGCGATTCGCTCGTAAGCCTCGGCCGCCCGCGCCAGCGACGCCGCGGCATGGGTCCGGTCCTGGAAAGCCAGATCCTTGAGCAATCGCGCCTCGAGCGCGAGGAAATCTTCGTTGGCGTTCGCATTCAGGGAAGTCGCTCGAAAGGCGTCGAGCGCCGCCGCCGTCGAACCGCACGAGGCCAGCGCCAGGATCGACAGATGCTCGAGCGCATGGGAATCCGGCCAGCGGCGCAGCGCCTCCTGTGCGAGATCGAAGGCCGCGACGAAGTTTCCCGTGCGCTGCATCCGCCAGGCCCAGGACAGCGCGGCACCCTCGTCGGCAATGGAATCGATGAGCAATGAGCGGCTCCTGCTGGAAGTGACAGAGTACAATGCCGCGCGACTTCCCGCATCCGGACGGAAGGCTGCCCGCGCGCCGGCGATCCCTGCCGGCCGGTCATCGGCGTCGCATTGGCCCCGTGGCCAATGCGACGCTTCTCCCCGGCATCAGCGCAGAGCGGCAACGTTGACCTGCTTCTGCGCCAGCCTCATGCGGGTGGCGAACTCGCTGGTCAGCTTCGGGTTATTCACGGACTTCACGCTCCGCGCAATGGCCCGATCGACGCAGGCCTTCGCCGCGGCGGCCTGCGCCAGTTCCCGGGAACCCACGTCGAGGCAGGCTTGCTCGGCAGCGTGGCGGATCCGATCGTAGAGGGTGGCGACGCCCGCCTCGGTGTTGAGATTGAGATCCGCATAGTGGACCGTGCGGGCCTGAACCTCGGTGCCCACCGCGTCGGCGCGCGCACCCGCGGCGGCGGTGGCGAGGCAAACGGCCGCGGCGGTCAGGGCGATGCGCATGTTGTTTCGCAGAGTGATGGTTTTCATGATGTGCTCCTTGGAAGGTGAGTGTTTTGCCGTCGAGAGAGATGTTGAGCGCATCGGCGCCGTTCTTCTGTCAACGGGTTGACACAAGTCCTATACTCGCCGCGCCCCGAAAATCGCGAGGAATCCCGATGGCATTCACGATAAGTACCGTTCTGGAACGAAATCGGCTGTTTCGCGGCCTTTCGGCAGGGACGCTCGAGCAGATCGCGCGCCTGTGCACCCGCCGCAGCTGCGAGACGGACGCCGTGATCTTTTCGCAGTCCGATCCGGGCGACGCCCTCTATGGTGTCGTCACCGGACGAGTGCGCATCAGCGCCAGCTCGACGGACGGCAAGGAGGTGTTTCTCAACATCATGGAGCCCGGCGACACTTTCGGCGAAATCGCGCTGCTCGACGGCCGGCCGCGCACGGCCGGCGCGATCGCCATGGCGCCGTCGGAGCTCCTCGTCATCGCGCGCGGGCAATTCCTGGGACTTCTCGCACGCGAGCCGCGGCTCGTCGAGCACCTGCTGCAGCTCCTGTGCGCACGCTTGCGATGGGTGAGCGGCATCGCCGAGGAGTCCGCGTTGCTGTCCGTGCCCGCGCGGCTGGCGCGGCGGCTGCAGTCGCTCGGCAAGCTGCACGGACGCGTAACCGGCGGCGGCACCGACCTCAAGGTGTCGCAGGAGGAAATGGCCCGATTCCTGGGACTCTCGCGCCAGATCGTCAATCAATACCTGCAGATCTGGAAGGCCCGGCGCTGGGTGGAGCTGGGACGCGGGCGCATCCGCATTCTGGATGCGAACGCGCTGGAGGCACTCGTCGCCAACGAGCAGTCGTGAACCGCGGGCGCGCGCGCATTGCGGCTCGTGTGCGCTGCGGCGCTCGTCCGCGCCACATGCCTCGTGCGCCCTAGGCGGCTTGCAGTTTTACGCGGTCCCTGCCCTTCAGCGCCAGCAACTGCCGGGCTTCGTCCGGGCTCGCGGGCTCGAGACCGAGTTCCGCCAGGATTCGAACGATCTTCGCCACCTGTTCGGCATTGCTCGATGCGAGCCTGCCGCGGTCGATGTACAAGCTGTCCTCGAGGCCCACGCGAACGTGGCCGCCCAGCATGGCCGCCTGAGCGATGA
>Ga0181519_10001086_pt1 | contig 23879 bp, 14 predicted proteins | sample PEATcosm2014_Bin_26_FD_121102 | JGI IMG/M metagenome (GOLD analysis project Ga0181519, IMG submission 121102) | Peatland microbial communities from MTU Mesocosm Facility, Houghton, MI, USA - PEATcosm2014_Bin02_10_metaG | ecosystem: Environmental > Terrestrial > Soil > Wetlands > Peat | place...
GCTCGATGGACGTGCAGGCGTCGGTCACCGAGAACATCGTTGCTGCGCAATTGGAGAGCGCCCAGCTCGCCGATTCGTCGCTGCTGCGATCGAGCTTCCTGCACGGCGCGACGATCTATGTCGACGTCAACCAGACCGGGACCAATGCCGACGGCACGACCTGGGTCGGAACGCCGCTCGCCGACGTCTCCGGCTATGTCGCGCTGATCCAACATACCGTCGGCGAGCTCACCACCTCAGGCGGCTCGATCACGCTCAACGCCGGCAATTCAGTGGTGCTGCAGCAGGGCTCGTTGCTCAATGTCTCCGGTGGCTACATTCAGTACACGGGTGCGGTGGTCAACACGACGCGACTGATTGGTTCAGACGGCCATCTCTATAGCATCAGCGACGCGCCATCCGACATAACGTACGTCGCCGTCGCGGGAGAGGACGTCGTCGATCACAGCCGTTGGGGAGTGAGCGAGACTTACTCGTCGTCCTTGGTCGTCGGCGAGACTTACGAAAGCGGCTACATCCAGGGCGGCGCCGGCGGATCGATCTCCATCCAGGCCCCCGCCGCGGCCATCGACGGCAACCTGCTCGGCCTGACGGTGACCGGGGAACGTCAGCTCCAGAATGCTCCGGCGGCGAGTTCCTTCTCTTTGGCCTTTCTCGGCGCGCCGGCGTCGAGCGTCGTCGCCAACGTCTATACGCCGGCCTTCACGTCCGACGTCGTGTTTCAGTCCGGCGTAAGCCAGATCGCGCCGGCGTTTTCGCCGACGTCGCCGACGCTCAGCGACGCTTCGACCGTCACGCTGTCGCCAGATCTCGCCAGCGCCGACGGCTTCGGATCGATCTCCGTCTCGAGCGGCAACGGAACGATCGCGGTGCTGTCACCGGTCACGATGCAGGCGGGCGGCTCGTTGACGCTGAGCGGCGCCAATATCGACATTGAAGCCAATATCACAACGCCGGGCGGCTCTATCAGTCTTACGACTGTGGATATCGATCCGACCTTGGCTGGCTCCGTACTCGATCTTTTCGGCGCCAGCTACTTGGCGGGAAGAGGAGCAATCACTGTCGGCAGTGGCGTCGTCCTGAGCGTCGCCGGGCTCGTCGTCGACGACCGGGTCAGCGCTGTGGCGCCGAATGGCGGCGCCATCATCGTCGAAGGCGGCGCGATCTCGCTCACCGGCTATTTCGTCGACCTCGAGACGGGCAGCGTCATCGACGCCTCGGGCGGCGTCCACATCGCCAGCACCGGCAAGGAAACCACCGGAGCCGGCGGAAGCATCACGATTTCCGGCGGCGTCGACACGGCTGTCGATCCGAAAGTTGCAGGCTCGCTTGTTCTTGACGGCGCGTTGAAAGGGTACGGCGTCGGAACGGCTTCGGGCGGAAAATTGAGCTTGAGCGCGGCCTTCATCCAGATCGGCGGAACGGCGACCCAGGCGGGAATGTTGACGCTCGATTCCGCCGTTTTCAATCAAGGTGGGTTCTCCACTTTCACGCTGACCGGCTACACGCTTGCCGTCGACGCCGCGATCAATCCAGTAGTCGCCAGTTACGCCATCGGCGAGACAGGCGGTGCCATCGTTCTCACGCCGACTTTGCTGCCGACGGTCTCGCGTTCAGCAGTCGCCCTATCTCTGACGGCGTCCGGTTTTAGGGATCGCAATTCCGGCCTCGACATCATCCGCGGCGACGCCGTGATCGGCACCGACGCGGCAATCGACATCGAACCAACTGCGAATGGAACCGGCAACGTCACCATCAGCGGCGAGACCGTCGCCGTCCTCGGCGCCATAACTGCTCCCGGCGGCGCCATCGCAATCAAGAGCGGCGTCATTAACGGCGCATCGACTGGAACCGTCAGCGTGGATCTGGCGGCGGGCAGCGTCCTGGACGCGGCCGGCGCCTATCTGCCGACCTTCGATTCCTACGGGAATGTCGTTGGCGAGGTCCTGGCCGGCGGCAGCGTCAGCGTCACCGGCAACATCCAGGCCGAAACTGGCGCGGTTCTCGACGTATCGGGGGCCAGCGGCGTCGTCGAGGTCGCCAGCCAAGACTCGGGCGGACACACGACCTACGTGTCGACTACGGTGGCCAGCGACGGCGGCTCGATCACGCTTTCCGGCAAGCAGAACCTGTTCACCGACGCGACGCTGAAGGGCGCCGCCGGAGGGACCGGCGCCTCAGGCGGCAGCCTTTCGGTGTCGTCCGGCGCCTTCACCAGCAGCGCCACTCCCAATCTGACGGTTACGCAGAGCACGCTGCCCACGCTCACGTACTCATCTGGGTTGGAGGCGATCGGCGGCGCCGCTCCCGCCGATGGCGGCCACTTTACCGTCAATCGCTTCACCGCCGGGGGATTCGACTCGCTGACCCTAGGCGGCCTGGTCGATTTCTCCGGTCCGGTTTCGATCACTGCCAGGAAAAGCTTGACCGTCGCCAGTGGCGGCGTCCTGGAGGCCGATTCGGCGGTCAGCCTCGCCGCGCCCTATGTGGCGATCGGCGTGCTCGACGCCGCCCCCCAGGCGACGCAAGAGATCGTCGCGCCGACCGTGACGGTTACAAACGGCAGCACTCCCATCGTAACGTTGGTGTCTCCGAGTTACGGAACCGGCACATTGACGATCGCGGCCGGCGATTTGGTCGACGTCGGCACGGCCGTGCTGCAAGGCGTCAAATCGACCAGTCTCACCGCCGCCAATGACGTCCGCGGCGACGGAACCTTCGAGGTCGCCGGCGCGCTGACCATCACCGCTGGGCAGATCTACCCCATCACCGACACCGTCTTCACCCTGGCCGCCTTCGACTATGTCGGCGGCGTCGGCTCGGTGACGATTCAGTCCTCGGGCGTCAGCCGGGCGTTGCCGCTCTCAGCGGGCGGCGAAATCAACGTCTACGCCACCACGATCGTCCAGGACGGCGTCCTCAGAGCGCCGATCGGCGCGATCAATCTCGGGTCGACCACTGCGGTATCGGCGCTGGACCCGACCCTGACCTCGGCGCTGCAGACCTTTGACGCCAGCGCATCGGTCACCTTGGGCGGCGGCAGCGTAACCTCGGTGTCGGCAGTCGATCCAACCACGGGCGAAGACCTGACGATCCCTTACGGGACGATGCTCAACGGCACGTCGTGGATCGACCCCTCGGGCGCCGATATCACCAGCAGCGGCATACCCGAGAAAACCATCAACCTAGCGGGCGCCACCATCACGGTCGGAACGGGCGCCACCATCGACCTCGACGGCGGCGGCGACCTTTACGCCTACAACTGGGTCCAGGGCACCGGCGGCAGCAAGGATATCCTGGCGACTTCGACGAGCTTCGCCATCGTCCCTAGCTACGAGGCCGACTACGCCCCGGTGGTCTCGATCACTACCCAGACAACGAGCGGCAGCGCCAGCGTCGAATCCGGCTGGAGCAGCTCCTCGCTCCACGTCGGCGACCAGATCACGCTGACCGCTAGCGTCGACGGCCTCGCCGCCGGCGTGTACACCCTGTTGCCCGCCCGCTACGCGTTGCTGCCGGGCGCCTATCTGATCACGGCGATCAAGAACTCGGCGACCACGAGCGGCGTCAGCGTGGTCAACCCGGACGGATCGGCCGTCGTCTCCGGGTATCGGTCCAACGCTCTCAACGGCTCGAGAAGCTCGCTTGTCACCTTGTTCGAGGTGGACTCAAGCACGGTGGTCCAGGAACGGGCCGAGTACGACAACTATTACGCCGATACGACATTGGCCTCGACCAGCGCTTCGTCGCGGCTTCCGCAAGACGGCGGGCAGCTTTCGATCGCCGCGACGGCGGCTCTCACGCTCGAGGGTAGCGCCGAAATGACCGGGGCGACGGGGGGCAAGGGCGGCGTCGTCGCCATCACCACGGTCGAGAACATCGTCATCAACGACACAGGGACAGGATCCGCCAACGACGCCCTTTACATCAGCGCCGACGAGCTTAGCGATTTCGCCGCCAGCAGCCTGCTGATCGGCGGCACGGTGAGCGGAGACGTGATCACGGCGACGACCGGCAGCGTCGAAATCGCCAACGACGCCGCCAATCCTTTGCAGGCGCCGGACATTCTCCTGGTCTCGACTGCCGATCTTTCCGTTGACGCCGGCGCGGTCGTCAAGGTGAGCGGCGCGTCGTCCAGTTCGGCGCTGAGTTTCGTCATCGGCTCTTCCTCCGTCGCCGGGAGCGCCAACGGCGCGCTGCTGCGGGTGAGCGTCGGTTCCTCCGCGTCGGTCAGCCGCACCTCGGCCGCCATCAGCCTGGGGGGCGGCGGCGCAAACTTGACCGTCGGGGCGGGAGCGGTGATCTCCGGTGGAACCGCCGGCGCGGTCGTCCTCGACTCAACGGATAGTGGATCGTTCGACGAGACCGCCACGCTGTCAGGCGCAGCCGTCACCATCGCCAGCGGCCAGATCAGCGTGCTGCTCAACAATGCGGGAACACTACAGTCGTCCGCCGGCCTGGTCCTGCCGCAGACCGCGCTCGCCAATCTGCAGAGCAGCGCAGACGCGCTGACGCTGTTGAGCTACGGCTCGATCGACATCTACGGAACCGGATCAATCGGCGGCGCCGATTCCTCCGGCAAACCGACGACCGCGAGCCTGACGCTGCACGCCGCCGGCATTCGCGGCTTCAACCAGGGCAGCGGCGCGGTCACCATCAACGCCCAGAACGTCGTCATCGACAACAGCCCGGACGGCGCCCCCGTCGCCGCGGTGAGCGGCGTCGATTCGACGCCGAGCGGAACGCTTGCGTTCAACGCCGAGACGGTCGAGTTCGGAACCGGCACCTTCAATATCGTCGGCTACAAGACCGTCTCCCTGACGGCGTCGCAAGGCGTCCTGTTCACGGGCGCGGGCGCCTTCTCCACCGTCGGCGACCTGACGATGATGACGCCGCTGATCACCGCCGCCGCCAGCGCCAGCCAGACGGTCACGGCGGGAGGCGCTCTCACGTTCAACTCGGCCGCCGGGACCGCTAAGGTGTCGGGCGGCCTCGGCGCGGCGCTGACCCTGGTCGGCGCCAGCGTCACCGCCGCCACCGATATCCGCTTGCCCAGCGGGACGCTCACCCTGCACGCCACCGGCTCGGCTTCGACGTCGAACGCGACCATCGGCTCCGGCGGCGCGCTTGACGTCAGCGGCGTCAGCGAGGCCTTCTACGACGAAACCGAGTATACCGGCGGCGGCGAAGTCGTCCTGACGTCGGACTATGGCGCAGTGCAACTCGCGTCGGGCGCCATCGTCAACGTCTCGGCGCCAGCGGGAGGGGCCAACGCTGGCAGCCTCTCCGTCTCCGCCGTTAACGGCGTGTTCTCCAGCCAGGCTACGCTGCAGGGTCAGGCCGGCAGCGGCGGTACCGGCGGCGCCTTCTCGGTGGATGCGGCGAGCCTGATGCTTGACGGCAACGGCCGGCAAAGCCTTGGCGCGCTGAACGCTATCCTCGATTCCGGCGGATTTGCCCTGTCTCGCGCGTTTCGCGTGCGCACGGGTGATGTCACGGTCGACGGCTCGGCGACGACGCAGACCTTCGATCTGTCGGTTGATTCCGGCGCCATCGCCGTGACCGGGACGATCAACGCCTCCGGGACGACGGGCGGAACGATCCAGCTCTACGCCTACAACGGCGTGACGCTGGCCGATGGCTCGAAACTCACGGTGGCGGCGCAGAAGCTTGACGACGCCGGTAAGGGCGGGGTTGTCGATATCGAGACCGGCGAAGCGAAATCGGTCGGCGGCGTCATGACTGAGGGCGTCGGCTGGATCGACATCCAGACGGGCTCGACCATCGATCTCTCGGTCGCCGGCGGCGCCGGCGGCACGTTGCATCTCCGCGCCCCACAGATCACCGGCGTCGACGCCTCCGGGCAGCCGATCCCGACTCTCGTCAACAGCGTCGCGGGCGGCGACGATCTGGCGATCAAACCGCTGAACGGCCAGATCGTCGACGCGGCGAGCGTCGTCGTCGAAGGATTTCAGGTCTTCGACCTGACCGCGAGCGGCGGCGTCGTCAGCTCGGCCGTCGAGGCCAACGCCAACGCCAACGGCCAGAACTTCACCGCCAGCGCCACGTCGATCGCCAGCCGCCTTCTGAGCGGCACGCCCAACACGGCGCTCGCTTCGGCGCTCCATGTCGAGCCGGGCGAGGAACTGGTCACCCAGGGGACGGCCTCGCTTACCTTGAACGCTGCCGGCAGCTCGATCCAACTGCCGGTCGGCGCTGGCTTAAACTTTCCGAGCGGCACCCCCGCTGGCGACACCGTCTCCTTCAGCGTCGCCGGCTCGATCACCTCCGCCACCGGGGTGGTGACGACCTTTGCCGCCAATACCGAGCTTACAATCGCCGCGGGCAGCACCGTCGCCCTGCAGTCGGCGGGGGTCGTCACCTTCGCAGAAGGTTCAAAGGCCATCGCCGTCAAGCTGACGGGATCGGGAAACGCCACCACGAGCGCCGGCGCCGCGACGACTCTGACTGCGACCGGAACGGGGCTCGGCCTCACCCTCGATTCCAGCGGAAGCAGCGTCACGCTGCCGGCGGGCGTCGCCATCGTCATTCCCAACGGCCTGCCGACCGGCGACGCCGTGACCGCGTCGGTCCCCGTGACGTTCGTCACCACCGCCTCGGGCGCCAACGTGGTCCTGGGTGGCGCTGGCGAAACGCTGACCATCACTTCGGCCAGCAGCGGCGTCTCGTTCCTGCTGCCGATCGGCGACAGCATCACCAGCAGCAGCGCTTTCACCTCGGTGAGCGGCGGCGCTAAGGTCACGCTCGCCAGCGGGAAGAGCGTCACCCTGCCGGCGAACGCCGCTATCAGCCTTACGCTATCCTCCGGCGCGAAGATCACCAACAACATCTCCGGCGACGTGATCAAAGCGACCAGCGCCGGCAGCACAATCACTCTCAACAACGCCGGCTACAGCACCGTCACGCTCGCCAACAACACGACGGCGCTAACCTTCCCCAGCGGCACCGGCGCCGACAAGATCCGCGCCTCGGTCGCCGCCACCATCACGCTCGCCAATGGGACGACACAGGCGCTCGCCGCCAACACCGCGACGACGCTTCCGGCGGGCGCCTCCCTCACCCTCTCCGGTGGCGCCTCGGGAGGCGTGGTGACCTTCGCCAGCGGCAACACGGCGATCCCGGTGACGCTGTCGGCCGGTAGTTTCACGCTGTCGACCAACATCTCGATCACCTCGCTCGCCAGCGGCAGCACGCTCTCCACCGGCAGCGCCGGCGGCACGCTGGCGGTGACCGGTGCGTCGGTGTCGGCGACTCTTTCGGCCGGAAAGTACACCACCAATGGCGTCCTTACCGCGCTGCCGGTGGGCAGCACGATCTCCAGCGGCACGATCACGCTGGTCAGCGGCTCGACCCCGCTCGACATCACGCTGCCGTCCGGGACGTACACGGCGGGAACGGGGGACCTCATCAGCGCCTTGCCGATGGCGAGCACGGTAGCGGCGAGCGCGGCGGGAACGCTTACTTTCGCCAGCGGCGACACAGCCTTCGCGCTGTCGCTTCCCGCCGGGAGCTACACGACGGGGGGCGCGGCGAGCGTCGTGCTCGCGAGCGACTTGACCCTGGCCAGCGATTGGAACCTCGACAGTTATCGCTATGGGCCGGACGCCACGTCAGTGCTGGGTTCTGGCGAACCCGGCGTCCTGGAGTTGCGCGCCTCGGGCAATCTGATCTTCGATGGGTCGCTCAGCGACGGCTTCGGCGCTTCGCCGATCGATCCGAATACCCAGGCGGCAGCGCTGTGGGAGGCGCCGCTGCTGGCGGCGGGGTCACGATCGTGGTCCTATCGCTTGGTCGCCGGTGCCGACCTCAGCGCCGCCGATTTTCATCAGGCGGCGCCGTCGGTGGGAACCACCGGCTCGGTCGAGATCGGCAAGACCTGTACTTGCGTGACGTCGTCAACCACTGCCGCGACCTCCTCTTTGTTGACCACCTATTACCAGGTCATCCGCACTGGCACCGGAGACATCGACATTGCCGCGAGCCTCGATGTCCAATTGTTGAACCAATTCGCCACGATCTATACCGCCGGCACACAAATCACACCGGCACTTGTTGATGGCGACACTACCTACGCCTTCGACGCGCCGATCACGACCTACACCGCCAGCAGCAACCTCGGCGCCAACATCGGGCCATCCTATTCGCCGCAATACAGCACTGGCGGCGGCAATGTGACGATCACGGCGGGCCGCGACATCATCCACCTGACCGCGGGCGGCGCTGACGACTCCTCACAGGAGCTGCCGATCAACTGGCTCTATCGCCGTGACGACGTGTCGGGCGGCGTTTATGTGCAGACCGAAAACGGCGACTACGGCTCGGCCACTTGGTGGGTCGACTTCAGCAACTTCTTCGAAGGAGTCGGCGCTCTCGGCGGCGGCAACGTCACATTGAAGGCGGGCCGCGACGTGAAAAACGTCGATGTGGTCATACCGACTGACGCTTGGTCCCCCTACCAGACGACGACCGTCACCGCGTCGGGCGTCGTGGTCGACACCGCCGCCGCCGATCAGCCGCTGTTCGAATATGGCGGCGGCGACCTCACGGTCGTCGCCGGTCGCGACATCAACGGCGGCGTCTATTACGTCGAGAAGGGCGAGGGCGCGCTCGTCGCCGGCCGCGACGTCACCACCAACGCGACGCGCACGGCCCTGGGCACGGCGACATCCGCCAGCGGCTATTCGAGCGATTCGAATACTTGGCTGCCGACAACCTTGTTCCTCGGGGAAGGCAGCTTCGATATCAGCGCCGACGGTTCCGTCCTGCTGGGGCCGGTGAGCAATCCGTTCCTGCTGCCAATGGGCGAAAACAACGGCTATTGGGACCGGACGTACTTTACGACTTACGCCTCCACCGACATCGTGAGCGTATCGTCGCTGATCGGCGACGTGACGGTGAAGGATTCGACCGGGTCGGGCACGCTGGCGGCGTGGATCGACAATGTGCTGGCTCTGTCCGGATCGAACGTCTCCAGCGCGCGGCCATGGCTGCGGCTGACCGAGAACGAATATCCGGGCTACGTTAACAGCAGTGGGCACTTAGTGACCGGATCGACTGAATCTTCACTCTCATCTTACTATTCGACCGTCCTCGGGTTGATGCCGCCGACCCTGGACGTGACGGCCTTCACCGGCGATATCGACGTCGTCGGCAGTCTGACCTTGACGCCGTCGGCGACCGGCGACATCACACTCCTCGCCGGGGGATCTCTCAACGGCCTTCAGGAAGTCTCCTCCGTCACTAACGGAACGACGAAAGTCTATTACAGTTCGGCGACCATCAACCTCTCGGACGCTGATCCGAACAGCGTTCCTTCCGTGACCTCGCCGCTGGTGGCGACCTATGTCGCGCAGGATGGAACGGTAGTCGACAACTCCAGTTGGGTCGCTCAACTCGCTCCGTCCTTCGCCAATCTCGATGACTTATTCGACGAGTCGGGATCGACGACCGGGAACTATGCCAAGGCGAGCACCAAGGACGCTCTGCACACCAAGGGCCTGCTCCACGCCGACGATCCAACCCCCGTCCGCATCTATACGAAAACCGGCGACATCAGCGACGTCGAACTGTTCGCCGGTAAGTTCACCCGCGTCATCGCCGGCGAGGACATTTCCGACATCGCCCTCTACATCCAGAACAACAACGCCAGCGACGTCAGCATCGTCGCCGCCGGTCGCGACATCACCTTGTCCGATCCCAACGACACGGCGCGCTCCGCAATTCTGGCCGCACAACAGAACGACAAGTTTCTCTTCCTCTCCGTGGCTCTGTCGGGAGACGTCTCGATCGGCGGGCCGGGCACGCTCGAAGTGTTGGCCGGCCGCAATCTCGATCTCGGCTCTGGGGCGGAGAACTCGGACGGCACCGGCGTCGGCATCATCTCGATCGGCAATGCGCGCGATCCCTATCTGCCGTTTGGCGACGGGGCGCAGATCGTCGCGGCCGCCGGCGTCGGGGCGTTAACTGGGGCGGATCTCTCGACCAGCAACCTCGACTTCACAAAATTCATCGCGGATTTCCTCGATCCGTCTACGACAGGCGGCGACGCAACAGCCTACCTGCCGGACCTCGGTTCGCTGATGGGCCTGAGCGGCGCCGACGATCAGACCGTGTGGAATGCCTTCAGCAAGCTATCGGCCGAGCAGAAGGCCACCTACGCGCTCGATATCTTCTACTTGGTGCTGCGCGACGCCGGCCGCGACCACAACAATGGCGACCTCAACGGCGGCTACAATCTCGGCTATCAGGCGATCGCCGATCTGTTTGCGACCAAGACCACGACCTGGTCCGGGAACATTTCGCTGACCTCGCGTGAGATCAAGACGGAAAGCGGCGGCGACATCGACCTTCTGGCCCCCGGCGGCAGCCTCACCGTCGGCTATGAGCTCGGCGACAAGCAGCCGCTTGACCAGGGCGTCATGACGCTGTCGACCGGCAATATCGCGATCTTCACCGATGGCGACGTGACCGTCGGCACCTCGCGCATCTTCACCTTCAAGGGCGGCAACGAGATTATCTGGTCGACGCACGGCAACATCGCCGCCGGCGCCGCTTCCAAGACGCTGCAATCGGCGCCGCCGGCTCGCTTCCTGATCGATACGGAGACCGGCGTCTCCATTCTCGATCTGTCTGGCCTCGCCACCGGCGGCGGCATCGGCGTATTGCAGACGGTTTCAGGGGCGCCGGAAGGCGACATCGATCTGATCGCGCCAAACGGCTATGTCGATGCTGGCGACGCCGGAATCCGCGTGTCGGGCAATGTCAACATCGCTGCGGTCACGGTGTTGAACGCCGGCAACATCTCGGTCGGAGGGACGTCGAGTGGCGTCCCGACCGTGCAGGCGCCCAACATCGGCGGGCTGACGGCCGCCTCGAACGCGTCCGGCGCGGCCACCAAGTCGGCCGAAAACGCGCCCGCGTCGACGCAGGGCGACGCCGACAAGGCTTCAATCCTGATCGTCGAAGTCGAAGGATACGGCGGGGGCGAGAGCGACGAGGAGAAGAAGAAGCGCCAGCAATGAGCAGCTGCGACCGCGGCGCCGCCGAGACGCCCAGTCGGAGCTTGATCGCCGAGGAACGCGCCCATTGACGATCGAAGCCATTGATTCCAACCGACCACAAGGAGCCGACTCATGCGTTGCGCGATTATCGCGATAGTGGCCATCCCACTGCTCGCGGCTGCGGCTACCGCCGAGGATCGTACGCTGGGCCTCCCGCCGGTCGTGGTGGATGGCGGCGAGAACGGCGATGGCGTCAAGCGATGCGTCGACATTGAAAGCGATGAGGGCAAGGTGTTCGATTGTCTCAATCGGCGGCTCGATCAGGAGGTGAGGCGGATGAACCCGGGCATGGTGGTCGCGCCGTTCAGCGGGCGATCGCCGGACGTTCAGATCGGCGTCGTCAACGTGCCGGGCGTTCGTCAACAGTACGGCGCGAACTTCGGCGTCTCGGCGGCGCCCTTCCGCCCATCGGCGCCAGTCTACGCGCCGCTCTTAGGACGTCATTAAGCCGTCGCGCCAAGCCCTTCCTTTCCTCAGCCCTTTGATGCGGCTCGACATGACGCCAGACCGTCTTCTCAACAACACGTATCTGCTGTCGCGGGCCGTCGGCCAGGATAAGCGGTATCTTGCTAGATTCGCGGCCCAAGTCAGCCGCGACGATCCGGCCGTGACGTCCGCGTTGAACGTCGCGGCTGTCGAGACACTGGCAAATGATCAAGCCAAGCCTTGGCGACTAGAACAGGCAGTCCTCTCGGCGCCCGAAGACGCGTGCCGGCGGTTTACGCATAGGCGGGCGTTTCGTCGTCCGGGGGTCGAACGATGAGGCGTCGCTTCATCCTCGTGCATCCTGAGAAAGCCATTGGAACCCTCATTGGGACTGCGGCGAACATCGTGCGACGGCCCAGGCGAAGGCTGGGACCCGCCGGTGGTCGATCCAGCCTGAAGGGTGCGGCTCGCATGCTTATCACTCTGTCTTTGTGTGTGCTGTGGATCGGGCGACTCCATGCGGAAGGCCCGGTCGCGCCGGCTGTCGTGCCGGAAACCGTCCAAACGACGCAAACAATCTCAAAAGACGCCGGCGCATCCAGCTCGCCGGAGGCGTCGAGCGCTGAAACTCCGCCGCAGGCGTCGCAGTCCGGACGGCAACTTGGCGACGTCGCAGCCTACCGCGCTTTCGCGGCGGAGGAAGCCGACCGCGCGGGACTGCCGCCAGAAGTCGCCGACGCCGTGATGGCAGTGGAAAGCGGCTATCATCCCGAGGCCGTCGGGGACGCCGGCGAAATTGGACTGATGCAGATCATGCCGTCGACGGCGCGCATGCTTGGTTTTGCTGGAAGTTTGTCGGAGCTTGCCGTCCCCGCGACCAATATCCGGTTGGGCGTGATCTATCTCGCCGCGGCTTGGCGGTTGGCGGGCGGCGATCTCTGCACCGCCGTCATGAAATACCGCGCTGGTCACGGCGAGACCCGCTTCTCGTATCGATCAGTCGATTATTGCCTTGCGGTCCGCGCCAAACTCGCCGCGCACGGCTACGCGGTGACGGGACCCGTACCCGTCGCGACGTTCGGCGAACCCTCGGCGGCATGCCGCCGCTGTGCGGCCCGCAGCATCGTCGGCGGCGTCGGTAGCGTCAATTTCGTGGCGCTCAACGCACAGCTCAGCGCGTTGGTGGCCCAGTCCCGGGGAGGACATTGAGAAGTTGGCGATCGAGCGATGCGCCGCAGGTTCAGATCGCCTCGGCGTCGCTTGGTGCGGCTGTCGGCGTTGCTTATTCGTTTCGACGCGGGCGCGACTACATCGGTCAAAAGATCCACCCAGCCGAAGCGAAGGAAGTCATAAGGTTGCGACGCCGATTGGGCGTTGGACTCCGCACTGGCCGACAGTGTACGGCGCTTCGACGAGTTGGCGCCCTGCGGCTCGATGCGGTCAAACGACCCCTGAAAATTATATCGATATTTCAATTACATAAGTGTTCGCAGTTTTATCCTGAGTGGCGCGCCATCTCTTCCCGTCGCCGAGCGAGTGACAACACCGCTCTGATTGGAGAGCCGTCTCGTTCCGAGGCTAGTCGGCCTGTCTCCTGCCGTTCCCGTTCGTCGCGTGTAAAGCTCCCGCCGGCGCCTGGAGGAGTTGAGCTTTCGGCTCCCGTGGCCGAGGTCCGCCCCCTTGGGCGGACCCGAACCAACCGTTTATTTTTGGAAGGCCTAGCGAAGACCGCCGCCGGCAAGGATGCGCTCGCCGGTCAGCCACCGCGCTTCATCCGATGCCACGAAGGCGACGACATCGGCGATGTCCTGGGGTTGACCCAGGCGCCCGAGCGGGGTCTGAGCGATGATGCCGGCCTCGAACTCCGAAGCGATCATCCCGGCTGAGTGGGTGCCTTCCGTCTCGGTGAGGCTGGGGCTGACCGTGTTGACCCGGATCTTGCGCGGACCGAGTTCGCGGGCGAGCACGCCGGTGATGGCGTCGACGGCGCCCTTGCTCGCGGTATAGACCGCCGTCTGCGGAGGCGTGATGGCGGTCACGCCGGAGCCGATGTTGATGATGCTGCCACCCTCGCCGAGATGCGCCGACGCCGCCTGCGTGACCAGGAGCAAGCCCAGCACGTTGATGTCGAACATCTTGTGGAACTGCGTCTCGGTGACCGTCTCCAGGGGGCCGAATTCATAGACGCCGGAATTGTTGACCAGGATATCGAAGCGCCCGTAGTTGGCGACGGCCGCCTCGATAACGGCCTTGGCATCGGCAGCCATCGACACATCGCCTTGAACGGCGACGGCCTTACCGCCGGCGCCAATGATGGACTGGACGACCTGGTCGGCGCCAACTTTGCTGGACGCGTAGTTTACGACTACGGCGGCGCCGTTAGCGGCCAGGGTTTTGGCGATGGCCGCGCCGATGCCCTTAGAGGCGCCGGTGACGACAGCCACCTTACTTGTAAGCTTGGACATGATGATGAGTCTCCTATGAAGACGCCGCTCAGGCGTCGCGTTGCTCGATCGCGTCGATGCGGTCGGGGTAAAAGGCGAGATGATCCTTGATCTCGGCTACGGCGCCGTAGGGTGCCTCGTAGGTCCAGATCGCATCGACCGACCGGTCGCCGCCGGCCGGGATGGTGAAATACGCGGCCTCGCCCTTGTACGGGCAGTAGGTCGTCGTGGTGGAGCGAGCCAGAGCCGCTATGTCCACGTCCTTCCGCGGGATGTATTGCACGGGCGGGTAGTTCGCCTCGCGGAGCGTGAGCGCGGCGCGGGTGTCGGCGATCACACGCCCGCCCAAGGTGACGACCACGCGGCCCGGGTTCGGCTCGATGGCGATGGGATGGTCGGGTCCGGGAATCTTGATGGTGCGTTCGGTCATGATGGTCTCCTGTCGAGGGCTTGGCGGTCAGAGCTTCGAGCCGCCATCGACCCGCAGCGTGTCGCCTGAGACCCAGCGGGCGGCGTCGGAGGCGAGGAAGGCGATGGCGCCGGCGATGTCGTCGGGCTGGGCGACGCGCTTCAGCGCCTGCATGCCGAGGGTGAAGTCGCGGCCGGCATCGGTCTTGGCGAAACTCGACATGTCGGTCTCGACCACGCCCGGCGCGACGGCGTTCACGCGCACGCCCCTTGGTCCGAGGATCAGGGCGAAGTGCTTTACGAGGGTATCGATCGCCCCCTTCGTCGCGGCATAGGCCGAGAGGTTCCCCACGGCCGCATGCGCGGCGAGCGAGGAGGTGAAGACGACGCTGGAACCTTCCTTCAGGATCGGCAGCAGCTGCTGGACCAGGAAGTACGGGGCGCGAACGTTGACGGCGAACAGCGCGTCGAAGTCGGCGATCGTCGTCTCCTCGATGGTGGCGGCCTTGGAGACGCCGGCGTTGGCGACCAGGATGTCCAGCCGGTCGCCGACCACATCTCGCACCTTGGCCGCGAGCTTATGCGCGCCATCGGGGGCGGCCAGGTCGGCGCCGACCGCTTCGGCCCGGCCGCCTGCCGCCTTGATCTGATCGACGACGGACCGCGCTTCGGCGGCATTGCTGCCATAATGGACGAGCACCTGCGCGCCGACCTTGGCGAGCGCGATAGCGGTGGCGCGACCGATGCCGCGCGAGGCGCCGGTGACGAGCGCGGTCTTTCCGTTGCACGGGGTCATGATCGATCTTCCCTGTTGGAGGCTGAGAGACGAGCCGATCGCATCGCCGGAACCCGGCCGACCGGCTCTCAGGCGTCAGGCGGCGTCACGCGTTCAGGAACAGCGCAGCGTGGGCCACGAACAGCTCAGGATATTGGTTCTGCGGTCCATGGCTGGAGTCCGGGTAGACGATGAGCTGCGCGTTCGGCAGATGCTGCTGCAGCGTGAAACCGTTGATCGTGGGAATGATTAGGTCGTTGCTGCCATCGACCACGAGCGTCGGCTGGTGGATGTCAGCGAGATAGTCCCAGACGCCATCGGTCTTCTCGTTCGAGCTGACGATCGCGGCGTACTGCGCCGCTGCTGCGACCTCGCTGACTTCCGGGCTGCGATCCTGACGGCGATGCTTGCGTTCGAGATACTTCAGACCGGCGGCATGACCGGTCGCATTCGGCAGGAAATGGGCGGCGATCCACAGATGCTCAGGCGGATCGTAGGTGGCCGAAAAGATCTCCGCGGATTTGCTGGCGGCGGTGTCGGCGCCGCGCGGCCCGGTTCCCACCAGGATCAGCTTGCGCACCAGGTCAGGCGCTTGCACGACGATCTCCTGGGCGACTTTGCCGCCGATCGAATAGCCCAGAATGTCGGTCTTGCTGATCCCGAGCGCCTTGATGAAAGCGATGGCGTCCGTCGCCATGGCGGGAATGGTGTTCGGGGTCGTGCCCGAGCTGGCGCCGATGCCGGCATTGTCGAACAGGATCACTTCGCGGTCCTTGGCCAATCCGTCGGTCACGGCCGGGTCCCAGTGGTCCATGGTGCCGCGGAAGTGGATGTTCATGACGATCGGCACGCCACCTGCCTTGCCGAACCGGCGGTATGCGAAGCGGATGCCGTTCGCCTCGACGAACTGGGTCGGGGCGGTATCGTGGGTGTAGGTGGTCATGGGGAAACTCCCTTGGTCGCGTTGAAACTCAGCGGGCCGTGAGGCCGCCGTTGACGTTGATGATCTGGCCGGTGACGAACGAAGCCTTGTCCGACGCCAGGAACAGGATCGCGTCGGCGAGTTCTTCGGGCTTGCCCGCTCGGCGCAGCGGGATGGAGGCGAGCAGTCCGGCCTTGCGGTCCTGCGAGCCGGTGAAGCGATCGAGCATTCCGGTTTCGACCGGACCGGGCGCCACCGCATTGACACGGACGCCGAATGCAGCCGCCTCCAGCGCAGCCGATTTGGTCAGGCCTTCCACCGCGTGTTTGCTGGCGACATAGAGCGACGCGTTCGCGGCGCCGCGGCTGCCCATAGTCGAGGACAGATTGACGATGCTGCCGGCGCCCTGGGACTGCATGACGCGCAGCTCGTGCTTCATGCTGAGCAGCACGCCCAATACGTTGGTATCGAAGGTCTGGGCATAGGCCTCCGCCGTCTGGTCGACGACCGGACCGGAGTCGCCCTCCGTCCCAGCGTTGTTGACGGCGACGTCGATGCGCCCGAACCGGGCCACAGCACCATCGATCAGGGTTTGGACATCGCGCTCGATGCGAACGTCCGCCTTGGTGAACAGAGCCTCCGCGCCGAGGGCCTGGAGCTCGGCCTCCAATGCCGTGCCGGTCTGGCTGCTGCGACCGGAGACAGCGACCCTGTAGCCCTCACTTGCGGCAGCCAGCGCAGTGGCGCGGCCGATGCCGGCAAGAGCGCCTGTGATCAGAATGACTTGCTCCTTCATCGTCCGCTCTCCGTATCGCAAGCAATCACATGGAAATTCTTCGGCGGTATTTCGGCTCTGGTCTTGCGACCTGCGCAAAAGGCCGCCTCTCGTTGGGTGAATAATTAGGTGCTCGTTGCGTCCGCGAGAAAGACTTTGTAAGGTCGCTTCCCATATCTGCTGGGTATGGGTCGGGTATGGAGCTCAGGCATCTTCGCTATTTCATCGCCGTGGCCGAGGAGGGCAGCGTCACCGTCGCGGCCGAGAAGCGGCTGCATACCGCCCAGCCCTCTCTCAGCCGGCAGCTTCGCGATCTGGAGATCGAGGTCGGCGCGCCGCTCTTCATCCGCGGGGCGCGCGGCGTCGAACTGACCGAGGCCGGTCGCGCCTTTCTGCCCCACGCGCGCGTCGCAGTCGGCGAGGCTGCCGAAGCGCTTCAGGCCGCTCGCCGCGCTGCCCGCCCGGCGAAGGCGGTCTTCTCGGTCGGATTTCTGACGGGCCAGGAAGTCGACTGGCTCCCCCACGTCACGCGCATTCTCCGAGCCGAGCTGCCGAAAATCGAGTTCAAGGTGACGAGCATGTACTCGCCCGATCTGGCCGAGGCGTTGCAAAACGGCGAGATTGACCTTGGCTTCCTGCGCGTCGAGCCGAAACCGGACGTGACCTACGAGGTGATCGCGAAGGAGCCGATCGTCGTCATTCTGCCCAGCGACCATCCGCTGGCTGCGGAGAAGGCAATCAATCCGAAGAGCCTTGAGGGCGAGACGCTCGTGGGATTTTCCGACATCGCGACCGTGCTCCGCGAGGTGGTGGAGGACTATCTGCAGGAAAGGGGCGTGAACCTCACGCCGAGCCATCGCGTCGAGACCTTTTCGACGGTTCTGTCGCTGGTCGCATCGGTCCGTGGCGTGTCGCTCATGCCGGCCTATGTGGAGGCGCTGCTCCCGTGGTCTGTCGTAAGCCGGCCTCTCAAGGGCGAACCGCTCACCATCGACTTGGCTGTCGGCTACCGGTCAGACAATCACTCGCCCGTCCTCAAGACATTCCTCGGCGGGCTCGACCAGCTCATTGCCGCTGGGCCAGCCGGCCTGCGTCAGGTTCGATAGATCGCCCACTCGCTTATCGTCGAGCCCGATTCGATCGGGAATCCGTGTCGCCTGGCTTACGTAAACGCAGCGCAAGCACCGGAACGAAAATCTGCTCCCATATGCCGATGTCGCGGATTCAGCGGGATCGAGAAATGGTGGTATTTCAGTCGCTTGGCCGAGCGCTGTGAGCGGTCTTCTGACGCTTACCAGCGGGATCCGCCCTCCATGGGCAAAGGTCGTAATATAAGGGCACGAACATCATATTAGAGTTCTAATACTATGCGCAAGCCCCCTCCCCCTCCGACGATTCCTGAGTCCGGCCAAGCCAAGCGCGGCGAGACGGGACATCTCGGCTATCTGCTGCGCCAAGCCTCGCTCGCCTGGCGCGCGCGCATGGAGCATGCGCTCACGGAATTCGCGATCACCCCGCCGCAATTCGCGGCGTTGACGATGATCGGCGCCTATCCCGACTTGTCGAGCGCCGATCTCGCAAGAGCCTCGTTGTTGACACCGGCGACGGTCGCGACCATCGTCGCCAACCTCAAGCGCGCCAGTATGATCACGGCGCGGCCGCACCCGGTCCACGGCCGCATCCTCCAGCTCGAGCTCACCGCCAAAGGCAAAGCGCTACTCGAACGCTGCAAACGCCATGTCTATGCGCTCGATGCGGATCTGACGGTCGACATGTCGGAGGCCGACGAAAATGCGGTGCGCCGCTGGTTGGTGCGCGTGGCGACCACGGGTTAGGCGTGAAATCAACTTTGGAGCGGCGTCGACAACCGGCTAGGCGCGCGGCCGAACCGATGTCGGAAGGAGGGCTTCGATGCTGCGCGCGTCTTTCGTCTTCCTCACCGGCGTCGGCGCAGACGATGCGCCACCACAGGCGCCATTTGGCGATCGCTAAAGGCGAGAGCCCGCACCCTTGGCGTCGAGCGTGGCGGCTCACGCGCGCAACGACCGCGCCGCGAGCGCGGCGACGCCGACGCAAAGGATGAGGAAGGCGATCCCGAGTCTGAGGCTCGCGCCCTGCGCAATGGCGCCGATGACGACCGGGCCGCTTAGAAGCCCAGCATAGCCGGCCGTCGCAACCATCGCGACGCCCGCCGCCGGGACGGGTGTCCGTCCCGCCGCCGCGCTGAAAAGGGTCGGCACGACGTTCGACAGGCCGGCGCCGACCAGCGCGAAGCCGAGCGTCGCGGGGGCGAGGCGCGGATCGACGACCGCCAGCGCAAGGCCGGCGGCGGCGAGCGTCGCGCCCCAACGCACGACCCGCGCGCGGCCCCAGGCGCGCACCGCGTTGTCGCCGAGCAGCCGGCCGACGACCATTGTCGCCGAGAAGGCGGCGAAGCCAATCGGCGCCGTCGCCTGCGGCGCGCGCGCGGTCTCCATGAGATAGACGCCGGCCCAATCGCCCATCGCGCCCTCGCAGCCCATGCACAGCAGCGCGGCGACGCAAAGCGGCAGCAGGGCGCCGACCGGCGGCGCGATGTGCGCCTCCATCAGCTCCAGCGAGGCGTCCGCCTCCCGCAACCGGGTCCAGACCAGCGCAGCGAGCACAGCGACCAGCGCCGCCGCGGCGCCGAGCGTCCACGGCGCGCCGAAGACGAGCAGCCCGCCGCCCAGCGCCGCGCCGACGAGACCGCCGGCGCTCCACGCGGCGTGGAACGACGACATGATCGCCGCGCCCCAGCGACGCTCGACGCCGCTGGCGTAGCCGTTCATCGTGACGTCGAGCAGTCCGTTCGCCGCACCCATCGCGAAGGCCGCGACGACGAGCGTCGCCAAGTCGGGAGCGAACGCGGGCAGCGGCAGCGCGACGCCGAACAGCAGCGCCGCGGCGCGCGTCGCCTTGGCCGGGCCGAGGCGCCGTGTCAGACGCGCCGCGAGCTGCATCAACAGGACCGCCCCGACGGCGAAGGCGAACAGGACGAAGCCGAGCGCGCCGTCGGAGAGCGCGAGGCGCGCCTTCAGCGCCGGTATGCAGGCCGCCCAGGCGCCGATGCCGACGCCGTTGGCGAGAAAGACGGCGACGACGGCGGCCCGCTCGGACCAGGCCGTCGATCGCAGCGCGGCGACGCCGCCGCTCATCGCGTCGACCCGCCGACGCGCTCGGCGCGATGGACGCTGACGCCGGCGCGGCGCAGCGGCGCCAACGCTCTTTCCGGAGCGTCAGCTTCGACGACGAGGTGGGTGAGCCGCGAGATCGGCGCGACGGCGAAGGGCGCCGCCGTTGCGAGCTTGTCGGTCGTCACCGCTGCGACGACGGCCTTGGCGCGCTCGGCGATGAGCCGCTTGAATTCGGCCTCTTCGGCGTCGAAGGCGGCGACGCCGGCGCGAACGTCGACGGCGCAAGCGCCGAGAAAGGCGAGATCGACGCGGATCTGGCGCGCGTCGCGCAACGCCCGCGCGCCGAGCGCTGCGCCGGAACGCGGGTCGACCCGTCCGCCGATGACGATCAGCTCGATTCCCCGCCTGCCGACCAGATCGGCGGCGATGTCGGGCGCGTTGGTCGCGACGGTGAGATCGAGGTCGGCGGGGAGCGCGCGGGCAATCGCGGCGTTGGTCGAACCGGCGTCGAAGAACACGACCTGGCCCGAACGCACCAGCGCGGCGGCGGCGCGGCCGAGCGCGGCCTTGCGTTCCGGCGCTTCGCTCCGTCTTTCCGCCAACGGGCCGGAGGCCGGAGAAAGCGGTAAAGCGCCGCCGTAGACGCGCCGGCATTTCCCCGCCGCCGCCATTTCGCGCAGGTCGCGTCGGATGGTGTCCTCGGAGGTCGCGAATTCGCGCGCGAGATCGCCGGCCAAAACCCGGCCGCGACGCGCGAGGCGCTCGAGGATGATCTGTTGTCGCTCGTCGGGGAGGGCGGGGAAGAGGTTCGTCGACATCGCAATCCAATCATGCACGAATCGGCGTTATCGTGCATGATTGTGCACGATTGGTCAAGTCTGTTCCTTCGCGGCGCCGGCCAAGACGCCGTCGCGGCACTACGGAAATCCACGCGTCGGGGATTGGCGCAAGGGCTCGGGCCAGGCGCCTTCAAAGGGATTCGGGTCGAGACTGCGCGATCGAAAACCCGCTCTCGCGTTGCGCGTCTTTCGGCGCCTAACCGACTGACAATCCACGACCGGCGATCGATTTGTCCGGCAGGCGACGGATGCTCAGAAGCGCCGCCGCTTACACCGACAGCCGTCGCCTGACCTCGCTCTCGACCATGTCCTTGCGCTCGCCGGCGAGGACGACGGCGCCGCGGTCCATCACGGCGTAGTCGTCGGCGAGGTCGCGCGCCCATTCGAAATACTGTTCGACGACGACGATCGCCATCTCGCCTTTCTGGCGCAGGTAGCGGATCGCGGCGCCGATGTCGCGGATGATCGAGGGTTGGATGCCCTCGGTCGGCTCGTCCAGCACCAGCAGCTTCGGCCGCGTCACGAGGGCGCGGGCGATCGCCAGCTGCTGCTGCTGGCCGCCGGAGAGGTCGCCGCCGCGCCGGCCCATCATCTCGCCGAGCACCGGGAACAGGCTGAAAATCTCGTCGTCGATCGTGCGTTTGTCGCGCGACACTGCGGCGAAGCCGGTCATCAGGTTCTCGCGCACGGTCAGCAGTGGGAAGATCTCCCGCCCCTGCGGCACGAAGCCGACGCCGCGGCGGGCGCGCAAATGCGGCGCAAGCCCGCTGATCTCTTCGTCCATCCAGCGGATCGAGCCGGCGGCGATCGCCTGGTGGCCGACGATCGCGCGCAGCAGCGACGACTTGCCGACGCCGTTGCGACCGAGCACGCAAGTGACGCGGCCAATCGTCGCCTTGAGCGAAACGCTGCGCAGCGCCTGGGCCGCGCCGTAATAGAGATCGATCGCTTCGACGCTCAGCATCTTTACCGCCCGAGATAGACTTCGATGACGCGCTCGTCGGCGCTCACCTGGTCGAGCGAGCCTTCGGCCAGCACCGAACCCTCGTGCAGCACCGTCACCTTGACCCCGAGATCGCGCACGAAGGCCATGTCGTGCTCGACGACGACGACCGAGTGATTGCGCGCGATTTCGCGCAGCAGCTCGGCGGTGGCGGCGGTCTCTGCGTCGGTCATGCCGGCGACCGGCTCGTCGACCAGCAGCAGCTTGGGATCTTGAGCGAGCAGCATGCCGATTTCGAGCCATTGCTTCTGACCGTGCGACAGCGCGCCGGCGAGCCGCTGGCGTTGGTCGCCGAGGCGAGTGGTCGTCAGGATTCGGTCGATCGTCTCGCGTTCCGCCGCGACGGCGCCGCCGAACAGAGTCGCGAACACGCCGCGCGGCGCCTTGGCGGCGAGCAAGAGATTGTCGGCGACGGTGTGATTTTCGAACACCGTCGGCTTTTGGAACTTGCGGCCGACGCCGAGCTCGGCGATCTCGGCCTCGTCGAGGCGCGTCAGGTCGTGGCGGCCCTCGAAATAGACGTCGCCCTCGTCGGGCCGCGTCTTGCCGGTGATGACGTCCATCATCGTCGTCTTGCCGGCGCCGTTGGGGCCGATGATCGCGCGCATCTCACCCGGCTCGAGCGTCAGCGACAAGCCGCGCAACGCCTTGTAGCCGTCGAACGACACGCTGACGCCGTCGAGGTAGAGAAGCGAGCCGGTCAGCTCGGGCTTGTCCGCTTCGCTCACAGCGCGCCCTCCTCCTGCTGCGCCAGCGACGCCGTCGCAGGCGGCGTCGGCGTGGCGGCGCGCCGGCGCAGGTTCAGCAGGCCGACCAGCCCCTTGGGCAGGAACAGGGTCACCAGCACGAACAGGCCGCCGAGCGCGTAGAGCCAGTATTCGGGGAAGGCGCCGGTGAAATAGGTTTTGGCGAAATTGACCGCCACCGCGCCGAGCGCGGCGCCGACCAGCGTGCCGCGGCCGCCGACCGCGACCCAGATCACCGCCTCGATCGAGTTGGCGGGGTCGAACTCGCTCGGGTTGATGATGCCGACCTGCGGCACATAGAGCGCGCCGGCGACGCCCGCCATCACCGCCGAGACGACGAAGACGAACAACTTGTAGTTCTCGACCCGGTAGCCGATGAAGCGGACGCGGCTTTCGGCGTCGCGGATGGCGATCACCGCCTTGCCGTATTTCGAGACGACGATCGCTCGGCCGATGAGGTAGCTTGCCGCCAACGCCAGCGCCGACAGCGAGAACAGAGCGGCGCGGGTCGCGTCGGACTGAACGTTGAAGCCGACGATATCCTTGAAGTCGGTCAGGCCGTTGTTGCCGCCGAAGCCGAAGTCGTTGCGGAAGAAGGCGAGCTTCAGCGCGTAGGTCAGCGCCTGGGTGATGATCGAAAGGTAAACGCCGGTGACGCGCGAGCGGAAGGCGAACCAGCCGAAGGCGAAGGCGAGCAAGCCGGGGACCAGCATCACCATCAACGACGCGTAAGCGAAGGAGTGGAAGCCCCACCAGGCGATCGGGAGCTCCTTCCAGTTCAGGAACACCATGAAGTCGGGCAGGATCGGATTGGCGTAGACGCCGCGCGCGCCGATCTGGCGCATCAGATACATGCCCATCGCGTAGCCGCCGAGCGCAAAGAAGGCGCCGTGGCCGAGCGACAGGATGCCGCAATAGCCCCACACGAGGTCGAGCGCGAGTGCGAGGATCGCGTAGCACATGTACTTGCCGAGTAGCGCGACGACGTAGGGCGGCATGGCGAAAGCCGAGTCGCGCGGCACGACGAGCGCTAGAACCGGCGCCAGCGCCGCCGCGCCGATCGTGACGACCAGGAACGCGACGCCGAGGCGATCGAGGCGGAGAAGCGGCGTGTTCATCTCAGGCCTCCACCGCGCGGCCCTTGAGCGCGAACAGGCCGCGCGGTCGCTTCTGGATGAACAGAATGATGAACACGAGCAGCAGGATCTTGCCGAGCACGGCGCCGATCACGGGTTCGAGCAGCTTGTTGGCGACGCCGAGCACCATCGCGCCGAGCAACGTGCCCCACAGATTGCCGACGCCGCC
>Ga0181519_10001090_pt1 | contig 23849 bp, 19 predicted proteins | sample PEATcosm2014_Bin_26_FD_121102 | JGI IMG/M metagenome (GOLD analysis project Ga0181519, IMG submission 121102) | Peatland microbial communities from MTU Mesocosm Facility, Houghton, MI, USA - PEATcosm2014_Bin02_10_metaG | ecosystem: Environmental > Terrestrial > Soil > Wetlands > Peat | place...
AATAGCGGCACGATTTCGGGTTCGCAGCAGGGCGTAGTGAATGTGGGTGCCAATATCGGCACGATCGATAACCAGATCGGTGGCCAGATTCTTGCGACCGGCGGCACGCTGTCTTCCTTGATTTCCGCCGTGGCCAACTCGAATACGACCGTCGGCGGCATCGACTATCGGGGCACGATCGGCGTTATCAAGAATGCCGGGGTGATCTCCGGCGGATATTACGGTATCTACAACGACGCGAGCATCGGCACGATCAACAACCTCGCGGGCGGCCTGATCACCGGGGTGGGCGGTGCGATCTCGAACCAGGCGAGTACAGCGTCCATCGGGCAGATCAACAACGCCGGCACGATTGCCGGCTGGATCATCAACCGCTCGCAGAACAATCTGTACATCAGCGGTGCGACTGACGGTTCGTTCGGCACGCTCACCGGCTACGGTCCCACGTACTCCAGCACCATCGTCAGTACGAATGCCGACGTGCACTTCAACGGCGGCAACCTGCTGCTCAACGATCACTTCGATCTGAATAACGCTCGCACGGCGTATAACGATTCGTCGGTGTTGCAGATCAACAATGTGCTTCGCGTGGCAGGCAATTACTCGCAAGGCACCGATGGCACGCTGCAAATCGGCGTGGCGAGCGGAGCCCTCACTACGGGCAACTTCGCTACCGATGCCGGGTACGGCCGTCTGGTTGTCGCGGGCAACAGCTACATCACGCCGGGCTCGACCATCGCTTTGCAATCGCTCGGCTATAACTTCGCAGCAGGCCAGCGCTATGTGGTCATCTATACGGCGGGCTCGGCGATCTACAACGAAGGATCGCTGCGCTATGTCGTGAATGGCTATCCGGCACTGGCTGCGAGCGGTGCGAAGGTCGGTAACGGTAACAATCTGGATCTGGTGGTGACGATCTTCGCACCTCAGTTTCTCGGCACCATCGGGGGCACGACGGCGCTTGTACCCGGCACGCCGATCGACGCTTCACCCGCATGGACGTTCGACGGCGCGAACGTCACGATCTCGGGCACGACGTTTGCCTCCATCAATGGCTCGCTCGGTTCGCTCACGAACAATGGCACGCTGACGGGGACGTCCGCATTGTCGGTCGGTGGGAACGGCGGCGGTATCGGCCGCATCGAGAACAACGGCCAGATTCATGCCACCGGTGCGACTGACTCGGCGATCTACAACGGCGGTGTGGTCGGCACGCTCGTCAACAATGGCTCGCTGCTCTCGGACAACATGGCTGGCGTGAACACTGTGAACGTGCTGATCCGCCTCGAGAATAGCGGACAGATCACGGGTGCCCGGCTGGGTGTTGCCAACACGGGGGCGCTCGGCACGGCAGTGAACACTGGCACGATTGCGGCCACCACGACGCAGTCGACTGGCGTCGGGGTATGGAGCACGGGGCAGGTCGGCTCGATCAACAACAGCGGGCTGATCACCGGCTACACCGGCGTCATGATCGCGCCGTCCGGCAATGCATCGTCTGACTCCACGCTCGGTAAGCTCAGCAATAGCGGTGGCGTCGTGGGTACGTCCGCAGGTCTGTCCAACTACGGCGGTACGATTTCGACGATCGAGAACCTCGCCGGTGGCCGCTTCACAGGAACCGATACGAACTATTCGACTGGCATCAGCAATGGCTGGACGACCGCCAATGGCATGCTGTACGGCGGGACGATTGGCGCCATCAGCAACGCAGGGACGATCTCCGGTGGTTACTACGGGATCTACAACGAGAGCGCGATCGGCACGATCAACAACCTGGCCGGTGGTCTGATCACAGGTCTGGGAGGCGCCATTTCGAATCAGAGTGCGACGTCATCGATCGGCCAGATTTACAACGCGGGGGTTATCGCGGGCTGGATCATCAACCGCTCGCCGAACGATCTGCGCATCAGCGGCCCGACGGATGGCACGTTCGGCACGATCACGAGCTTCGGCCCGACCTACAGCGGCACGATCGTCAGCACCAATGCCGACGTTCGCTTCAATGGCGGCAACCTCGTCGTTGGTAATCATTTCGATCTGGGGGGCACGCGTACGGCATATAACGACGCGTCGGTCTTGCAGATCAACAAGACGATTCAGGTCTCGGGCAACTATGCGCAGGCGGCCGGCGCGAAGCTTCAGATCGGCGTTGCCGGCAATGCCGTGACGACGGGCGACATGTCGAGCGACAGCGGCTACGGTCGTCTTGTTGTAAGCGGCAATACGACGCTTGCCGCGGGCTCGCGTGTTGCCCTGCAATCGATGGGTTACAACTTTGCGGCGGGCCAACGCTACGTGGTCATCGACACGGCAGGCACTGCCAATTACAACGCAAGCTCGCTCGTCTACAGCGTGAACGGTTCCAATACGCTCGACGCGAGCGGCGCCGAAGTGGCGAACGGCACGCACAAGAGTCTGGTGGTGACGCTCGCCAACGGAACCGGGGCTAATAACGACAGCGGCAACGGTGGCATCAATACGGGGGGCAGCGCGGGCGTTATCGGTGGAGGTAGCGCCGGCACCAGCCCGCAGGTGGCCAACGCAAGTAACAACGGTGGCCTGTCGGCGTTCGATCCGCGCACCAACGCCACGATTGCCTCGACGCCGAATGCCTCGTCGGCGCTGCACGGGCTGCTGGGTTACACCGGCGTGAGCGATCCGCAACTGCTGAATCTGTTCAACGCAACGCTCGGTTCGCTCAGCGACCGCTCGGGGGACGCTGCCAACCGTGTCGGCAAGCAACTTGCCGCGGCGCAAAACACGCGCGCCGCCGGTGCAGCGACCTTCGACTCGCTGGGCGTGGTCAACTCGCACGTCAACGGCTTGCGTCTGGCCCAGGCAGGGGGGACCGGTGTCGCGACGGGGGACAGTGCGGCGAACTGGGGGGTCTGGGGACAGGCGTTCGGTGGTCACGCCAGTCAGTCTGCACGTGACGGTGTCGATGGCTACAGCGCCAACTACGGCGGCCTGCTCGTGGGCGCCGACCGGGCATTCGGCGACCATGTGCGTGCCGGTGGTGCGTTCCAGTTTTCGCGCACCGTCATCAACAATGACGGCAGCACGTCTGGCAACACGACCAGCGTGAATGGGTACGGGCTCATCGGGTATGCCGCATACACCGGCGAGCCGTGGTACGTGAACCTCACGGGTTCGGTGGTGATGCAGCGCTACAATTCGACACGCCTCGTCACGATGCAGGGCTTTAACGGCGCGGCCAACGGTAACTTCAATGGCCAGCAATACGTGACCAGCGCCGAGTTCGGGTGGCCGTTGGCCGTGGGGCGTGCCATTGTCACGCCGCTCGCGAGCCTCACGTATAGCTATCTGAATCAGAACAGCTACACGGAAACTGGCGGTAACGGCGCAGCATTGTCGGTGGGCAGCGCGGGCAGCAGCTCGGTGCGCAGCGCGTTGGGCGCCAAGTTTGCCGTGCCGTTCGAGACATCGGCGGGCAGGTGGGTCCCCGAGCTGAGCGTGCGTTGGGTGCACGAGTACAACCGCACGCGTCAGACGACGGGCGCGAGCTTCGCCGCCGATCCGAGCGGGCAGACGGGCTTCACGACCGTGGGCGCCACGCCGGTGTCGGATCTGGCCGAGATGTCGCTGGGCCTTACGCTGATGAGGGCGAACAACCTGAGCGCTTCGATTCGCTACGATCTGCAAGCCGGCTCGGGCTTCGTATCTCACACGGGTATCGTGCGCGTGCAACAGCGCTTCTGATCGGCTAGTACGTTCAGATAGTGCCGGCGGTCGCAGACATTGACATGGCTGCGACCGCCATGGAAGTATCGCGCAGTTCCCACCGCTTCCCGATCCCCTTCGATGTCTTCCCCTTCCTCGTCCGCAGAGACGCTCACCCTCCCGCAAGCCATTGCGCTGGCCCAATCGCATTGGCAGGCGGGCCAGGCCCCGCAGGCGGAAGTGCTGTGCCGCCGCGTGCTGGACGTGGCTCCCGAACATCCCGACGCTCACTACCTGCTGGGTCTGATGGCGCATGCCTACGGCAAGCGGGACATGGCCATCGACCATCTTCGGATTACTTGCCGGGCACCGAATGCGCCTGCTTCGTGCTGGTCGGATCTCGCCGAGATGTGCCGTCAGGCGGGGCGTCTCGACGATGCACTCGCGGCGGCGCGCCGGGCCGTTGAGGTCGATCCGGCGTTTGCTGCGGGTTGGAACAATCTGGGGATCGTGTTGCAGGAGACGGGCCAGCTCGAGCAGAGCATGGCCTGTCTTATGCGCGTGAGCGAACTGCTGCCGGCGTCGGCCGACGCGCAGAACAATCTGGGCAATACGGCGCGTCTGCTGGGCCGTCTGGACGTCGCAGAGATGCACTATCGCCGCGCGCTCGAGCGCGACCCGCAACGCGCCGATGCGCACAGCAATCTGGCGTCCCTGCTGAGTGCGCAGCAGCGCTTTGCGGAGGCCGAGACACTGGCTCGCCGCGCCATCGAGTTGGCCCCGCAGTTTGTCGACGCATACCGGAATCTCGCCGACATCGAACTCGCGCGCGGCAACGTCGCATCGGCGTTGCAGATCGTCGAGGTGATGTCGGCGTTTGCGTCGAAGCATCCTTCGACACTCGTGGCGCGCGCACGGATTTTCCGTCTCGTCGGACGACTGGACGAAGCGCTCGCGAATGCGCGCGAGGCGATCGCGCTCCAGCCCGAGAGCGCCGATGCGCGCGCAGCACTGTCCGCCGTCGAGGCAGATCTGGCCGTGCGTGTGACTCACGCCGTCGTTCCCGTTGCCGCCGGGGAGGCGAAGCCGAAAGACGCCGCGCCGCCGGTGCTGCCGCCAGCATCGCCGGCATCACCGGACTTCGCCGCCGTTCACGAAGCGGTCGTGGCACGCGTGCATTCGCAAGACTTCGCGGGCGCGGAGGCGATGCTCCGCGAGGTCGTGGCGGCCGGCTCGGCGCCCATGTCCATGTGGCGACTGCTCGGGGTCGTCTTGCGTGCGCAAGGCAAAGCCCGGGAGGGGCGAGACCTGCTCGACATGCTCGCGCGTCAGGTGCCGGGCGATCTGTCCAACCGCTTCGACCTTGCCGAAGCCTTGCTGCTGCTCGGTGAGTTCGAGCGCGGCTGGCGCGAGTATCGCTATCGCTACAGCCTTGAACATACGCAGTCCATCGAGCGCAAGGTGCAACGCCCGCGATGGGACGGTCAGCCGATCCCCGGTCAGACCCTGCTCATTCACGACGAACAAGGCTACGGCGACACCTTCCAATTCATGCGCATGGCGCGTTGGGCGCGCGAGCGCAGTCAGGCGCGCGTGATCTTCGAGGTCAACCACGAGACGTTGTCGATTGCCCGGCGCATGTGGGGCGATGAGGATATCGTCGCGCGTGGCACGTTGCCCGTGACGTTCGATCAGCATTGCGAACTGATGAGTCTGCCGATGGCAATGGACCTGAAGCTCGCCGACCTGCCCGGCGACGTGGCGTATCTGAGCGCCGACCCGGAGCGCGTTGCCCATTGGCGCGAAAGACTGGCGCACGTGCCGAGACCGTGGGTGGCCCTGGTGTGGGCGGGACGTCCGGAGCACGTCAACGACAGCCAGCGTTCCATGTCGCTCGCGCAACTCGCCCCGCTGGGCGCCAGCGGCGCGACGTTCCTGTCGATTCAGAAGGGGCCGGCCTCGTTGCAGGCGAATACGCCGCCCGATGGCATGTCGATGGTGTCGTTGAGCGATGAGATTCGCGATTTTGAGGACACCGCCGCGATTCTGCATCTTGCCGACTTGCTGATCTCGGTCGATTCGTCGCCGGTGCATCTGGCGGGCGGGATGGGGCGTCCGGTGTGGGTGCTGCTGCCGTTCGTGCCGGACTGGCGCTGGTTGCTCGATCGGGACGACTCGCCTTGGTATCCCGGCATGCGTCTGTTCCGTCAGCAGGCCCGTGCGCAATGGACGCCCGTCGTCGAGCGCATGGCGCTGGCGCTGAATCAATTTGTGACGGACTGGCGTAATGGCGCGGCTTGATCGCAACGGCATGGGGCGCATGGGACGCACGGGGCGGGCGTTGCGCGCTCGGCTCTGCGTGGCCGTGATGGGGCTTGCCTCGTTGCTGTCCGGGTGCGCCAGTCTGGATCGCGATGCGCACGCCGAGTCGCTTGCGAAGCCGGCCGGATTGCAGCGGGAGGTGCTCGTCGCCGGCGGCTTCCGTCTCACGGCGTTCTCGCGCATCACCCGCGCCGACAAACCCGTTCGCATTTACATCGAAGGCGACGGGCTCGCATGGATCTCACGCACGGAGCCGTCGCTCGATCCGACACCGGTCGTCGCGACCGGACTGGCGCTTGCCGCCGCGGATCCTTCACCCAACGTCGCCTATCTCGCACGGCCCTGTCAGTTCACGCCGATGCAGGACAATCCTCGCTGTGAGGTGGCTTACTGGACTGGCAAGCGGTTCGCCCCCGAAGTGCTCGACGCAATGGACGGCGCAATCGGGCAACTGGCGGCGCGCGTGCCGGGGCAGGCTCTGGAGCTTGTCGGGTATTCCGGCGGCGGTGCCATTGCGGTGCTGGTCGCTGCCCGTCGGCATGACGTCGCAACGCTACGCACGGTGGCGGGCAATCTCGACGTCGAGTACGTCAATCGATGGCATGGGGTCTCGCCGATGCCCGCGTCACGCAATCCCATCGACGTTGCGCGTCAGGTGGCGGGCATCCCCCAGATCCATTTCAGCAGCGCGCAGGATACGGTCGTGCCGCCGGAGGTGGCGCGCCGCTTCGCCTCGGCCGTCGGCGGCACGTGTGTGAAGACGCGCGTGGTGAGCGGCGTGACCCACGATGGCGATTGGGCACAGCGATGGCGCGACTTGCTCACGCAGACACCGGCTTGCGGCGATCGTCAGTGACGGCATGAAGGCATGACGGGGGGCTGAGCGACGCCAGCCGATCGCGTCAGCTTTCCCGCACCAACGCGGCAATCGCTTCAGCGAGGGTGACGTCGCCTCGCAGGGTGTGCTGGCCGCCGTCCCGGAACTTGAAACCATCGTTGTTGAAGCCGTCCAGCATCTGAATGCGCGGGAGCGGATTACGCATGCCCTGCGCGCGGAACAGCGGATCCCAACCGGCACGCGGCACGGCCTCGGCGCGCACATCGCGAACGAGTGCACGGGCAAGCGCTGCGGCAATGTCGTCAGGCGAGTAGCGATCCGGGCCTTCGATCTCCCAGATGCGCTCATCGGTGAAGTGCTCCTGCATCGCGCGCGCGGCGAAATGACCGACGTCGCTCGTCGAGACCATCGGGATGGCCCGGTCCACCGGTTGCAGATAACTCGGCAGTTCGCCGCGCTCGCGCGCAGGCGCGATGTCCCAGGCGAAGTTCTCCATCAGCCACGCCGGACGCAGGAACGTCACAGGCAACGAGAGCGACACCAGCGCCGTCTCGAACATGTGCAGCGCCGTGAGCAGGCTGGGAGCTTCGCAATCCGCACCGATGCTCGACAGGCACACCACGCGCTTCGGACGCGTGGCGGCCAGTGCTTGCCGAATGGCGTCGATCAGATGCCGTGCGTGCGAGAAGTCCGGCTCGGGGTCGGCGTTCGGCGGAAGCATCACGAACACGGCTTCGCTGTTGCGAAAGGCGTTCGTGAGTGCATCGACGTCGCCATTTTCGGCGACCGCGATTTCACCGCCGAGCGTCGCCCATCGACTCGATTTGACGGGGTCCTGAACGACAGCCCGCAACGGCAGACCCGCCGTGAGCAGATCGTGCCCGATGACGCCGCCAACTCGCCCCGTGATGCCCATTACGGTGTACATGGTCACTCCTTGCGCGCAGTAACGTTGCCGTAAAAGTAACACGGGAGCGGCCGACTCATAAATGGACGGCGTCGACGGCAGGTTGCGCCGGGGCGTGCGGCTCGATGCGACGGGCGTTGAGCAGCGCAGCGCCTGCGTCCGCCAGACGCACGGCTTCGCGGGCTCGCTCGCACATGTCGCGCTCGTACGCGGCGATGGCTTCCGGCAACGTGCTGTGTCCTTGCACAACGGTGCTCAGATAACCGGCCAGTTGCGCTGCGTCGCGCAGGGCCGTGTTCGCGCCGAGTCCGCCCGCCGGGCTCATGGTGTGGACGGCATCGCCCAGCCCGGTGACACCGTCGATCTGCCATGGCAACGGGCTGGTGGTGCTGCGTACCGGCATCGCGCGGATGGTGTCGGGGACAGCGTGCGCAAACAGCGAGCGCAGGTGCGGATGCCAGGACTCGGTCAGGGCTTCGATGCGCGCGAGAAGGGCCGCGCCGGAGAGTTCGGTGTTCTCGCGAGGGGCGCCCAGCAGCGTTGGCGATGGGCCGATAAACGCCCAGTACAGGTAGTCCGACACCGGCGAGAGCGGCATCCGGTCGGGCGAGATCGGTATGGAGGGCGTGGAGGGTGTCGCGTCGCCTTCGGGCTCCCGGCGAAACAGCATGGCCTCGATCACGACGGCGAAACCGTCGGCAAAGACCACCGTGCTGCCTTCCATCATCGTGGCTTCGCCGTGTCCGTCCATGAGCACGAGCAGGGCGGTGGAAAGCGGCGTCAGGCCGTAGAAGCAGACATTGCCGGTGTCACGCGGCGTCATGCCCGGCAGCACGTATTCCCGCACCCTGGAGTGGCTTCCGTCGGCCGCAACGACGAGTCCCGGCGCACTGGACGAGCCGTCTTCGAAGTGAGCGATGCGGCGGCCATCGTCGGTGGTCGTCGTGCGCGAGAACGATTTGCCGAAGTGCACGCGATCGCGCACGCCATCGAGCAGAATCTCGCGAAGCGTCTGCCGGTGCAGGCTGACGTCGCCGGGGATACCGTCGGAAGACGCCGCCCGGCGTGCGGTGCCCGAGGGGCCGCGACGGCGTTGCTCGGCAATGGGGGTATCGGTGTGCGCATCGTGCCAGCTCGGCGGCAGGACGACATCGGCGGCGCCGAGCTGCGGGGTGACGAAGCGCCCGCCGGTGCGTGCCACGGCAGCGCGCTCGCGCACCCGGTCGACGTGCCCGTCCGGCAGGCATTGGCTGAGGGCGTCGAGGCCGTTGGCATCGATACGCAAGCGATAGCCCTGAAAACGGACCGCGGGTGCATCGTCGCGTTCGTAGACGTCGAATGAAATTCCCGCGCGACGTAGCCCTTGGGCGAGACACAGGCCGCCAAGACCTGCGCCGATGATGGTGACATGTAAGGCAGACATGATTTCGAATACGCCGCCGGAGGCGGCCAGCAGTGGAACTTCGCTCATTGTCTGCGCGCTGTTTGCTGACCTGATAACATCGTTTGGTCATAAAACAATGCAGATCGGACAAAGCGATGCGCCCAGATACCCCGGACAGCGGACCCGACACGGCCCTGATGTCGCTCGACGAATCGCCATTCGCGAAGTACAAGCCGAACGACCGGCTCGACGGCCCGCCGGTGTGGGCGTTTGGCGGACGCGACCATGAGCGCAGTCTTTTCCGGATCGGCACGCGCGAGCTGGACTGGCATTCGCATGTGCGCGGCCAGTTGTTCTGCATTCACTCGGGATTGGTGCATGTGCATACGCCCTTTGGCGCGTGGGTACTGCCGCCCTATCGTGCCGGTTGGATTCCGTCGGGGGTGACGCATCGCGTGTCGTTCAGCGGGGTGGTCAGCGGATGGATCGTGCTGGTGGCGCCGTATGCCGCCACAGGATTGCCGTCGGCGCCTTGCGTGGTGGGCGTGTCGGAGTTGCTGGCGGCGCTGGTCAAGCGAGCGGTGTCGTGGGCGTCGCGCGAGGTACTGAAGCCAGACGAGATGCGTCTCGCGCAGGTGCTGGTCGATGAGATCGAGCGCGCACCGGCGGAGCCGCTCGGCTTGCCGATGCCGACCGATGCCCGGGTGCTGCGCGTGGCCCGTGCGGTGCTCGACGATCTGGGCGGACATGCGTCGCTCGAGATGCTTGCGAAGCGCGCGGGCGTTTCGTCGCGCACGGCCAGACGTCTCTTCGTTGCCGAGACGGGCATGGGCTTCACGCAGTGGCGCCAGCAGGCGCGGCTCGTGAGTGCGCTGGAACGCTTGGCCAATGGAGAGCCGGTCGGCACGATTGCCGATTCGCTCGGGTACTCCACGCCCAGCAATTTCATTGCCATGTTTCGTCGCGCCTTCGGCGAATCGCCGGGACGTTACTTTCGGCAGGTGGGGCCGCTTGCGCATCTGTATGACGATGAGGAAGAGGATGAGGCGGATCAGGAGGCGATGTCATGAGCCGGCGCGATACGGCATCGCTGCGAAGCGTCGATACGCTGGTGATCGGCGGCGGGCAATCCGCGTTGGCGACGGCGTATTTCTTGCGTCGCTGGCAAGTGAACCATGTGGTGCTCGACGATCAGGTATCGCCGGGCGGTGCGTGGCAGAACGCGTGGCCGTCGCTGCAACTCTTTTCTCCCGCGCAATGGAGTTCGCTGCCGGGGTGGCCGATGCCGGGCGGCGAGCGGCATTACCCGTCGCGTGACGACGTGGTGGCGTATCTGCGCGCGTATGAGACGCGCTACGCGGTGCCGGTGGTGCGTCCCGTGAAGGTGACGACGGTCGTCGCGCACAGCGATGGACTGAGGGTGCAGACCGACAACGGCGACTGGCTGGCGCGCACGGTCATCAGCGCAACCGGGTCATGGCGCTCGCCGTATGTGCCGGCTTATTCGGGGCAGGCGTCGTATCGTGGCCGTCAGATGCATTCGGCGGACTATCGCGGTGCAGATGATCTGAGGGGGCTGCGGGTGTTGGTGATTGGCGGGGGAAACTCGGGGGCGCAGATTTATGCCGAGGTGTCACGCGTGAGCGAGGCGACCTGGGTCACGCTCACGCCGCCGTCCTACTTGCCGGATGACGTGGATGGCCGGGTGCTCTTCGAGCGGGCGACGGCGCGTTGGCAGGCGGCGCAGCGAGGGTTGCCCGATCCGTATCCGGATAACGGGCTCGGGCATATCGTCATGGTGCCGTCGGTGCGTGCGGCGCGAGAGCGCGGCGACTTGCATGCGGTGCGTGCGTTCGAGCGGTTCGTCGCAGACGGTGTGGTGTGGCGTGACGGCACGCATTCGCCCGTGGATCTCGTCATCTGGTGTACGGGGTTTCGTCCGGCGCTGGCGCATTTGCAGGGCTTGCAGATCATGGACGCTGATGGGCGGATTCGGGTGTCGGGGACACGAGCTGTCGACGCGCCGAGGTTGTGGCTTGTCGGATATGGAGATTGGACGGGATACGCGTCGGCAACGCTGATCGGCGTGATGCGAAGCGCCCGGGCGACGGCCCAGGAGGTTGTGGCATTCCTTGGCGAGCGAGCGGCGTCGACTACCCAGAACCGAAAGGCTGGCGAGGCGGGATAGAGTGGTTCTCAAGCAGTGAAGGGAGCGAATGACGAGCAGCTGATCGGTGCTTGAAAACGCGCTGGTTTTTGCGCAAAACCTCCCGGGCTGCACATCATTTTTTCAACGTATCGACACTCGCGAATCGCTAGTGGAGATGCGGCAGAAGGGGCGGATAAAGATGGGAACACTCCGGAAAATTGACTCGCGCATGTCGCGTTCGAAAGCCAGTTGCACAGAGACCAAAGCCAGGCACGAAGAGACGAAGTGGCGCGAGCGGGTGACGTCGCTCGAAGCGGTGCTGCCGACGCTCGCGACCAAAGAGGATCTGGCGAGAGACGTCGGATCGTTGCGTTCCGAGGTGCATGCGGGATTTGGAAATCTGCGCAGTGAGATGCATCAGAGCATCGCGACGCTGAGAGGGGAGATGCATCAGGAATTCGGCAAGGTGCGAAACGAGATGGCGCGTGAGATTGCCGACGTTCGCCGCGACATGTCGACCGAGTTCGTGAGCGTTCGTCGGGAAATCGGGGCGGTCCATCACGATTTGCATTTGCTCGGCACGAATCTGCATCGGGAGATGCACATGCTCACGTGGCGTTTGATTGGCACGATCGTGACGGTCAGCACGGCCCTGGTCGCCGCGACGCACTTTCTTTCCAACATGCGTTAGGCATGTGCCGCTGACGTCATGCGTCATGCGTCAGCGGCGGTGTCAGTGTCGTGTATGGCGGACGTTTGCAGGTAATGAGGGGCCGCTGCCGGTGACGGCCCCTTGGATGCGAACTATCCCATCAGCTTTGGCCGTTTGCCGGGGCCGCGCGAATGGAGTACCTGGCAGGGGCTGATGAATTTGTCGCGCGCGACGGCCGCTTGCGCGAACGTCTCGAAGTAGATCGCTTGATCGGCATTTGCGACGTGGGCTCTTTCAATTGCCGCCGCCGATTCGTTCCATGCCAGCCCCAGGTATTCGCCATGCTCGTGAAACCACACGACATACCCTTTTCTTGACAGGGATTTCGGCACATCCGGCATCTTGCTTGTCTCGCGCGGCTTCGTCGTGCTGACACCTCGAGACCCCACGTCCTCTCCTTTCGAATCACTCATAGGTCGCTCCCTGAAGTTGCCCCGACGTAAAACGGGGACGCGTCCATCATCGCAGCAGTGAAGTCACTTGAGTTTCAGCAACGTCCGAATATCTTCCTTCGAATGTCTTTCATCGAATGCTTTGGCATGTTTCCTAAATCGATGGGGAGGTGCGTGCTGGTGGGGCGGCGTGGTAGGGGCGATGCGAGAGGTATGACCCGTACGGAGGCAAAGGTCGAGCCGAAAAACGGAGCGAAAGTCGAATTGACGCGGAGATCCTGGCGTGATGCGAGCGGCAGGGCGCCGATCACGATTACGCCGAAATCACGTCAAACAACCGGGAAAGCCTAGCGGGATATAGAGCGTGTGGTGCCCAGGGCCGGAATCGAACCGGCACGCCTTGCGGCGGGGGATTTTGAGTCCCCTGCGTCTACCAATTTCACCACCTGGGCAGGTGTGCGTTCACCGAGCGGTGTCGCAGCGTGATTCGTTCGGGAAACCTGTTGGCTCACCGGACGAAGGCGAGATTATGACCGAAATTTCTCCCGGCCACAAGCCCGCCTCGTCGGATTCAATGAACCTGCTGCTGGCCCTCCAGCACGCGCAGCAGCGACGACGTGTCGTCTCGGCCCCAGCCGTTCTCCATCAACGCGGACAACTGGTGCTTCACCAGCGTCAGCGCAGGCAGCGATAGTCCGGCATCGGCCACGGCGTCCAGGATCATCGTGAAGTCCTTATCGTGCAGGCGTGCTTCGATCCCTGCCGAAAAGTCCCGATGCGCCATCTTGGGCCCCATCATGTCCAGCATTCGACTGCCCGCGAGTCCCTTCGAAATCGCCTCGATGACCTTGTCCTGATCCACACCATTGCGCGCCGCGAACAGCATCGCCTCGGCAATGCCCTGGATATTGATCACCTGCACGATCTGGTTGCATGCCTTCGCCACCTGACCCGCGCCAACGTCGCCCACATGCGTGATCGTCGTGCCCAGCACCGACAACAAGGGCTTGACCCTGTCGAAGACCTCGACTGGCGCCCCGACCATGATCGAGAGCGACGCATCGGCCGCGCGCGACGGCCCGCCCGACACGGGCGCATCCACGAGCTGAATCTCGTGGCGCACCAGACGCGCTGCCATGCGCCGCGTCGCCTCCGCCGAAATCGTGCTGTGATCCACGCAGATCGTGCCCGGACGCGCCCCATGCACCACGCCCCCAGCCCCCAGCAGCACTGCTTCCACGTCCTGCGTGGTCGTGACGTTGGTGACGACGAAGTCGGCCTCTGCCGCAGCCTGTGCGGGTGTCGCAAACGCCCTTGCGCCTTGCTCGACGAACGGCGCGGCGGCCTCGGGGCGGCGCGCGTACACGTGCAACCGATGCCCCGCCGCCATCAGATGACGGACCATCTGGCCGCCCATGGCGCCCAGCCCGATAAACGCTACGGTGTATGTCGTCATGCCGCGATCAGTCCGAGACGTACACGAACTTGCCGTTCTTGATCTGGCCCATCACCCCGGCGCGTTGATCCAGCCCCACATGATCCTGCGGGCTCAGATTCATGATGCCGTTCGGGATCGCGAGATTGTGCGTGGATTCGAGTGCGTCACGAAGCGCTGCGCGGAACGCCGGTGTGCCCGGTGCCGCCACTTTTGCCGCGCGCGGCACGGCATCGTTGAGCAGATCCCACACCCCATAAGCGTCGGCGGCGAACTGCGTGACGGTGTCGGCACCGTACTTCGTCTCGTACTTCTTCGTGAAGGCCAGCGCGGCGGTGCGTGCCGGATGCCCGGCCGGCAACGTCTTGGCGACGACGCCCGGTTGCGTCGGGAACAACGTACCCTCGACATCCTTGCCGCCCACGCGAACGAAGTCGTATGTGGCGATGCCGTGCGTCTGATAGATCTTCCCAGTATAGCCGCGCTCTTGCAGCGTGCGCTGCGGCAGGGCAGCAGGCGTGCCCGATCCGGCGACCAGGATGGCGTCCGGCTTGGCCGCCATCACCTTCAGGACCTGACCCGTGACGCTCGTGTCCGTGCGGTTGAAGCGCTCCTGCGCCACGACCTTCAGCTTGCGCAGTTCGGCAAACTTCGAGAACTCCTTCCACCAGCTCTCACCGTACGCATCGGCAAAGCCGATGAAACCCACCGTCTTGATCCCGTGGTTGGCCATGTAGCGCGTCATCACATCGGCCATTGCCGAATCGTTCGCGGCCATCTTGAACGCCCAGCGACGCTTGGCGTCCTGCGGCTCCACGGCGACCGCCGATCCGATCAGTGTGATCATCGGCGTCTGCGCCTCGGAAATCGGATCGAGCATGGCCAGCGCGCTTGGCGTGATGTTCGGGCCGACGATCACGTCGACCTTGTCCTCACTCATGAGCTTGCGCGCGTTCTTCACGGCTGTGCCGGGATCGGAGCCGTCGTCCAGAAAGATGTAACGCGCCTTCTGCCCGCCGATCTGGTCGGGCCAAAGCTGCATGGCGTTCTTGCTGGCAATGCCGATGGCAGCCGCCGGCCCGGTCGACGACAGATCGATGCCGACGGTGATGTCGGCGCGAGCCGCTGTCACAACGCCGGTCAGTGTCATGGCAAGCAGCACGCCCGACAGACGGATGCCACGAAGAGGTGAGCGCATGGGGTCTCCTTTTGATCGAATCGCGTAAGCATACCGCACCGGTTGCGTTCGGCCAGCGAAGAAAAATAGTGCCCGGTCGAACGTGTCGCGCGGCATGCCATGGACGATTGGACAGAGGGGATTTCCCGATTCGTGCGCGCAAGCTTCAGACAAGGAACGCGACGGTGCGGGCCCTGTCATTGCCAGCACGCCATCGCAGAGCACGCTGCGTTAGCGAGCCAATCCTGCGACGGGCTTCGCGGTGGCGCACCCCCCTGGCAATCCGATGGAGTTTTTGAAGTATGACGTTTTTCTCCCGAATCCCTGTCTCGACCCAACTCGTGCAGTTGAGTGAAACCGTGGCAAGCCGCTGCAACCAGAGCGCCCTGAACGACCAAGGTCGCGTGAAGATGAGCTCGTTCCGGCACCTGTTCAAAGCGATCCGGAATCTCAATATGCGCTCGTTCTCGGCAGCCGATAACACGCCGGAGACGCAGTTCCGATACGCCTACATTTGCTCGACGCTTCACGACCTCAGAGCGACACACCTGCATCATCCACAAAAGCTGGCGAAGGTCGAGAAGGTCCAGCAGGCATTCAACAAGGTGATGTCCGGTGATCCGGACAAACGCCCCGCCGAGCGGGCGGGGGCGCCGGTGACTCACTATTTGAGAGGACTCAGAGAGGACGCGCGCGTGAATTTCGCGGCGGAATTCGAAGGGGTTTACCACGCTGACAGGGCTCGCCAGCAAGGGCGGCCGCATTTCGGCGCGTCAAGACATCACAGCTCGTAACTTTCGTGCTCGCCGCGCAATGCCTGCTCGACCAGCTTGCGAGTCAGAATCGGCGACAGTAGCTCGACCATCGTGAAGACATAACCGCGCAGATACGCGCCCTGTTTCAGCGCGACGCGCGTCACGTTCGTGCCGAACAGATGTCCCACATGGATGGCCCGGAGATTGCGATCGCGCTCCGGGTCGAACGCCACGCCCGCCAGAATCCCCACACCCAGCCCCAACTCCACATACGTCTTGATGACGTCGGCGTCGATCGCTTCGAGCACGATGTCCGGCTGCACGTGACGCAGCGCGAACGCCTGATCGATCTTGGCGCGCCCGGCGAACTGCGGGTCATAGGTAATTAGCGGGTACTTCGCCAGATCCTCGATGCCGACCGACGGCAATTGCAGCAACGGGTGATCCGGCGGCACCACCGCCACATGCTGCCACTGATAACAAGGCAGCGACACCAGATCCTTATAGCCGGCAATGGCCTCGGTCGCGATGGCCAGATCGGCCTGATCGTGCAGCACCATCTCGGCAATCTGCGTCGGGCTGCCTTGCAGGATCGACAGACGCACCTTCGGGAAACGCTTCTTGAACTCGGCCACCGCATGCGGCAGCGAATAACGCGCCTGTGTGTGCGTCGTGGCAATCGTCAGGCTGCCCTGATCCTGAGCGGCGTAGTCCTTGCCGATCCGCTTGAGGCTTTCCACCTCCAGCAGAATCCGCTCGACGGACTCGAAAATGATGCGCCCGGGCTCGGTCAGGTTGCGGATGCGCTTGCCATGCCGGGCAAAGATGTCGACGCCAAGCTCTTCTTCGAGCTCGATGATGGCCTTGGAAACCCCGGGTTGGGAAGTAAATAGCGCCTTGGCGGCCTCGGTCAGGTTGAAATTCTGACGAACGGCCTCGCGTACAAAACGGAACTGGTGCAGGTTCATTTGTATAACTTTAGAAAATATACAAACAATTTTTAATTCGTTTGAAGTATATAGGGTTTTCATTACAGTGGGTGCCACTGTTTCGATAACGTTATTCCCGCCAGGCATTAAGGATCTACCAGGAACGTCATACATGTCGCTGTGGCTCGAACCCCTTTCCGGATTTGGCGTTGGCCTGCTGGTCGGCCTGACCGGTGTAGGTGGCGGCTCGTTGATGACGCCTCTGCTCACCCTGTTGCTTGGCTACGCTGCGCCGGTCGCAGTGGGCACGGATCTGGCGTTCGCTGCTATTACCAAGAGCTTCGGCACGGTGGCGCACCGCTCGTATGGGCACGTGAAATGGCATATCGTGCGCCGGCTCACGCTCGGCGCGCTGCCGGCGGCACTGGTGACGATTCTCTTCCTGAAGCGTCTGGGCGGCATCGACGACGCGGCGCTGCACGTCATCAAGCTCACGATTGCCGGCTCGGTACTGCTCACGGTGCTCTCCCTGCTGTTCCGCGCGAAGCTGCTCGCGGCGCTGCGCGCACACCCGAACTGGCAGTTGACGGGCCGCAAGCAAGCCGCGGCCACCGTCGTGGTCGGCGCCGTGATCGGCGTGCTCGTAACGGTTTCCTCGATTGGCGCCGGTGCCGTTGGCGCAACGCTGATCCTGATGTTGTACCCGCAGTTGGAACCGGCCGAAGTTGCCGGTACCGATATTGCCTATGCCGTGCCGCTGACGGCAATTGCCGCGCTCGGCCATATCTGGCTCGAGACGGTGCACTGGGCACTGCTCGGCAGTCTGTTGATCGGCTCGCTGCCCGGAATCTGGCTTGGCGCGAAGCTCACCCGTCATCTGCCCGAGCGTATTGTGCGCGGGGCATTGGCGGCAACGCTGACGCTCGCGGCAGTGAAGCTTGTCGGCTGACGCCCCACAGATAACAAGGAGTTCGCGAAATGCGAAACGAATCCCGCTGGGAACCCACCCCGGCTGCCGTGTCGTTGAGTGCGACCGATGCCGAGCATCAGGACATGGCGCTGCTCGACGAAATGGAAGCCGTGCTGGCCGAGCGCCTCGGGCGCATCGTGGGTTCGCATCGCAACGTGAAGTTCGCCAGCAGCCTGGCCGCCGAGGACATGCTCATCACGCACGTGATTCTGCGCCAGCAACTGCCGATCACGGTGTTCACGCTCAATACCGGCCGTCTGCATGCCGAGACGCTCGGCATGCTCGACCAGATCAAATCGCGCTACGGCTATGACGTCGTGCAGTACGCACCGCAGGCCGACGCCGTCGAGCAATACGTGACCGAGCATGGTGCGAATGCGTTCTACGAGAGCGTGGATTTGCGCAAGGCGTGCTGCCAGATTCGCAAGGTCGAGCCGCTCGGCCGCGCGCTCGCCGACGCCGATGCCTGGCTCACGGGTCAACGCCGCGAGCAGTCGGTCACACGCGGAGAACTGGCGTTCGCCGAGCATGACGACGCACGCGGCATCGCCAAGTACAACCCGATCTTCGACTGGACGGAAGCGCAGGTGTGGGCTTACCTGAGCGCACGTGACGTGCCGGTCAACCCGCTGCACGCGCGCGGCTACCCGAGCATCGGTTGCGAGCCCTGTACCCGCGCCATCCGTCCCGGAGAAGACAGCCGGGCAGGGCGCTGGTGGTGGGAGTCGCGCGACAGCAAGGAGTGCGGACTGCATGCCGGCAACCTGAGCAAGATCCCTGTGTCGGTGCAGTCGAACTGACGCATCGGGTGCAGCGCCTGCAATTCAGGCAAACAAGATAGATGACGATGCAACGCCCTGAACGGCGGCACATCGTGGCAAACCGAATCACGGAAATCTCGGAATCGTCAAGGAAGGGAACACTATGGGTGCGATGCACGAAGTCGCGCAGGCCAATGGCTCGCGAATGGATCATCTGGACTGGCTCGAAGCCGAATCGATGTACATCCTGCGTGAGGTCGTGGCGGAGTGCCGCAAGCCCGCGCTGCTGTTCTCGGGAGGCAAGGACTCGGTGGTGGTGCTGCACCTCGCCCTCAAGGCTTTCGGCCTCGGTCCGACGCGCAAGACGGTGCTGCCGTTCCCGCTCGTGCACATCGATACCGGCCACAACTATCCGGAAGTGATCGAGTTCCGCGATCGTCACGCGAAGGCGCTGGGCGCCGAACTGGTCGTGGGGCATGTGGAAGACTCGATCCGTCGTGGCACGGTTCGCCTGCGTCGCGAGACCGATTCGCGTAACGCCGCCCAAGCCGTGACGCTGCTCGAGACGATTGCCGAACACGGCTACGACGCCATGATCGGCGGCGCTCGCCGCGACGAAGAGAAGGCTCGCGCCAAGGAGCGCATCTTTTCGTTCCGTGACGAGTTCGGTCAGTGGGACCCGAAGGCACAGCGCCCCGAACTGTGGCACCTGTTCAACGCCCGTCTGCATAGCGGTGAGCACCTGCGCGTGTTCCCGATCTCGAACTGGACCGAGCTGGACGTGTGGCAATACATCGCTCGCGAGAATCTCGATCTGCCGTCGATCTATTACGCCCACGAACGCGAGATCGTGCGCCGCAACGGCTTGCTCGTGCCGGTCACGCCGCTCACGCCGAAGCAGGACGGCGAGTCGAGCGAAACCGCGTCGGTGCGCTTCCGGACCGTGGGCGACATCAGTTGCACGTGCCCGGTGGCCAGTGTTGCGGCGAGCCCGGTGGAGATCATTGCCGAGACGGTCGTGACCGACATCACCGAGCGCGGCGCCACCCGCATGGACGATCAGACGTCCGAGGCCGCGATGGAGCAGCGCAAGAAGCAAGGGTATTTCTGAGGCGCCGGGCGGTCGCCACCGGCGCCCGCCACGCATGGCCTCATTGCCCCACGTTCAGAGACATCGGCCCGCCGGGTGCGCAGATTCAACGCACCGCGGGCCACGCAATCGAGTTGAAAAGATCATGAGCCTCACCCCGCATCAGGAAGACCTCGGCGTGCTGCGTTTCATCACGGCAGGCAGCGTCGACGACGGCAAGAGCACGTTGATCGGCCGCCTGCTGTACGACAGCAAATCGGTGCTGACCGACCAGCTCTCCGCCATCTCCCGCGCGAAACACAAGCGCACCGCCGGCGAAGACATCGACTTCTCGCTGCTCACTGACGGCCTCGAAGCCGAGCGCGAGCAGGGCATCACCATCGATGTTGCCTATCGCTATTTCACGACCGCGCGCCGCAAGTTCATCATCGCCGACACGCCGGGCCACGAGCAGTACACGCGCAACATGGTCACGGGCGCGTCGACGGCGCACGCCGCGATCGTTCTGGTCGATGCCACGCGCGTGACCGAAGTCGACGGGCGCACCGAGTTGCTCGCCCAGACCAAGCGTCACAGTGCCATCGTCAAGCTGCTCGGTTTGCAGCACGTCATCGTTGCCATCAACAAGATGGATCTGGTCGACTACAGCGAGACGACGTTCGATTCGATTCGCGCCGCCTATCTCGAACTGGCACGCCGCCTGGGACTGGAGGACGTGCGCTTCGTGCCCGTGTCCGCGCTCAAGGGCGACAACATTGTGTACGCGAGCGAGCGCATGCCCTGGTATCAGGACGAGCCGCTGCTCGACCTGCTCGAGTCGTTGCCGGTCGCACAGTTGGGCGGCGAGCTGCGTTTCCCGGTGCAACTGGTGGCGCGTCAGGACGGCTCGCACGCCGACGACTTCCGCGGCTACATGGGACGTGTGGAATCGGGTTCGGTGCGCGTGGGGCAGGTGCTTCGCGTGCTGCCGGCCGGCCGCTCGGCGACGGTGGCCGAGATCGTCGGGCCGCGCGGGCTGATCGAGGAAGCCTTCGCCGGGCAATGCGTGACGATCCGTCTGACCGAGGACGTGGATGTGTCGCGGGGCGATACCTTCGTGAGCGCCGAGTCGGCGCTTGAGCCGTCGCGCAAACTGTCCGCCGACGTCTGCTGGTTCGACGAGGACGCGCTTGCCCCGCAGCGCAAGTACCTGCTCAAGCACGCGACCAGCACGGTGTACGTGAAGGTCGGCAGCGTGGACACGGTGCTCGACGTCAGCACGCTCTCGCACGGCACGGACAAGACAACGCTCACCATGAACGACATCGGTCGTGTGCAGTTGAGCCTGCAAAAGCCGGTGGCCGCCGACACGTATGACGCGAACCCGGCCACGGGAGCGTTCGTGCTGATCGACGAAGCCACGCACCACACCGTGGCCGCAGGCATGATTCGCGCGGTCGCGGCGTAATAGCGAAATGGCGTAATGACGTAATGACGTAGTGGCGCAAAGGTGTATCGCGCCAGACGGACATACGTTCTCTTCTGTATTGAACGGCGCACGGCCCCCCGGATGGGGCCGGTGCCAAACCCCTCGAACCATGACGGCATCATGATGGTGACTTCTTCGCAATCCGGTCAGGTGCCGGGCAAGGTCTATCTCGTGGGCGCAGGCCCCGGCGCGGCCGATCTGATTACGGTGCGTGGCGCACGGTTGCTCGCACAGGCCGACGTGGTACTCCACGACGCGCTCGTCGAGCCGGAAATGCTCGCGCTGTGCCCGCAGGCCAAGCGGATTGCCGTTGGCAAGCGCTGTGGCAAGCAGTCGAGTGCGCAGCACTTCATCAACAAGCAACTGATCGACCATGCACGCACCAACGCGCTGGTCGTGCGCTTGAAGGGCGGCGACCCGATGCTGTTCGGCCGGGCAGATGAGGAACTGCGCGCGCTGGAGGCGGCCGGTATCGCGGTGGAAGTCGTTCCCGGTATCACGGCGGCGCTGGCCAGTGCGGCGGCGCTTGGCCGTTCGCTGACGTTGCGCGGCGTGGCCCGCAGCGTGGCCTTCGCAACGCAAAGCCGTGCCCCGGAATCGGCGGAGATCGCGGCGCAGGCCTCGGCCGATTCGCTGGTCTATTACATGGGACGCGACAGCGCCGAGCGCATTGCCGCGGAATTGATCGAGGCCGGCAAACCGGCGTTGACGCCGGTCGCGATCGTCGAGGCGGCAACGACCCCGCGCGAACGACGCGTGCGCCTCACGCTGGGCGACGTCCGGCAAGGGCTGGCGGCGTCGTGGTTCGATGCGGCGCAGCCGAGCGTCTTGCTCATCGGCGAGGCATTTGCCAATGCCGACGCCGCATCGTTGCCCGACTGGGCGGCACGGGCGGCGATGGCAGCCTGACCGAGGTTCGGCTCAGGGTGCCCGCCTCAGGGCCCCGCTTCAAGGCCCCGCTTCAAGGCCCCGCCTTGAGGCCCTACCGCTCACAACCCTGCCTCACAAAACGCCTTTGCCGGGCGACCATGCAAAACGGCGTCACAGTGTGAATCTGTGACGCCGTTTTTTCGTGCCCGGACGCGCTGCCGTCGTCAGTTGCCGTCCATCATCCTGCGGCAGTAGTCGGCGAGGGCATCGAGGACGTTGTCATCCTCTCCGATGGCCGCGCTCACGCGCAGTTCGAGACCCGGATGCGCGACGCGGCACGCGTCGGCGAGTGCCGGAAGGTCGCGCCGCACGTGGCCGCCTTGTCCCAGAAAGACCGGCACCAGCGTGATGTCCGACGTCCCCTGCGATGTCATGTCGGCCACCGCGTCAGCAAGACTCGGGGTCATCAGTTCAAGAAACGCAAGCCGCACATCGGCGTCGGGACGCTGTGCGCTCAGCTTGTCGCGAAGCCGCTCGAACGGTTCTGCCCAACGCGGGTCGCGCGAGCCGTGAGCAAACAGAATGACGCCGGGTTTGCCGTGCATGGTCGATGCCTCAGTGCTTGTCCACCCAGCGCAGCGCCGCAATGGCGAGCACCAGATAGAGTAATGACGGTAACGCCGCCGTGAACCACGCCGGCCACGTGTTGAGCAGGCCCAGGTGCGAGAACAGATTGTTGATCAACTGGAAGCTCATGCCGAGCATGATGCCGCCGAACACCTTCAGGCCGATGGCCCCCGCACGCGCATGCAGATAGGCGAACGGCAGCGCCAGCGCCATCATCACGAAGACGGCCAGCGGATACAGCAGCTTCTGCCAGAGCGCGAGGTTATAGCGGTCGGTGTTCTGCTGGTTTTCCTTGAGGTGGCCGATGTACTGGTACAGGCTGCCGATGGCCATGTTGTCCGGCGAGACCATCAGCACGGACAGAATCTGCGGCGTCAGCTCCGAGCGCATCTGCACCGTGTCGATATGCACCTGCTTGCTCTGCACCAGCGCGCGCAGCGGGTCGTTGCTTGCCGTGGCGTCGTCGGTCGCACTGAAGACCGTCTCGGAGACATCCGTCAGTTTCCAGAAATTCGGCGCGTCGAATTGCCCCAACTTCGCCAGCCGCACGCTGTCGAGTCGAAGCTTGTCGTCGAATTCGTAGATGCGCACGTTGGCGATGGTGTTATCCGGGTTGAGCGTACCCACGTTGATGAAGCGGGTAACGCGCGAGCCATTCTGATCGACGGTGTCCTTGACCCAGACGCCGGAGCGAAAACCGGCTGATACCGAACTGCCCAGCGCCTCGAGACGAATCTTCTGCGCAAGCTGCTCCGCATTCGGCGCGACGTACTCGCCGATGAGGAACGTAATCATCACGATGGGGAAGCCGATCTTCAGCAGCGATCGCAGCGCTTGCCCGGTTGACAGGCCCGAGACGCGAAAAATCGTGAATTCCGAGTTGCCCGCCAGTTGCGCGCAGACATAAATGGCGGCAATGAGCGAGGCGACCGGAATGATCTCGTACATGCGCTGCGGCGCGAACAGCAGCACATAGGCGAGGGCGTGCTGGAAGCGGTAGCCGCCCCGGCCGACGTCGCCCAATTCGCTCACGAGATCGAAGAAGACGAACAGGCCGACGAACGCGAGCAGAACGAACAGGAACGCCAGATAGATCTGGCGCGCAAAGTATTTCTCGTAGATGCGCATCAGCGAGCCCCTCCCGATGCGCGCATCGCGCCGGAACCCGTGTCGCGCCGGCGGCCGAACAGCCCGCGGAATCGCACGCGGCGCAAGTAAAGCAGCACGATGACGAAGATGGCCACCGCGTGAAGCAGCCAGACCCCGATGGCCAGCGGTATGCGCTCCTGCGCGACATACGCCTGCGACAGGCTCAACAGGTTGGTGTAGCTCAGATAGATGAGCACGGCCATGACCAGGTTGACGGTGCGGCCGTGGCG
>Ga0181519_10001091_pt1 | contig 23823 bp, 21 predicted proteins | sample PEATcosm2014_Bin_26_FD_121102 | JGI IMG/M metagenome (GOLD analysis project Ga0181519, IMG submission 121102) | Peatland microbial communities from MTU Mesocosm Facility, Houghton, MI, USA - PEATcosm2014_Bin02_10_metaG | ecosystem: Environmental > Terrestrial > Soil > Wetlands > Peat | place...
AACCTGCTCGAGCTCATGCTGACGGAGAGCGACAACACGGCGACCGACAACATGGTTGCGACCGCGGGCGGCCCGGCCGCCGTCACCGCCTGGCTCCGGAGCCACGGCATCGCCGGGCAGCGCATCGACCGCGACACCGCGGGCCTGCTGCGGGACTTCTTCCACCTGCCGGCAGGCCCGTTCCAGGCGGCGCTCGCCGCCGGGCTCAAGGAGCATCCGGAGATCGGCGATCTCGACACCAAGCCGAACCCGTCGTTTGACGACGACGCGCGCGACACCTCGACGCCGCTCGCGATGCTTGACCTGCTGACCAGGATATTCCGCGGCGAGGCGCTGTCGAAGTCGAGCACCAGCGTGATTGTCGACATCATGGGACGGTGCCGCACGGGGACGGCGCGCCTGCGCGGCCTTCTGCCCGAGGGGACCGCCGTCGCACACAAGACCGGCACGATCGGCGGCACGGTCAACGACGTCGGCGTCATCACCCTGCCCGACGGGCGGCACGTGGTCATCGCGGTGTTCATCAAGAAGAGCACGCTGCCGATCGAGGCACGCGAGCGCGTGATTGCCGAGGTCGCGCGCACGCTGCGAGACTACTATCTCGCGCAGGGCAACGGCTCTTGAACGCCCCGTCGCCGACCCGCTTCAACCGGTTCCTGCTACCCGGCTTCGCATTCAAGGCGGTGGTGATCGGCGGGGGATATGCGACGGGGCGCGAGCTCGCCGAGTTCTTCCTGCCGAGCGGGCCGCAGGGCGGGCTGGCCGGCATGCTGCTCGCAATGCTGATCTGGAGCGCCGTGTGTACCGTGACGTTCCTGTTCGCGCGGGCCACCGGCAGCGCGAACTACCGGACGTTCTTCGCGGCGCTGCTGGGCCCGGCCTGGTTCCTGTTCGACATCGCCTACATGTGCCTCGTGCTCATCGTGCTGTCGGTATTCGCGGCCGCCGCGGGTGACATCGGTGCCGCGCTCTTCGGGCTTCCCAACATCGTCGGCACCCTGTGCCTGATCGGTGGCATCGTGCTCGTGACGACCTTCGGCACGGCGTCCGTCGAGCGGCTCTTCAAGTACGTTACCTACTTCCTGTACGGCGTGTACGTGGTGTTCATCGTGCTGACGCTGGCGAAGTTCTTCCCGGCGATCGCGACGCAATTTGCCGCACATCACCCGACGACCGGCTGGGCAGCCGGTGGCATCAGCTACGCCGGCTACAATGTGGTCGGCGCGGTGACGATCCTGCCCGTCCTCAGGCACCTGACGAGCAACCGCGACGCCGTGATCGCGGGGCTGCTGTGCGGGCCGCTCGCAATGCTGCCGGCCGTGGTCTTCTTCCTCGGCATGACGGCCTTCTATCCGGGGATCGCCGCGATCGAGCTGCCTTCGGATTACATGCTGACGCGGCTCGACGCCCCAGTGCTGCACCTGACCTTCCAGGTGATGATCTTCTTCGCGCTGCTCGAGAGCGGTACCGGTATCGTGCATTCCGTCAACGAGCGCGTCGGCGCCGTCATCACCGCGCGCGGTGGGACCTTCACGCCACAGTTGCGCCTTACCTGCGCGGCGCTGCTGCTGGCCTTCTCGGTGTTCGTCGCCGGGCGATTCGGCCTCGTGGCGCTGATTGCGAGCGGCTACCGTGCGCTGTCCTACGCCCTGATCGCGGTATTCGTGCTGCCGCTGCTCACCGTCGGCATTTGGCGCGTCCGCTCTGGGCTCCGCACTGGCGCTGCCATCGCGAGCTAGCTCCGGTCGCCGGTGTCAGGCGCGGCGTCTATCGGTTCCAGGTCCAGTCGTTGCTGGCAGCGCGGCAGCCGCCGTGCGGCCAACCGGTCCAAGCGCGGCCGCGCACGACGCGGCCACTCGCCGCTCCCGTCGCGACGCCGTCCCTGAGCGCCTGGATGCCGTTCACCCACACGTCCACGACGCCCGTCGACAGCTGGTGCGGCTTGTCGAAGGTGGCGTGATCCTGGATGGCCGCCGGGTCGAAGATGACGACGTCGGCGTAGAAGCCCTTGCGCAGGAGCCCGCGGTCCTTGAGCGACAGCGTCGACGCCGGGAAGCCGGACAGCTTGCGGATGGCCTCCTCGAGCGTGATCACGTGTTCGTCGCGCACGTACCTGGCGAGCACGCGGGCGAAATTGCCGTAGGCGCGCGGATGCTCGCTGCTCTCGAGAAACACGCCTTCGGGCGCCGGGGCGCCCGCGTCGGATCCGAAGCTCACCCACGGCAGCCGGACCTGGCGACGGATGTTGTCCTCCGACATAAGGAAGTACGCGACGCCGACGCGCGTGCCGTCCTCGATCACGAGGTCGATCGCGGCATCCTCGGGGGACACCCCGCGCTCGGTTGCGACGTCGGCGAGCGTGTGTCCGAGGTAGCGGCGCAGCGCCGGGTTCTTGAACTCGAGCAGCAGCATCCCGGAGGCCCCCGCCCGCAGATACAGGTTCTCCCACGTCGGCGCGGGGTTCTTCATCTCGGCGATGACTTTTGCGCGCGTCGCGGGGTCCTTCAGACGTTCGATCCATTTCTCGAGGCCGCCATCCTGCACCCAGGGCGGCATCGCCGCGTCGAGACCGGTCGCGCCCGCCGTATAGGTGTACATGTCCGCCGTGATGCGCGTGCCCGCGGCGCGTGCCGTCTCGACCGCCCTGATCACGCCGTCGATCTTGCCCCAGTTGCTCGTACCGGCGAACTTGAGGTGGTAGATCTCGGCCGGCGCCCCGGACTCGCGGGCGATGCGGATGGTCTCCTGCACCGCCTCGTCGATGCGGTCGGCCTCCGATCGCATGTGTGCGATGTACATGCCGCCGCAGAGCGCCGATTCGGAAGCGAGGGCAACGAGTTCCGGCGTCCGGGCATAGCCGTTCGGGCTGTAGATCAGGGCCGTGGTCACGCCGAGCGCGCCTTCCTCCATCGCCTGGTGCACCAGCGCACGCATGCTGGCGAGCTGCGCCGGCGTCGGCTGGACATCGTCCTCGCCCAGCAGGTTGGTGCGCACGGTGCCGGCGCCGACGAACGAGGCGATGTTCGGCGCAATACCGCGCTTCACCGTGTGTTCGAGGTACTCGCCGAGCGTGCTCCAGTCGACGTCGTAATGGATGATCGACTGGCGCGCGCGCGCGAGCTCCTTCATCTGTGGCGACAGCGGCCCCATCGAGTCCTCGCCCATGACCTCGAGTGTCACGCCCTGCGTGAGGTCGCTGAGCGCCCGGCCATCGATCAGCAGGGACTCTTCGGGGTGCGCGAGCATGTTGATGAAGCCGGGCGTGACCGCGAGGCCGTGCGCAGCCACCTCGCGGCGGCCGTGGCCCGGCGCGTGCTTGCCGACGTAGCTGATGCGCTCGCCCGTGATTGCGACGTCGCCGCGGTACGGTGCGGCGCCGGTGCCGTCGACGATGAGGCCGTCCCGGATCACGACGTCGGCAGCCCGGGCAGCGGCTGCGGACAGCGTGGGCGAGGTCGCCACGAGAAGTGCGGTGAGGCCGATCGCGGCACGGCCGCAGCGGCGAAGGTCCCGGGTCGTCACGGCGTACCGCATAGCGTCAGGTCTCCCGTTGGCTGGCCATGCGGCCGAGGGCAGCAGGCCGTTAGAGTCTATACGAGAGACGTGCAGTCGTTCGCGGCCCGGAGGCAAGACGCCGCACGCGACGGGCGATCCGGTCGCGCCGGCCGGAGCGGGGCGTCAGGGCTGCGGCTGTTCGCCCGCCCGCACGCGCTCGACGACCTCGGTGACCGCCTGGATCACGATATCGGGGCGCTGGAACTGGATGTAGTGCAGGGAGTCCGGGACGCTCTGCTGGCGCGAGCGCCTGGACCAGGACGCTTCATCCTGGCCGAGCGCCTGCCATGCGCCGAGCAGTTCCCGACCGTCCTCCTCGTTCATCTTGAAGGTTTCCAGGATCTCCTTCGGCAGTGGCTGCATGGCGGTCAGCACGACGAGCGGACGGTCGCCGAGGTCGCGCAGCTCGCCGCCCTCCCGCAGCGTGTTCTGAATGCCCGCCATCTCCTTGAGGCTGCCATCGAAGGTCTCGCTGAAATAGGCCCGGCCGATCGGCTTCACCCGCTCGGGCATGCCGGGCGCATCGTCGCCCGGCAGCAGCCGCGCAACTCCGGTCCAGGACAGCGCATCGATCGCGCGGTAGAGGAACGGGATCTCGTCCACCCGTGGCAGCTTCGGACCCAGCTTCTTCATCTGGTCAGGGTGCGAGCAGTCGACGAACACGAGTCCCCGGACGTCGGCGCCGTAGCGCCGCGTGTAGTCCATCACGTACGGGCCGCCGAGCGAATGGCACACCATGACGAGCGGACCCGCGATCCCGGCCCGCTGCAGCGTGGCATGAAGATCGGCCGCGACGCCGTCCGCGTCCTGCGGCCCTTCCTTGGGATCGCTCCACATGACCCCGGCCCGGTCGTAGGAACAGGTCCGGGTCAGCGCCGCGAGCGGATCCTGGACCCTGTCCCACGCGAGGGAGCCATTCGTGTCGAGCCCCGCTTCCAGGATCACGGTAGGCGAGCCCGCACCCCGGCAGTCGAGGTGCATCCGACGGCCGCCGATGTCGACCATCAGTCCCCGCGGCGGATAGGCCGCATGCGCCCGATGACGTGCGACGACCTCGGCGATGCTGCCGAAGACCGTGGCGGCGGCGAGGAGCGCCACGAGACCGAGGCCGATTCGCTTCGCCCAGCGTCCGACGATCCGAAGTCGTGGTCCGGTCATCTTGAATCCCGGGGGCCGGTGGCCCGAAGCACAGGTCGTGTGAATTTGGGTGCTGGCAGTTTACCCGGACGCGAGCGGTGCGCGGTACCGCCGCGCACGGCAGGCCGGCTCAGCGCGCCTCGGTATGCTCGATTTCGGTCGCGACCGCGAGCACGAGTGCATGCAGCGCCTCCGGGTCCGCGGGCGTCGCCTGGTTGATCGACAGCGACACTGCGACGTCGATGTCCGGGCAGTAGATCGCGGCGCTGCCCCAGAATCCGCCATGCCCCCAGCAGGTGCGGCGGCCGAACGGCACTGTCGTGAGCAGGTTCGAATCGAGCCTGCGCGCGGGGTCGTGGCGGAGCTTGATCGTCATGAGTGCCGAGGCGAGCGTCTCGCGGTGCCTGAACAGGCGACCCTGCAGCAGCGCGCGGAAGAACCGGTCGAGGTCGGCCGTCGTCGACACGAGGCCGCCGCCTCCGTAGAGGTCGAACGAGGCATCGAAGCCCGTGACGTCGGTGGTGCCGAGCGACTGGCGGGCGCGTGTCAATGCGCCTCGTGGCGCGGGCTCGAGCGACTCGAAGTACGTCGATCTGAGGCCGAGGCCGCGGAAGTCGAGCAGCCGGCGCAGCGCGCCGGCCAGCGGCTCGCCGCTCGCGCGCTCGATGATCTCGCCGAGGATCACGTAGCCGGTATCCGAGTAGCCGTAGCGCTCGCCGGGCGCACCGAGAGGCTTGCCGTGGCTCATCGCGAAGGCGATCTGCTCGGACCGCGTCCAGCGGTGCTGCGGGTTCGCGGTGACCGCCGCGCCATAGTCGGCGTCCATCGCGTAGTCGTACAGCCCGCTCGTGTGCGCGAGCAGCTGCTGGATGGTGATGGCCTCGGGGTCGTAGCCGCCGCTGCGGAGCGCAGCGAGGGTCTCGCGACCGACGTGCGAGGCGATCGAATCGAAGATGCCGAGGTGCCCGTCCTCGGCGAGCCGGAAGATCGCGGCGGCAGTGTAGACCTTCGTGATGCTCGCGATCCGGAACGGCTGGTCGGGACTCAGCGGTGCGGCCCCCGCGCCTGCACCGCGGGCCGCCCCGCGCCACTCGACGCCGAGCGCCGGTGCACTGATGCCGAGGAGCACGCCCGGAATCGTCGGATCGCTCGCCGCCGTGCGGTCGAGCACCGCCTGCAGGCGCGCGGCGAGGCTGGGTGCTGGCGCGTTGGGCTCTGCGCCCGCTGTGGCCACCGAGCACCCCAGCAACAGCGCGGCGAGCGCGAGATACCGCAGGGTCATGGACTATCCTCCACGAAAAAACGACCGGCGCCGCTCGTTCCCGGGCGGGCGCGCGTCACGGGCGCAAGCCGAAGGCCGAGGTGCCTGCGCGCCGCAACGGTGCGGCGAGCTGCGCGAACTCGCACAGGAACGGCCTCGTGTCCCGTGGCGCGATGATTTCCTCGACCAGGAACTGCTCGGCGGTGCGAAATGGCGAGCGGGCCCGGTTGAGCCGTTCCTCGATTTTCCGGCGCAGCGCCGCCGGGTCCGACGCCGCCTGCAGTTCCGCCTTGTAGGCGGCCTCGAGACCGCCTTCGACCGGCAGCGAGCCCCAGTCTCCGGACGGCCACGCGCAGCGATAGCGGAAGCGCGTGTGATTCGCCATTCCCGCGCCCGCGACGCCAAAGGCCTTGCGGACGATGACCGAACACCAGGGCACCGTCGCCTGAAAGACGCTCGCGAGTGCGCGCGCGGCGTGGCGGATGGTGCCTGCCTGCTCGGCCTTGACGCCGACGAGCACGCCCGGGATGTCGACGAAGTGCACGACCGGCAGGTGGAAGGTTTCCGCGAGCTCGACGAAGCGCACCAGCTTCTGCGCGGTATCGGCGGTCCAGGCGCCACCGTAATGGGTCGGATCGCTCGCCATCACGGCAACCGGCCAGCCGTCGAGTCGCGCAAGTCCCGTGATCGCCGAGCGTCCCCAGTGGCGGCCGGTCTCGAAGAAACTGCCGAGGTCGAGCACGGACTCGAGGATGCGCCGCATCCTGTAGACCTGGCGCCGGTCGCGGGGTATCGCGTGGTCGAGCGCGGGATCCCGGCGCTCGGGCGAGTCCGTGGTCGGAACGCGCTCCGGCAGTGCGTGCACCGAGGAGGGCAGGTACGACAGGAAGCGCCGCGCCTTGTCGAACGCATCCGCCTCATCCTCGGCGAGATCGTCGACCGCACCGGTCCCGGCATGCATCGCGGCGGCGCCGAGCGCTTCCTTGGTCACCACCTGGCCGAGTGCCGCGACGACCGCAGGCCCGGCGGCGAACATCTGGCCGTTGGTCCGATGCAGCACCGAATAGTGGCTCGACACGAGTCGCGCCGCGCCGAGACCGGCGACAGGCCCGAGGCCGAGCGCGACGACGGGCACGGTCGCGAGGTTCGCGACGGTCCAGTCCCAGCCGGGCAGGGCGGGCACGTAGGTGTAGCCGCTGGTCTCGAGCGTCCTGACCGACCCGCCGCCGCCGGTGCCGTCGAGGAGGCGGATCAGCGGCAGGCGCAGTTCGTTCGCCATCTGCTCGGCCTGGACGAGCTTCTCGTGAATCGCGGCGTCCGCGGCGCCGCCGCGCACCGTGAAATCATCGCCCGACACGACCACCGGACGGCCCGCAATCCGGCCGCGGCCAAAGAGGAGGTTCGACGGCGTAAATCCGGCGAGGCTCCCGTCGGCTGCATACCGGCCACTGCCGGCGATGCTGCCGATCTCGCGGAAGCTGTCAGGATCGAGGAGCTCGGCGATCCGCTCGCGCACCGTGAGCTTACCCTTGGCGACCTGGATCGCCACCTTCTCCGCGCCGCCCATGGCCTCGGCGGCCCGCTGCCGCTCGCGCAGTTCCGCGAGTTCGCGTTCCCAGCCTTCGTCAGCCACGCAGCCCCCTCACATGCCGAGCGTGACGAGCGGCTGGCCTTCCTCGACCAGCTGCCCCTGCGCCACGTGAACCGCGACGACCCGGCCGGCCCGCGGCGCCTCCACCGGGATCTCCATCTTCATGACCTCGAGCGCAAGCAGCCGCTCGTCGGCCGCGACCGCCTGGCCTGGGGTCACGTCGACCCGCCAGACGCTGCCGACCATCGTGGACCTGACGACCTCGCTTGTCATGAGCTCAGCCTCCGCGGGTGCTGTCGCGACCGGCGTGGATTCACCGGCGCATTCCCATCCAGTCGGCGAACGCTGCGACCGAGGAGGGCAGGTCCTTCGGCGGCGTCGCGTCGGGGTGAAAGACCCTGAGCCACACGAGGCTGACGGCATCCGCGACCGCATCGTCGTCGAGCCCGAGCGCGGCCAGCAGCTGGTGGAAGCGAGGATCCGGGTAGATGATCATCTTGCGGACCAGCTCGTCCATCATGCCGCCCAGGAAGTAGGCGGCCAGCAGCGCGCATTCCGCACTGCGGCGCGAGCCGCGGCGGCTGGCGCGGCCCGCGGCAATGCGCTCGAACCAGGTGCAGTTGCTCGCCTGCGCGATCCGCGCAAGCGAGGGATCCTCGTCGCCGAGCTGCAGGATGCAGCGCATCAGGCCCGCGTTCGCGCGGCACACGGCGATCCAGCGGCGGTTCGCCGCGCGGATCGCGTCGAATGGCTCGCGCCCGGCACGCGGCTTGACCTCGAGATCGATGAAGTCCTCCAAGAGCTCCGTGAGCACCGTGAGGGCCGCATCGGTCTTGTCGGAGAAGTAGACATAGAAGGACCCCTCGGCGAGGTCCGCTGCCGCCGAGATGTCGGCGACCCGCATCGCGTGGTAGCCGTCGCGCTCGAGCACGCGGGCAGCGGCGATCTTGAGCCGCTGGCGCGTGCGCAGGCCCTTCTGCTTGGGCGGAAACTCGCGCAGGTCGTGCTCGAGGTATTCGATGAACGACGCGGTACGTGGCCGATTGCGCTCGGCGGGAACGCGCGCCGGGGCAGCCGCCGGTTGACGTTTCATAAAAATGAGATCAGTCTCATAAATGCATCGTACCTGATTCCAAGGCATTGCAAATGACCAGTTCTCCGGCGACGGAGCTTCCGGCGCGGTTCCGGCCGGGCGCGAGCCTCGGGGTGTCGCCGTGGCTCGAGGTGACCCAGACGATGGTGGATGCCTTCGGCGCCGCGACGCTCGATCCCGACCCGATGCACATCGATCCCGAGTGGGCACGTGCGAACAGCGTGTTCGGTGGCACGGTCGCATTCGGCTTCCTGACGATGTCGCTGCTCACCCACCTGCTGCAGACCGTACTCGGCAGCGGTGCCGCCGAGCCCGGCCAGCCGGCGGGCCAGTATCTGAACTATGGCTTCGACCGGCTGCGGCTGATATCGCCGGTACGCGTCGGCAGGCGCATCCGCGGCCGGTTCGAGGTGCTCGCGCGCCGCCAGGACGAGCGCGGACGCATCTTCACGACCTTCGGCTGCACGGTCGAGATCGAGGGCGAGGAGCGCCCGGCACTCAGCGCCGAGTGGCTGACCGCCTGGGTGCCGGTCGGGCCCTGACGTGTCGCGACCGGCCATCAGCCCGAGCCACGCCGCCACCGCAGCCTACGCCGCCGGGTCGTTCGGCACGGGCGTCTTCTCGACCGTTCCGACGATCCTGTTGCTCTACTTCTGCACCGAGATCCTCGCCCTGCCGGCCAAGTGGGCGACGGCGATCGTGTTCGTACCGAAGGTATGGTCGATCGTCTGGGACCCGTTCGTCGGCGCCTGGTCCGACCAGAGCACGAGCGCGCTCGGCCGGCGCCGGCCCTTCCTCATCGCGGGTACGCTCGGCGTGACGGTCAGTTTCATCGCAGTCTTCAGCCCGCCCGCAGCCGGCCCTGCAGCGACGGCGTGCTGGGTCGCAGCTGCGTATTTCCTGCTGGCGACGCTTTACTCCCTGTTCGCTGTCCCCTATGTCGCGATTCCGGCCGAAGTGTGCGGCGAGCGCGAGGCGCGCGCACGCATGGTGAGCTGGCGCATGCTGGTCGCGATGATCGGCATTCTCACCGGTGCCGGGCTCGTGCCGCCGATCGTCGCGTTCGCCGGAGGCGGACGCCATGGCTATGCGATCATGTCGCTGCTGGTCGCCGGCGCCTGCGCCATTGCGATGCTGGCGCCGGTGCTGATGATGCGCGGGCGCGACCCGCAGCGACGGGCGGCGAGCACGCGCACGCCGCAGCCACTCCTTGCGAATCTCTGGAGCGCACTCGGCGCGCCGCGGTTCCGCGCGCTCGCCATCGCCTACCTCCTGCAGCTGACGGCAGTCGGCGTGATCTCGTCGGCGACCCCGTATCTGGTCACGCGGGTCTTCGGCCGCGGCGAGGCGGACATCGGCACGGCGATGCTCGCGATGCTCGTCGTGACGACCGTGACCATCCCGGCCTGGGCGTGGGCGGGCCGGCGCTTCGGCGAGGCACGGGCGCTCGTCGCCGCCGTCGTCGCCTATGCGCTCCTGGCAGCGGGGCTCGGGCTGCTCGCGTTCGTCGCAGCGCCGTGGCTGGCGGCGCTGTCGTGCTATGCGCTGCTCGGCGCCCCCTTCGCCGCGATGCAGGTGCTGCCGTACACGATGGTCGCGCACCTGATCCATGCCGACAGCCTCCTCGGGCACGCCGCCGAGGGGTCCTTCACCGGCGTCTGGACCGCGACTGAGAAGCTCGGCCTCGCGCTCGGCCCCGCGTTGACCGGACTCGTCCTGTGGCTGGCCGCTGGCCCGCGGGCCGGGTCCCTGGCTGTGCTCACCATGACGGCGCCGGCGGTTCTCGCCCTTGGATCGGTCGCATTGCTGCGGCGCGACGAGCCGACGGTGCCGGTCGTTCCATCGCTTGCAGGCGGCACATGACGGTGGCGTCGCCCCTCGTCAGGATCAGCGACTCGGTGGCCCGCGAGGCGCAGCGCCGGCCTGACGCGCCGGCGCTTGCGCTAGGGTCGCGCCGCTACACGTACGGGGAGCTCGCACTCGCGGTCGACGGTCTTGCGGCTTCGCTCCTCGCGGCGGGGATCCGCAAGGGCGACCGCATCGCCGTGCTCGCGACGCCGCACCCGGATTTCGTGGTGACCCTGCTCGCCGCAGCCTCGATCGGCGCCATCTGGGTCGGCCTCAATCCCCGCTACCGCATCGACGAACTCACCTACGTCATGACGGATGCCGAGCCGTCGCTGCTGCTCGCGAGGAGCCGGATCGCGGAACGCGACTATGCGGGAGAGATCGCGCACCTCGTGAGCGCATGTCCCGGGCTCAAACGCACCGTCATCTTCGACGCCGACCCGGCAGTTGCCGGAGCCGACGCGATGCGCGACTTCCTGGCCGAGGGGAGCGCCATCAGCCGCGAGCGCCTCGATGGCGCACGCGCCGCCGTCAGCGGCCGCGATCCGTGCCTCATCGTCTACACGTCCGGCTCGACCGGAAGCCCGAAGGGGGCACTCCTCCACCATGCCGGCATCACCGCGTTCAGCCGGCTGCAGAACGAGCTCTGGCCGGTCGATGCGCCGAAGATGGTCAACTACTTCCCGATCAACCACATCGGCAGCGTGATCGACTGCACGCTGCCCTGCCTCGCCGCCGGCGGGACGGTGTTCTTCATGGAGCAGTTCGACCCGGGCGCCTGCCTTGCGCTGATGGAGCGCGAGGCGGTCAACGTCTGGGGCTCCGTGCCGAGCGTATTCCAGCTGCAGCTCGGCCTGCCTGACTTCGAATCCTACGACCTGTCCGCGGTGCGCCTCATCCTGTGGGAAGGCGCGGCGCTGCCCGAGGCGCTGATCAGGCGCCTGCTCCGCATCTGTCCGCGGCTCGCGACGAACTACGGCATGACCGAGACCACCAGCGCGATCACGATCGTCGAACCCACCGACGACATCGACGTGCTTGCGCACACCGTCGGTGTCCCGTTTCCCGGAGTCGACCTGCGGATCGTCGATGCGAGCGGGGCGGTCGTCGGCGTCGGCGCGGCGGGCGAGGTGCAGACCCATTCGCCGTACAACTTCCTCGGCTACTGGCGCCGGCCGGACATCACGGCGCAGAGCTTCACACCGGATGGTTACTTCCGCACCGGCGACCTGGCCGAGCGCCGGCCGGACGGCCGGATCCGCCTCGTCGGCCGGATCAAGGAAATGTACAAGTCCGGCGGGTACAACGTTTATCCACGCGAGGTCGAGCTCGTGCTCGAGGCCCATCCGGCCGTCGCGCTCGCCGCGGTCGTCGCCGTCCCGGATCCGCTGTGGCAGGAGGTCGGCGTCGCCTACGTGGCGCCCCGCAGCGCCGTGACGGCGGCCGAGCTCGACGCCCATTGTCGCGCGCGGCTCGCCAACTACAAGATCCCGAAGCGGATCGTCATCGAGCCGGACCTGCCGCTGCTGCCGATCGGCAAGGTCGACAAGCGCGCACTCGCGACCCGCGCTGCGGACGAGCGCTAGCGTGCGTCAGAACCTTTCCGGTCGCCGCCGCATCTATCCCTCCTGCAGGCCACGGCTTACGCTATTCCGGTGAGCCGGGAGCGGCACGGGATCGCTTCGCGATCGGCGAGGGGAGCGAGACCGATGCGGAACAGGAGGGCCGGGCCCGGCCTGGCGGAGGGAGTCAACCGCAACCGGATTCGAGCCCCGACCGGACGCGTGGGCGTGCGGCGCGGGCGGTTTGCCATGACCGCGCGTCACTCGGTCGGGCGATGTACATGCGCTATCGTGGAGTGCACATGACTGATGTCAGAATAACCGTCGGACCGGTCTCCTTCCTCGCTCGCTGGGAGCGGCAGCTGTCCCCGGCGACCTGCGCCGCGTTCGATGCGATCCTGCCGTTCTCGCAGAAGCTCATCCATGCGCGCTGGAGCGGCGAGGCGTGCTGGGTCCCGCTCGGCGGATTCGATCTCGGCGTCGGCCCGGAGCACCCGACCAGCCTGCCGGAACCCGGCCAGATACTCTTCCACCCGGCTGGCATCAGCGAGACCGAGATATTGATCCCCTACGGCATTTCGCGCTTTTCGAGCAGTGCCGGCGAGCTCAGGGGGAACCGGTTGCTGACCATCACCGAAGGCCTCGATCGCCTCGCGCAACTCGGCAGGGACGTCCTCTGGAGTGGCAGCCGCGACATCCGCTTCGAGCGTGCGGTGGCGAGCCGGCCAACCGCCTGACCGGCTCGACTGGGCGACCGATGTCCGCTCAGTGGCTCGCGTGCTCCTGGGTCGCGCGCAGCGTGAACCGGTACTGGATCTCGCCGACCGACACCACGTCACCCTCGACGAGCCGCGCCTGGCGGACGCGCCTGCCATTCACCAGCACGCCGTTCACGCTCTTCTGATCCTCGATGAAGGTGCCGCGCGAGCAACTGACGACCAGCGCGTGGTGGCGACTGACGGACGAGTTGGCGATGCAGAGGTCATTGTCGGGTGCCCGCCCGATGGTTGTGCGCCGACCGAGCACGAGCGCGCTCTGCCCGTCGCCCGCGAGCGGGACGAGCGCCGGGCGTGCTGTCTCGCCGCGCACCGGTGACTCGGATTCCGTGGTGAGGACGCCGGTTTCCAGGCTGCTCTTGATGCGGCCGAAGACCTGGGCGCTCGTTGCCGCGTGCCGTTCGAGGCGCTGCAGGCGCCGGTCGCGCTCCTCGAGCACGCCACGGGTCTTCTCGAGCTCGAGTGCAAGCTCGAGGCAGCGCGACTCGAGGGGGCCGAGCAGCTGGGTCTGTGCGGCGAATTCGCTGCGTACCTGGCCCAGTTCGAGTTCGAGAGCGCGGCGCGGCGCGTCACCCTGTTCCGCGAGCGAGCGCACGTGCTGGAGCTCCTTCTCGAGTTCGTCGACGCGCGCGCTGCGCGCGCGCGCTTCCTCCTCGAGGAGCGCCAGTCGCTCCCGCGCCGCCGCGACCTCCGCGGCCTGCTCCGCGAGCACCGACTGCGCGGTTGCGGCCTTCGCTGTCTGTTCCGTGGCGCTCCGCGTCGCGGCGGCGAGTGCCGCCTCCAGCTCCTCGAGGCGTACGAGCCTGGCGCGGCTCTCCTTGCTGGACGCCTCGGCGGCCGCCGCCGCGTTGTCCGCAGCGGCCGTCTGCGCCTGCAGCGCGTGCCCGACGTTGACCGTGATCGACTCGAGCTCCGCAATTCTGTTGACGTGAGCTGCCGCCGTGCTCGCGACGGCCTTCACCTCGCCCTCGAGCGCCGCGACGCTGGCGCGCGACTCGGCAAGTTCACGCTCGCGTCCGGCGAGCACGCTTGCGGATGCGGCAGCCGCCTCCGTGAGGGCCGCGATCTGGCGGGCGAGGCTCTCATTGCGAGCCGCGAGATCCGCCACGCTTGCCTCGAGCGTTCCGACGTCCTGCGTGCGGGCCTCCGTGAGCGCCCGCAGCTGAGTCGCCTGCGTCCGCTCGCTGCCTTCGAGTCGCTCGATCGCCGCACGCGCCTCCGCGAGGGCGGCGCGCAGCTCGGCGGCGGCTGCGGCCTCGAGCCTCAGGCTCGCCTCGTTGCCGGCAATCGTCGCGCGCGCGTCGGCAAGCTCGGAATCGAGGTCGCGCCACATGCCGTCCCACAGGCCGCGATGCCACTCGTGAGTCTGGATCCGCTCGAAGTACCCGGTCGAACGCGCCTCGGCGGCAACGCGCGCGCGTTCGATGCGATCGTGTGCCTCGGCCAGCCGGACGTTTTCGGAGGTCAGCTGCGTGATCGCGGCGGCATGGTGCGCAATCTGGGTCGCCGACTCGCTTATGCTGAGCCGCGCAGCCGCCAGTTCCGTCTCGAGACCGGAGACGCGCGTGTCGCGATCGCCGAGCGCGCGGCCGACGTCCGCAATCTCTTCCGCCTGTCTGGCCTGCGTCTGGCGGCCGACCGTCAGCGCCTCCCGGGCGGCGGCGAGGTCGGCCTCGAGCGCCGTGACTCTCGCCGACGTCGCGCGCAGCTCGACCTGCGTCTCTTCGAGCTCCGCAGTGAGCGCGAGCACGCGAGCCTCGGCCGTGCGCGCCGCTGCGCCGGACTCGACGAGCGCCTGCTCGCTCTCGTTCGCGCGACCGAGCGCCACCTTGAGTCCGGCGCGCACGGTCTCGATCTCCGCGGACAGCTGCGCCACGCGCGCCGTGGCATCGGCCTCGGCGCTGCGGGCCTCGGCAAGCGCCTGCTGGCTGGCGCGATCACGGGCGTTCTGCTCGGCGATCCACTCGTCGACGACGCGCAGCGTCTCTTCGGGTGCCAGCGACGAAACGTGGGCCCGCGCGTCTTCCCAGGTGAACTCGAGCGGGTCGTGGGGCACCGCTTCGCGGCCGGAGTCTGCTGCCGCGAGGCTCGCTTCGTACTCGGCAACGTTCAGGACCGGCAGTTCGTCGGTCTTGTCGAGATCGGCTGCGGAAACCCGATCCTGTTCGAGCTCGCGCTGCATCGTCGCTCCCCGTCGCCGAGCGGTCGGCGTTTACATTATGTTGCGCGACGTCGAGCCGTCCCGCGCTCCCTGCGCCGCGGCCGTACGCGCGGGGATCAGCTTGCTACCGGTGCGCCTTCGTGGTCAACCGGTTCGTTCAAACAGGAGCAGAAAGTGCCGGTTGGAGCGCCGGTTTGGCGTTCTTTGAGGGCCGGGTGCGCGACCGGCGTACATAATCCCGGGCGCCACGGCGGCGGCCCGCCATTCGGGCGAAGTGACGGGGCCGGCCGGGACCTCGCGCCCGCGCCGTGGCTGGCGACGCCGGGCTGACGCCAGACTCGCGGCGCGCGCAGGGTGCCTCGGTCGTTTGCGCCACCGTCGCCGCAGTACGCCACGACTTCCGCCTCGCGATCCATCTCCCTGCCGGACGCGTGGGTGCCGGCATCGTTGAACTCGACGCAGTCATTGGTACGCGCCAGCTTGACCGCCGCCGTGAGCCTGCAATGGAAGTCCGGCGGCGTCTTGCAGTCATGCCCGTTCACCAAGCGGGTCTCGCGTGCGGTGGCGGCGATTCGTCTTGCGTCGAGGAGGGCGCTGAACCAGAGGATGTGGATGCCCGGGGTCGAATCCGTACCGTCCTGGTTCCGGCGGCGAATCGACGGCCACGGCGTGATGCGCTTGCGCTCGAACCACGCGGCATCGGTGGCCGCAGCGAGAAAGACGACTGTCGGGATGCAGTGCCCCGCCTGCTCGTCCGACGCGCCCGGGATGAATGCGCCGTAGCCCGCTTCGTTGGTGCTGAAGTGGAGCTCTTCGCTGCCAAGCGGTGATGGCGAGAGGTTGCCGCCGGGCGCGACGGTTGCTGCGCAGGGGATTCACGGGGGCGCACCGCGGCCGCAACGGAGCACGTGGCGCTCCTGACACTCCACGGCCGGCACAGCGTCGTCCGTGAGACGCTTGAGTTCAGGCGCTCGGCGTCGGTGCCGCACGGGGAGGTTCCGCAGGACCCGCAGCCGACGGCTATTGTCCGGCGTACCAGACGGCGTTGTCGAAGTCCTCCCACCATCCGCCGCGTCCCTTGCCGAACGACGTCAGCCGGTCGACGACCTCGATGCGGTCGACGTACTTGGCGTTCTTGTAGCCGATCTGCGTCTCGACGCGCAGCCGCAGCGGCGCGCCATACCCCGTCGGCAACGGCTTGCCATTCATCCCGTAGGCGAGAATCGTCTGCGGGTGCAGCGCATCCACGAGGTCGAGGCTCTCGTAGTAGTAGTTGCCGTCGAGCTCCATCTTGTCGAGGCAGTGGAAGACGATGTAACGCGCGCCGGGCCTCAGACCCGACGCGGACAGAACCTGCGCCAGCGGCACTCCGGTCCACTGGCCGACCGCCGTCCACCCTTCGTCGCAGGCGTGCATCGTGATCTGGGTCCGGGATGGCAGCGACTGCAGCTGCGCGAGCGACAGTGCGAGCGGGCGGTCGACGAGCCCGTGGACGCGCAGCTTCCAGTCGCGGAAGTCGCCGTCGAGCAGACGCTTGTAGTAGTCACCCTTCGGCAAGGTCGTGCCGTTCATCGGGAAGGCCTTGGACAGCTCGGCCAGCGAGAGCTCGCGCACGAGCGGCCGGTTCGCGAGCAGCATGCGCTGCACGTGCAGCGTGAAGCCGTCGGACGCCGCGAGGAGCTGGCGAAACGGCGCCTTGTCATCGAACCGGGAGCAGCCTGCGAGCAGGCCGCCGGTCGCCGCGAGACCCCCGAGCAGCGCGCGGCGCGAGATGCGATCGTTCATGGGAGCTCCTCCGGCTCGACGACGAAGCGTCCCGTGATCATCGAACGCATGAGGTTCGTGAACCCGGAGACGAGGACCTGAAACACGTGCACCAGAAGGAACAGCCCGAGCAGCATGGCCACCATGAAGTGCACCGACCGCGCCGACTGGTGTCCGCCAAACAGCGCAATCAAGCCAGGGAAGACGGCTGTCATCGCATTTGACATCGTGAAGCCGCTGAGGATGGCCAACGGGATGAGGACGCCAATGACGCTGAGGTACGAGGCCTTCTGCAATATGTTGTAGTGACGCGATGCCTCGCCGCGCGCGCGCCGCATTCGCAGGTGCTGGGACAGCTCATGCCCGATGCTCCTGGCCGAGAGCTCGGCGCGCGTCGGCAGCAGCCGGTCCCGCAGGCGGCCACTGACGAGCAGGTAGAGTGCGTACGCGGGCAGACTGAGTCCGAGCAGCCACGCGAACATGAAGTGCCATCCGCGGGTGGCGCCGAACTGCCAGTCGTCGGGCGGATTCGCGATCAGCACGTACTTGCCGCTGTCACCCTCGTCGACGATCGTGCCGATAATGCCGGTGACGTCCCAATGATGGCCTCCGAGCTGCAGCGAGAAGCGGGGCGTGGCGGAGGTCACGTCCATGGCGTCGACCGCGAGGAACGCGGGCATGCCCGCGTGGCCGTCGTCACCCCAGTAGAGACGCGGGTGGATGTCGAAGAGCAGGAGGCCGGTCATCAGCAGCACGACGACCGCGCCGGCATTGGCCCAGTGCCACAGCCGTACGACCCAAGGGTGGCGGTAGTCGACCTGAGGCCCCGCGGCCCCCGGGGGCGTCTTCATGGATACGGCTCCTCTCGGTCGCTGCCTGCGCGTGGTGCGGACGATGCATCATCGTCCGGCACGCGCAAGAATGCACCTGGCCAGCCGCGCCCGCACGCTGGTCCGGAGCTGCAACGGCCGCGCGGCCAGGCCGCGGACGGCGTTGCCGGGACGGTTTCGGTCGCCCCGAACGGCAGTGCCCGGACCTCCCGGCGCCTCGGCCGACGAGTCACGGACCCGGGTGCCGCACCGTAAATTGCCCGCGGCGCGGGCGGCGCACCGCTGCCGGCGCCGAAGGGTGCGAGCTCCGCTGGCATCGCGGCGTGTGGCTGTGCGGCGACTGGCGAGGCCGACCGGCGACCTCGCTCAGGTCATTGCATCCTGCTCGCGCTTCAACGGCGAGTTGCTTCCCGGGCTCGGCAGACGCATCCGGTCAAAGCACGAACACGTAGTACTTGCGTACGGTCTCGACGACTTCCCAGGTTCCCTTGGTGCCGGGTGGGATCACGAAGATATCACCGGCGCGCAGGTGGATCGGCTCGCCACCGTCCGGCGTGATGATCGAATAGCCCTCCAGAAAGTGGCAGTACTCCCAGCTGTCGTAGTCGATGCGCCACTTTCCGGGCGTCGACACCCACGTTCCCATCAGCTTCTTGCCGTCCGGTGAGGCATAGCCGTTCATCGTCACCGTGTGGGGATCCCCGGCGATCGGTGTGCCTGGCCAGGGTGAATCCACTTCCGGAACGGCCCTGGCATTGCGGTGGAGAAAGATCGGCTCGGTCATCTGAAGAGGCTCCTGGGATGCGCGGAACTGCGCAGGTGGCGACGGCAATTATCGCACGATCGAGCTGTGGCCGACGCTGGCCTGTGCCCTGGCGCGCGCCGCGGAGCCGTAGCCTGCGGGGAAGGAACGGCGCGGCTCCCGACGCGCCAGGATCCCGGGCTGGCTCTTGCGTCAGGACCCGGCCGCGAGTTCGGCATCCAGCGCGTGCAACGTCCGGTAGCACGGCAATACCTGCGCGACGCTGGCGTTCGGCTCGCGCTGCTCGCGGATGGCCGCGAAGAACTCCCGGTCCTGCAGCTCGATGCCGTTCATGGACACATCGACGTTCGAGACATCGATCTTCTGGTCCTTGCCATCGAAGAGATCGTCGTAGCGGGCGACGTAGGTGCCGTGGTCGCAGATGTAGCGGAAGAACGTGCCCAGCGGCCCGTCATTGTTGAAGGACAGCGAGAGCGTGCAGATGGCCCCGCTCGCGGACTTCAGCTGAATGGACATGTCCATGGCAATGCCGAGTGTCGGATGCTTCGGACCCTGGACTGCGTGCGCAACCACCACCGGGCCGCCGGTCTGATAGGCAAACAGGTCAACCGTGTGCGCGGCGTGATGCCATAGCAGGTGGTCGGTCCAGGAGCGCGGCTGCCCGAGGGCATTGGTGTTGGTTCGACGGAAGAAGTAGGTCTGCACGTCCATCTGCTGGATCCGCAGCGTCCCGGCCGCGGTCCTGTGATGTATCCACTGGTGCGACGGGTTGAAGCGGCGGGTATGGCCCACCATGCAGACGAGACCGGTGCGCCGCTGCGTCGCCGCCACTGACTCGGCATCGCTGAGGCTGTCGGCCAGCGGGATCTCCACCTGGACGTGCTTGCCGGCAGCCATGCACTGCAGCGCCTGTGCGGCATGGATCTGCGTCGGGGTGCAGAGAATCGCTGCCGCGACGCCGGGCAGCGCGAGCGCCTCGCCGAGGTCGTTAGTCGCGTGCCGGATGCCGTACTTGGCCGCGACCGCCTGCGTCTTGTCGAGCTCCCGGCCGACGACGGATGCGACCTCGATGCCACCAATCGCCTTGATGGCGTCGAGATGCTTCTGGCCGAACGCGCCGGCGCCGGCAATCACGATCTTCATGACGGAAACTCCAGACTCGGAAACTCAGGCGGTATCTTCGAGGATCACGTGGCCGACCGCCGTGTTCGACGCCGGCACGTGGTAGAAGCGGTGTATGAGCCTGACGCGGGGCGACAGAGCGCCGCGCATCAACAACCACATGACGAGTTCGATGCCCTCCGACCCCGCCTCGCGCACGTACTCGATGTGCGGCATGCGTGACAACGCCTCCGGGTCGTCGATCAGCCCGTCAAGCCAGCGATTGTCCCACTCTTTATTAATGAGGCCGGCCCGGGGACCTTGCAGCTGGTGGCTCATGCCGCCGGTCCCCCAGACCTGGACGTTGAGGTTCTCATCGAAGGACTCGACCGCGCGGCGGATGGCCCTGCCAAGTTCGAAGCAGCGCCGGCCCGAGGGAGGAGGGTAGAGCACGACGTTGACGGCCAGCGGGATCACCCGCACCGGCCAGGCGGCGGGCTGGCCAAACATGAGCGACAGCGGCACCGTGAGTCCGTGGTCGACGTCCATCTTGTTGACGATGGTGAGATCGAAGTCCTGCTGAATCACCGATTGCGCGAGATGTGCCGCGAACTCGGGATGGCCATGAACCGTCGGCACCGGGCGCGGACCCCAACCCTCGTCCGCTGGCCTGAATGTCTCGGCGCAGCCGATCGCGAAGGTCGGCACGATGTCGAGGCTGAACGCGTTGGCGTGGTCGTTGTAAACGAGGATGACCACGTCGGGCCTGGCTTGCGCGATCCAGCGCTTCGAGAACTCGTAGCCGGCAAACACGGGCGACCAGTACGCCTCTGCCGACCGCCCGTTGTCGAGGGCCGCGCCGATCGCCGGCACGTGCGAGGTGGTGACTCCGGCGGTGATCCGTGCCATCAGCTCTGCGCCTTTGGCGGGGACTCGCCGACGTAGCGGTTTCCGTCCGCCGAGCGGCCGCCGCTCAGCATCATCTGCGCATAGGCTTCCTGGCTCATGCCGGTCATCAAGGCGGCCGCATACTGAAAGCTCTTGCCGTCGGTCGAGAAGATCTTGGCGAGAAAGTACACGTTGCCGCCGAGTGCGATCATGCGGTTGTAATCGCGCACCAGCACGGCTTCCTTCTGCGCCCCCGTCATCGGCCACTCGTCGAGGTAGGCCCGCTCGTCACGCTTGAAGCGCTCGCGGTTCTCGGCCTTCATGAGCGATGCGGCGAACTGGTTCAGGTGATAGCCCTTGCGGGCCTGATCGGCGTCGAATATCACGGTGCCGGGGACGTCGGCGTACGGCTTGTCGAGTGCCATCATCGGCTCCAATAGAGGCGGTCGGGATTGTCGACCAGCAGCCTGCGTTGCAGGTCAGCGGTGGTTGCGATTCGGGGAACGACGTCGACCAGCGCGCCGTCGTCGGGAACGTGCGACTTCAGGTTCGGGTGCGGCCAGTCTGTACCCCAGAGGACGCGGTCGGGGAAGGTGTCGACGAGCCGCTTTGCAAACGGCACGACGTCATCGTAGAGCGGAGGGCCGGACTGGCTCAGCCGGTCAGGGCAGGTCACCTTGGACCAGACGTTACGGCATTCCCGCATGAGTCGCACGAAGAGCTCGAACTCGGGCCCGTCCACGGGTCGCGTCACGTCCGGGCGGCCCATGTGGTCCACGACCACGGTGGTCGGGAGCGAGGCAAGGAAGTCATAGAGATCCGGAAGCTCCGCAGCCTCGAAGTAGATCACGACGTGCCAGCCGAGGGGCGCGATGCGGCGGGCGATGGCGGCAAGTACCTCGCGCGGCGTCGTGTCCACCAGTCTCCGGACGAAATTGAAGCGCACGCCGCGCACGCCGGCCGCGTCGAGCGCCTGGAGCTCGTCGTCCGTGATCTCGGCAGCCACCGTGGCGACGCCCCGCGCGCGCCCGGCCGAGTCAGCGAGCGCATCGACCACCGCGCGGTTGTCCGTGCCGTGGCAGGTGGCCTGCACGATGACGTTTCGGTCGAAGCCGAGGAAGTCGCGCAGTGCCCACAGGCGCTGCTTCGACGCGTCGCACGGCGTGTATTTGCGTTGCGGTGCGTACGGAAACTGGCTGGCCGGCCCGAATACGTGGCAATGGGCGTCCACGGCGCCCGCTGGCGGCGTGAACCGGGGCTTGGAGGGGCGCGGGTGATAGGGCAGCCAGTCGCCGTCCATCACGAAGCCACCGGACGCGCCGGTCGCTGCCCAGCCGGTCTGTCCTGGCGCCGGGCAGCTCACAGGCCGCGCTCCGCGAGCATCCGGTCGAGGCGCGGGAAGACGCGCCGTGCATTCGCCTCGAAAATGTTGCGCTTGTCGGCGGCGGAGATGTCGAGCGCATCGACGTAGCGCTTGGTGTCGTCGAAGTGGAAGCCGGTGGTTGGATCGATCCCGCGGACGGCGCCGACCATCTCCGAGCCGAACAGGATGTTCTTGTTGTCTATCACCCGCACCAGCAGATCGATGCCCGGCTGGTGGTAGACGCAGGTATCGAAGAACACGTTATCCATGACGTGATCGGCGAGCGGCGGCCGCTTCAGCATGTCCGCCAGGCCGCGGTAGCGCCCCCAATGGTAGGGAACGGCCCCGCCGCCGTGCGGAATGATGAAGCGCAGCGCCGGGAAGTCGTGGAACAGGTCGCCCTCGATGAACTGCATGAACGCGGTCGTGTCGGCATTTATGTAGTGCGCCCCGGTCGCGTGGAAATTGGGGTTGCACGAGGCCGAGACATGGACCATGGCGGGGACGTCGAGCTCGACCATCTTCTCGTAGAACGGGTACCAGGACCGATCGGTCAGCGGCGGGGAATTCCAGTGGCCGCCGGAGGGGTCCGGGTTCAGGTTGCAGCCCACGAAGCCGAGCTCGCGGACGCTGCGCTCGAGCTCGTGAATGGAGTGCGCAATGGGTACGCCCGGCGACTGCGGCAACTGGCATACGCCGACGAAACTCTTCGGGTACAGGTCGACCACCCGCCGGATCAGGTCGTTGTTGGCGCGTGTCCAGGCGCTCGACAGGGCTTCATCGCCGACGTGGTGACCCATCGCTGATGCACGTGGCGAAAATATCGTGAGATCCGCGCCGCGCTCCTTCTGCAGCCTCAGCTGATTGGCCTCGATGGTCTCGCGAATCTCGTCGTCCGAGATCCTGGCGGCGGCCTTCGGCGCCGCGGCCGGGTCCCTGAGGCCGGCGATCTGTGCGTCACGAAACCGCTGGTGCGCCGCCGGAGCCGTGGTGTAGTGACCGTGGCAGTCGATGATCATGCGGGATCCTCGGGGGCGACCGTTGGCCGGCGCAGGACTGCGTCGAGGAAATCCGGCAGCAGCAGGCCCGCGTCTAGGGGTGCGCAGGCTGCCGCCCACTGCTGGCGTTCCGCACAGGCCGAACTCATCCAGGGCTCTATGCCGGCGTCGGCGACGGTCTTCGCCACTTCGCGCATCTCCTCGGCGCGGCGCAACCCGTGCTGCACGGATCGCGACATCATGTAAATGGCGCGCTGCTCCCAGTCAGCGGCGGGCAGCAGGTCGCCGAGCGAGGCGAGAACGCTGGCCTCGACACCGTAAGACCGCGCAGCGAGCAGCGACTCGGCGAGCAGTGCCTCCATGCCCTTGACGACGACGCTGCGGCACATCTTCGCGGCCGAGGCGCGTCCGACCACCGCTGCGAAGTGCCGCGCTCCCGATAGCCCGAGCGCTGCCGCCAGCTCGCCGAACGCCTCGGCATGCGGGCCGCCGAGCAGCATCGGAGATGCGGAGCGCTTCGGGCCGATCGGCGACATGACGGCCGCCTCGACGAAGCGGCCGCCGGCGCCATCAATCGCCGCCGCCGCCGCGACCTTCGTTGCCGGAGATACGGAATTCACGTCGAGGTAGTAGGTGCCGGGCGCGATGCTGGCGGCTGCTTCCCTGGCGACCGCGAGGCACTCCGCGGCAGTGACGGCGGAGATGACGAGTGTCCGCCCGGCGAGCGCCTCGCCGAGCCCCGATCCGGCGCGAAGGCCAGCGGCGGTCCCTGCGGCGCGGGCGGGCGGACTGCCGGCGACTCGAAACAGCCGATCCCATGCCACCACGTCACGCACGCCGCGCGCGGCCAGGTCGGCGGCCAGCACCTGGCCGACTTCCCCGAAGCCAACGAGGCCGATTCGCAGGTTGCTCGTCACGGCACCGCCCCCCGTGCCTGGGGTCAGCGAGGTCATGGCAACGCCCAGACGGCCGACGGAACGAACACCTCGCCCCGCATCAGGCGGCGTGCCGTCCGCAGGAGCGCCGATCGGTTGATCCGTACACCACCGGCCTGCGGTGTCACGTCGATCTCAACGGTGAAGAATCCGGTCGGGTGTTCGATGTCGAGGCGACAAGGGCCGCTTCGTGGCAC
>Ga0181519_10001094_pt1 | contig 23811 bp, 19 predicted proteins | sample PEATcosm2014_Bin_26_FD_121102 | JGI IMG/M metagenome (GOLD analysis project Ga0181519, IMG submission 121102) | Peatland microbial communities from MTU Mesocosm Facility, Houghton, MI, USA - PEATcosm2014_Bin02_10_metaG | ecosystem: Environmental > Terrestrial > Soil > Wetlands > Peat | place...
GGTCAGATCGTGACCCCGGAGCTGGATCCGCAGTGGACCGGCGCGGCGCACCCCCCGGCGTAGGCTTCCACAGGCTTTGGTGGCCGTAGTTTGACACCCAAGCGGCCCATCATCTAGGATTGAAAAGTCGAGCGGGAGTAACTCAGTGGTAGAGTGCGACCTTGCCAAGGTCGAAGTCGCGGGTTCAAATCCCGTCTCCCGCTCCAGAGATTTTTAAACCCTCGCCCACGCGCGAGGGTTTGCCATGCAGGGAGGCCGCACCGGTCACGCCGGGGGTCCTCCTCCCAGCCCGGCGGCGCGGTAGCCAAGTGGTAAGGCAGAGGTCTGCAAAACCTCCATCACCGGTTCGACTCCGGTCCGCGCCTCCAACCTCCCTCCTGTAGCATTTTCACCACAGCAAAAAGAAAACCCCGCCCAAGGGCAGGGTCTGTGCGTGCAGCGCAACCGCTTCAGGCGGCGTCGCCTTCCGGGCCTGTGGTGGCCATGGGCGGCACACGCCCGGCCACCAGCCGGCGGTATTGCAAATACATATGCCCCCTCCAGCGCAGGATCATGCCGAAGGCGAGGATGAAGAACAGTCCCGCGGTCTGCTGCACGGTCAGGATGTGATCGAGGTATCCGCGGGCGGCCACGCGAATGCCGGCCAGAAGGATGACCACGGCAAAGAAGGCATGGGAGCGCTGCGCCATCACCTGGTCGCCCTCACGCACCAGCCTTGATGTGCGCAGAAGGGGCCAGGCCAGCACCACGGCCCCGGCCAGGAAGGTCCCCAGGGCCCACGTCCAGGGCACGCGGAACATAGGCACCAGGAACATGCAGAAGCCTGTGGCCATGCCCAGCGGCGGAATGATGATCTTGCGCGCGGTCACGGCCGTGCGCGCCTCGCGCACGCGCCAGATCATGACCGCCACGGCGCCAATGATCGAAGTGACCAGGGAGATTATGTGGAGAGGAAACGTCATCTCCTACCATTCTAAGGCATGGCAGGCCGCGGCTGCACGCAGGCAAAAAAAGGGAGCCCGCCCGCAGGCAGGCCCCCGTCAAATCTCCCGAAGCTACTGCAACAGAATGTTGACATTCGGGCTGTCATCATTGCTGATGCAGACCAGCTTGGTGGCCGTGATGGCCATGCAGTCAATGGTCGTCGAGCTACCGGTGTTGCCCAGGGTGAACTGTTCATAGTTGCCGAAGGATGGGTAGGTCGGATTGCTGCTGCCATTGGGTTGTAACGGCGCCTCCCAGAAGTAGTAGCCCTGGCCTGCCGAATCCTGATGGCCGACGATGGTTCCGCCGCTCAGGGTCATCTGGCCGACGCTGTCTCCCGCCCCGGGTTCGGAGTTGTACATCTTGTACAGGATGTAATCGCCGGAGATGTTGGTGCTTCCGGTGGCCGTCTGCGCCTCCACCCAGCCCACGTTCACGCCGCTGGTGGCGTCGCTCAACAAAGCCGAGTTGGTGTCATAGAAGTAGAAGTACACCGAGCTGGTCGAACCGCTAGGCGTCAGCACGGCGCGGCCGTTGCTGGCCACGCTTATGGTGTACAAGGTACCCTTGGTGCCCTCGTCCATCGTGGGTGTGCCCTTGACGCCGCCGCTCACGCTCACGTTGTCACTTATGCTGTAGTTGATGGTCATGCCCGTGGTTCCATTGCCCGTCCCCTGCAATATCTGCGAGGAATAACCATTCACTGCCGCAGTGGAGTCAAACTGCGTCGCGTGGTAGTACACGACGAAGTTACCGTTCAGGCTGGCGGAGTTGGAGAACGTGCTTTCCAACTGCTTGCGCACGTTGCCGCTCTGCATGGACCCGACGCCGTCCGTGGTGATGGCCACGGCCCGCTTCGCGTCAATCTGGTAGATGATGAGATTGGCGGTGCTGCCGCCGCCGGAGGCGGTAATCGTCCACCGTCCCGTGGTTGTGTTCGGCGTGGTGAAGGTTCCGGAAATCGAGCCTGTATTGCTCACCGTTCCGTCAGCCTTAATCGTATCTATCTCGCCGCTGCTGATGCTGCTACTGGCTCCCAAGTTGATGACACCAACGGTTGCCTTCGCGCTGCCGTTGTCACCCACGCCGGCGAGCGCAAAGACGTAGCCCTCGCTATCCACCGTGCCCGGCGCGAAGGCCGAGGTCGTGTCCTGGTAGCAGACGGCGCTGCCGCGCGTCCCGGAGGGCGTCGCGCCCAGGTCGTCAATCTCAATGCCGCTGAGCTGCGTTGTCGTGGTGCCGGCCAGGCCGTTGAGGCTGACTGCCCAGGTTGACGTGCTGGCCGTTCCGACGCTGGGTGTGGTGGTGAAGGTAATGATGCCGTGGTTGTCCGAGCCGATGTTCACCGTGCCCGAGGTGCTGCCGCTGATGACCACCCCCTGGTAGGTTCCAGCGGTGAACGACATGTCATATGTGCCGCCGGTGAAGGTGCTGGTGCCGGTAAACGGCTGGCTGGAGACTATCGCATTGCCGAACGGCGAGCCGGAGTTATCCACGAAGCCCTTGGTCAGGCAGGTGTAGGTGCCGTTCAGGAAGCTGTCGTGCTGATGGTTGGGCGCGGCCGCAATGTAGACGGTCACCGGGGTCGTGCTGGTGGCCGTGTTGTTGCTGGAATCCGTCACCTTGACGGTGAAGGTGTAGCTGTTGCCGGCCGCTGCCGAGGTGGGAGTGCCGACCAGCGCATTCAACGTGGTGCTGTAGGCGAGGCCCGGCGGGATGGCGCCCGAGGCCGTGACGTAGCTGGTGTAGGTGCCGGAGCCGCCCTGCGTATCCAGAGGTAGCTCGTAGAGCTGGCCAACCACGCCATACGTGCTGGTGGTCTGGCCGCCGTTCGTGGGGTCAATCGTCAGTGTGACGCCCGTCGGGTTGACCGTGATGGTGTCAAAGTTCGACTTCGTCGTATCGGCCACCGAAGTTGCAATCACCTCCGTGGTGCAGGAGCTGGAGAGCGACCCCGGAGGCGTGTAGGTAACGCCGGTGATGGAGTTGTTGCTTAGCGCGCCGCAGCCGCTGGTGTTGCTCAGGCTCCAGGTAACGCCGTAGCCGCCCGTACCGGTGGTGCTCAGCGCGTCGTTGTTGACCGAGGCGCTGAAGCTCTGTGCCGTGGCGCCGGCCGTGTAGTTCTGGCTGCCGCTCGGCGTCAGTGCAACGGAGATGGGCAGCACGTTCAAGGTGGCCGTGATCTTCTTGGTGGGATCGGTGATCGAGGTCGCCGTGATGGTGGTGACGCAGTTGGTGCCCGTGGTCAGGTTGCTGTCCTGGGTGGCCGTGAAGGTCATCGAGGTGCTGCCACTGGTTCCGTTGCTGCTGCCGCACTGGCTGTTGCTGCTGCTCCAGTTCACGCCGGCGCTGGCGTAGTCATTGGTGAGGGTGACGTTATACGGCGTCTGGCTGTTGCCCTCGCCGTTGCTGGCGTCCAGGTTTGGAGCCGGCGGGTTCGTCCAACTGACCGAGATCACCGGAGGCGTGATGTTCAAAGTCGTGCTGGCCGACTTTGTGCTGTCGGAGATCGAAGTCGCGGTGGCAACCACCGTGCAGGCGGCCACCGGCGGCGCCGGAGCCGTGTAGGTAATCGCCACGCCGCTGGCCGCGGTCGCCGGTGAGATTGAGCCGCAACCCGACAGCGGGCTGATCGTCCAGTTCACGCCGTTGCCATGCACGTCGCCCAGTACGGTGGCCACCAGGTTCTGCGTTGCGCCTTCCTGCACGGTTGTCGGCGAGCTGGCCGGCGTGGTGATGGTCACCGTGAGAGGCACTACGGTGATGGTGGTGGTCACGGTCTTTGTGTTGTCGAGAGTGGAAGTGGCCGTGATCGTCGTCTGGCAACTGGTGCTCACGGTGGCAGCCGGTGTGAAGATCGCCTCCGAATTGGCGCCGGTAACAAAGGCTGCGCCCAGGGTGCCGCAGGTGCTGTTCGAGTTCGACCATGCAATGTCTGCCGGACCGTTGGGATCGAAGCTCGGGATCTCATACAGAGTGATAGCCCCGGAGCTCTGGCCCACGGTGGCGGGCAAGGTCTGCGCACTGCCGCCGACCGTCGCCGTCAGGGCACTCAGCGTGATCGGATTGGAGGTCACAACCAAGGAGGCGGACTTCGTGGAGTCGAGGATCGAGAAGGCCTTCACCGTCACTGGGCACGCCGTGGGTAGGTTGGCCTCGGCAGGTGCCGTGTACGTGGTGCTGGTTCCCGAGTTCACGCTCAGCGAGCCGTAGCTCGAGGTGCAGCCCGTTCCCGGCATCAACGACCAGGCGATGCCGGAATTGCTTCCATCGTTGGTGATGCTGGCCGTGAACGCCACCTGCGCGCTGTTGCTCACGCTTTGCGCGGTGAGCGGCGAGGTGATGTTCACCGAGGTTGCATTGATCTGGATATTAGCGCTCACCGAGGGCAGAAGGTCGGCCGCCGATGTGGCCATAATGGTGGCCGTGCAATTGGCGCTCACCGGGTTGGTGATGAAGTTCACAAACTGCCCGGTAGTAGCGCTCAACGAGCCACAGCCCGAGGTCGGACTGATCGCCCAATTCACCAGGCCGCCCTTGGTCACGTCATTACTTACGGTCACCGCCAGAGACTGTCCCGCGCCTTCACTGACCGGCGATGTGGGCGTGGCGTTCCACGCGATGGTGACATTCGGGTTGATGGTGATGGTGGGAGCCGTGATGAACTTCGTCCCGTCGGTCACCGAGCTTACCGTGACCACCGCCGTGCACTGCGCGCTCGGACTGGTGGGCGGAATGTAATTGACGCTGGTGCCCGTGTTAGCACTTAACGAACCGCAACTGGTTGGCGATAACGCCCAGCTCAGTCCCTTGCTGGCGCCGTCGTTTGCGATGGTCGCCGAGAGCGAAACGTTGCCCTGGTTGGCGTACTCGGTCACCGCCGCTGTGGGCGCGGTCAGGGTCACCGTGATGGCGCTGATGGTGTAGGCCACGGTGGACAGGTTGCCGTTGATGTTGCTGGCCGCCGTGATGGTGGCCGTGCACGTGGTGTAGTAAACATCCGTGGGCGGGGTGTAAACCACCGCCGAAGTGTTGCCGCTGACCACCGGCGTGCCCAGGCTTCCGCAGCCCGTGGGAGCGATGGCCGGGTGTGCGCCGCGCCGGGCCGGGGCCACGATGCCGCTGTTCGTGGGCGTCAGGGTCCAGTTCACGGTGTCAGTATTGGTGGCCTCGTTGCTCAGGGTCGCGGTCAGGGTGATGGCTCCCGCGCCCGCGCCGAAGCTGGTAGTGCTGCCGGCGCTGGAGACAACGCCCACCGAGATAGCCTTGATCGAGAGCGCAACCGCATTCGTCTTGCTCGGGTTCGTTGCCGAGGTGGCCGTAATCGTGGCCGTGCAGTTGGCGGTCAGGGTGTCGGCGGGAGGCGTGTAGGTCACACTCGTTGTGGTGATGTTACTCAGGCTGCCGCAGCCGCTCGTGGGGCTCAGGCTCCAGGTGACGCCGCCGTTCTTGGAGTCATTCGTGACGCTGACGGTCAGCGAGATGGCGGCAGCGCCCGCATCCAGGGTCGTCGAGGAGGGCGGGGCAATACTCACCGCGATGGACGAACCACCACCGCAGGCGGCCAGCATGGCAAGAAGAACAAACGAGAGGAATGTGACGAGGAAGCTGATCCGACGCATGGGAGACTCCTTACGCAACAACGCACCCCGGATGGGGATTTTGATTGCAACGCCTGGGCCCAGACTAGAGAACCAACTGCATACGAATTTTCATGGCGGCATATGCCGCGGAGACTTTCGGCTGGCGCAACCGATGGGCGCGCACAGACGGACTTCAAACTCTGAAGGAGATAAGTACCCTCCGGCAAAAGCCATCGGAGCGCTATGCGGCGCCGATACGAAACGGGCCGTTAAGGATGTATATCTTCAACGCGGGACAGCCTAGCAAACTTGTCCCCGGGTGAGAAGTGATCTTTTGAACAAATTAAATAGATTGTCCGCGTTCACTTGAATCTCTCTTACTTGGGAGGGTGGCGGTTTGTGACAGCAGCCACAGATTGCACTTGAAGAGGAATTCCCCGCCTTCGGCCGGCAGGAAGGCCGCCAGCTCGTCCAGAATCCACTGCTCCGCCAAACTGGCACTTTCCTGACTGTCAGAGATTTTCGCCAGGGTATTGCTGCGGGTCAGCAGGAAGTCGGCAAACTCCTGGCGAGTGTAGGTCACCGCGTGGTTAAAACTGCCCCGTGCCGCCACAGAAAAGCCCTCTGCGGCCGCCGCGGCCTCGTCAAGGTCTCGCAGGCCCCTTAGGGGCGGGAAACGCCTGGCAAGCCGCGTACGCAGCCAAAGCTTGCACTCGGGATTCCCCAGCATGGTGGCCGTGAAGTGGTCGTTGTAGATGGCGAGATGGCCGCCGGGAATAAGAATCTTGCGGACGCGCTCCAGAAACGCCTTCGGCTTCAGCCAATGCATCGCCGAGGCCGCCACCACCAGGTCGAACGACGCGGGAGCGAAGTCCATGGCCTCGGCCTGGCATTGCAGATAACGGACGTTTCCGGCCTCAGGCGCCAGGGCCAGCATCGCGCTGGAGGCATCCACGCCAAGAACGCTTTGGGCCACCCCGGCCAACGCCATGGTGGAGTGACCCGTGCCGCAGCCCACGTCCAGCACGCGGCCCAGATTCTCGACACCCGCGGCCTCACAGATCCAACGCACGGCCTGGGGATGGTATTGCGGGCGCACCCGGGCATAACGCTGGGCCGCCGCCTGCGAGGCAAAGCAGTTGGCGGAGGCAAGGCCCTTGGACGTGTTCAGATGGCCGGTGGTCACCCTTTTAGCTGTATCACAGATGGCCACCCGGTTAGTGCCCGGAGGAGATCGCCTCGTACTCGCGCGCGGACTCGGCCGGCATCAGCACAACCAAGGTGTAGATGCCCAGCGCCGTACCGAAGGGCAGGTGAATCAGCGAGAGGAAGGCCATGACAAGGGCAAAGACGCGCGCCCAGGGCTCGCGGCGCAGCAATCCCCAACCCACCACCAGTCCGCAGAGCGACTTGATGACCACCACGAAGCCGATCATGGCGATGAATGGCGCCAGGATGTGAGCATCGAAGGGCAGAGCCAGGTGCCGGAGCATGGCTCCGCCCACGGCGGCTCCGATGAGGACGGCTCCCGCGTGGAAGGCTGAATAGACGATCCACAGAATTCCCAGGGTTTGCAGGTTGCTCCGCACCCGGCTGCGCGCGGGCCATGCCTGCGGCGCGGCGGCCAGCTGTTTGCCGCAGCGGCTGCAGAAGGGTTGCCCCGGATCCACAGTTGCTCCACATCCATCGCAAAACATAGTTCGCTCCCTCGGGTGGCGCCGGGTGCGGTTGTTCGCCGCGCTCCGGCCAAAGCCTCACCGCCAGATGTTACGCAGGCGGCCGCCCCTTGGTTCCCGCCTGAGATTGGCACCTGTGGGGCCTGGGCGGCCCGTGCCGGCGCTGCTAGGCGCTTGCCAGGTCGAGTGCGGCAAACTCCCGCGCCACTTCCTCGCCGCGCAGCACGCGCAGGGCTCCTGCGGCCAGCGCGCGCAACTCCTCTTCGCCGGGATAAATCTTCACCGGGGCAATCCACCGCACGCGCTCGGTGATGGCCGCCGAGAGGCGCTGGCTGCGCGCCATGCCTCCGGTCAAAAGAATTGCGGCCACCCTCCCGTTGAGCACCGTAGCCATGGCGCCAATTTCCTTGGCAATCTGGTAGGCCATGGCGCGGAAGACCAGCCCGGCACGCTCATCGCCCTGGTCCATGCGGCGCTCCACCTCGGCCAGTTCGCCGGTGCCAAGGTAGCTTTGCAGTCCGCCCTGGCGGATGAGCATGGTCTCGATTTCCTTCTGCGTGTAACGGCCGCTGAAGCAGAGCCGCACCAGTTCCATGGCCGGAACCGACCCGGCACGCTCGCTGCTGAAGGCTCCCTCCTCGCGCGAGTTGGTGGCGTCAATCATGCGTCCGCCGGCGTGCGCGCTGATGGTGTGTCCGCTGCCCATGTGCGCCACAACCAGCAACAGGTCTTCGTAGCGCGCGCCGCTCTCCGCGGCGTAGCGCCGCGCCGTGGCCTTGCTGTTCAAGGCGTGCGACAGGCAAGGACGCTCCAGCTGGGCGCAGCCGCTGAGGCGCGCAATCGCCAGCCATTCGTCCATCGAGACGGGATCCACGATGTAGGCCGGCACGCCGATGCGCCCGGCAATGGAGATGGCGAGAAACGCTCCCAGGTTCGCCGCGTGGTCGCCACGCTCGGCCCGTCGCAACTCCTCCAGCATCAGGTCGCAGACCTGGTAGACGCCCCCCGGCAGTGGGTGCAGCAAGCCTCCGCGGCCGACCACCGCGCGCAGCCCGCTGAGGCGAAGGCCACTCGATTCCAGGGCTTCATCCACCGCGGCCAGCCGCAGCCCGAGCTGCGAGAGCATTCCCGAGCCGCAGGCTGCCAGCTCCTGGCGGTCGTGCCGCAGGGTCGAGGTCATCAACTCTTGGTCATCGTGGAAGAGCGCGATCTTGGTTGAGGACGAGCCCGGATCAATGGCCAGAATGTTGGGAGCCTTCTCTGTGACGTTCACGGCCGCGCCTCCTTCTGCATGCGCTGGGTATATGCGTGGTACAGCACTCCCAGCGCCATCGAATTCACCTTGTCATCGGCCGACTCCACCCGCGACGGAATCAGCACCGGCACGCGCGCGCCAACGACAACGTGCGCGCACTGCGATCCACCCAGGTACTTGACGGCCTTGCCCAGTAGATTGCCCGCCTCGATCGAAGGCGCCATCAGGCAGTCGGCATGGCCGGCCACCTCGTTGTGAATGCCCTTGGCCAGCGCCGCACTTTGCAGCAATGCATTATCGAGCGCCAAGGGGCCAAAGACGGCGGCTTCGCCGAACTCTCCGCGCGCGGCCATCTGGGTGAGTTGAAGGGCGTCAATGGTGCTGGGGAGGCCCTCGCTGACCACCTCGGTGGCGCTCATCAGGGCGATCTTCGGCCTGGCGAGGCCAATGCAGTGCATCACGTCCACGGCATTCAGGATGATCTGGCGTTTTTGCTCGAGGGTGGGCAGCACGTTCAGGCCGCCGTCGGTGATGCCAACCAGCCGCCGCGCGCCGCTGAGGGTGTCCTCGTAGAGCAGCACGTCGCTCAGCAGGCGCCCGGTGCGCAGTCCGGCCTCGCGGCTGAGCACGGCGTGCAATAGCTCGTCGGTGCGCAGGTGGCCCTTCAGCAGAATGTCGCTCTCGCCGCGGGCGGCCATGCGGCAAGCCTTTTGCGCGGCCTCTTCGGGGGTGCGCGCGGGCACAAAATCGGCCTCGCGCAGTAACTCGTCCAGGCCGAGCGCGCGCAGGCGGCGCACAATCGCCTCCTCCTCGCCAACCAGTTGCGGACGCGCAATCCCCGCAAGCAGGGCGTCGGAGGCCGCCGTCAGGGCCACTTCATCTTCGGCGCAGAGGATGGCCACGCGCCGCGCGCCCAGGCTGCGCGCCGCTTCGCGCAACTGGGCAAAGCTCTGGACGGCAGGAACAATCTGCGTTTCGCCCATCAGGATGTCCTTCCCGGCAAACCGTTTAGCTTGCCCCAGGCGGCCGATTCCGTCTGTGCGCCGCATCACCCGGCCGTGGGACAGGGCGGCAGGGTGAGGCATATCGCCCGTTGCTGGGGGATATCGCGATATCTCGCATTATTGCTCAAGATAGTGGTTTATGGCGCCACGAACTGTAACCTGTTGTGAATCCCATGGTTACATGCCGACAACAAAGACTTCGGAGAGTGGCCCATGGCTTGCTCTTTATTCGATATTCGTACTCATAGGGAGATGGAAAGCGTTATGAGTGAACTCCGTGTCATTCGCGCCGAGGAAAATCTGCCCGCGGGGCCACGCGCGCAGAAGTCCGAGGCCAAACGAATCAAGATCGGCGAAGTGGCCAGCCACTTTGACGTCAGCGTGGACCTGCTGCGCCTGTACGAGCGCGAGGGCCTGCTGATCCCCTTGAAGTCCGCCAAGGGCACCCGCTACTTCACCGAAGACGATTATCCTTGGATCACCATGCTGATGTGCCTGGTGCGCGACCAGGGGCTGAACTTCGCCGGCATCCGAAGGCTGCTGGCGCTGTTGCCCTGCTGGGATCTGCGCGGCTGCCAGGGCCACTCGCGCCGCGAGTGCAGCAACCTCGAGGGTGTGATTAATCCCTGCTGGATGGCCGCCTCCTGCTGCAACCCCCAGGATTGCTATCACTGCCCGGTATACCGCGCTGCCGCCCAGTGCGGCAACCTGAAGACGCTGCTGGCCAACGGAGCACAGTAAGCAGCAGAGACCCGCGGCTTTGCCTGACGGCGAATTAATCCTGCGGCAATAACGAGCGCAGTTGATGCAGACGCAGACGAATGAGCTGCGCTCGAATCGCCTTCGAAGATAGACTTGGATAGGCCACGCGACCAAAATCTTCCCAAGCTGCCGCCAGTTTGATCCATGTCCGCTGCGTGCGCTGGATTCCCTCAGGTTTGATCGTCCCGTACTCCCATGTCTTCGCTGGGCTGTGCTGGATGCGCTGGTAGGCCTCGTTAAGCTGACCATCAAGCTTGGCCAATTCGGCCGCACCACTCTTCGGAATATCCACGGCGGCAAAGCGCGTCAGGTTGATGACAAACTGCTCGCGCAGTTTCTGCTCGTCTTCAATCTGAAATGCCCCGCGCAAAGTTCCGCTTAGATCAATCTCTGTTTCCACGCGCGTCTTCTCAAACTCAGCCTCGGCCTTTTGCAGAGCCGGAAGTTTTTCTCTCGCCGCAGGGGGAAGCTTGGCTACAGCCGCATGTAAGCGCCGCTCGCGCTTTACGCCCTCCGTGCGCGCGGAAATGTCGGCGCACCAGCCGCCGGTCAATCCGCTGGTGGCATCAGTACACAGATCAAATGGCTCATTTTCCGCGCCACCATCACGCAGGTACGCCAGGTGCCCGAGGCGGTAGTCGAGCTCGGCTTCAGCGCTCCACTCATTCTCGCAGACGAAACGCATGGCCAGCTTGTAATCTCGCGCGACCCCATACCCGTTGGCATAAAGCATGGCCAGCACACCGGGACCACGAAACATCGAGCTGTTATACGGCTCTGGATGGGTCCGCTGATACCAGCCGCATTGCAGGGCGGCGGCGTAATTCGGCTTGCCGGAGAAGCCGTAGTACAGCTCCTCTTCATCGCAATTCTTTAATTGCGCGGCGGAGAGCGGCCCGGAAGGCTCAGGCGGAAGGGGCCAGGTCAACGCAGCCTTGCATACCTCTTCGGAGTTCGATGCAGCTTGATAAGGGGTACTCTGGCCAGCCAACGAATGGGCTAGAAGAAATAAGACTGCGGCAGTCGTGAGCGGAAGTCGCATGATCCCGGGCCTCGCAACGCGATTATACGCGGACGCCCGGGACTTTCATGCGCCGTTAGCGGCTGGGCGTGGCGTCGGGGTCCGGCTCCTGGCTGAGGCGGAAGTTGTGGCGCACGTCGGCGCCGCTGACCCAGAAGATGACGTCTTCAGCAATGTTCGTCGCGTGGTCGGCGATGCGCTCCAGGCTGCGCGAAATGAGCAGCACGTCCAGGTAGGAGCGGATGCGATCCGGGTGCGCCTTCATCTGTGCGACCAGGCTGATGAAGGCCTCGTCCTTCATGCGGTCCACGATGGAATCCATCTCCAGCACGGCCTGCGCAACTTCGCTCTTGGCGCTGAGGAAACTTTCCAAGGCGCGCCGCACCATGGTGGAGACCGCGGTGGTCATGCGCGTGATGTCCACCGGCACTTCGATCTCCGGCTCCTGCGCCAGGTTGACCGAGCGCTGCGCGATGTTTACCGCCAGGTCGCCGACGCGCTCTAGGTCATTGTTGATCTTGAGCACGGCGAGCACGAAGCGAAGATCGGTGGCCAGGGGCTGCTGCATGGCCAGCAGGTCCACCGCCAGCTCGTCAATGGTGCGCTGGCTCTGGTTGATGAGCTTCTCGCGCTCAAAGACCTGCTGCGCCAATTGTCCATCGCGCTTGCGGTAGGCGTCGGCGGCCAGCTCAATGGCGGCTTCGGCCATGCCGCCCATCTCCAGCAACCGTTCCTTCAGTTCATCCAAACCGAGTTGAAAGCGAGTACGCATCATCCGAACCTGCCCGTAATGTAATCCTCCGTACGTTTGTCGGAGGGTGTGGTGAAGATTTTTTCCGTCTTGTCGAATTCGATGAGCTTGCCCATCAGGAAGAAGCCAGTATAGTCGGCCACGCGCGCCGCCTGCTGCATGTTGTGCGTCACGATGACGACCGTGTACTGCGTCTTGAGCTGAAAGATCAGTTCCTCGATCTTTCCAGTCGAGATCGGATCGAGGGCGCTGGCCGGCTCGTCCATCAGCAGCAGCTCGGGCTGCACGGCCAGGGCACGCGCAATGCAAAGGCGCTGCTGCTGTCCGCCGCTGAGCGAGGAGCCGCTCTTCTTCTTGAGCACGTCTTTGACCTCGTCCCAGAGCGCGGCCATTTGCAGCGAAGCTTCCACGGCGACGTCGAGCTCGCGGCGCTTGTTAAAGCCGTTCAGCCGTAGGCCGGCCGCCACGTTGTCGTAGATGGACATGGTGGGAAAGGGATTCGGCTTCTGGAAGACCATGCCGATTTTGCGGCGCACGTCCACGGCGTCAATGCCCTGCCCGTAGATCTCCTCGTCGCCGACCTTGACCGAGCCGGTGAGCTTGGCGTCGGGATTCGTCTCATGCATGCGGTTGAGGCAACGTATGAACGTGCTCTTGCCGCAGCCGGAGGGGCCGATGACGGCCGTGACCGCGTTGGCGCCCACCGTCATGTTCACTTCCTTCAGAATCTGAGCCTTGCCAAACCAAGCGTTCAAATCCCGGACTTCGATTCCTACTCCCATTGAAAAATGGCTCCTAGGTAGCTATGCGTTGTTGGCCATGGTGCCGCGGCTGGTGACAAAGCGGACGGCGCTGACGGCCACTACAATCAGCACGATTAAAATCAACGCGCCCGCCCAGGCCTGCTTGTGCCACTCATCAAAGGGCGAAATCGCGTAGGAGTAAATCTGGATCGGCAGGGCCGCCGTGGGCTGATTTGGATTCAGGTTCCAGAACTGGTTGCCGAAGGCGGTGAACAAAAGCGGCGCCGTCTCTCCGGCGACGCGGGCAAAGGCCAGCATGCAGCCGGTGATGACGCCCTTGCTGGCTGTGCGCAGAGTGACCTGCAAGGTCGCCCTCCACTGCGGAATGCCCAGGCCGAGCGCCGCCTCGCGAATCGTGTTCGGCACCATCAGCAACATGTCTTCACTGGTGCGCGCAATGGTGGGCACCATCATGATGCCCAGCGCGACGCCGCCGGCGACGGCCGAGAAATGTTGCTGCGGCAGCACCACCATGGCGTAGGCCGCAATGCCCACCACAATCGAGGGCACGCCGTTCAGCACGTCGGCCGTAAAGCGCACCAGGGTCACCAGCTTGCCGCGGCCGAACTCCGCCATGTAGATGCCGGCGCCGATGCCGAAGGGAACGCCAATCAGCGAGCCCAGGCCGAGGATCATCATGGAGCCGACGATGGCGTTGGCCATGCCGCCGCCGGATTCCCCGACGGGCTTCGGAGTGTTGGTCAGGAACGCGACGTTGATGGAGCCGATGCCCTTGTAGAGCAGGTATCCGAAGATGGCCACCAGCGGGGCGAGCACCAGCACGGCGGCCGCCGAGGCAAGCGCGATGAAGCCGACGTTGGTTGCGCGCCGCCACAGGCTGAGCGGCTTCGAAAGTGTGGTGCTGACAGGGCCGGGAGTGGACATGTTATGCATTGCTTCTCGCAGAGTTGCCGCGGGTGATGGACCACACTAGCAGGCGGGCGATGGCGTTGACGATGACGGTGACGATCAGCAGTGCCAGTCCGATTTCCACCAGCGCGCTGAGATAAAGATCGTCGGTGGCCTCGCTGAATTCGTTGGCGATGACCGAGGCCATGGTGTAGCCGGGCGCGAACAGGCTCCTGGCAATCTCCGGCCGGTTGCCGATGAGCATGGTGACAGCCATCGTCTCTCCGATGGCGCGGCCCAAGCCGAGGATGATGCCGCCCATGATGCCGGCGCGCGCGTTGCGCAGCACGGCCATGCGAACCATCTCCCAGCGAGTGGCGCCAAGAGCCAGCACGGCCTCGCGCTGGCTTTGCGGCACGGCCACCAGAACCTCTCGGGTGATGCTGGCGATGATGGGAACGATCATGATGGCCAGGATGATTCCGGCGGCCAGCATGCCAATGCCGTACGCAGGGCCGCCGAACAATCCCGTCCACGCGCCGTAATGCGCCAGCCACGGCTGCACATGCAGGCGCAGGATGGGCACCAGAACGAAGATGCCCCAGAGTCCGTAGATGACCGAGGGGATGGCCGCCAGCAGTTCGACGGTGAAGCTGCTGATGCCGCGCAGCGCGCGCGGGCAAAGTTCGGTGATAAACACCGCCACGCCCACCGCAAGCGGCACGGCCAGCACCAGCGCCACCAGCGAAGAGAGCAGCGTGCCGTAGATGAACGGCAGGGCGCCGAAGTCACCCGAGACCGGGTCCCAGGTCTGGCCGGTGAAAAAGTGCAGTCCGAACTTGGCGATACTGAGCTTGGAGCGCGAGGTCAGCTCGTAGAAAAAGATGCCCATCACGCCCAGCACGCTCAAGGAACAAAGCAGCAGGACGTTACGGAATATCCAGTCCAGCCACTTGCTGATGCGGCTGCTGTGCAGCTCGATGCGCGGGACCACGGGCAATTCCGCGCGCGGAACGGCGGGGTTGGCGGCGCCCACATGGGTCTCAATGCGCAGCAGTTGCGGAAGATCGGAGTTGGCGGGAGTGCTCACATCTCTGACGCTAGCAGAGCATTGTTACAGGCGTGTGAAAGACCGGGTACGGGCAAAAGAAAACCGGCGCGAGCCGTGAGGCCCGCGCCGGAGATCAACCTGCCACCGGATGGTTTACACCAGGCAGCAAAGGTGTTTACGGGAAGATGTAACGCATGGTCGTGAAGACCGTCTTCTCGTTGCCCTTGGGGGCGATGCCAGCCGCGCCGGTCGCCAGACCGCCGTTGCCGGACCAGGTCTCGCGCTCGTCGTAGTCAGCCTCGGCGCCGAAGCGCAGAATGCCCTTCGTGCTCTTGACCAGGTCGTAGTAGCCGTACAGCTTGATGTTGAACAGGTTCTTGTTGTTGCCCGTGCAAGCTGCGGTGCCACCAAGCTCACCCTGTGCAACGGCCACGTTCTCATAGCCGCAGGCGCGGTTGTTGGCGTTATAGGCGCCGTAACCGGTCTCAGTGGTGCCGCTCAAGTACAGCGTGCGGTAGTAGTACTCGTCACCGAAGACGAGGTCGATTTCCGTCTTCTTGTTGGGATGGGTCTCAAAGCCGGCCAGAACGCTGAAGCTCTTGATCGGCAGGAGGTTGTGGTCCGTGCTCTTGACGAGGAAGTCATACTGACCCGAATCCTCGTAACGGCTGATGCCCTTGCCCCACATGCCCTGGAAGATGAAGTCCACCTTCTTGGCGATGACGGGGATGACAGCGCCGCCGCCGATGCCGCCGCCCATGGCCGTGTTGTTCCAGCCGGGGACGACAACAGCCGTCGGATAGGTGCCAGTGACGGTCGGGTTGACGCGATCACGGAAGAAGCGGCCGATGGCCTTGACTTCATAGTGACCGAACTTGGGATCGTCATAAGCCAACTTGGCGAGGATGTCCGGGGCCAGGTTCGTGGAGTAGGTCGGCGTGTTGGTGCAGACCGTCTCCGGAGTGGTTCCAGAAGTTCCGCCGAGGGTGGTGGTGCAGGAGCTGACCAGGCTGTTGCCGTACAGGCCGTTGCCCAGCGAAGCCACGCCCGAAACGGTGCCGGTGGTGTTGGTGGCGCCGCTGTTCAGATAGGACGGATTGTCCAGGGCGATGGCCAGGTTGACCTGCTTGTTGAGCTGCTTGGACACGCGGACCTCAGCAAAGCGGCCCCACTCGTAACCGACCGAGTACTGCGCTTCGATGATGTTCGGAATCCACAGCTTGGAGTTGTCGGAATCCGTGCCCGCGCGATTCAGAGTGATCAAGCTCCACATCTGACCGCCGGTGATCGTCCAACCGTTGTCAAACTTGACGCGAGCCCAGCCCTGACGCATACGCGGGGTGTAGCTGGTGGTCTGGTTCGGATTGGCCGTGGGGCTGGTTCCGAAGAAGTCCATCTCGACGTAGCCGGCAAGCTTCTTGTTGCCCTCATCGGCATCCAGGCGCAGAGCCAGACGGGTATCGCGCGCAGTCATGCCGAATTCGGTCAGGTACGGGTTGTAGCCCGACTCGGTGCTGGTAGGCGCCGTGGCGGAACCGCCGGCGTAGCCGCCCAGCGGAATGGCGTTGAACGGAGTCGCCTGATCCGACAGGGTGGCGTGCGAACGCCAGTATTCGGTCGCTTCGATGAAGCCCGCGGGCGTAATGCGGATGCCCTTGTAGGAGATGTAATTCGGATGCTCCAGCTCGCCGAACTGCTTCTTGGTCGCGGCTGCGTCGGCCTTCAGGGCCGCCTGCACATCGCTCAGGTCAGCGTTCACCTTCTGCACCTGGACATTGGTGGAAGATTCCACGGCAGAGGCCTTGGCGGCGGCCGCATCGGCCTCCGACTTCGCCTGCTGCAACTGCTGCTGCGTCATCTGTAGCTGCTGCTGTGTCTGCTGCAACTGCTGTTGCAGCTGCTGCGTGGCCGCCTGCTGCTGCTCAATAGCCTGCTTCAATTCCTTGAGCTGCTCAGACGAAACTTCCTGTTTCTTCGGCTGTTTGCCTTTTTTCGGTGCATCGCTACCGGACGGCACTGGTGCCGCCAGGCAAAGACCGGACAGCGCAAGTACCGCTACCAGTTTCTGAAAGTTCCTCATGTCTCGTCGCTCCAAATTTTCACTTCCCACACACCGTGCAGACCTTCGCGGCAGATGGGAGCAAGTGGTTTCCACAACTTCAGTTACCAAGGAGATCATTCTCCATGGGTGGATCAGCCTAGCTGGTCTGAAAGCTGAATGATTCTATGGCAACTATAACTCTGCGCGCAAAGATAAAAGCCCATAAAATTCAGGTCAATTCTGACTTTTGATATCGGACTCTAACGGTCCTATTTAAAACTTTCCCGAATTAGAATCCCCGCCGCCCCGCAAGAAATGCCGGAAGAACAGAGTAAATCCGCCATTCGGTAAGACACCGAAAGGGGGGTGAAGCCGTTGGGCCGCACCCCCCTGGTAGATAACTACTTAGTGAATTGTAGCTACCGTAGCCTTAATCTTCTTGACAACCTCTTTCGGCAGCGGAGCATAGCTCAGAGCGCCAACCTCGGACTGGCCGTCCTTCAGCATCCAGTCGCAGAAGTCACGCAGCACGCGACCCTTGTTGGCATCGCGCGACTGCTGGGGAATCAGCAGCCAGGTGAAGCTGGCAATCGGGTAGGCGTTCTTGCCGTTGGGGTCGGTGATGGAGACGCGATAGTCAGCGGGCATATTCGCCGCCGCAGCCGAGGCCGCAGCCGTCACCGAATCCAGCGAGGCCTTGATGAAGTTGCCCGACTTGTTCTTCACCAGTCCGTAGCTGATGTTGTTCTGCACGGCGTAGATCAGCTCGATGTAGCCGATGGAGCCTTCCATCTGGCGGATCTGTCCGGCGACGCCCTCATTGCCCTTGCCGGCCAGGCCGACGGGCCACTTGACGCTGGTTCCCCTGCCCACCTTGGTGTTCCACTCCCCGCTGACCTTGCTGAGGTAGTCAGTGAAGATGTAGGTGGTGCCGGAGCCATCGGCGCGATGCACGACGATGATTTCCTTCTTCGGGAAGTGCACGCCGGGATTGGCCGCGGAGATGCGTGGATCATCCCAGCTGTTCAGCCTGCCCAGGAAGATTTCGACCAGAATCTCCGGCGTGAACTTGATCTCCTGCTTGACGCCCGGAACGTTATAGGCCGGCACGACCGCGCCCAGAACGGTGGGGATGTGCAGAACCTTGCCCTGCGCCTGGCTGAGCTGCTCGTCGGTCATCGGACCGTCGCTGGCGCCGAAGTCCACGGTGCCGGCGATAAGCTGGCGGATACCGGCGCCGGAGCCGAGCGACTGGTAGTTGATCTGCACGCCCTTGTGAGCGTTGCTGTATTCGGTGAACCACTTCTGGTAAATCGGGTTCGGAAAGGTGGCGCCCGCGCCGTTCAACGACTGCGCGGAGGCGGCGATGCACAACAGGAGCGCACACACCATCAGCTTCAAAGTACGAGTCAAGTTACATTCCTCCTAAGATTCTCACTCTTCGAGTATCCGGCTTGCTTGATGACTGAACTGTTACTGCCATGTGAATTTCCGGTTACAGACGGGTGGAAAACCCATGGCCTTGCTCACGGCTTGTTCTTTAGATGATCGAGAAAAAGCTGCTCCACCGGACGGTCATAGGCGCGCAGCACGTGGCGCACGGTGCGTCCGCTGACCAGGTGGCAGACCTCTTCGGCGATGTTCTTGACGTGGTCGCCGGCGCGCTCCATCTCCTGCGCCATGAAGAGAACGTGAAAACTGTCCGGGCTGCGCACTCCGCCCTCGGGCTCCAGGTGGCGGAAGGTGATGACGTTGCGCAGGCGGTCGAGTTCGGTGTCGGCCCTCAGCACGCCAACGGCCTTATCGAGCGAGCGCACGCGGAAGGCCACCTCGGCGTCAGCCAGCATCTTCTCCAACTGGCTGGCCATCATCGTCAGGTCGCGGATGTCCTCCGGCGCTGCGTGCGCGGCCACGGCCTCGGCGCGATTGACGAAGCTGAGCAGAAGATCGCCAATGCGCTCGAGCGAGATGCCGAACTTCATGCAGGCCAGCAGCGTGCGCGCCTCGTCTTCGGCAACGCGATTGATGGTTGTGGTGACCAGGTCGTCTATGTCGCGGTCGAGCGAGTCGAGGTCCTGTTCGAGGCCACGCACCTCTTCCAGCAGCCCACGCGAGGCCGTGGCCACGCCCTCCGCGGCGGCCTGAGCGGCGCGATGCGTGATGCGGAAGGCATCGAGTGTGAGCTCGAGCAGATGCGAGGCGACCGCCGGCTGTGTTTTTATCTTTGGCTCGATCTTGGGCTCGACCACGTTAGAAGCTCCGACCATGAACGCGGGAGGAAACATGTTGAGAGGCCGGCCGCCAACTTGGCACTGGCACGGCCTCTCAAGCCCCCAACTTCATTGTCCACAGCCTAGCGGCCGCGGGTTGAACGCCGGTGAGCGGATGATGAATTTCGTGTGAATTTCGCGGGACTACTCGTGCCCGGTGCGTGCCTCCGGCAGGGAGAAGACGAAGGTGCAGCCGTGGCCCAGTTCGCTTTCCGCCTGGATGTTGCCGCCGTGCGCCAGGATGATGTGCTTGGCGATGGCCAATCCGAGGCCGGTGCCGCCGCTCTCGCGCGAGCGCGCCTTGTCCACGCGGTAGAAGCGTTCGAAGAGGCGCGGCAGATGCTCGCTGGCGATGCCGGGGCCGAAGTCGCGCACGTAGAACTGCACGAAGCCATCCACGTCATGCGCGCCAATCAGGATACGTCCGCCCTGCGCGGCGTACTTGCAGGCGTTGTCAATCAGGTTGCTGAAGACCTGGAAGATGACGTCGCGGTCGGCGGAGACGGGCTTCAGCGCCTCGTTGACCACGTCGAGTTTCATCCGGCTGTCGGCGCGCTGATCTAGGAAGTAGTCGCTGGCGTCGCGCAGCAGCTCGGCGGCAGAGACCGGGTGCAGTTGCAGTTTCTTGTCGCCGCTTTCGACGCGGGCCAGAACCAGAAGGTCCTCGGTCAGGCGCGTCATACGGGCGGAGTTCTTGCGGATGATCTCCAGGAAGTCGCGCTGCGTCTCCTCGGAGTTGACTCCTTCGAGCAAGGTCTCGGCGTAGCCCTGGATGCTGGTGAGCGGCGTGCGCAGCTCGTGGCTGACGTTGGCGATGAAGTCGCGCCGCGTGGTTTCGATCTTCTCCGCATCGGTCAAGTCGTGCAGCACGGCCACCAGTCCGCCGCTGGGCATGGGAGCCACGGTGGCGTCAAAGATGCGGCCCGGGACAAAGCTGTTCACCCGCGCGGAGGTGACACGGCGCTCCTGCGCGGCGGTCTGCACAGCGGCCAGGAAGTTGGGATCGCGCACGGTCTGCACCACGGGCTGGCCCAGGCGCACGCCGGTGGGAGTCAGCATCTCCAGGCGATGGTTGGCCCACTGCGCGCGGCCATCACTGCTGAGGGCGATGACGGGCTCCTGCATGCTGTTGAGCACGGCCTCCAACTCGCTGCGGCTGTCCTCCAACTGCTGGAAGCTGGTTTGCAACTTGCGGGCGGTCACGTCCAGAGCCATGGCCACGCGGCCAATCTCGTCGCCCTCGTGCTCGGCGAGGCGGGCGCCAAAGTCGCCTTCGGCAATTTTGCCGGCGAATTCGAGAATGCGCTCCAGGCGCAGGCTGGCTCCGCGCGAGGCCCAGGCCGCCAGCAGCACGGCCAGCACAAAGGCCAATGCACTGGCCCAGGCCAGCGAGCGCACGACGCGGTGATTGGCCTCCGCCACGGCAACCAGCGGCACGGCCAGGCGCACGGCTCCGCCGGGGACGGGTTGCGCCAGGTAGAGAAATTCCACACCCACGGTGTGGCTGACGCGGGCGTCCATGCCGGTGCGGCCATCAAGGGCGGCGATGAACTCCGGGCGGCGCGCGTGGTTTTCCATGGACTCGGCGTCGGCGGCGCTATCGGCCAGCACGTGGCCCTGCGTGTCAATGACGGTGGCGCGGGCGTGGGCGGCTTCGGCAAAGCTCTTGACCTGCGTGCGCAACTGCGCGGAGGGCATCTGCGCCGCCGGGTGCGCAGTCAACTCCAGGGCGAAGAGCGAAGTCCTCTGGCTGAGGCTGTTTTCGATCTCACTGCGCAGGGAGCCCTGCCAACTGTGGGTGATGGCGACATCGAGAATGATCGTGGTGGCGGCGATGAAGACGGCAAAAACAAAGACGAGCTTGTAGAAGATCCGATGCGTCACTTCAACGCCTCGAAGCGATACCCCGCTCCCCGTACCGTCCGCAGATGCAAGGGCTCTTCGGCGTCGCGCTCAATCTTCTCGCGGATGCGGCGCACGTAGACGTCCACCGAACGCGGCGTCACGTAGGCGGTATCACGCCAGACGGCGTCGAGCAGCTGGTCGCGGGTGAAGACCCGTCCGGGATGGCGCGCCATGTACTCCAGCAGGCGGAACTCGGTGGCCGTGGTTGCCACCTGCTTGCCGCGCACCTTCAGGATCATGGCGCCGCTGTCAATTTCAATGTCGCCGGTGGTGATGACCTCCGGCGCAAGCGGACGCTCAAAGCGGCGCAGCACGGCCTTGACGCGCGCCACCAGCTCACGCGGACTGAAGGGCTTGCCCACGTAATCGTCGGCGCCCAGCTCCAGGCCCAGCACGCGATCGCTCTCGCTGGTCTTCGCCGTCAGGAAGATGACCGGTGTCATGGCGATGGCCTGGTTCTGGCGAATGCGGCGGCAGAGTTCGAAGCCGTCGCCGCCGGGAATCATGATGTCCAGCAGGAAGAGCGCGGGCCGCTCACGCTCGGCATCGGGAATCACCTGCGGAGCGGTGCCAAAGGTGGTCACGTTGAAGCCGGCGGCCTCCAGGTGATGCTTCACCAGCCGGGCGATGTCGGCTTCATCCTCGACGACAAATATCAGTGGTTTCATCGTCTTCATTGTATGCAGCCTCGCGCGCGGCGGGAACAGTGGGAAGCGCAATTTCACCGGGCGTTAACATTGGAACCCCGCTCGGGGGGAAATGCAATGGGTAACCCGGTGGAAAAACAAAAGGGAGAGGGCCTTGGCCCTCTCCGCAATGTTGCCGCCTGCGATCTGTTTACTGGAAGGGGTTGATGTAGCTGCTCCAGCCGCGCGTCAGGTAGTCGCTCAAGGTCAGCCAGACCAGGATCATCAGGAAGAACAGGGCGGCCGTGACGCCGACCTTGGTGAGCCCCGTCGAGTAGCGCAGCTCCATGAAAAAGAGCAGCACCAGCAGGGCCTTGATGGTGGCAATGGTCAGGGCGACGACCGGATTGAAGGGGCCGAGGTCGAGCGTGGCCACGAAGACCGTCAGCGCGGTCAGCACCAGCAGGGCGGCCCAGACGGCGACGAACATCTTGACGGTAGGGTGTGCGTGCGAGCTCATATTGGTCCTCCTACCCGTTATGGCTGTGGCTGATCAAGTAGAGCAGCGGGAAAAGGTAAATCCACACAAGATCCACAAAGTGCCAGTACAGGCCGACCATTTCCACCGGCGTGTTGTACTCGGTGGAGAAGCGTCCGCGTGCGTTGGCGATGAGAAGCCAGGTCAGCAGCCCGGCGCCGATCAGCATGTGCAGCGCGTGCAGTCCGGTCATGGCAAAGTACAGGGAGAAGAAAATCATCACCTGGTGGGGATCGTAGTTGCCCACATGCTCAAAGTGGAAGTTCGGTCCCGGCACCTCGTGATGCAGCCAGTGGCCGTGATACTCGACGGCTTTGATGCCCAGGAAGGCGAAGCCCAGGATGAGGGTCAGCACCAGGCAGATGGCGGTCCACTGGCGGCGGCCGAGCTTGGCAAAGTGCACGGCCAGCACCATGGTCAGCGAGCTGCAGATGAGCACCACGGTGTTGATGGCGCCCAGCTTGATCTCCATCGTCTGGCTGCCGGCCACCCAGGCGTTGTAGTAGTGCAGGCGGTAGACCAGGTAGGCGGAGAGAACTCCGCCGAAGAACATGATCTCGGTGATGAGGAAGACCCACATGCCGAAGGTGGAGGTCTCCTTCTGCTGCTCCAGGTCGGCGAAGTGGTGCTTCAGGTTGTGGGGTGCAACTTGGTTATCCGGCAACTTCAACCCCCTTGTTGTGCGTCGGCTTGCCATCTGCGGGACCACCGGGCGCGTCAATCTCGTCGTAGTTGTAGGCCTCCCAGGTCACGGTCGGCGTCTCATCAAAGTTAAAAGTCGGCGGCGGACTGGCGGTCATCCACTCCAGTCCGGCGGCGTGCCAGGGATTGTCGCCCGCGTCCTTGCCGTACTGCAGGCTCCACGCGAAGTAGAGCATCGGCATCAGGAAGCCCACGGCGAGAATCGAAGCGCCTGCCGTGGAGAGCACGTTCAGCACCTGGAACTCCGGCGGGTAGGCGTGGTAGCGGCGCGGCATCCCGAGGTAGCCCAGCAGAAACTGCGGGAAGAACGTCAGGTTAAAGCCGAGAAAGACGAGCAGCGCACTGGCCTTGGAAAAGTTCTCGGGATACATCTTGCCGGTCATCTTGGGCCACCAGAAGTGCAGGGCCGCAAGGAATGCCGTCACCGTGCCGCCCACCATCACGTAGTGGAAGTGCGCCACTACGAAGTAGGTGTCCGTTACGTGCAGGTCAATGCCCACAGCGGCCAGAAAGACGCCGGTCAGTCCGCCGATGGTGAACAGCCCAATGAAGGCGAAGACGTAGAGCATCGGCGTTTCAAAGGTGATGGAGCCCTTGTACAGCGTGGCCGTCCAGTTGAAGACCTTGACCGCCGATGGAATGGCGACGAAGAAGGTCAGCAGCGAAAAGATCAAGGCCGCGTAGGTGCTGATGCCGGCGACGTACATGTGGTGCGCCCAGACCAGGAATCCCAGTACGGCGATGGCGATGGAAGACATGGCCACGAAGCTGTATCCGAAGATGCGCTTGCGCGAGAAGCAGGCCAGAACCTCGCTGATGACGCCCATGGCCGGCAGGATCATGATGTACACGGCCGGGTGCGAGTAGAACCAAAACATGTGCTGCCACAGGATCGGCGAGCCACCCTTGGTCGGATCGTAGAACGGGACGCCGAACTGGCGCTCGAGGAAGAGCGCGAGCAACGCGGCCGCGAGCGCCGTCGTCGCGACC
>Ga0181519_10001102_pt1 | contig 23749 bp, 46 predicted proteins | sample PEATcosm2014_Bin_26_FD_121102 | JGI IMG/M metagenome (GOLD analysis project Ga0181519, IMG submission 121102) | Peatland microbial communities from MTU Mesocosm Facility, Houghton, MI, USA - PEATcosm2014_Bin02_10_metaG | ecosystem: Environmental > Terrestrial > Soil > Wetlands > Peat | place...
CCCCTAGGGGTGGTCACGCACCCACCCGCCTGGGCACGCCAGGCGTGCTGGACGGGGCGCAAGGAGCGCTGCTGGATCGGCTTGTCGAGTCTGAGCTACGTGCGATGGCCTCGTTGTACGCCTTGCGGGCGGGTGCGATGGCCTCGTCGTACGCGTTGCGGGCGGGTGCGGTAGCCTCGTAGTACGCCTTGTCGGCGAGTGTGATGGCCTCGTTGTACGCATTGCGGCCGGGTGCGGTGGCCTCGTCGTACGCCTTGCGGACGGGTGCGATGGCCTCGTGGTACGCCTTGCGGGCGGGTGCGATGGCCTCGTTGTACGCCTTGTCGGCGAGTGCGATGGCCTCGTTCATTTCCACTCTCCTTTTCTAGACGGAACTGCTGGGACCATTCTGCGCCTTATCTCTCCCGAAGTCAAATTGGCAGGCGTTCCAGGTATCGCCATTCAGTCAGTCCGGTATCATCATTCGGTGTCAGTTCGGGGTGTGGGGTCGGCGTGCAAAGGTCCCGCCATCCCTACGGATGACGGGACCTCTGTTTGACACGCAAGGAGAAACATTGTGTGATGCGATTGCACCAACTGATTAATGAGGGATTAGGGCATTGGGCATCACCCCCTTAGACGAATGGCACCACTACGGTGCCTGCCGGAAACTGAAGTCTCACCCCCACGTCATCGATGGTCATTGACAGGTACCCAAACTGGTTTCTCGCAACCAGAGTGCCATTGAGGACCCCTGCGAACTGCTGTCCCCACTCACGAGGGATCGTCGCACCGTTGCTCGGTATCGGCAGTCCGAGGAGCGTCCGTAGACTGGCATCGATGCTGGACAAGATGTCACGCTCTGTCCGGTAGTCAACTGCCGGGTCGACCGGTTCAGGCGTCGTCGCCATTTGGCAGCTCAAACGACTGCTCGTCGGTCGCCATGGCTGCGAGGACCGCATCGTCCAACGTGGTTCCCTCTAGTTCGAGCTGGATGCCCATGACGGCATCGTCGTTGCTGCGTTGCGCCAGGGCGTAGAACAGAGCCTGCAGCGCTGTCTCCTGGTCGTCACAGCGGGCACCCTTGATGCGGAACCCGCCGATGGTGGTGATGCCGATGTAACTGCCGCCGATCTGCACGACATGACACAGAATGTTCAGGGAGATTGCCTTTGGGTTTGACTTCGCTGTCTTTGCCATCAGATTTCGACCATCCTTATGTAGTGTCCGGTATGACTGTTGTAGCTTATCACTGCCTGCCAACCTGCTGCAACAGGCGTGTCGCCCCATCCGCTGCCCTGTAGACCACAATCACAGGTGATGACGCATTCGACACGCCTGCGTACCCAGTTGTAGACGCTGCTGCGGATGTTATGCACGACCTCTAGCCTGATCCCGGTACTCATCTATCTCGGCTACTGCGAATATCACTGACACGACGAATGCCAAGATGGTTAGTGGGATGTTCCCCCCGTTGTAGCAGAGAAACCCGAGTCCTGCCATGATTGCGCCCCACACAAAGATGCGGAGCAACACCCATGTCATGCCGCTTTGCTGGTTGGCGGCGCTACATGCGTCGTCTTGTGCGTCACCAGAGCGTGCGTGATCAGCGCACCGATGGCACCGGCAGTGGTGATGGTGACCTGCTCGGCAGACCCCCAGTTCCCTGCGTTGACGGCACCGACGATGGCGGTTGCCCACGTGCCGAGGTAACCGAGGATGGCTAACGCTGTTGATACTGGCGCTGGTAGATTCACTTTTGGTCTCCTAACCATGTCTGAATGATGTTTGCCATGACGATACTGCGATGTTGCATTACTACTGTGTCCTCCAACATCATACGCTTTTCATCCTCTGTTGGCAAGCGATGTTGGATGCCATTGCCGGTGTAGACTGTCAGTTCGCCACAGTGGACGCAGATGCCCCAGTCACCCTCCCGAGGGTAGGCCGCAGCGCTCGTGAGCGACTGAGCAGCCTCGTGCAAGTGCCCGCAGGCGGGACAGGGCCACAAATCGACCGTTTCAGGCGGCTGTGGCTCTATTTCCGGCCCTGGCGACATCAGACCGGTCCTACCAGACCCTTGAGGTAGTTTTCAGCCTGTGAAGCGGACAGCTCGACCACCGGCACGCCTGCGGCGACGAGGTTGTCAAGGTCCTCTTTGGTGGCGATGTGGGTCGCTTGCGCACCGGATGTCGAGTAATAGACCCCTGTCGGGTACTGGAAGATGATCATTGGTGGTATGCCTTTCTCTGTTGGGTTGATAATGGGACCCTGACCTGGCACTTGGATGTTACCGTACTTCGGCCAGGTGGACTGCACTAATGGCAGCACATCCTCGTACAGATGACCTCCTACGCCATCTGATTCGTCGTACAGGCGCACGATGGTCAGTGCAGATGCCTGGTTGGTGAGTGCTGCATCGACCATCGGCCATCCTTTGATGGTCTCGACGCAGGCTTGAATGCCCTCATTCTCGTTCGGATAGTTCCAAACATGGTACCGACCGTTTGGTCCGAAGCTGTTAAGGGGTGTCGCACCAGGCTTGTAGAGGATGGTGTTGATCGGGTTCCAGTCTCCGCTGTCGGGATAGGCACCCTCCTCGCCGGTCGCTACCGCCACCAACGCCTGCAGGCTGCTGAGCGTTTGACGCCAGTTGCCCTGCCACAGCATTGTCTCGAAAAACTGGATTCGTGTTATAATGGTGTCCTTTTTAAACTGGATTCGTGTTATCATGGTGTCCTTTCTAGCTCGGGGTGATTGGCATGGTAGAAACAACGGTATCCGATATGGGGGACCCACTTCCACTTGAGCAGGTAGCATCGCTTGATGACACCCTCATTGCGACCCCCCAAGAGAAACCATCCGCATTGGGTCTCATTCTGCATCCGTACAAACCATTCCATCGGATGCGGGACCAGATGCCAACCATTCGTGCGCTTGCAGCGTGTCGAGAATCGTTTGACGTACTAGACGCAGCGTGTCGAACAGAGTCCGATTACGTATCTCATCTACGTCTAGTTTGGCATTGTCCAATTCCGCTACTGATAGTCGAACACGATATAGTGCCAACAGTGGAACAGCTAACACTTCTAGCAAGGTGTCCACACTGGTTGTGTGCTCAGGCGTATACCCTATATCCACAAGCAGGAGTGCGGCATACTCCCCAAGCAGCTCAGCACCCTGACTCACAGGGAATGTCTCGCTTCTCCCCACTCGGGATGGTGAAGTTTCATGTAGGGTTCCGCTCAAGGTATCCGCTGCACATTGAGCCACCGTACTCGTGGCGTCATCTGGACTCGCAGCTGAATGCACAGGTGATAGAGCGGTCGGGTGCTCTGTGGCATGTCCACTATCCAGAGGTTGTTCACAATCACAGATAGAGTATGCCCACCGGTGTACTTTGGTAATGTGATTATGCGGTAATGTGCAATGATGATGCACATTAGTATCATCAAGATACAGATTAGTATCATCAAGATACAGAACCGTTGGACAGGCATGATCGTTAACTCCATAGGCTCGGGCCGTTTCGCAGGGCCATCTAATCCCGCAGGTGTGACAGAAGATGTCGTCTCGTCGGTGAATCGCCAGCACCTTGTCCCGCTGGGCGATCAGCTCATCTATGGCGTTCATCGCTCAGACCATCCTTTCGCTTTCTCCCATGTCGCTTGGTACTCCGCTATCTCTTTCTCGATGACAGGTATCATTGGATGGTGCTTACGCTCGGTAGCGATGCGGAGGTCTCGTCGCAACTGGTACAGGTGACCCGCTAGACCATGGCGTATGCGCATCCAGTCCTTTCTGTCAAGCTGCTCTACTGCCATGGTGTCCCTTTCGTGGGTAGAATCCTCGGATGACTGCCCATACCTCTGCTCGTTCGGTAGGTTCATCCATATCCATATCGAGTACCGCCGATACAAACGCCAGTAGACCCTCTTGAGACATGCCAGACGTGCCGGTGGTGTCCAGCGTGCGTTCCAGTTCGGCAAGTGAATCGATATCCTCTTGGCGCATCCCTGCCGTATCGATGTCCTCATCCTCTAACAACTCCCTCACCTGACGGCGATAGCGGCGCTGTTGTCCGTACCCACTATAGCCCGATGCTTCTGCTCGTGCTCGACGCCTGGCGTATTCCGCCTCGTAGTTACGAGCCATGCTGGTCTACCAGGTACTTACAGCCACAGGCAGGGCTGCCGATACAGACGACGGGCGTGCGAGCCTCGTCGTATGTCATGTGCCAATGTAACCGGTGTCCACATTTGGGACACTCCCTGAAATCGAAACTAGCTGACCTCATCGATGATCCAATCCGGTTGTTCTGCGGGATCGAACTGGTATGGATCGAGTTGATAAGCCATGGCGATGACTTGTTCATCAGTCATAGCTAGCTGCCCTGTGCTTTGCGCAAACAGCTGGAATGCCAGTTGGTTGGTATCCAGCAGGTCACGCTTCGCCAACCTCTTGTGATCAGCAAAGGTCGGCGCAATGGAACGCCCGTCGAATGGATCATCGGTGAGCCATCGCCTACGGGGTTCCACTGTCAGTTGCTTTACCATCGGTATGTCGAGAAACTTGCGCCAGATGTCCTCTTTGCGCTGTAGGGCTACCCTGTAACCCATGAAACGACGGGTCTCGATGACGCACTTGCCATCTCTGCCGTCACTGTTCCACGCAGCTATCAGGTCATCGATGTCAACGTGCTGGCGTGATATGCCTCGGGACCTGACTTTGGGGACCTCACCAAAACAGGTGTAGAAACCGGGACCGGCGATGAACGCTTTGTCATAGCTGCCGATTTCCCACTCACCGAGCGCTTTACCCTCGGTAACCGATAAGGGCACTGTGGACAGGATGCCGTCAGTAGCACATAGCAAGATGCCCTCTCGGTGCGCAACAATGTGTTGAAGCAGCATCGCTCTGGTACCAGCAGTGATAAGTCCGGCCCATGGGAGGAATCGGTGAGCGGGTATGGGACCGGATTCGATGTGCTGTGCGAGTTTGCCATAGATGCTGTTGAGGATGAGTTTGTAGACGTACTCAAGAAAATCGCCTGCCTCTTTCAGCTCTCGTCGCTTGTTGTAAACATCGATGATATTTGCGAACGGTTGATGATCACATTCGGGCACCCACTCGTAACCACTGATAACATCGAACTGGTTACAGAGTGCCATGCCCGCAAGAACTTCCACGCCCCACGCCCATGTATTGCCACTACTAGGATATCTGAGACTACCATGAGCGGGACGTACCGGATAAGGTCCCCAAGTGACATCTCGATCACACTGCCATCTGACCTTGAGCAGTGAATATGGATGTATGGTTCCGTTTCTCGCAGCGATCCATTTACCATGTGCGAAACATGGTAGTTTCCATGCCTGATAAGGATACGCACTACGGATGTCAGATTCATATATCGCCTCGTCTATGGGTCCGATACGGGAGACTTCGGTGCGCCCTCCGTAGTAAGCCTTTTCGACAGCCTTTCGGATAAGGTCTGTAGGTGGGTCCTTACGGTATCGCTTGACTCCCCACTGGGACATTGCGACTGCAGCCAACGAACCAGGGCTATACCAACCGCTAGGTCGATACCCGAGGTCCCCGACCGCTTGAATAAGTTTCGATACTGCTGTGCTGAGTAGCGTGCATTCCTCAAGGCAGTACCCGATGATCTGTTGGAACGGGACATCAGCGAAGTTGTTCCTTTGGTCTTTCATGAGCGCAATGCGCTCGATGACGGATTCGGCACCTACGCCCCACTCATCAAGCATTTTGACGAACGATGACTGCACCCATGGGTACATATCCCACACGCAGCGGGACTTGCCGGTGGTGCGGTCAGTGATGACGAGTTGCTTTGACGGGATGTGCTTTATCCGCCAGTCCCCCCAGTAGACCTTGCCGTACAATGCCAAGCGTGTTAGGTGCTCTTTCGCTAGCGACACGAGCATCATGTTGACATCGTAGGTGAATCCGAATCCCCAAATGAGGCGCTGTTCAGGTATGCGCATCAACCACTGGAAACACTGCTCAGTGGTGAGACCGTTGTCCTCATTCGATATATAGTTGCCCTGCGATGATGCCAGCAGGATGTAACGCCCGTCGACCCCCTCACCGTCGATACCGATAGGCTCGAAATCCATTGCAGCCTTTTTCTTGCCGTGAGCCTTGTTGCGGGTCCTGTGAGCGGCCAAAGTGCCTGCCTGCCGCCTGTAGTGGTCTCTGCGTTTCCAACAGCTTTTAGAGCACCACCTGGCAGCCGGGGACTTGCTCTTGCCACACTCGCACGAATCCGTTACAATCGCTCTTAGCACTCGCAGCCGACCAGCTTTCTGATGTGCGAACGGCCCGCCCCAAGTCGTGAGGGGCGGGCCGTTTCATGTTTCTCCGCTCAGCTCAGACGTGCTTGACGACTGAGTACCGAGCTGTCAGACCCAATGCTGCAGCTCGGTTGTTGCGGCTGTCCATCGACGCAGTAGCCTGCTGTTCGTTGTCGTATCCGTCAACGAATGTGTCATTGACCATGACACGCCATGGGCGGTCGACTGCGGGGTCCTTGTCGGCCATGACGATCAGGTGAGGTAGTAGGTTTCGGAGTCCCCACCCTGCGGTCCCTCGTATCTGCTGACACGCAGACCACGCCTGCACTTGACCCGCCTGACGCCATGCTTGTCGGCCAGGTTGCGCAGGGACTTGTACACGCCGGTGCCGCCATCGGTGAACACCAGGTACTCGGACTCCCCGTTGGCGTCCGGTGCGGTCACGATGCGGACAACCACAAACTCCCTGAATTCACGCTCGACGCCATCGAAGTGCATGAGTAGTTCCCCGTCGGGGTTCTTGATCTTGCCGGGCATGAAATCGTAGTCGTAGATGACGAACGCCTTGCCGATGAGGTCTGACTTGTCGATGAGACTGCCGGTGATGGCTGCAGCATCGACCTCTGCCTCTGCATAGGTAGGCAGAATGACATCTTCCTCTACCTCTGCGAGTGTTCCGACCTCTGGATCGATCAGCTCGATACCGTCATCGGACGTGACAGTTCCACTCTTGGACATATTGCCGACCATCGCTTTCTGTGACCTGCTCGGACCTCGTGCCCGAGCCAGGGGACACAATCGTACACCCATCCCCCCACACAGTCAAGCATGTCATCCCGCTCGTCGCCTGCGACCGGTCGGGACCGGTGGACTGTCGATAGCGCAGGGCGGGCATTTGGGGATGTTGTCAAACTTCTCACTCAAGTCTTTGACATCCTGCTTTACATCAGCAATGTCGTTACCCTGTGTATCTTGCTTGTCCTCTATATGGGTTAGACGTGCGCTGCCACGCCATGATATCGATAACAGCGCAATGAGAATCGTAGTGCCAACCCCCAGTGCAGCCCACATATTGCCCGTCATAGAGGTTCCGTCGTGTAGCTTACCGTACATCCGCCAATAGGAGTGGTGCCGAACTGCGTGAGCACTATTGCTGTATTGAGTGGCATGGGTATACCGGGGAGGTCGAATACCTCCGAGAATGTCATGCCGGGATACTGGTAGGGACAGAGCAGCTGTGCTCCACACGTCACTACCGCTGCAGCGTTAGCAGAGCTGCCGCTAGCTGTAGGTGCCTCGTTACATGCGACTGAGTACACCCTGTAGCGCATACCTGACCCTGGCGCACCGAGCAGCGTAGTCGCACCTGACACAGCACTCTGCCCGATGTAGGCAAGCGCTATGTCAGGGACAGGATGGTCGCCACTCTTTGATGCATTCGGTGCCACAGGTGTATTGAACAGCGTGCCGGTGGTCGCAGTGAGCAGGGCACGCATGATCGGGTGTCCAAGTCCGCTGCTGTTGTCGAGACCAGCAACCAGCTTGCCGATGTTGTTGGGACTGAACCCTACATATCCCTCTGAGGAATCGACAGTGGCGAGGAAACGGGGACCGTTGTCGGATATGACATACCAGTTCCCCGTCAGGGAACCGCCCCACGTTACGACGACTTGGGTATCGACGGGCGAACCGATGGCGACAAAGAATATCGTGGAATCCTGACCAGGGTTCGCATTGAGGACAGGATAGAAGATGCTAGTCGTCACCCCCTGCACCTGTGGCACTGTCCCCGTCGCTGTAGACGCCAGGATGATGAGCGCTTCACAGTTGGTAGGGATGTTGACAACTGCAGTGCTGGAACTAGGCGGTTCTGATGCCAGCAGGGTTTGCTGGAAAGAGATGACACCGGCAATGGCAGCCTCAATGGCTTGTGAAGTCAGAGGAACCGGATAGACCGTATCAGGTTGGTCTATCCACCAGTCCGGTTGGACATAGATGTTGACGCCACTAGGCGCTATGGCACTTCCACCAGGCGGGACGCTTACGACGTATTGCACCGGCTTGATGGTGGCTGCGAAACACGATACGAGGTCTGCTGTCCATGGTTGGATAGTCTTACTGCCTCGGGCACCAGCTACTGTCAGTATCCATGGTGATGAGTTGGATACGACGCACCAGGGCCAGGGACCCCCCTGCGGTGGCGTGAGGGTCCCTGAGCTGTTAGCGGCAACCGCAACAGCTAGCCCTGCCTGCGAGTACGTTACTCCGGTACTGATGGCTCAGACTCCTTGCCGTTTTTGGAGTGGATGTTGACGGTGTATTTCGCCAACAGAGGTCCGATCATCGGTACCAGATTGGTGAGCATTGCTTTCTGGACATCAGCTGCAGCCTCAAGGACGGCAGCCTTGGCTGTCTTTTTCAGATGCAAGCCGACTGTGATGACCACACAGCTATCGATGAGGACAGCGAACACCGGCAGCAGTAGCCACAGGATGTTTATGCGGACATCCATGGTCTAGTTCGGCTTTGGCTGCGGTGCTTCTGGAATGTCCTCCGGTGCCTCTGCAGGCGTCACAGGGTCCGGTACCGCTTCCACCGTTCCACCCTGCGAGTCACGCTCGATGATGTTGCGGGTGTCGGGTGCCGAGTCTGGCAGCGCCGTGACGGTGCCGCCTTGGCTGTCCTGTTCGACCACGACCGGTGCCGTGGGCACGAGCGGGACCTGCGGCGGAACTGCCGTCAGAGGCACCTGTGCGCCAACCTGCGTGATCGGAAAGGTCGCAGCTGCCTGCGGTGCCGTCGCCGGTGCCGATGGCTGTGGTGCCTCTGTGGGTGCGTCTGCTGCAGTGGTGCTGGTGCCGCTGGTGTGGGACACCCAAATGAGGGTGCCGCCCTCGTAATCCTCATCCACGATGCGGACTGATTCGCTCACTGTCTTTGCCTTTCGCTTGAATGGGTTGTTGATGTGCATTTTTCTCCTACCTTGCTGCGTCTACCCACCAGTATCTTGCCACAACCAGGTAGGTTCCGCCAGTGGCGGGAGAGACTGCCCAAAGCGGTGCTTCGGACTCGTGTTCGTAGTAGGCATTGGATGTCGTGGCTACCAGCAGCGGCCAACCGTCGATTGCGACATCGGGTCCGTTGTTGGCTACGTCATCGGCTTGCGCCTTGGATGCGAACAGATAGCAGGTGTTGGACCCGAGCGATGCAGAACCAACATTGAGAATGTTGACCTTGACCTGTCCAACTCGTCTGCCGACAACCTGCTGCACGATGCCGAGCGGGAGCTGCACACCGTATATCTGATGTCCATTCGGCTTGCGAGACCGACCGAACATCGCATTGAGATAGATGTCCGACAGACTGGACTTCGGTACAGGCATCTGTGTCGGGAGCTGCACGTTGCCCTGTGGCTCTGGATGAGTCTCGACGCCTTGGAACGCATCGTGACGTGCATAGTCACGATGATAGATGCCGCCGAACATATCAGTGTTCGGCATCGCACCCTGCTCGATGCCATCATCGACAGGACCACGCATGTCATGAGGCTTTGTGTGAACCTCATCACTGCCTAGTCCTGCGGGATGATCCCTCGGGTCGGGTGTCAGGTCGTCATAGACCTGTGGTCCGGTGGGCAGCTTTGGCAGACCCCCTGGCGGCATCGTGTCCTGCTCGTAGATGTCCTCAAACGTGGTGTCTGGCATTACGCCATCCTAACGATGGTCCATCCCGTAACACCAGGGTACGAGTTCTGCGAGGTAAACTCGACCGTCATGTTCTGCGTGGCTTGTCCGTTGATCTGTAGGGTACCGGCTGCAGTGACAACAGCTAGGACAGCCATGAGCAACGATGCCTCACCACTAGCAACGATGTTCTGACCGGTTGTGATGATACCGGTCATCGTTGCTGTTGCAGACCCTGTGGTGAGAGTAAGCTCGACCTGTCCCGCTGTCGCACCATTGAGCACGTTCAGTCCTACAATGACCAGGTAGGTACCTGGTTGCAGGACTGGTGACGAAACGATGTTGGTCTCGAATGTCGTCGCCGGTAGGGCGAACGTAGCGGTGGTGTTTGCTGCGACTGCAGTTAATCCACCAGTAGGTTCGATAGGTACTTCGACTGGTGTTCCCAAAGTTGCTGGCATTTATGGTCCTTTCAGTGCTCTGCGTGCGGCTGCTGCTTGGTTACGACGCTCTCTGTCGGCAGCAATAGCGGCACGCTGTTCGGCTATGGCTAGACGACGCTGAGATTCGACAGCTCGTTGCGCACCCTCTTGGGCACGACGAGCCTCTACTGCTTGCGAAGTTTGTGACCGCTGCTGTGCCAGTTGGACACGCTGCGGTGCTTGTCCGATGGTCTGTATCTGTCGGATGCGGGTCTGTGCTCCACCACCGTATTCGGCATAGAGGATGACAGCACCGACACTTGCAAGAGCCAGTCCGAGGATTGAGAACCCCGCACGAGCTACAAGCATGGTGATCGTAGGAGCACCAAATCCGGTGATGCTGCTGTACAACGACGGGTTGAGCACGCCTTGTAGCGTGTGGAGAAACCCACTGCCGCTGTTAGCGCCTGTTGTGCCGGTGACGGTGAGACCTTTCGGCGCAATGCCGGTGTACTGTTCGACAGCGCTGTTCTGCTCTGCAGACTTGATCTGCGCCGGTGTCGCTTTGTCGGTGTTCAGCTCGTTGGTGATGGCACCGACACTCTGCAGCTGGTCATACTGAGGGAAATAGCCACCGTTACCTTGACCAGCATCCCACCCATCGGACGGTAGGTTGGGATGACCCTCAAGTGCAGCGCTGACGTTCCCCCAATCGACAGAGGAACCCGCTATCGCTTGCTGTTGTTCATCAGGTGTGCCCTGCACCCAACCTGGTGCATACCATGCCTCTGTAACCTTGCGCCAGTCGCCGCCAAACTGTTTGTAGTACCCGATAGCCATTTGGGCAGCGATGCTGTCCTGAACAGCAGGGTCCCAGTTGGCGGCATTGGCTTTGTTGTACTGGTCAGTGTCCTGTTGGAACTGATAAGCACCATACCCACCACCCACGGATGTGTCAGGTGCCTGGTCAGTGCCGCCAGCACTGCCTTGTGCCCTGTAGTAGTCAAATCCAGACTCGTTGTCCTGTATCCCTACAAGGAACTGCAGCAGTCCTGGCGGCGCATTTTTGACCAGCACACCTGCCGGTGTGACGATATCAGGCATGTCACGACGCCTTTAGGATGTCCCCGAAAGGTGCCCACGGTTGCATCAGGTCATGCATGATCGCCTCTGGTTGGGTGTGCATTTCGTTTGCCTCTTGCTCTTGCTGAGCCGAATGAATGGCACGTTCGTACTCGTGGATGAGCACCACTGAAACAGCACCGGCACCCAACAGTGGCAGGTACCAGTATTCAGCTTTGTTCGCCTTAAGAACGATTGTGGCACCGATGGTGACGCTTGCAATGAGTGACAGACCCACTATCTCACCACGACGCAGCTTCGCTCTGTCCTTGGGATTAGAGCTGAACCGCCCGATAGTGAGCAATGACGGCAGGAGACCGGCGAGGTAGTTCGGGACCTCACCGATCACCTGCATTGTCAACCCGAGCATCAACACCAATGCCGGATTCATTCGCTACTCCCCGATGACCCGCCCTTGTGCTTGGGACGGTAGACGAGTAGATACCAGCCACCAGCCAATACCGCCAGTGCGAGACCACCGATCAGTAACCAGTTGGTACCACCTGACGTGGTGGTAGTCGCTGTGCTCGTACCATTGGCAAGGCTGTTCTGAGGGTTGTTTCCTGCCCACCAGTGAACACCGGTACCGCTGCTGCCGCCACCAGCATTGCTGGTTGTGCCACCACTTGTAGGCGTCACAGGCGACGAAACTACCGGCCCTGGTTGGGAGGATGGAACTGAGGGTGCTCCACCACTACCGTTTAGGGGTCCCGATCCAACGGGACCCGTACCGACAGTAGTGGAACCAGGTTGGATGATGGAAACGCCGGATGGTCCTGTCGGCTGCGTCTTTGACACCGTAGGAGGTATCACAGATGCCTGTGTCAGTTGCGTAGATGACCGCACCTGATTGCTGACATTCTCACCCTCAGTTACCTGCACAGGGATGCGCACAGCACTTGGCGTCGACGTACCTTTGCTGGTGGCAGTCTTAACCGGTGCTGGTGACGGACCTCCTGCGTTGCTGCCTGGCGGTTTGAGGATCATAGACCCTCCTCGTACAGCCCATGACTGGCACCGATAGGCGCAGTCAACATCACTCCTGGTGTTCCGACTCCGTATGCCTTGGTGCGTGCGAAAGTGCGTGGCGCAACACCTGGCGTGACACGAATAGGAACGCCCCAAAAACCAGCAGCGGACGGTGGCGGGCGAAGCGTACTACGGACGCCACCAGCGGCAGCTGATCGGGATTGGACTTGCACTGCCTGTAGCTGTGTATCGTATTCGGCCTTGGCCGTTGCGAGGTCCCAGTGCTGGATTGGTCCAACACTCGGAGCACTTGCTTCCGCCGATACGTGGTTGGTCGTCTTGTTGACATTCGCTTTGACGCTGCCTTGTATCGGAGTCGCCATTGTTGGTGGCGGGTTCGGGTTCGTCCATGGCGTGTTGCGTTGCAACAGTCCCGGCTGTACCTCTACAAACTCACCGGTATCCACCGGTGCCGGGATATGAGACAGTGCAGGGTTGTTGGAAATCGGTACTGACTGTCCTGGCGCAGTAGGCATCAGTTCAGCTTGCAATGGAGCACGACCACTAGGCGGCGGCAACGGATATCCGCTACCACCAACGCCACTGATCGCCGCTTCCAGCGCCATGATCTGATGATTGCTCGCCAGCAGCTGCCACTGAGTAACCGACAGGTTATCGGGTTCAGCGAATACCGGTTCCCATGGGTAGTCTGTCAGTGCTGGATGATTGCTCATGTCAACTCGTTTCTGTCAGGCTTGCTACACCTGGCGGGACGAATGCAGCCTGACTCGGTATGTTGTACCGAGTCGTGCTTGCGCCGTAGTTGGCATGTCGCTTGACTGACGGGATGTGCGCTCGGAAATCGGTCCCACGAGGCAGGTTGTTCCATGGAGCTATCCTCGGGTCGAACCCAGGGTTGACACCAGGGTCCCACGTCAACGAGTACAGCTTTGCGGTACGACCGAACCTGCCACCTTGGCCCGCATAACGGACCTGCGAACCTGCGACACCGAAGTTAGGCGACACCATGACAGGTGTGCCCGATTCCAATGCTGTTGGGTGCCATACAGGGTAGTATGGGTCCCCATCCGCATAGTTAGGACCGACTGCCGCAACCCGCTGTGGGAATCCCATTACGAATCACCCACCCATCAGTGTGCCGTAGAAGTCCTTTGTCACTCCACCGATAGCGGAGATTGTGCCGGGTCCCTGACTGCCCTTGCGGACCACCTGATACACCATGGTGGCGACAACAGCGAGTGCTAGGACGCCGACAAGACCTGTGAACATTGGCTTGTCCTCCTTACGAGGGTTTGGATGCTGGTTTCACGAACTGATACAGGAGTGCCGCTGCGAGTGCAGCCACGATGACAGGGCCGATTCTCGTACCGGCAAGGATAATGACTATCGGTACACCGAGGATCATCACCCAACCGGATACCTGCGGCAGTCCTGGCAGTGTTGACGGGACTGGATTGGTAGTAACGGTGTTGGTACCGCCGCTGCCACTCAGCTCATTGGGAATAGTGGTGCTGGTTGAGATGTCAGACATCACGCCACCTGATAGGTGCCTGCTATGGCACCCAGTAGGACAGGCAGTCCCGAGTTACGGATGAAATGCACTGCCCATATAGCCACCAGGAGTACGGTCGCCCAACCTCTCATAGCATGTCCTTAGAACCCAAGATCGTGTAACCAACTGTCGATAGTTGATGGTGTCGGTTCCAACAACGGTATCGGGGTCTCGCCTGACGTGAATCCTGCGAACGATACCGATGGGATGCCACCACCACCTGCCGAAGTCGGCACTAGAGCTGATGGTACGAATATGGCTGCGAGGATAGCTGCAAGATTGCCGCTGATACCTCCCCACAGGACCAACAAACCGACAGGGATGAGGACAATGCCCACCACCCCTGTCCGGTTCATTGTCCTACCTCCCTAAGCCTTGTGCCATGCGTAGGACACGACAAACGCCATCGCACCTACCACGACAAGGCCGAGCAAGATTCCAATGATGTTCACGGTTACCTCCTAACCGGCATTGACTCGGATGGACAGGATGTGTGCTCCGAATAGGAGCAAACCGAGCAACACGACTGCCGCCGCTGCCCATGACGCCTCGTTCATCTGTGGCACTGTGCCCTCTTTCTTAGTAGGGAACCGTGACGAGACCGAAGTCGTAGCTGCGCACATACGCCCCGACGATACCAACGCCGGTAATGATGCGGATGGCGTTGTACATGGCTGGTGTCGGTGCGACACCGACCATGGCTGCATAGCCAACGTCAGGACTCATGAGACCCTTGTAAGGGGTCTGCCCAGGAAACTCCGGTATCTCACCGGATACGAGGTCGGTGACGTAGACGCCAATGGCGAGCCAGCGCTGGTACACCCAATGGAGCTGGATGTAGTAGTTCTGGAAGTTGTTCTGCGTCACGTCAAACTCGTACCGAGCTGACTGCTGCTGACCGGTCGTCCACAGACCATAGTAAGACGACTCTATGGGCTGCTGGTTGTTCACGAGGATGTGGAACATCTTCTCGTAAATCATGGCCGCACGCTTTTCGATCTGGACTATCTGTCCAGCGTTGGCGATTGCGAGACCGTTGTTGGTGTCGACGGTGAGTCCGAGACCAACGGTCGGCTGCGGGATGGACGACATGCCAGGGGGAGTGATGTCAAGCTGCTTGGCACGCCACGTCAGGTAGACGTTGGTCACACCGGTGGTGACACCAGTGATGCCAGCAGCTGCCACGTCCTGAACCGGGTTGTCCTCGGGGTGGTTCCCAACCAACGGGTTGAGGAACGAGTTGAGGATCGGACGGTTTTCGGGGTCTCCCAGTGGGATGTATCCCCACATGCCACCACGACGCCTGCGGCAACGGATTCGCAGATAGAACTGCGCAGTACCACTGATGTTCTGCGAACCCGCAGAAGTGTTGTGGTACGTCCCGCCAGGAACGACGTTGGCGTTACCGGTCTGATACGGCAACGGGAAACCAGCAGCCTGTCCTGCACCACCCTGGTCCTGCGGGATACCAGCCGGGCTGCCGAGACCGTATGACGGGTCGTAGCCCTGGAACGAGGTTATCTCGTCAAGAACGAATGGAGTGCCGGAAACAGGCGTTGCGAACGGTGGTGCTCCACCGAGCAACAGGTTGTATGCCAGCAGGTTGTACGGGAAAAACGGCGAGAAATACATCGTCGCCCCTGCTGGCACTGTGAACTGATATGGAACTGTGGCGACGACGATCAGCTCGTCTGCCCAAGCCGGTGCGACAGGCACAACCGTGTTCCACTGAACCTGCGCTGTCGGACCACCGGACGACGCAGTAGCAATGGTTCCAAGCTGCTGAATGTCGAACGTGGTACGAGCGTAGTTCAGGAACAGCTGGTTGGCTTGTGACATCGCCTGGTGAGCTGCCTGTGCGTCTTGGACTGTCGATGAGGGTGCCATGGTTATGCCGCCTGTGCCGATTCCCAAGCTGCGAGGGCACCGTGGGAGATTCCTCCGACGACCGGTGCGTTCTCACCCAACTTGAGTAGGTGAAGCAAACCGATGATACCCAGGAACCCCACCAACGTGACGATGATGACGTTGCCAATGGATAGGACGATTCGCACTTACGTACCTCCTATGGGACGTGCGAAATGGACACTGACTCCACCGTCGCCCCTACAGGGCCGGATACATAACCACGCTCGCCATGTGCGGGAACGTCTGTGAGCTGCTGAGAGGGTACGCCTGCGAGGTCGAACGATCCCTCAGCAGCTCACGGATGCTCTAACACCTATGATGATGCCTGCGCTTTCATCAAGTCTTCTCGGGTCTGGTCCCAGTGCAGCTGATGTGGGTGGTACTCCCACTCCCCGTCGCCATCGATCCACCCCCAGTAGAACCCATACTTGTCCTTGTACCGCCGCAGTGGCGGGTGGTAACCGGGGAAAATGTTCTTGCAGTACGTGATGTCGTGCGGGTAGCTAACGTTTCCCAGTATGATATGACTCGCCTGACTGATGAGCTGTCTCGGTACGTCAACAGGTTCCTGTGTCTGACCAATGACACCGACATCTAGTCCACCACCACGCTGGAATACGTGCAGTAACCCCGGTGACGCTGTGCGTGTGGATGGGCACACATGCCGGTACTCATCGATGACGAGTAGGACTCCACCCCGAGCAAGAGCCTTATAGCAGATGTCGTTGACAGCTTCGACTGTTGACTTAGGGTTGTTCTTCTCGAATGGTACCTTGATGAGTCGGCGGGTTGTTCCATGACGATCCTTGAAATCATGGAACTTCCACTTATACAGACGCTCTTGATCACGTCTATCGCCTTTGGTATCCACCCACCAGCATTGCCACCCCTGTGCCAATCGTGGGTCATCAGGGATGATACGACAGACAACCAGCATGGCGAACAGGGACTTGCCTGCTCGGGATTTGGCGACGAACGCATATCGCTCGTTAGGTGCCAGTTCAACGACCCGAGCCACATCAACCGAACGCTTCCAGCGGTCCATCCGCCATCGGGTCGTCTGACTGCATCGATGGTGTAAACGGGACAGTGCCCTGTGCTGCCTGGTTGGCTGCCTGCTGCTGTTGCATCTGCTGTAGCTGTGCCATCTGCGCATTGAGCTGTTGGAACATCTTGCGGATGGCTACCAGCTTAAACACATAGATGCCAGCGACCCCGAGGGTGGCTGCGATGGCCGCATACGGCGCTGCCGTCTGTGCGAACATCATGATCGTCTTGCCCATCGGTGACTTTTCGAGAGTCAGTGCCGACTTGGCTACGTAACCAGCTTGCTTTTTGGTGAGCTGGAACTGCTCACGCAGAGTCGGCTGGAACGGGATGACGACCTGCCCGCCATCGGGAGTGGGCAGAACGATCTGTGGTGCGTCCAGCAGAGGCTCAGGTACCTGTGCGACGAACACAGCACCCTGCACGAGCAACGGGTTTATGTCATTGAGGATGTACGCCTGGTACCGCTTTTGACGGTTGCGTATCTCTCGTGCTGCCTCTTGGGCAGGGTCCTCAGCTGTGTGCGCCCTGCCGAGGTTAATGCGGGTGGCTGCTGGCGAGGCATCACCATGACGGGCACAGTAGAAGCTGCGACCATCCTTGGCGGGACCGCAGTAGGCACCATCGACGTTGACACGACAAACGCCCCGCTTGGCTGGTAGCAGCTCGTAACGGGGCGGGTCTGTCAATGCCTCAATGTCGGGATCGATGTCGACATCAGCATCAGTTACCGGAGAGAACGTCTGTTCCGGCTCAGCGTCCTGCAAGTCGATATCGCTCACAGGACTACCAGATACTGCGTCGACGGTTGCGGGCCGGTGGTGCGTTAGTGCCTGTTCCGCCCATGCCTGATTCTGTGTCCGGCTCGACAAGGGTGACACCAGTGTCTGTCGGTCCTGACGGGGTGGACGAGTGCGTTGGCGGTTCGACAATGGGTTCCTCCGGTGTTACGGCATCGACTACATCAGCGACGACCTCGCCTACCGCAACCAGTTCGCCTATGACCTCGGCAGTGGTGTCAGGCTCTGTAGCCTGACGGGACTCCAACATGGAAATCCGCATGTCCATGTCGGACAGGCGGTCGTTGATGCGTTCCTCGTGGTGCTGATACCGCTCGATGATTTCGTTGTGGCGCAGCTCGTGCTCGATGTGACGGGACTCGTGCAACGCCATGGCGTCCGATGATGCGCCAGCGTCAACCACTACCGGTGCCGGGTCTGGATCACCACCATCGACTACTACGACATCTGACATGGTTGCTCGCTTTCTTACAACGCAAAGAGGGAGGTTCGCTGACCAGGATTCCTCAAGTCAACGATACCTCCCTCTTGTGCGCTGCGCTCGGATGGTCGAACGACGGCGGAATGTTACTCCGTAGTCGTCGCCACCGCAAGAGCACCGGCGATACGGAACAGTCTGCGACTGTCCTTTTTGTTGGTGGCGAAACCGAGCTTGACGCCCAGCTTCTTGGCACTGTTGCGCAGAGCGGACTCGGTAGCGCCATCCGGTATGGCGAACCACGCCGAGGGGAACGTCTTTGTCGCCTTGACGACCGGTTCCATGCTTGCGAGCCACTTGGGTTCCTTGCCGCCACCGGTGTTGATTTCGGGATCGGCAACGACCTCAAACTTCACTGCATCCATCGTGGGTGTTCCTTTCGTGATCGGTTGTCGTGTTGACTGTAGTACCGCAACCGAGTATTGTCAAGCGCATGGAACTGCGCAGCTATCAGCGTCATGGGGTGGAGTGGCTAAAAACGCACCGAACAGGACTTTTGGCAGATGACATGGGTCTCGGCAAGAGTGCCCAACTCATCACCGCAGCGATGGAGGTCGGCGCACAGCGCATCGTCATCGTCTGCCCTGCCGTTGTCGTGCCTCACTGGATGAGAGAACTGGACAAGTGGTCCGGTGGAAAAATCTTCTCGTTCAGAATACGAGGTCGTGGTCGACGTAGCTATGACATTCTCGACAGTGATGCTCCAATGGCACTCGTGCTCAACTACGACATTCTGAAAGCACAACTGAAATCGCTAGTGGACTACGCACCCGACACTCTGATATTTGACGAGAGTCACTATCTCAAGAACCGGGACGCCCAGCGCAGCAAGGCAGCAAAGTCCCTGTCCAACGTGGTGCGGGCAGGTGGTGGTCGTGTCTGGTTAGCCTCGGGGACTCCGATGCCCTCACGCCCGATTGAACTGGTGAATCAACTCGATTTGATGGGCCGACTGAAATCATGGCGGTCTTTTGTTGTGCGATACTGTGAGGGTCACCAGGAATGGGTACCTATCGGTGGTGGCAAGGTACGAAAGGTCTGGATGGTCGATGGTGCATCGAATCTCGATGAACTGCACGAGCGACTGAGGGCAGGTCCGATGCTCAGGCGACTTCGCTCTGAGGCACTACCGGATATCACTGTCATGCCTGCGACACTGCAGATGGTCGATATCTCAGACACTGACATGAACCAATACTACATAGCCGAATCTGACATTCGTGCCTACATCGACCTCCGACCGGATGCTAAAGGCGAACATCTGGCAAAGCTGTCTGTGCTGCGCAGACTGCTCGGTGAGGCTAAGGTCGACTCGGTTTACAACTGGATCATGGAATGGCACGAGGGCAACCCCGATGGACAGCTCGTTGTCTTTGCCCACCACAGGGACAGTCTCTACCGACTGTACGAACGACTTATGAGGACATCGATCCTCGTCGGTCTCATCACCGGTGAAGTCTCAATCACTGCTAGAGACTTTGCCATCACACAGTTTCGCTCTGCTGGCGCTGTCGGCAAAATCCTGCTCTGTTCAACACAGGCAGCCGGTATCGGCATTGACCTCACTCCCTGCAGCGATGTCATGTTCTACGAACTGGAATGGGTCTCGTCTGCACATCGACAAGCGATTGATCGCTGCGCTCGACATGGCGCTGTCCGACCGATATCCGTTACGTTTCTCGTCGCACCTGACACTGTAGATGAGCAGATGGCTGGATACGTTATCGAAACTCTTGAGAACGTCGATGCCGTTATGGATTCCGATGATGTTGCAATGCACACCCTGAAAGGACTGACGAATGGCTAACAGCAGAAAAATCCCCACGGCAAAAAAGATACCGAACAACACTACGGTACCGGTGGCGAACCGAGCTATGATGGCACTGATAGCTCACATCCTCGCTATGGGCGGTCCCTCCGACCTCGCTACTCTGGTCGAACAAATTGACACCGTTGATCCTCAATGTGCCAACTGGTTGTATGACCAACTGCGCAAGATGGGAGTGTTCAAATGAACCTGATTGCTAGCTACCGCAAAGACGGTTACCAGGGCAGTCACCACACGCCCCGCAAGATGAGACTGAGCAACGCTATCCATGTGCAAGAGGGATACCGCAACATGACGCTGTGCGGGTTTCACCTTGGCCCGAGCCTACTCACTGATGGACAGCTATCACAGGTCACCTGCAAACGGTGTCTCGGGGTCCTGAATGCTCAGCAGACGAGGAAACGATGAGGTACTGGTGGCTGTTCCCTATCGCTGTCATCTGCTATGTCATCAGCATGGCTGGTGTGATCATTGGAAACCCATGGATAGCTTTCACAGCTCTCACTCTGCAGCTGGTCTGCACCGGTGCGCTCGTCGTCTACGCTAACTGGGACCTCTGATGTGGTGGCCGCAGCCTATAGAGGTCTGGTCCGCTGGTATCCTCGGTATCGAGATAGTATGGATGTATGCAGCAGAGGCACCCATGATGGAAATGCAGCTCTGGTGTCTCGTGTTCAATGGCAATGACAGCATCGTTTACCCTGTGCAGTTAGGTGCGGGACGTGCGATGGGTGTCGGTTACGCCTGACACGAAAAACCCCTGGTGAAAAATCCTCGGGGGAAAAACGGTCGTCCACAGGTTGTCCACAGGCTGTGGATAACCTGTTCTTGCACTTGTGCGCACGATCACTAGGCACTGTCTCGCCTTAATCTAGTGAAATAGTGATGAATGGCGACCGAACAGGTGTTCGGTCTGCTCACCTGGTCGTCATCCGGTCCCGCCATCGGTCCCGCCATCGGTCCCGCCATCCGTACTTGACAGTCGTGCTAGCGCTGCGTACACTGTTGACATGACATTCAAATGCGGTAGCAAGTACGGGACCACCTTGCGGACCTCGCAGGGATGGTGCGAGCCGACCTGCGAACTAACCTACGGTCACGCAGGCGATCACAGTGACAGCACATCAGATGCACCAAACGCCCTGGTATGGGCGAACAGTGCCGAGAGTATCGGAGTAGTGATATGACAGCTGAAACTTGGCATCGTGCCGATTTTTATATCTCATCGACACTGCGCAGACCACGTGGAATCGGTAGCAAGCGAGCTGCGCAGCATCTGAACCAGTTGTTCACTAACCAAGTGTTCGCAGCTCACATGCGAGCATTTGGGAAACAAGCAGACAGTATGCACAAAGCGATTCTGGCGCTAGACCTCGCAGGGATCGAATACGTGCCTAGTGACCAGGTTGGCAGGCAGCTCGCAGCCATGGAACGTGCGCAGGTCATCGAAACAGCGAAACACAAGGCCGAACTGGCACGCCAGGCAGTTATCGCAGACCGCGCAGGAGTGATCGAACCATGACCATCAGACTTGATTACGCTAAAGCTATGCTGCGCACTGCAGTTATTATCATCGATGACCTCTGCGATGGTGCGCCAACTCCGCAGGCAGCCGAGTTTCAACAGCTGCGAGCACTACGTTTCGCCAACAGGGTACGTATTGACCTGTTGGCGGATGCCATGACCAGTCCGGTCCCAGACCGCAGAACGATTAGAGGTCACAAGTCATGAAATACACCGTTACCAAGTCCACCATCGATATGATCGGTACTATCTGGCTGCCTGCAGTCACCTGCGCAGCTACTGAGACAGTCCCGCAGAGCAGTGTTGACAACTTGCGGGACCTTGACGGTGCCGTTACTCGTGACAGTGTTCAGGACTGGATAGACCTGCACTGCGGAGACTTCCAAAACGTAACGGACTTCGCAGCATCAATCGAACTGCCTAACCGCCATGGCGGGACCGATACGCTAGACATCCCATGGCGTGACGAGGAATCCGAAATGACATTTAATGACCTGATGTTTGGGGAGGATGACTAACTGATGGCAACCATTTATCAGCAACGGCACTACGTAGCACTGGCAGACCTCGCAGGCAGACTCGCAGTCCGCAACGATGACCCTACGCTGATTGAATGTCTCGCCTTGCACTGTGAGCAGAACGCAGACCTTGACCGGAACGGCAATCGCAACATCAAAATGGATCGTTTTTTGGCAGCTGCAGTCAAGTCTTATCGCAATTGGGGCGGCACTGGCGTTGTGTTGTTTCAAGGTCACGAGGTCAAGTCATGACCAGACCACGTTGTATCACTATCATCCATCCGCACGATACGCAGATGGTTCCGATATCTGGACAGTCCTATGGTTGGGAGCACATCGAAATCCAACCTGAAGTTGGCAGCTCATGGTATTATGGCGCATGGGATGTGACGGACAGCGGGACATGGGCTGTCATCGACCTCGCAACCTATTCCGATTATTCCGGTAGCACGTGCGAGCGATCCAACTGCGAGGCTTTGCAGGAGGACTATCCTGATACGTTCTGCGAGGTTTGGGGCGGTTACGGGACCACCGGTCTAATCGTGCCGCTCGCAACCATCGATGACGAGAGTACCGGTATCGGAGACATCCTGCGAGCACTTGACGACTATCCCATATACGATGAGGACCATTTGACATGGTTGGAAATGCGGTTAGCTGATGAGTCATGGTCTCATTATTTAGGGGGCGATGTGCGGTATGACCTTGACGACTGTCTAGGTGACATCAGTGACCACGACCTGCAGACCATGTACTACACCATCACAAGTGATCAGCCCGAACCCTACATCTGCGAGGATGCTGTTTCTGCCTATTTCCCATACCATGAAGATACGCTGCGCCAAATGCGAGACCTGTTAATGCAAGGTCTGCGTGCCGTTCCGGTACCGGTCCCGTTAGGACCGTTTGCACATCCTGAAAGTGAGCTGCAGTCATGACCATCACCAAACATCAGGCAGTAACCGCAGACGAGTTTCATTATGGGAGCTGCAGTCGCAGTGTTGGACCACGTGGCGGAATCACTGAGCATGTGGAGCACTGGCGCAGAAACGGTGCAACGCAGACCTGGAAACGCAGACCGGATGACTTCCGCATACCGGTCAAGTACGGACTGTACCGATACTCGCAGATCAGGTCCGACTATTACGACCTGAACAAATGGCACGTTGCCGATGACTGTCCACTACTCGAAACGCCCGTCACAGTGACAGTCGACAATGCGCAGTTCACTGGCACAGTGACCCATGTACGAGACAACGGATGGCCAGTAGTGGAATGCTCCGATGGTCACATCGCATCAGGTCCCGTCAGTGATGCCTAGAACGTGCCGTAAGCCACGCAGACTGCCAAAAGCAACACTTAACCTGCGCAGCTCACGTGGCAACGTCTACCGGCTCACAAACGCAGGTCTGGCAACCATCCTGATACTTGAAACAGCGCTGTTAATCCGTCGTATCTGGCACTGGCGGCACCGTAGGGCGCTGTTAATAGTCCTCGCAGTTTGGTTGGCCCTGGTCCTCAGCTGGCACCACATTTGAACCCTTGTGCCTGGCGCAGCGCTCCGAACTGATACCGGAACGC
>Ga0181519_10001106_pt1 | contig 23682 bp, 24 predicted proteins | sample PEATcosm2014_Bin_26_FD_121102 | JGI IMG/M metagenome (GOLD analysis project Ga0181519, IMG submission 121102) | Peatland microbial communities from MTU Mesocosm Facility, Houghton, MI, USA - PEATcosm2014_Bin02_10_metaG | ecosystem: Environmental > Terrestrial > Soil > Wetlands > Peat | place...
GACCTTAAGCAACCGATCGAACCCGGATCACGCCGCGTAGGGATTGGACTTCGGGAGCGGCATCACCACGTCGGCGGTTTTGAGCTTGTCCGGCCAGACGATGGCTTCGGTGTCGCCATAGGCCTGGGTGACGCAGGCCTCGACGCGCATGTTCTGGCCCGAATACTGGGTCCCCGGCCGGGCGAATTTCACGCCATAGCCCTGGATGGTGCCGCCTTCCGGAATGTCGAGATCGAGCGCCGCCTTCTGGATCGCGGCGGGGTGGGTCCCGCCGTATTTGGTGATCGCCACCGGCAGGACTTTCTGCAGCAAGATCCAGGTCTGGTTGAAACCCATCGAGACATGGGGCGGCACCGAGGTGTTGCCCGAGACCTTCTGGTAACGGTTGACCATGATGTTGACGAGATCCTGGAGATCGGGCTTGAGCGTGCCGGGCTTCAGGTTCTGCGCCGCCACCGGATCGCAATTCACGAAATAATCGAGATCGGCGCCGAAGGTTTCCTTCAGCTTGTCGCGCTGGCTGTAGCCGGCGCCATGGCCGACCAGCATCTTGAATTTGAGCCCGGCGTCGCGCGCCTGGCGCAGCAGCAGGGTGATGTCCGGGTTGTAGCCCGTGTGCAGCACGACATCGGCATTGGCACGCTGCAGCTTGGTGACGAGGCCGGAGAGATCGGAACTGGTGGCGGAATAGGCCTCGTTCATCAGGATCTGCATGCCCGCGGCCGTGGCGTGATCCTGGTCCGAGGCGCTGGTGTCGGAGCCGTAGGGGCCGTCCTCGTGGACGATCGACACCTTGAGATCCTTCGGCGCGATCCCGAGTTTCGACTGCGAATATTCCTTGAGCAGGTTGATGGCCGCGGCGCCGTAATGGTCGGCGGTGACGCCGGCGCGGAAGGTGTAGGTCAGGTTCTTGTCCTTCAACACGTTGGTCGCGACCGCGATGGTGATCCACAAAATCTTCTTGGCCGCCTCCATCTTCTGCGACAGCGGAATGGCATGGGCGCTGGAATAGATGCCGACGATGGTGTCGACCTTTTCCTCGTTGATCAGGCGCTCGGCCTCGTTGAGCGCGACATCGGCCTTGCTCTGGGAATCGCCCGCGACCGGCTGGACCAGATGCTTGCCGAGCACGCCGCCCTTTTCATTGGTGAGGTCGATGGCGATCTGGGTTCCGATCGAGCCCGGCACCGAGCCGGCGCCGGTAAAGGGGCCGCTCAGATCGTAGAGCACGCCGATGCGGATGGGCGAGGATGCCGCTTGGGCGAAGGCCCGCGAGCCGGCCAGCGGCCCCAGGGCGGCGAGCGCGGATGTCGCCGCCGAATATTTGAGCAAGGAACGGCGCGTGGTCTTGGACATGATCCCTCCCAGGAATGGCTGGCCCTTGTGGCCGTGATTGTCGTTGGGCCCATGGTTTGTCCCGGCCCTTTGGCGGAAGAGTGTTGGGCAAGAAATCTCTCCTGTCAACGCAGGTGCCGCCGCCGGCGCCGGAAGCCAGCCAGAGAGATGAATCGGCGCTTTGCCGGTTTTTTGACCTGTGCCTTAGCCCCGGTTTCCCATGGGATTCGTCGCGTTTTGCCTCAGGTTCCGCCCATCTTTGTCCAATGATTGTCCAATGATTCCGGGACTTTCGCGCGCCGGGAATTCCTTTGGCGGGTAGCGGCGGGTCTTGAATGCACCTGCCTAAAAGTCCAATATCCGGGCAGAGAAGCTCATAAATCCGAGGAAACCCCGCTCATGGACACGCGTAATATGATGGCTCACACCGTCAATCCCGAGGCGGAAAAGGGCCGCCAGGAATTCTACGGCCGCGCCGGCGACAAAAATCTGGCGCCGCTTTGGACCGTGCTCGGCGGGCTGGTGACCGAGGAGCCGGTGTCGCCGGTCAAGGCGGCGATCTGGAAATACAAGGATGTCCGCCCCTATCTCATGGAGGCGTGCAAGATCATCACCGCCGCCGAGGCCGAGCGCCGCGTGATGGTACTGGAAAATCCCGGCCTCGCCGGACAGACCCGGGTCACCCACAGCCTTTTCGCCGGCTTGCAGACCATTTTGCCGGGCGAAGTGGCGCCGGCGCACCGCCATGTCGCCTCGGCGCTGCGTTTCATCATCGAGGGCAAGGACGCCTATACCGCCGTCGCCGGCGAGAAGACCTACATGCTGCCGGGCGATTTCGTCATCACCCCGTCGATGACTTGGCACGACCACGGCAATGAGGGCAACGGCCCGATGGTGTGGCTCGACGGGCTCGACATGCCGATCGTCAATCTGATGGATGCGAGCTTCCGCGACGGCTATCCCGAGCGCAATCACCCGATCACCCGGCCGGTCGGCGCCGCCGACGTGGAATTCGGCACCAACATGCTGCCGATGGACCAGGAATTCGGTTCGCAGACCTCGCCGATCTTCAGCTACCCCTATGCGCGCACCCGCGATGCGCTGGAAAAACTCCGCCGCTTCCACAAGCCCGACGCCTTCCACGGCTTCAAGATGAAATACATCAATCCGGTGACCGGCGGCTGGGCGATGCCGACGATCGCGACCTGGATGCAGTTGCTGCCCCAGGGCCTCAAGACCCAGCGCTACCGCTCGACCGACAGCACGGTTTTCACCGTGGTCGAGGGCAAGGGCTCCAGCACCATCGGCGGCCAGCGTTTCGATTGGGAACCGCACGATATTTTCGTCGTGCCGAGTTGGCATTTCGCCGAGCACCAGGCCTCGGAAGACGCCGTGTTATTCGGTTTCTCGGACCGGGTGTGCCAGGAAAAGCTCGACTTTTTCCGCGAGCAGCGTGGCAACGCCTGAGCGGCTTAATCTCGCGGAAACTTTTTGATTCACGCTCCGCGTGGGGGCGCGAGCAGCGGGGAAACGCCTAGTCTAACACCGGGCTTGGCCTAGAACTGCGCCGCGCTGTCCTGCAGGAAGAGACAGGCGCCGGAGCCGAGATCGGCGCAGCCCTGTTGCTGCGCCATCGCGTTCCAGTCGAAGGCGAAACGGTCGCTGAGACGGTCCATTTCGGCGTTGCTTATCGGATGGCTGATCAGCGCCGCGCAAGTGATCATCACCGCACCCAGGATATTCATCCATTCGCTTGGCATGGTCCTGACTCCTGCCGGCATTCTGCCGGCCCGTTGATCAAACGATCACGGTTTGCAGTCTAATCACGGCGGATTAAGCGACGGTAAAACACGCTTAACAAAAACTTAACACCCGCCATCGGCAAGCCCGTGTAACCGCTTTAAGTACAAAGCAAAATCGGGGCCACGCCCGGCGAGCGATGGAATATTCTGCGGCGCGCCATGGCGGCGACGCGAAATGCCGTGCCGCCCGTTCCAGGCGCAGCAATCAATCGCGACTCGTTTTCTCGGATTCTAAAAAAATATTCAGCAAGCGTCTCTGGGCTAGGGCGCAGCGGTGAAATTCAGCGTCCCTTGATGCGGAAACCGCGCGCGATCAGGCCGTTGGCGAGCGCCGCCAGCAGGAACACCAAACCCAGAACGGCGTACATCTCGGCGATATCGAAGCGGCCGTAATCCTGCATGATCAGGAAACCGAGGCCGTTTTTCGACATTTGCAGCTCGCTCAACAGCGTGCCGATGATCGCAACGCCGAGGCCGAGGCGCAATCCGGTGGCGATGGGCGAGGCCAGCGCCGGCAAATAGATCTTGGCCACGGTCTGGGAAGCGGTGAGGCGGAAGCTGCGCCCGACGCGCAGCAGCACCGGATCGATCTGGCGCACGCCCGCCGCCACGCTCAAGGCCATCGGAAAAAAACACGACAGCGCGCCGATGGCGATTTTCGAGCTGGAATCGACGCCGAGCAAAACCATGAACACCGGCAGAAAGATGATCTTGGGCGCGGGCGCCAGATATTGCACATAGGGTTCGAAGGCGCGCCCGGCGAAGCGAAAAGCGCCCAGCGCCAGGCCCACGGCGATGCCGCATCCCGATCCGATCGCCACCGCCGCGGCCACTTCGAAAAGCGTCACGGCGAGATTGGCGTAGAAATCGGGCTGGGCGAGGAGATTGAAACCGGCGGCCAGGACGGCGAAGGAGGACGGCAACGCCCCTTCATAGAACCAGCCCGAACGCGCCGCCCCCTCCCACAGCGCCCAAAGCGACAATGCCGCCAGGACGCGCAACGCCGTCACCGGCCCAATGAGGCGGCGGCGCGGCCGGGGACGGGACAGCGAACGCTCAACCATGGGGGCGGAACCATTTCTCGACCCTCGCCGTCGTCCAGAAAAAAGCGACGCTGGTCAGGATCACGAACAGGATCGCGCCGAACATCCCGGCCAATTCCCAGCGCTGGGCGAGGCCGTCGATGAGTTCGCCCAAGCCGCCGAGATTGATGAGGAACTCGACGCCGACCACGTTGATGAGCGCGAGGATCAGCGCCAGGCGCACGCCATTGGCGATGGACGGCATCGCCGCCGGCAGCAGGATTTTCCGGAACAGCGTGGCGGGCTTGAGACCAAAACTCAGCCCCACATTGACCAGCACGCGTTTGGTGCCGTCGAGGCCTTCCTTGGTCTTCAGCACCATGGCGGGCAATCCGGAAAGAAAGCTCATCGCCACGATGGTGGCGGTGTTGCGCCCGAACAGCACCAGAAACAGCGGATAGGCCAGGACCAGCGGCGCAGCGGCCAAGCCGCCGACCCAGCTTTCGAAAGCCAGTCCCGCGAGTTTCTTGTGATGCAGGAACCAGCCCAGCGGGATGCCCACCGCCACCGCCAGACCGGCGGAAAGAAAGGTTTCGCCGAAGGTTTGCAGGAAACGCCCGGCGAGATTTTCGTCGATAAAGAGGCTCGGGAAACTGCGCGCGATGTCGAGCGGCGCCGGCGCCACGAATTTATTGATGTAGCCCAGCTGACAAACCGCCTGCCACAGCAAGGCCAGCGCCGCGAGGGTCAACACCCCCGCCAGGATGGGCGCCGCGCGTTGCGCGAAATTTGGGGATGCGCCGTCCGTGGCAGCCATGATGCTAGTGACGGTGGCCGAGCGCGGCTTCGCTCTCGCTCAATCCGAGGCTAGCTTCCTCGCGCAAATCCTTCCACACCGTGGCGACATAATGGCCGAAGGCGTCGGAACCCAGCACCGCCGAGGAACGCGGGCGCGGCAAATCGATCTCGATGACGCGCTTGATGCGGCCGGGGCGGTAGGTCATCACCAGCACGCGGTCGGAAAGCTGAACCGCCTCGGCGATGTTGTGGGTGATGAGCAGCGTGGTCTGTTTCAACTGCTGCTGGATCTGGAGAATCTTGTCGCCGAGCAAAAGCCGCGTCTGTTCGTCGAGCGCCGCGAAGGGTTCGTCCATCAGCAGCACCTGAGGCGAAAACGCCAAGGTGCGCGCCAGGGAGCTGCGTTGGCGCATGCCGCCCGACATTTCCGAGGGGTAACGGTTCTCGAAACCTTCCAGGCCCACGAGCTTGACGAGATCGCGCGCGCGGGCCAAACGCTCCGCCTTGCCCATGCCGGCGATCTCCAGGGGAAAAGCCACGTTTTCCAGGGTCGTGCGCCAGGGAAAGGCCGATTCTTCCTGGAACACCATGCCGACGGCGCGGTGCGGTCCCTTGACCTCCTCGCCATTGACCGCGACCCGGCCCTCATGGCCGTCGATCAACCCGCCGATGATGTTGAAGAGGGTGGATTTGCCGCAGCCCGAAGGCCCGATCACCGAGACGAATTCGCCCGAACGCACGGCAAAGGACACGTTGTCGATTGCGTGCACCGGGCCTTCGGACGTGGCGAAGCGCTTGGAAACGCCTTCGACGGACAGGATGGCGGCCATTGCCGACCCGGAATTTAGCGATTCCCCGGAGCGCGGGTGAGCGCGCCCGAGGTGCCGCTGTCATAGCCCGGCTCGACCCGGACATCGACCACCGCGACGCCGCCGGCATCGACCGCGGCGATCGCTTTTTCGATGGCGTCCGGCAGATTCGCCAGATCGAAGACCGGGCCGAATCCTTCCGCGCCCATGGATTTCGCCAGCGCCGCGAGATCGATGTCGGGATGGGTGATGTGCTGGCCGATCCATTTATTGGCCACCGGACGGCTGCGTTCCTTGGCGACGCGCTCCTGATGCACCTCGTCATTGTAGAAGGAACGGTTATTGGCGATCACGATCAAGAGCGGGATGCGGTAATGGACCGCGGTCCAGATCGCCGTATTGCCCATGAGGAAATCGCCGTCGCCCAGCACGGCCACCGGCAAACGACCAGACAGGCCATGGCGCAAGGCGAGGGCCGAGCCGACGCTGGTGCCGGGGCCGGAACCGATGCCGCCGCCGCCATCGGTGCCGAGGAAATCGAGCGGGTGATGCACCGGCCAGAAATGCCCGGCCCAGGAGAGCGAATGGCGCAGCAACGACGATTTGCGCCCTTTCACCGCCGCGCGCAAAGCCGCCGCCAGATGCGGCACCGAGATCGAGCCCTTGCCCGCAACCGCGGGAAGTTCGCGCGGCTCGGCGTTTTTCCGCCCGGGCCATGCCGGATGCTTGCGCGGGCCGAGTTCCTTCAGCGCGGACAGGATCGCCGAGACCGCTGGCTCGGGCTCGGATGAAAGGGTGAGATCGACCGGGGGCAGGCCCTGGTGATCCATGCTCCAGCCATTGTGGAGATGCTCGTCGAGCGAGGCGTGGATGACGAAGGATTTGACGGCCTCGCCGCGCCAGGCGGCTTTGAGCGTTCCAGCGAGATCGACCCAATCGAGCGCCAGCACGCAATCGGCTTCGCGCAGCAAGGCCGAGGCTTCGACCCCCGGGAACGTGGCCGGCGCCGCGCCCAAAAGCGGATGATCGGAGGGAAAGGCACAAGCCTGTTTCAGATCCGTCAGCACCACCGCACCCAGGGCTTCGGCGAGCTTGATGCGCTCATCCCAGCCTTGTTCGCTGCGCGAGACCCGGCCCATGAGAATGACCGGCCGGTGGGCTTCATGGAGATGCTTTGCGGCAATGCCCGCCAGTTCCGCGTCAGGCGCCGAGGCTACCGGCGGCCGAAAGCGCGTGACATCGGGCACCGGCGGCAGGGTGTCGAGCTTCAATTCCTGCAAGCCCGCGTCGAGGCAGATATAGGCCGGGCCGCGCGGCGCGGTTTGGATGATCTTCCAGGCGCGCAAGATCGATTCCTGCGCCGCCGCGACCGAGGCCGGCTGATCGTCCCATTTGGTGTAGTCGCGGATGAGCGCGCCTTGATCCTTCGAGGTGTGAATCCAATCGATCCAAGGCCGGCGCTTGGCGGCGTCGACCGGCCCCGTCGCGCCCAAGAGCAGCAAGGGCGCACGGTCGCACCAGGCGTTGAACACCGACATGGTGGCGTGCATCAGCCCGACATTGGAATGGACGATCGCCGCCATGGGATGGCCGGTGACCTTGGCCCAGCCATGGGCGATGGCGACCGCGCTTTCCTCGTGCAGCGACAAGAGCATTTGCGGGCGCTCATTGCCGAGGCGGTTCACCAGGCTGTCATGGAGGCCGCGATAACTCGCCCCCGGATTCAACGCCACATAGGGGATGTCGAGCGCGCGCAGCAGATCGGCCACGGCATCGCTGCCCCACAGGCTTTCGCCTTCGCTGGGCAAGGGGCGTTCGATGCCTTCTGGCTCGTTGCGGCCCGTTTGGTTCGGGCCGGTTTTCTTGGGCGCGGCTGTCATCCGATTACTCCCTGCACTCCGGTCTTGTTCGAATTGGTTCGAAGCGGGCCGGATTGTGCCCTGGACCAAGGCCTTCGGAAAGGGGAAAGCGGTCCGTGCCAGGCGGATTAAACGTCGAGATTCACCACGTCGAGGGCGTTGGCCTGGATGAAATCGCGGCGCGGTTCGACCAGATCGCCCATCAAGGTCGAGAATATCTCCTCGGCCAGATCGGCATGCGGCACTTTCACCTGGAGCAGGGTGCGCACCGCGGGATCGAGCGTGGTTTCCCAGAGCTGATCGGGGTTCATTTCGCCCAGACCCTTGTAACGCTGGATATCGCCCTGTTTCGGGCCCAGTTCCAGCACCGCCTCGAGCAGCGAGGAAGGGCCGTTGACGGTGAAATCCTTGTCCTTGGATTTGAGCATGCCCGGCTTGCCGTAGATTTCCTGCAACTCGGGGGTGCGCTCGTCGAGGCGGCGGGCCTCGGCGCTTTTCAAGAGCGCCGCGTCCAGCACCCGGCGTTCGGTGACGCCGTGGCGGCGGCGGGTCAGCACGAAGCTTTCGCCCGGCGCCAATTCGCCCTTCCAGCCGCGCGCATCGGCCGAGGCCAGCCCGTCGAGCCGGGTCGCCAGGTATTTCACCGCCTCGTTGCCCTTTTTGGCGTCGTCGAGCAATGAGGGCGCGAGCACGCCGGCGATGGCCGCCTGCTCCACCACTTCGAGGCTGCCGACCTTGCGCATCAGCGGTTGCAGCAGATCGCGCAGATGGCGCGCGCGTTCGACCACGTCCTTCAGATCGTTGCCGGCGCGTTCGACCTTGTCGTGCTGGCGGAACACCGCGTCCTTGATGCCGGCGGAGACGCGGTATTCCTCGAGCGCGGTATCGTCCTTGAGATAGACCGCCTTGCCCTGGCCGCGCTTCACCTGATAGAGCGGCGGCTGGGCGATGTAGAGATAACCCTTGCTGATGAGTTCGCCCATCTGGCGGAAGAAGAAGGTCAGCAACAGCGTGCGGATATGGCTGCCGTCGACATCGGCGTCGGTCATGATGATGACGCGGTGATAACGCGCCTTGGTGGCGTCGAACTCCTCGGGCCCGATACCCGTACCCAAGGCGGCAATGAGCGTGCCGATTTCGGCCGAGGACAGCATCTTGTCGAAACGCGCGCGCTCGACGTTCAGGATTTTGCCCTTCAAGGGCAGGATCGCCTGGAAGCGGCGGTTGCGGCCCTGCTTGGCCGAGCCGCCGGCGCTGTCGCCCTCGACGATGAAAAGCTCGCTTTGCGCCGGATCGGTTTCCTGGCAATCGGCGAGCTTGCCGGGAAGATTGGCGAGATCGAGCGCGCCCTTGCGGCGGGTGAGTTCGCGCGCCTTGCGCGCGGCCTCGCGCGCGGCGGCGGCCTCGATCACTTTGCCCACGACGCGGCGGGCATCGGCGGGGTGTTCCTCGAACCAGGCCCGGAGCTTGTCGGCGACCACGCCCTCGACCGCGGGACGGGTTTCGGAGGAGACCAGCTTCTCCTTGGTCTGCGAGGAGAATTTCGGATCGGGCATCTTGACCGACAGGATGCAGCTCAAACCCTCGCGCATGTCCTCGCCGGTGAGCGGAATCTTCTCCTTCTTCGCCGTCATTTCCTCGGCATAGTGGTTGACGGTGCGGGTGAGCGCCGCGCGGAAACCGGCGAGATGCGTGCCACCGTCGCGCTGCGGGATGTTGTTGGTGAAGCACAGCATGGTCTCGTGGTAGCTGTCGGTCCATTCCATCGCCACTTCGACCGTGATCTTGTCGCGTTCGCCCGCCATGACGATGGGCGCCGCATGCAGTACCTGTTTCGAGCGGTCGAGATATTTGACGAAGGCCTCGAGCCCGCCCTCGTAATGGAGCTTGACGGTCTTGGGCTCGACCCCGCGCGCATCGGTGAGATTGAGCGTCAATCCGGAATTGAGAAACGCCAATTCGCGCAAGCGGTGTTCCAAGGTGGCGAAATCGAACACCGTCTTGGTGAAGGTTTCCGAGGAGGGCCAGAAGGTCACCTCGGTGCCGGTCTTGGGCTGCTGTTTGCCGTTGCGCTCGACCTGCGGCGCCTTGCCGGTTTGCTTCAAGGGCGCCACCGGGTCGCCATGCTTGAAGCTCATGAAATATTCGGAACCGCCGCGCCAGACGCGCAGCTCGAGCTTTTGCGACAGCGCGTTCACCACCGAGACGCCGACGCCGTGCAAGCCGCCCGAGACCTTGTAGGAATTCTGGTCGAATTTTCCGCCGGCATGAAGCTGGGTCATGATGACCTGGGCCGCCGAGACGCCTTCCTCTTCGTGGAGATCGACCGGCACGCCGCGGCCGTTATCCAGCACGGTGGCCGAGCCGTCGGGATTGAGCGTGACGTTCACCGTGTCGCAGAACCCGGCCAGCGCCTCGTCGATCGAATTATCCACCACCTCGTAGATCATGCGGTGCAGGCCCGAACCGTCATCGGTATCGCCGATATACATGCCCGGGCGCTTGCGCACGGCGTCGAGGCCGCGCAGCACCTTGATCGAATGCGCGCTGTATTCCTCTTTCTCCTCCGCCGCCTGGCTGGCGAGGGCGGGATCGGGTTTCTTGGGCGGGGCGGCCGGTTTGCTCATGAGCGTTACTGGTTTCTTCTCTGGGTCAGCCGGGCGCGATCGCAGCCCGGGATATGGCGAAAAACTGGGCATTGCCGCGCAATTCCTCGAACAAACCGGCATCGGTGCCGGCCAACCAGGCCTGGGCCTTCAGCTCGAGGATGGCGGCGAACAAGGCCGATCGGCGCTCCGCATCGAGATGCGCGGTGATCTCGTCGAGCAGCAGCATGGGCGCCTGGCCCCGCCGTGCCGCGGAAAGACCGGCATAGGCGAGGGTGATCGATATGAGCAGCGCCTTTTGCTCGCCGGTGGAGCAGGAACCCGCCTCCACGCCGGTGCCAAGATGCTGGACCAGCAAATCGCTGCGGTGCGGGCCGTTTTGGGTGACGCCGCTTTCGGCGTCGAGACGCCGGCCATCGCGGAGGATTTTGCGGAATTCCTCTTCGGCGGCCAAGGCCGGCATGGATTGAACCGAGGTTTCGACCGCGCCTTCGACGGCCAGCCCGGCGCGCGGAAACGGCCCCTTGGCGGAGCGGCAGGCGGCGTCGAGCCTCAAGACCGCCTCGACCCGTGCCGCCGCCAGCGCCACGCCGTTTTCGGCCATCGCGTCTTCGAGCGCCGCGAGCCAGGCGGGGTCTTGCGGCCCGTCGCGCAGCAGACGCGCGCGTTCGCGCAAGGCCTTTTCGTAGGCGTTGAGCCTGGCCCAATGCCCGGGATCGAACCCGGTCACGAGACGGTCGAGGAAACGGCGGCGCGATGACGCGCCTTCGATGAAAAGGCGGTCCATTTGCGGCGTGAGCCAGGCGAGGCCGAAACGCTCGGCCAGTTCCTGCTGGCTTTTGGCGGGCGAGCCGTCGATGCGGAGATGGCGGCGCTCGCCGCTGTCGCTGACATCGTCGCGGCCGGTGCCGATTTCGATTTCGCCCGCCGGCGTCGCCACCGCGGCGGCGAGCGCCCAAGCCCCCGTCTGATCGCGGCGGTCGATTTCGGAAAGCTTGGCGCGGCGCAGGCCGCGGCCGGGGGCGAGAAATGAGAGCGCCTCGAGCAGATTGGTTTTGCCCGCGCCATTGGCGCCGTAGAGCACGACCGGGCCGGGTTCGACCGCGAGCCGCGCTTTGGCATAGCCGCGGAAATCGGTCAGCATCAGGCGCGTAACCGCCACGGCGACCGGCGCCAAGACCGGCGATACGTCGTTCGCCGGAATGGCGAGGGGGGCAAGAGCGTCCTGACGCACGATTCCGGGGCGCGCCTTAAACGCGCATCGGCATGAGCACGTAGAGCGCGCTGCCGTCGGCGGCATCGCGCACCACGGTGGGGGAGGCCGCGTCGGCCAGCATAAAGCGCGCATTCTCGCCCTCGATCTGCTCGGCGATGTCGAGCAGATAGCGGGAGTTGAAGCCGATTTCGATCGGGGAAGCGGAGTAACCCACCTCGATCTCCTCCGAGGCGGTGCCGTTTTCCGGGCTGGTGGCGGAGAGCGTGAGATTGTTGCGCTCGACCGACAATTTCACCGCGCGGCTTTTCTCGGTGGAGATGGTGGAGACGCGGTCGACCGCCTCGGCGAATTCCTTGCGCCGCACGTCGAGGGTTTTGTCGTTGCCGGTCGGGATCACCCGGTCGTAATCGGGGAAGGTGCCGTCGATCAGCTTCGAGGTCAGCACCGTGGGGCCGAAGGCGAAGCGGATCTTGGTGTCGGAAAGCGAGACCGCGACCTCCTGGTCCATTTCCTCCAAAAGCTTGCGCAGCTCGCCCACCGCCTTGCGCGGCACGATCACCCCCGGCATGCCGGATGCGCCCTCGGGCAGCGGCAATTCCATCCGCGCCAGGCGGTGGCCGTCGGTGGCGACCGCGCGCAGCACCGCGATGCCGTCGCTCTTGGTGGCGTGGAGATAAATCCCGTTCAGGTAATAGCGCGTCTCCTCGGTCGAGATCGCGAAACGGGTGCGGTCGATCAGGCGCTTCAAATCGGCGGCCGAAAGCGTGAAGCCGTGGCCAAGATCGCCGCTCGCCATTTGCGGATAATCCGCGATCGGCAGACAGGCGAGGGTGAATGTCGAGCGGCCGGAGCGCAGGCTGATCTGGCCTTTGTCGCCATCCTCGAGCGAGACCTGCGCGCCTTCGGGCAGCTTGCGCACGATGTCGTAGAGCGTATGCGCCGGAACGGTGGTGCCGCCGGCCTTGACGCCCTGGGCGGGCACCGACGAGACCATTTCGAGGTCCATGTCGGTGGCGGAAAGCGACAATTTCCCGTCCGCGGCCTTCAACAGCACGTTGGACAGGATGGGGATGGTGTTGCGCCGTTCGACCACGCTCTGCACGTGGCCCAAGGCCCGGAGCAGGGCGGCGCGTTCGATGGTCAGTTTCATGGTTTCGGGTTTTTCGCTCGGGTTATGGGCGGGTTGTGACGGCGTTGCGTTATGGTCCCCTCGCGCGGGCCGGCACCCCGCCGCACACGAGACCCCCGGAAAGACCCCCGGAAGACTCTCACGCAGCGGGAAAAAACTATATCACAGCGGATCGCCTGGGTATACCAAAACACCCGCCGCGATTCGCCAGTTTTGCCTTTTAAATCAGATATTTAAAGCAGGGCCTAAGACCAGAGGCGGTTCAGGTTTCGAGCATCCGCTTCAGGAGCTCGATGTCCTCGGCCAATGTGCGGTCGGCGGCCTTCAGCTCCTCGATCTTGCGCACCGCGTGCATCACCGTGGTGTGGTCGCGGCCGCCGAATTTGCGCCCGATTTCGGGGAGCGAACGGGGGGTGAGCTGCTTGCACAGATACATCGCCACCTGGCGCGGCCGGGCCACGGCGCGGGCGCGGCGGGCGGAATGCATGTCGGCGAGGCGGATGTTGTAATGCTCGGCGACGCGCTTCTGGATCTCGTCGATGGTGACGCGGCGGTCATTGGCGCGCAGCAAATCGTGCAGCACTTCCTGCGCGCTTTCGAGCGTGATGGTGCGGCCAACCAGTTGCGTATGGGCGGAGATGCGGTGTAAAGCGCCTTCGAGTTCGCGCACATTGGAGGTGATCTTGTGCGCCAGGAATTCCAGCACCTTGCCCGGCACTTGCGACTTGGTGGCGTCGGCCTTGGCCTGGAGGATGCCGAGGCGCAGCTCATAGGTCGTGGGATGGAGGTCCGCCACCAAACCCCAGCCGAGGCGCGACTTGACCCGTTCCTCGATGCCTTCGAGATCGGAAGGCGATTTATCGGCCGAGATGATGATCTGGCGGTTCTGGTCGACCAGCGCGTTGAAGGTGTGGAAAAATTCTTCCTGGGTGGCGTCGCGGCCGCCGATGAACTGGACGTCGTCGATCATCAGCACGTCGACCGAGCGGAATTGCTCCTTGAACGCCATGGTGTCCTTGAAGCGGATGGCGCGCACGAACTGGTACATGAACTTCTCGGCCGAGAGATAGATCACCTTGCGCGTCGGATCCTGGGTGCGGATATGCCAGGCGATGGCGTGCATGAGATGGGTCTTGCCCAGCCCGACCCCGCCATAGAGGAAAAGCGGGTTGAAGGGCACGTGGCGTGCCGGTCCCGCCTGGGATTCGGCCACCCGGCGGGCGGCGGCATGGGCGAGTTCGTTGGGCTTGCCGACGACGAAGTTTTCGAACGTAAAGCGCGGGTCCAAGGGCGCGCTGACATCCTTTTCCTCGACCGTCTCGGCGATTTCCTTGGGCGCAGGAGATGAAAGTTCGGCATCCGCCGGCTGGGCCATGGTCTTGCCGGTGACCAGGATCTCGACCGAGGCGATGGCGTCGTTCTCGTCATGCCACAGCGCGCGGATACGGTCGGCGTAATGCTGGGTCACCCAATCGCGCAGGAAGCGGGTGGGCACGCCGATGCGCACCCTGCCCTCGTCGACGCCGTAAAGCGTCATGGATTTGAGCCAGGAACGGTAGGCGGCGTCGCCGAATTCCTCGCGCAGCTTGCCGCGCACCCGCGCCCATTGCGCCTGCAAATCGCCGCGGCGTCCGGTGGTCTCGTTCATACGCGGGCACTCCGCGCGAACGCGCGACCAGACGCGCTTCGCGCGGGGGACGCCGGACAGGAATGTCCAGTGGTGGTTGGCTCTTCGCCGCTTTGCGTCGCCTGGCCGGAAGCCGGCGCCGCTTGATTCTTATAACCGTTCGTCACTTCGTCCCCCCAGGAACCCGAAACTGTGCACGGGCGCCCCTTTGCCGAAAGAAGGTCTAATTTCTTTTCGGCGCTAGCCCTTAGACGACGACCTATCGTTGATACGCGAAACCAGTCTGGTACTCGCCGCTCCGCCGCCGAAATTCCGGCGGCACCATCGATGAGCAATGCCCGACATATAACCCCCACACCGGGTAAAACAGGCTCTTGCACCTCGGTTCAGCGGCGCAGGTGTAAACTTTACCGAAGGCCAACACTGAAAGGCAACATAACTGCAACGCGAACGCAAAAATTTTTTTCTTGCACTCGTCCGGCAACAGAAGTGATTCAGCCCTTGAGCGCCTTGATGCGGGCGGAGAGACGCGACAGCTTGCGTGCCACCATGTTCTTATTCACTACACCTCGCTGTGCGCCGCGCTGAAGCTCAGGCTGCGCCGCCACGAATGCCGCGCGTGCCTTTTTTTTATCACCCGCCGCGATCGCCAACTCGACCGCTTTCACCGAACCGCGGATGCGGCTCATGCGTGCACGGTTGACCACGACGCGCTTCGTGGTCTGCCTTATTCTCTTTTCCGCTGATTTATGCGTTGCCATTGCTGATCCGTGATCGCTGAAAGCCGCCGGGGGCCGAGTGTGGAGTGGAGCGGGGCTTATAGCCGCAGGCGGTGAGGCGCGTCAAGCGCGGGACGGCCGGGAAATTTTCTTCCATCACCGGTTCGTGAAGCCCGGTTTGCGTTTTTCGACGAAGGCGGCCATGCCTTCCTTCTGGTCCGAGGTCCCGAACAGCGAATGGAACAGCCGGCGCTCGAAGCGCACGCCCTCGGCGAGCGTTGTTTCATAAGCGCGATTGACCGCTTCTTTCGTCATCAGCACCGACGGACGAGACAATGACGCGATTTGCGCCGCGATCTTGACCGTTTCCTCCACCAGCTGAGAGGCCGGAAACACCCGTGAAACCAGGCCCGAACGCTCGGCCTCGGCCGCGTCCATCATGCGCCCGGTAAGGATCATGTCCATCGCCTTGGCCTTGCCGATGAAGCGGGTGAGGCGCTGCGAGCCGCCGGCGCCGGGCATGATGCCGAGATTGATCTCGGGCTGGCCGAATTTGGCGGTGTCCGATGCCATGATGGTGTCGCACATCATGGCGAGTTCGCAGCCGCCGCCCAGCGCGAAGCCCGCCACGGCGGCGATCACCGGCTTGCGGCAAAGCGTGACCCGCTCCCAGCTCTTGATGAAATCGCTCATATAGACGTCGACATAGGAGCGGCTCATCATTTCCTTGATGTCGGCGCCGGCGGCGAAGGCCTTCTCGCTGCCGGTGAGCACGATGGCGCCGATCTTGTCGTCGCTATCGAACGCGTCGAGCGCCTGGCCGAGTTCACGGATGAGCGCGTCATTGAGCGCGTTCAAGGCCTTGGGCCGGTTCAATGTCACCAGGCCAACCGCGCCGCGAGTTTCGACCAGGATATTCTCATAGCTCATAGATGTTTCTCCGGATGGCGCGCTATTGCGGCAGCGGTGATAATGTGAAGCCCACGGTCAGATTGCCGTCGGGACCGCGATAATCGATCTGCAGGCGTTCGCTCTCGCGCCGCCAGAGATTGGTTCCCGCGGCGCTCCAGCCGAGCTGCGGCAGGGTCTGGGCGTAAAAGCGCATCACGGCGGCGCGCGCCAGCTTGCCCTTGGCCTGGGCCTCGACAATGCGGCCTTCGGGCTTGTCGAAGACCAGCGACGAGCCTTCGACCGGAACCAGGCCCTGCATCAGCGGCAGATCCTCGGTGCCGGGAACGAATTCGTCGGCGCGCGCGAAGCCCGCCGGCAGCAAGACCGGCGCGAGCAGCGGCAAAAGCAGGAGGTGACGGCGGCGCATCGGCGAAACTTAGACCTAGCGCTGCCGCTTGGCACAGTAAAAAGTCGAGCGCCCCGCCTGGACGATGCGCTTGATCCCCGTCCGGCAGTCGCAATCGGGGCAGGGCTCGCCTTCCTTGCCGTATACCGCCCATTGGTGCTGGAAATATCCCAGCTCGCCCGAAGCCTGGACGTAATCGCGCAAGGAAGAACCCCCGGCGGATATCGCGCGCGTCAACACGTCGCGGATGGCGTGCGCCAAACGCCCCGCGCGGTCGCCCGTGACCGTCCCGGCCAGACGCCGGGGCGATAGGCCGGCGCCATAAAGCGCCTCCGAGACATAGATATTGCCGAGGCCGGCGACCACGCGCTGATCCAACAGCGCCGCCTTGATCGGGGTCTTCTTGCCCTTGAGAAGTTTTGACAGAAGCGCGCCGTCAAATTCGGGACCGAGCGGCTCCGGCCCCAAATGCCGGAAGAGCGGATGCGCGGCAAGACCGCTTTGCGTCGAATAATCGAGCAGGCCGAAACGCCGCGCGTCGTTGAGGCGCAGCTCAACCCCGCCCTCGAAATCGAACACGACATGGTCATGCGGCTCGTGCGGACGCGGATTTTGCCGATCGGAAAACACCAGCCGCCCCGACATGCCGAGATGCGCGATGAGAACGCCGCCATCGTCGAAATGCACCAGGATGTATTTGGCGCGGCGGGAAACCGCCTCGACCCGTCTGCCCTCGAGCTTGTGCTTCAGCCTGGGCGGCAGTTTCTTGCGCAGATCGCCGCGATTGAGCGTGAGGGACAAAAGTCTTTTGCCGGAAATTCGCGCCTGCAGACCGCGCGCGACGGTTTCGACCTCGGGCAATTCGGGCATGGTTCGCCGGTTCTGCTTCTCTTGGAAGAAAGGCTTCGGGCGCGTATGGTGCGCCGATGGCGAGACCGGGCACAAGCGAGACGGATTTCGGCTTCCGCCGCGTCGAACGGGAAGAACACACGCGGCTGGTGCGCGGCGTGTTCGACCGCGTGGCGCGGCGCTATGATCTGATGAACGATCTGATGTCGGGCGGCATCCACCGGCTGTGGAAAGCCCAGCTTATTTCTTCGCTCAATCCGCGTCCGGGCCAAATTCTGCTCGACGTGGCCGGCGGCACCGGCGACATCGCCCGGCGTTTCCTTGCCCGCGCCGGGAAGGGCGCGCGCGTCGTATTGTGCGACATCAATGAAAGCATGCTGCGCCAGGGCCGCGACCGCAGCTTCGACCGCGGCGCCCGGGAAGACATCGAGTGGATTTGCGGCGCGGCCGAGGCGCTGCCGGTGGAGGATTGCAGCGTCGACGCCTATACCATCGCCTTCGGCCTGCGCAACGTGACCGGTATCCCCAAGGCCTTGGCCGAGGCGCGGCGGGTGTTGAAGCCGGGCGGACGGTTCCTCTGCCTCGAATTCAGCCATGTCGAAGGGCCGTTGTTGAAGCGCGCTTATGATGTCTATTCCTTCACCGTCTTGCCGCGCCTCGGTGCCGCCGTGGCCGGGGACCGCGAGGCCTATCAATATCTGGTGGAAAGCATCCGCCGCTTTCCCACCCGTCGCAAACTCCTGGCGATGATGGAAGCGGCCGGCCTGGAAAAAACCAGCGTCCGGCCGCTCTCCGCCGGCATCGCGGCTATTCATTCCGGCTGGCGGCTTTAAAAAGTATATTTTGTGAGTGGACTTTGACGGCGAATTACACCACGTATAGAGTGGATTATTCAGCTACCCCCGTCGCCGAAAGGCCCCCTGTACCGGGAAGGATTGCCCGCTTTGCTGCATGGCCGCCGCATTCTGCTGATCGTCGCCGGCGGCATTGCCGCCTATAAGAGCCTCGATCTCATCCGCCGCCTGAAGGAGCGCGGCGCGTCGGTGCGTTGCGTGCTGACGGCGGGCGCGAAGGAATTCATCACGCCGCTGGCCGCGCAGACGCTCTCCGGCGAGACGGTTTATGGCGATCTCTTCTCGCTCACCCAGGAAAACGAGATGGGGCATCTGCGCTTATCACAAGAGGCCGATCTGGTGATCGTGGCCCCGGCCACGGCCGATCTCATCGCCAAGATGGCGGCGGGGCTGGCCGACGATCTCGCCTCCACGATCCTTGTGGCCACCGATAAACCCGTGCTGTTCGCCCCGGCGATGAACACCCGCATGTGGGAAAACCCCGCGACCCGCGCCAATGTCGATCTTCTCGAAAAGCGCGGCTTGAAACGCGTCGGCCCCAATGCCGGGGCGCTGGCCGAAAAAGAGACCGGCATGGGACGCATGGCCGAGCCCCATGAGATCGCGGATGCCGCCGAAGCCCTGTTCCTGGCCAATGCCTCGCTCAAGGGAAGAAGGGCGCTGGTGACCAGCGGGCCCACGGAAGAAGCCATTGATCCCGTGCGTTACATCGCCAACCGTTCCTCAGGCAAGCAGGGCCATGCCATCGCCGCATCCTTGGCGCGTCTCGGCGCCGAGACCACTTTGGTTACCGGCCCGACCCGCGAACCCGACCCGCCGGGGGTGAAGGTGGTGCATGTGCGCTCGGCGCGCGAGATGCTGGCTGCCTGCGAAGCGGCGTTGCCGGCCGATGTGGCGGTTTGCGCCGCCGCCGTGGCCGATTGGCGCGTCGAGGAAGCCCCGCAAAAACTCAAGAAAAAGCCGGGGGCGATGCCCACGCTCACCTTGGTCGAAAATCCGGATATTCTTGCGACACTTTCCAAGCCGGGCAATCTGCGCCCGGCACTGGTGGTGGGTTTCGCCGCCGAGACCGAGAACCTGGTCGCCAACGCCACGGAAAAACTCGGCAGGAAGGGTTGCGACTGGATTCTGGCCAATGACGTGTCGGAAGCCGCCGGGGTTTTCGGCGGCGAGTATAACGACATCCGGATCATCGACAGGAATGGCGCCGAGGCCTGGGGCAAGCTTTCGAAACGCGACGCCGGCGACAAGCTGGCGCGGCGCATCGCCTCGGCGCTCGGTCGCCGTGCCGCGGAATAAAAACGGGATGGCGCGACCATGGTAAGGCTGACCAAGAAACTGCTTTTCGCCATCGAGGCGGTACTCGACATCGCCTATAACGCGGGCGATCTGCCGGTGCAATCGGGCGAGATCACCAGGCGCCAGGGCATTCCCCGGCGTTATCTGGAACAGGTGCTGCAGCAATTGGTGCGCGCGGGCGTGCTGGCCGGGGTGCGCGGGCCGCGCGGCGGCTACCGCCTGGCGCGCGAACGCCGCCGCATCACCTTGGGCGAGATCGTGCGCGTGGTGCGCGAACTCGACGGCGCGGGCGACCCGCTCGAGGAACATGGCGGCGCCGCGCTGGGCCAGCGCGTGGTGCGTCCGGTGTGGCAGGAATTGAACGACGAGGTGATGAAGCGGCTCGACGCCACCACCATCGAGGATCTCTGCCTGCGCGCGCACAAGGAAGGCGTGCCGGGCGAATACGGCGCCAAGATCGACTTCTCGATCTGACGCGTTTCCACCCAGGAGCAGCATCATGGCCGAAGTCAAACTCAAGACCGAACCGGCGCATTTGAGCGTTTCCGGCGATTTTCGCGGCCGGGTTTACGACAGCATCATCGAGACCATCGGCGCGACGCCCTTGGTGCGCTTGAAACGTTTCGCCCGCGCGCATGAAGCCAAGGCCGAAATCCTGGGCAAATGCGAATTCTTCAACCCGCTTTCCTCGGTCAAGGACCGCATCGGCCTCGCCATGATCGAAGCGGCGGAGCAGGCGGGCCGCATCAAGCCGGGCAAGACCGTGCTGGTCGAGCCGACCTCGGGCAATACCGGTATCGCGCTGGCTTTCGTCGCCGCCTCCAAGGGCTATCGCCTGATCCTGGCCATGCCGGAAAGCATGTCGGAGGAACGCCGGCGGATGCTGAAAATCCTCGGCGCCGAGCTGGAGCTGACCCCGGCGGCGCAGGGCATGCGCGGCGCGATATCCCGGGCCGAGGCGCTGGTGAAGGAACTCGGCGACGCCTATATGCTTCAGCAATTCCAGAATCCGGCCAATCCGGAAATCCACCGCCTGACCACCGCCGAGGAAATCTGGAAGGATACCGGCGGCAAGGTGGACGCGGTGGTGAGCGGCGTCGGCACTGGCGGCACGCTGACCGGTGTCGGATCGGTGCTCAAGGCGCGCAAGCCGGGCTTGAAGATGATCGCGGTCGAACCCGAGGATTCGGCGGTGCTGTCGGGCGGCCCGCCCGGCCCGCACAAGATCCAGGGCATCGGCGCCGGGTTCATTCCGTCCATTCTCGACACCAAGCTGATCGACGAGACCGTGCGCATCGGCAACGAAACCGCCTTCCGCACCTCGCGCGAAGTGGCGCGCCTCGAAGGCGTGGCGGTGGGGATATCCTCGGGTGCGGCGCTGGCGGCGGCGGCGGAAATCGCCCAGCGCAAGGACATGGCGGGCAAAGTAATCGTCGTGATCCTGCCCGACACCGCCGAGCGTTATTTGTCGACGGCGTTGTTCGAGGGGCTGTGAAGCAATGACCGAGGCCGCCACCTTCGCGCTGACCGAGGAGCAGTTCCGGCGTTACGCCCGGCATTTGATTCTCGACCAAGTCGGCGAGGAGGGCCAGGCGAAGCTGCTCCAATCCCGCGTGCTGGCGGTGGGCGCGGGCGGGCTGGGCTCGCCCTTGCTGATGTATCTCGCGGCGGCCGGGGTGGGCATTTTGGGCGTGGTCGACGACGATGAGGTCGATCTGCCCAATCTCCAGCGTCAGATCATCCACGACACCGCGCGCATCGGCGCCAACAAGGCGCAAAGCGCCCAGTTGGCGCTGGCCCGGATCAATCCGGACGTGAAGGTGGAAACCCACGCGGTACGCTTGGACAAGGGCAACGCCGCCGCGCTCATACGCCGGTATGATCTGGTGGCCGATGGCAGCGATAATTTCGCCACGCGCTACCTGCTCAACGATCTTTGCTACGATTTGCGCAAGACGCTTATTGGCGCCGCGTTATCGCCGTTCGACGGCCAGCTTTCCACGTTCAAGGCCTATCTCGGCCCGCCCCATCCCTGTTACCGCTGCCTGTTCCGCGAAGCGCCGCCGCCCGATCTGGTGCCGCGTTGCGAGACCGCCGGCATATTGGGCGCGGTGGCCGGCGTCATGGGCACGCTCCAGGCGGTGGAGGTGCTGAAGGAATTGCTCGGCATCGGCCGGTCGCTGTCGGGCCAATTGCTGATGTATGATTCGCTCAATACCGATTTCCACAAGATCGAATTGCCGCGCGATCCCGATTGCCCCACCTGCGGCCGGGGCTGAATCACCATGAATAATGTGAAAGCGGCCCCTTCCCAGGCCGCGATTTTCGGCGCGGCCATGGTGGCGGTGATGCTGTTCGCGCTGTCCTCGCCGCTGACCCGCGCGGTGACGCCGGCGATCGACCCGCTGCTGCTGGGCATGCGGGTGGCGGCGGCCAGTCTCGCGGCGGTGCCGCTGATCCTGATTTTCCGGCTCAAGGGGCCCGGCAACGCGACGGACTGGCTATTGCTGGCGATTTCGGCGGGTGGCAGTTTTCTGGCCTTTCCGATTCTTTTCACCCTCGGCCAGTCGCAGACCTCGGCCACGCATGGCGCGCTGATCCAGGCGGCGCTGCCGATCTTCACCGGATTGGCCGCGGCCTGCGCCGAGCGCCGCCGCTTGGCGAATTACTGGTGGCTGGGTGCTGTGCTGGCTTTCGCCGGCGAAGGCATATTGGAACTGTTCCGCGACAGCGGTTCCATCACCGAGCGCGCTTCGTCGATTGAAGGCGATCTGCTGATCCTGCTCGCTTCGGCGCTGACCTCAATCGCTTATATTGCGGGAGCGCGGCTGGCGGCACGGATTTCGGCGCTGAACGCGACCCTGTGGTGCGTGGCCGCCGCCGGTTTGGCGGTGATGCCCTTTGCCCTGTGGCGGGCGGGCGGCGTTCCCTGGTCAAGCTTCGGGCTCGGGATGTGGGCGAGCCTCGCGACCTTGGCCTATGGGCCGACCTTGATCGCCTTCATCGCCTGGTACTGGGCGTTGTCCCGGGGCGGAGTGCGGCGCGTCGCCTTGTTCCAGTTTCTGGTCCCGCCGCTTTCGGTGCTGATCGCGGTGGGGTTTCTGGGCGAGAGCCTGACCCTGCCGCTGGTGGTATCCATGGCGGCGATTCTGGGCGGCATCGCCATCGCGCGGCGAGCGGCGGCATAGGTTGTGACCCTTAAGTCTTGGCCCATAAGTCTCGACGGGGCCGGAGTCGGGCTTGACCCGGTATGCTGGCGGGGTTAGAGGAGAGTCCGTGTTCCACGCAGCATCCCCACGCCGCAAAACCCCCGTCGCGCTGATCGCGCTGGCTTTTTTCCTGTGCGCGATACCGGGAATTTCCCGCGCCGACGACAAACCCTATCCCTCGCATTTCGCCAGTTTGCGCGTGAGCGAGGTCAATCTGCGCTCCGGCCCGGGCACCAAATACGCCATTCAATACATCTATCATCACCAGGGTTTGCCCGTTGAAATCATCGGCCAATACGACGTGTGGCGGAAAATCCGCGATTGGCAGGGCAGCGTGGGCTGGGTGCAGATGCGCATGATCACGCCCGCCCGCACCGTGATCATCAAGGGCGACACCAGGACGATCTACCGCGACCCGGCGCGGGATTCGCCGGCGCTGGCCAAGCTCGAGCCCGGCGTGGTGGCGAAGCTTTTGGAATGCAGCAACGCCTGGTGCAAGATCGAAACCGAAAAACAGGGCATCAAGGGCTGGCTGTTGCGCAGCGAAGTCTGGGGCGTCTACGCCGACGAAGTGGTGCAGTAGCGCGCAAGCCCGCTAGAGGTTCGCCATGCCGTTAAGCCGGTACGTGATCGCGGTCGCGGTTGTTTGGGCGGTTCTGCTGTGCGTGTTTTGGTTCGCGAAGGACGGGGCGCATTTCAAGCTCGTAGCGGCGTTTTGCGCGGGATTTTTCGCCGGCATGCTAGCCATGTACATAGCATTGCATGTCTATAAATAACGCCACACTCTCCTAGGATTCTTCAAACCAAGTTGCCGCCGCGCGCGCCGCCCGGTTGACGCCGGGATTGCCCTGCGGCCATCCTCGGCCTGGAATCGAACCGAAAACCGACGAGGAGAACGGCGATGTTCTATTACTTTCATTACGGCATCACCTTCGGCAACGCGCTGGCGATCGCCATGTCCTGGAGCGCCGGTCACAGCGTGATCTGGGCGGTGATCGACGGTTTCTTCAGCTGGTTCTACGTCGTCTATTACCTGCTGATGCACACGCCAGCATCTTGAGCCACGACATTCTCGCCTATCTTTTGGTGTGCGGCGTCGGGCTTGCCGCCGGGCTGGTGAGTGGCGTGGTCGGCACCGGATCATCGATCCTGCTCCTGCCGGTGCTGGTCTACGCCTTCGGGCCGAAACAGGCGGTGCCGATCATGGCGGTGGCCGCGGTGATGTCGAACCTGGCCAAGGTGATGGCGTGGC
>Ga0181519_10001111_pt1 | contig 23652 bp, 21 predicted proteins | sample PEATcosm2014_Bin_26_FD_121102 | JGI IMG/M metagenome (GOLD analysis project Ga0181519, IMG submission 121102) | Peatland microbial communities from MTU Mesocosm Facility, Houghton, MI, USA - PEATcosm2014_Bin02_10_metaG | ecosystem: Environmental > Terrestrial > Soil > Wetlands > Peat | place...
GTGCTGGTGGCGCTGTTCGTCACCCTGATCCCGACGACGATCGGGGCATTGCTCTCGGCGATCGGCATCGCCGGCATGGACCGGCTGGTGAAGTTCAATGTGCTCGCCATGTCCGGCCGCGCGGTCGAGGCGGCGGGCGACGTCGACACATTGCTCCTCGACAAGACCGGCACGATCACGCTCGGCAACCGCGTTGCGACGGAGTTCAATCCGATGCCCGGCGTGTCGCCGCAGGAATTGGCCGATGCCGCGCAATTGTCCAGCCTCTCGGACGAAACGCCGGAAGGCCGTTCGGTCGTGGTGCTGGCCAAGGAGAAATACGGCATCCGCGCCCGCGAAATGGTGCCGCTCAAGGCGCAGTTCATCCCGTTCTCGGCCATGACCCGGATGAGCGGCATCGATGTCGAAGGCAGCTCGATCCGTAAAGGGGCGACCGATGCCGTCATCGCCTGGGTGCGCGAGGTCAACAACAACCCGAACCTGGCATTCCCGCGCGAACTCGAGCAGGCGGCCGAGCGCATCGCCAAGTCCGGCGGCACGCCGCTCGCGGTCGCCAAGGACGGCCGCATGCTGGGCGTCATCCATCTCAAGGACGTCGTCAAGGGCGGCATCCGCGAGCGCTTCGCGGCCTTGCGCGAAATGGGCATCCGCACGGTCATGATCACCGGCGACAATCCGCTGACCGCGGCGGCGATCGCGGCTGAATCCGGCGTCGACGATTTCCTGGCCCAGGCGACGCCAGAAGCCAAACTCAAGCTGATCCGCGACGAGCAGGCCAAGGGCAAGCTCGTGGCGATGTGCGGCGACGGCACCAACGACGCGCCGGCTTTGGCGCAGGCCGATGTCGGCGTCGCCATGCAGACCGGCACGGTGGCGGCGCGCGAGGCCGGCAACATGGTCGATCTCGACTCCGACCCGACCAAGCTGATCGAGATCGTCGGCATCGGCAAGCAGTTGCTGATGACCCGCGGCGCGCTCACGACCTTCTCGATCGCCAATGACGTGGCCAAGTATTTCGCCATTATCCCGGCGATGTTCCTGGCCTTCTATCCGCAGCTCCAGGCCTTGAACGTCATGCGGCTCTCGACGCCGCAAAGCGCCATCCTGTCGGCGATCGTGTTCAACGCACTCATCATCATCGCGCTCATTCCGCTGGCTTTGCGCGGCGTGCGCTACCGGCCGCAATCGGCGACCAGACTACTGGCGCGGAACCTCGTGATCTATGGCGGCGGCGGCGTCGTGGTGCCGTTCGTCGGCATCAAGGCGATCGATCTGCTGGTCACGGCCTTGGGCCTGGCCTGAACGGAGGACTTCATGCTCAATCAACTGCGTCCCGCCATCGTCCTCCTGTTCCTGTTCACCATCCTGACCGGGCTTGCCTATCCTTACGCCATCACCGGCCTCGCGCATGTGCTGTTCCCGCGCCAGGCCGAAGGCAGCCTGATCATGCGCGACGGCAACGTCGTCGGGTCCGAGCTGATCGGTCAGAACTTCACCGACGCCAAATATTTCCACGGCCGGCCGTCGGCCACGACCGACACCGATCCGAACGACTCGACCAAGACCATTCCGGCGCCCTACAACGCCGACAACTCTGGAGGTTCGAATTACGGCCCGACCTCGCAGGCCCTGATCGACCGCGTCAAGGGCGATGTCGCGACGCTGAAGGCGGAGAAGGACGTGCCGGTGCCGGTCGATCTGGTCACGACTTCGGCGAGCGGCCTCGATCCGGACATCACGCCGGCGGCGGCCGAGTTCCAGATCGATCGCATCGCCAAGGCGCGCGGGCTGCCGGCCGACAAGCTGCGTCAGCTCGTCGCCCAGAACACGGAAGGCCGCGCGCTGTTCGGCCTGCTCGGCGAGCCGCGCGTCAATGTGCTGAAACTGAACCTGGCGCTGGACGCGGCGGCCAAATAGCGTCGGCGTCGAACGACAAATCGGCCGGCGGTGCTCGCCACGCGCGCCGCCGGTCGGATTGCAACTGAACTTCGTGGCGTGTCGCTTGCATATCTTGCGGGGTCATACACAATAGGACGGGCGCTGGCGCGCTCACCCCGTCCGAGATGAAGCTGCGAGAGACAGAATGACAGACGGCTCCGCGTCGCCGATGAATCGCCGCGATCTCCTGACCCTGATCGGCACGGCGGCCGGCGGGTCGGCGCTCTACATGGCGATGACCGAACTGGGCTTCGCCAGGGAATCTGACTATGACGGCCCGATCAAGCTCGAAGCAGCACCCAAGGGCGTCTCGGTCCTGATCCTCGGCGCCGGGCTGGCCGGCCTGGTTGCGGCGCTGGAACTCAGCCGGGCCGGCTATCAGGTCACCGTGCTCGAATACAATGATCGCGTCGGCGGCCGGAACTGGAGCCTGCGCGGCGGCGACACCTACACCGAACTCGGCGGCTTCACCCGGCATTGCCGATTCGACAAGGACCACTACCTCAATCCAGGTCCCTGGCGGATTCCCTATCATCACCGCGCCGTGCTGGATTACTGCCAGCGGCTGGGCGTGGCGCTCGAGCCGTTCGTCCAGGTCAACTACAACGCCTACCTGCATTCGACCGAGGCCTTCGGCGGCAAGCCGCAGCGGTTTCGCACGATCCAGGCCGATTTCCAGGGACAGGTCTCGGAACTGCTGGCCAAGGCGGTAAATCAGAAGCAGTTGAACGATGCCGTATCGGCGGAGGACTCCGAGATCCTGTTGTCGGCGCTGCGCGATTGGGGCGTGCTCGACAAGGATTACCGCTATCGCAGCTCGCTCGAAACCTCCGACCGCCGCGGCTTCGCCAAGGAGCCGAACGGCGGCCTCGTCGGCAAGCCCATCGCGTCCGAGCCGGTCGGCCTCAGCGAGATCCTGCAGTCCAAGCTGTGGCGCGGCCTGACCGCCGGTTTGCGCTACGAGATGCAGAGCCCGATGTTCCAGCCTGTGGGCGGCATGGACATGATTTCGAAGGCGTTCGCCCGCGAAGTCGGCAAGCTGGTGCGGTTCAATTCGAAGGTGACGGCGATCCGCCAGGACGGCAGCGGCGTCACGGCGATTTTCGAGGATTCGAAACGCGGCGGGGCGCCGCAGCAGGTGCGGGCCGATTGGTGTCTGTGCACGATCCCGCTCACCATCTTGAGCCAGATCGAGATGAATGTCGGACCCAAGATGCAGGCGGCGATCGATGCCGTGCCCTACACTTCTTCGGTGAAAGTCGGCCTGCAGTTCAAGCGCCGTTTCTGGGAAGAGGATGAGGCGATTTTCGGCGGTATTTCCTATACCGATCTACCGATTTCCCAGATCGGCTACCCGCAGCACGGCGTCGCCGCGGGCGGCAAGGGCGTCCTGCTCGGGGCCTATCTGTTCGGTCCGCCCGCCTTCGAATTCACGGCGATGGCGCCGGAGGAGCGGGTCCGCAAGGCAGTCGAGTACGGTGCGCAGCTCCATCCGCAATACCATGCGGAATTCGAGAACGGTATTGCCGTCGCCTGGCATCGGGTGCCCGGCAATCTCGGCTGTTTCGGCGCGTGGAGCGAGGAGGCGCGCGGGCAGCATTACGAAAATCTCTGCCAGATCGACGGCCGGATCGCCTTGGCCGGCGAGCACGCCTCCTACATTCCGGCCTGGCAGGAAGGCGCCGTATTGTCGTCGCTGGATGCGATCAAGCGCCTGCATCAGCGCATTCTTGCCGCCTGAAACGCTCCGGAGCCCGATCCTTAGATGTCGCTCGCCTTCGCCCGCACGACCGCACTCGGCGTGACCGCCGCCCTTTGCCTCCTAACACTGCCCGCCTCGGCGCAGACCGGGACGCCGCAGCGCGGCGGCGGGGGCTCCGGCCGGATCGAGGCGCAGACCGGCGAGGCGGTCTTCGCGCATGTCTGCGCCGGCTGCCATATGCCGGATGCTCGGGGCGCGACCGGCGCCGGCGCCTACCCGGCGCTGGCCGGCAACGCCAAGCTCGCCTCGGCAGGCTACCCGATTACGCTGGTGCTGAACGGCCGCAAGGCAATGCCACCGCTCGGCGACCTGCTCGACGACGACCAGGTGGCTGCGGTCGTGAATTATGTCCGCTCCCATTTCGGCAATGATTTTAAGGACGAGGTGGCAGCCGCCGAGGTCAAGGCGGCGCGCTGAAGCGGGCGGTGCATCCCTCCCTTTCGCCACCGCGTCTGGCGCGCGCCGGTGCGCCGTGAGATGAGTTGCCGCAACCGTGTGACCTCGGCGGCGAATCGACCGCTTGGGGTACCGCGCGCTTTGTGCTATCCGAGCGCGACAGACCCGGGGTCAGCCGGGCGCGACATGCTTTTCAGGAGTTGACGAACCCGTGCGCCTTTTGCGTCTCGTCCCCGAGAACACCAACTTCAAATTCATGAACGCCCGCTTCGGCGGCCTGATCCTTTCGGCGCTGTTCAGCTTGGCGTCGGTCGTCCTGTTCGTCACGCCGGGGCTCAACTACACGATCGATTTCCGCGGCGGCGTGCTGGTCGAGCTGCGCTTCTCGGAGCCTGTGGATTCCGCGAAGCTGCGCAGCTCGTTCACGACCTTGGGCGTCGGTGATGTATCGGTGCAGAGCCTGGGCCTGGCCGCGGTCGCCGGCTCGGACCGCGACGCTCTGGTCAAGCTGACCACGGATGCCGGGACCGAGGCCAAATCCGAGACAATTCGGCAGAAGATTCAGCCGATGCTCGACCATGATTTCCCGGGCGCGCAGATCCGCAGCCTGAATGTGGTCGGCGCCAAGGTCAGCAGCGATCTCACCTGGGCCGGCATCTATGCCACGGCCGGCGCGCTGATCGGCATTCTCTTGTGGATCTGGTTCCGGTTCGACTGGCAATACGGCATCGGCCTGGTTGCGACTTTGCTGTTGGACACGACGAAGACCATCGGCTTCTACGCGCTGTTCCAGCTACCCTTCGATCAGGACGCGCTGGCGGCGATCCTGATCCTGATCGGCTTCTCGGTCACCGACAAGGTTGTGGTGTATGACCGAATCCGGGAGAACCTGCGGAAATACAAGGTGATGCCGTTGCGCCAGGTGATCGATATGAGCATCAATCAGACGCTGTCGCGCACCGTTGCGACCTCGTTGACCGTGCTGCTCTCGATCCTGCCGCTGGCGATCCTCGGCATCGGTTCGGTGCAGTTCTTCGCCATCACCATGGTGTTCGGCATTTTCCTCGGCACTTTGTCGTCGATCTTCATCGCCTCGCCGATTCTGCTGCTGCTCGGCGAAAAGCGGCTGCGCCGGGTGGAAAGCGCGGCCGTACCGCCGCAATCGGCGGCGGCGGAATAGGACTGCGGACTCAGGCCGTCTCGACGTAGCGGCGCTCGCCGGTTGCGGGCTTGACGAAGACGGTGAGCTGCTTGCCGCTGGTCGGGTCGACGAAGCGCTCTTCGGTGCGTTCCCAGCCCGCGCCCGGCGCCCTTGTGTCGGTCGGCTTGTAGACGATCCGTTCGAAGAGCGTGCTGAGGATCAGGACGGCGCCGATGACGATCGGCACGAACAGCGCCTTGCCGCCGAGCGCCGCCGGGATGAAACCGCCCAGCATGGCCAGAACCCCGAGGGCGAGGACGAAAACGCGCAGCATCGCCGCCCCCTCAGAGCGGCGCCGGATCGAGCACCACGGCCGTGCCGTAGGCTACGATCTCGCTCATGGTCTGGCCCATTTCCGAGCTGTCGAAACGCATCATGACGACGGCATTGGCGCCCATCAGCGCGGCGTTCGACACCATTCGGTCGATCGCATGCCGCCGCGCCTCCTCCAAGAGCTGGGTATATTCCTTGATCTCGCCGCCGACGATCGAGCGGAGCCCCGCGACGACATTGCCGGCGAGGCCGCGGCTGCGCACGACGACGCCGAAGCACTGGCCCTTGACGGCGGTCACGCTATGGCCCGGCACGTTTTCCGTGGTCGTGATCAGCATCGCCCGCTCCGCCTCAAGCTTCGACCGAGCGCGGATCATACGCCCGGAGACTGCTCCCGCCTATGGCGAATGCGCTAGGCGCGGCCGTCCGGGTCCTCCAAGGTCACCGTCTCGGTGTCATAATCATAGGCGAAGAGCTCGGCGTGCCGGCCCCAATTGATGACCGTGTCGAGCACGTTCGCCGCTTCATCCTCGGCCAGATGGTCTTCGAGTTCGGCCAGGAACCGTCCGGCCGGGGCGCGGTGGTTCGGGCGCTCCTCCAGCACCTTGCGCATATGGGCGGCGAGCGGGATGTGGGTCTTCAACTGCTCGGCCAGGATCTGCTTGCGCTTCAAGAGGTTCGCGTCGCCATAGACGCGCCCGACCGGGGTCAGCGCGATGTCGCCGTGATCGACATTGGCGAAGCCCAGCAATTGCAGCGCCTCGATCAGCGGGAAGAGATCGTCGACATCGAGGCTCTGATATTCGGCCAGCATCGGCAGATCGGCTTTGCCGTCGAAACGGCTTTCGATCAGGGTCTCGATCAGGCCGGCGAGCTGTTGCACCGGTGCGTCGGGCAGGCGGTAGCCGATCGAGATCTGCTCGGGCTTGATGCCGCGCTTGCCGATATGGCCGGTCGTCAGATGGCCGTAGACTTCGTCGACGATCTTGCGGAATTCGGCGCTGTTCCAGTCGCGCGGCCGCGGCATGGTGACCGGAATCTCGACCTGGATGCGGCCGGGATTGGACGAGAAGATGATGATGCGGTCGGCCATTTCGACCGCTTCTTCGATGTTGTGCGAGACGACCAGGATGCTCTTGGTCGGAATGCGCTTTTCCGCCCAGAGATCGATCAGGTCGCCGCGTAGCGTCTCGGCCGTCAGCACGTCGAGCGCCGAGAAGGGCTCGTCGAGCAACAGCACTTCCGGATTGATGACGAGGGCGCGTGCGAAGCCCACGCGCTGGCGCATGCCGCCCGACAATTCCTTGGGATAGGCCGATTCGAAGCCGTCGAGGCCGATCAGGTCGATCGCCGCCAGCGCGCGCTTGCGCCGTTCCGGCACGGGGAGGCGCTGCGCCTCCAGGCCCAGCTCGACATTGCCGAGCACGGTCAGCCATGGAAACAGGGCGAAGCTCTGAAACACCATGCCGACGCCGTAGAGCGGTCCCTCGACAGCGGCGCCCTTGTAGGTCACCGCACCGCCGGTCGCCGGGATCAGCCCCGCCAGGATCCGCAGGAAGGTCGATTTGCCCGAGCCGGATTTGCCGAGGCAGGCGACGATCTCGCCGGGGCGGAGCGTGAAATCGACATCCTCCAGCACCGGGCGTCCGCCAACATCGCCGCCGCGGAACACCTTCTTGACGCCGGCGGCGACCATCATGGCTTGTTCGTCCATCGGTTCGCTCCTTCAGTCGAGCCGCAGCTTTTCCGCCGCGAGGTTGTAGAGCCGGCGCCAGAGCAGCCGATTGAACAGGATGACGTAGGCGCACAGCACGCCGGTGCTGAGCACGATGCGCGGAAAATCGCCGGCGGTCCTGACCTCAGCGAAATAGGCGCCGATGCCGGTCGCCGTCACGGTCGTGTCGCCCCATTGTACGAATTCGGCGACGACCGAGGCATTCCAAGCACCGCCCGCCGCCGTCAGCGCGCCGGTGACATAGGCCGGAAAAATCGCCGGCAGGATGATCCGCCGCCACCACAGCCAGCGCCGCACGCCCAGATTCCGCGCCGCGTAATGCAGCTCGGCCGGGATCGCCATGGTGCCGCCGATGACGTTGAACAGAATGTACCATTGCGTACCGAGGACCATCAGCGGGCTCAGCCAGATATCGGGGTTGAGCGCGTACCGCACGATCACCACGACAAAAATTGGAAAGAACAGATTATTCGGGAACGCCGCCAGGAACTGGATAATCGGCTGGACCGATTGCGCGAGCCGCGGCTTCAACCCGATCCAGACGCCGATCGGCACCCAAATGGCGGACGCGATGCCGATCAGGACGATGACACGAATTGCAGTGACGCCGCCCAACAGGACCACATGCTCGATTTCGCTCAGAGGCAGATTGTCGGTGATGTATTTGACCAGCGCCCAGGCGGCATAGACTGCCGCGACGCCGAAGACGGTGTTGACCGTCAGATCGACCGTCCGCGATACCCGGGCGCTTTCGATCGGCTTGGTCTTGGCCGGCGGAAACACCAGGCGCAGCAGCGAATTCCAGGCCGAGGACACCGTCTCAAGCAGAAATCCGCCGAGATCGACGATACGCGCACGCTGCAGCGCGATCAGGAACCAGGGCCGTTCCAGCGCGTCTTCGCCGGACAGCTCGTTCTTGTATTTTTGCGACCAGGCCAGCATTGGCCGAAAGAGCAGCTGGTCGGACAGCAGGATCACGATCAACATCGCGCCGATCGCATAGAAGATCGCGCCGAGATCGCGCTGATCGATCGCCACCTTGATGTAGGAGCCGATGCCCGGCAGGTTGATGTCGTTACCGTCAACAGTGAAGGCTTCCGACGCGACGACGAAGAACCAGCCGCCTGAAACGGACATCATCGTATTCCACACCAACCCCGGCACGGCATGGGGCACTTCGAGCCGCCAAAAAGTCTGCATCGGCGTCAGATGATACATGCGGGCCGCTTCCTTGAGCTCGCCCGGTACGGTTCGGAAACTCTGATACAGGCTGAACGTCATGTTCCAGGCCTGGCTCGTGAAGATCGCGAAGATTGCGGCACATTCGGCGCCGAACAGATTCCCCGGAAAGAGGTGGATGAAGGGGACGATCGTGATCGCCTCGAACGCGAGGATCGGCACCGACTGCAGAATGTCGAGGACCGGGATCAACAGTTTCTCGGCCTGGCGGCTCTTCGCCGCGAGCGCGGCGTAGAAGAGGCTGAAGAGGAACGAGACGACGAGCGCGATCGCCATGCGCAAGACGGTGCGCACGGCGTATTCCGGCAGGTTCAACGGATCGAGCGAGATCGGAATCGGCTCGCCGACCTGGAACGGTGCCGTCGCCCCCTGGCCGGCATAGGCCATGAGCGCCAGGAAGCCCAAAACGATCGGGAGCGCCACCGCGTCCCAGATATTCGGGCGGAGCCGGGACAGCCATGCGACGTTCGCTTGCCCCCACGCGAGCTGCATCGGTTCCTCCGGCCGGGTATCGGGACGATCGAGCGTGAGTAACCCACCACGGCGTTCAAACGGAACCAAAAAACGCTTGGCCGCCTGACTCGGGAGAAGAATTGTCGGAAGTTGCGCCGATTGCGGCTTTCGCGTTGCGGTCTCATGACAGGCGTCACCCCGTCCCGGCCGCCTGACCGGGGCGGAAACCAGCCATTCGCCGCCGCCAAGCCGGTTGCGGGCCGCGTTCCGGCAGTGCTAGCGTCAGCTCAGCGTGTCATGGGGTGCCCCGCGGAGCGCCTGCGGGGCTGAGATCATACCCATATAACCTGATCTGGGTCATGCCAGCGAAGGGATTGCACGAGATGCCGAGCGCTTCTCACGCCGAATCAGGGACGATGGAGTCTGGAGCCGACCGGCCGCGCGTCGCCATTGTCGGCGGCGGCGTCATCGGCTTGTCGGTCGGCTGGCGGCTCCGCCAGGCCGGCTGCAACGTGACGGTGTTCGAGCGCGGCGAGCCGGGGCGCGGCGCTTCCTGGGCAGCGGCCGGCATGCTGGCGGCGGGGATCGAGGCCGAGCCGACCGAGGAGAAGCTCTTCGAATTCGGCCGCTTCAGCCAGGCGCTCTGGCCGGGCTTCGCCGCCGAACTCGAAGCAGCGTCGGGTCAGGAGATCGGCTATGACCCGACCGGCACCTTGGTCTGCGCCTTCACGCGCGACCAGGCGGAAAAGCTGCGCCGCGGCGTGGAATTCCAGAGCCGGCTCGGCGGCGTCTTCGAATGGCTCGGCGGGCGCGCCGCCCGCGAGATCGAGCCGGGCCTCGCCGCCAATCTGGTCGCCGCCATCCTCAGCCCGCGGGATCATCAGGTCGACAACCGGAAACTCGGCGCGGCGCTGGCGACGGCGTTCCGGCGCGCCGGCGGCATCTTGCTGACCCGCGCCGATGCCGCGCTCGACATCGCCGCCGGGCGCTGCCGCGGCGTCATCAGCGGCGGCGCGGTGCACGACGCGGATGTCACGCTGCTCGCCGGGGGCGCCTGGAGCCGTCTGGTGCCGGGATTGCCGGCGGCGGCGGCACCGCCGGTGCGGCCGATCAAGGGCCAGCTGCTGGCGCTCACCATGCCGCAGGCGGCCCCCTTGATCCGGCATGTCGTGTGGGGCGCCAATTGCTATCTGGTGCCGCGCGCCGGCGGCCGGCTGGTGATCGGCGCCACGACCGAGGAGCAGGGATTCGACACGGCGATCACCGCCGGCGGCCTGCTGGGTCTGCTCGACGACGCCTGGCGGACATTGCCGGGCATCGAGGATCTGCCGGTCGAGGAGACCTGGACCGGCTTTCGCCCCGGCTCGCCCGACGACATGCCGATCCTGGGCGCCGGTCCGATCGACGGGCTGGTCTATGCGACTGGTCACCATCGCAACGGCATCCTGTTGACGCCCGCGACCGCCGCGCTGATGTCGGACTGCATCCTGACGGGCCGGGTCGATCCTCGCCTCGCGGCATTTTCCATCGATCGTTTCGGCGCGGGGCGGCGATGACCGCGGGGGCGATCAAGGTCAATGGCGCGGCGGAGGCGTTGTCGGCGGCCAGCCTCGAAGAGCTGCTGGCCGGTCGCGGCGTCACGGCCGCGACGCGGGGGGTCGCGGTCGCGGTCAATGGCAGCGTCGTGAAGCGCGCCGATTGGCCGGCGACGCGCCTTGCGGCAGGCGACGAGATCGAGATCATCAAGGCGATATCCGGCGGCTGACCGGAACCGGAGCGGATGCGACATGGGTGAAGACAGTTTCGAGATTGCGGGTATTTTGGTCAGATCCCGGCTGTTGATGGGGACGGCGGGGTATCCCAACCGGCAGGCGCTGCTCGCGGCGCTGGAGGCCGGCGGCGCCGAGATTGTCACCGCCTCGGTGCGGCGGATCAGCCTCGACGGCTATGGCGAAAGCCTGATCGATGTGCTGGGCGATCGGTTCCGCCTGCTGCCGAACACGGCCGGCTGCGCCACGGTGCGCGACGCGGTGCTGACCGCGGAGCTCGCGCGCGAGGCGCTCGGCACGCATTGGGTGAAGCTCGAACTGATCGGCGACCGCGAGACTCTCTATCCCGATGTCGAGCAATTGCTGCAGGCGGCGGAAACCCTGGTCGGCCAGGGCTTCGCCGTGCTGCCCTATACCAATGACGATCCGGTTACGGCGCGCAAGCTCGCCGATCTTGGCTGCGCCGCAGTGATGCCGCTGGGCTCGCTCATCGGCTCGGGCATGGGCATCGCCAATCCGCAGGCGATCGAGCGGATCTGCCGGCATTCCCCGGTGCCGGTGATCCTCGATGCCGGCATCGGCACGGCGTCGGATGCCTGCCTGGCGATGGAGCTCGGCTGTTCCGGCGTGCTGCTCAACACGGCGATCGCCAAAGCGGAGGCGCCGGTCGTCATGGCGCAGGCGATGCGTCATGCCGTCGAAGCCGGCCGTCTGGCGCGGCATGCCGGGCGGATCCCGAAACGCGACTTCGCCGAGGCGTCGAGCCCGCAGCTCGGGCTGATCGGGTCCTGATTCCAACCAATCCAGATCACCAGATCGATCCCGGATCTCTGCCGTCGACATGACATTATTTTAATTTTGCCAAGTCCCGATTCCTGGATACGAAGAAATCAGGAACTGCATGACGCGCACATCGTCGCCGGAGCCGGCCGGGCGCAGCCTGCACTATTTTCGGCGAGACCAGAGGAGGGCGCCCTTGACCGAGATCGTCGTCGCAGCTTCCATCATGCCGCGCCTTGCGGCGCGGTCTCGGCGCACAGTGTCCGCCCTGCCGGTGCTCGGTCTTTCGCTCGGGCTCATTCTGGCGACGCTCGCCATCCCGTCAGCGCGGGCGGCGGTCGCCGATGCCTCGCTGTCGGCGCTTCTGAAGAAGCAGACGCAGGAATTCTCCGACGCCGGCCAGCGCGGCGATGCCGCGACCCTCGCCCGGTTGCTCGACGACGATGTGGTGTTCACGGTTGAGAACGGCAGCATCATCACCAAGAAGGACATCGTCGGCGGCGCCAAGCCCGATCCGACGGCGGATCAGCGCAAGATCGAGGTCACCGACTGGCAGTTGCATCGGCAAGGCGACGTCGCGATCGGCACCTTCATCGACGTGCTGACCATGAAGGCACAGAACACGTCTCTGTCGTTCCAATCGACCGAGATCTGGGCCAAGCGCAAGGATGGCTGGAAGATGATCGCCAGCCACACCATGACCGTCCCGCGCGATCCGCCGGCCATCGATCTGCCGCCGGCCGAACTCGATGCCTATGTCGGGACCTATCGATCGAGCACCGGCGCGGTCGCCAAGATCTCGCGCGCGGCCGACGGTTTGGTCATGAGCACCAATGGCGGCGAACCCGCGCCGATCAAGGTCGAGCTCAAAGACGTGTTGTTCACGCCGGGCTTGCCGCAATATCGGCGGCTGTTCCAGCGCGACGCCTCGGGCAGCGTCATCGGCTATGTCACCCTTGCGCCCGGCGCCGATGTGGTCGTGAAGAAGATCGAGTGATCCGCGCCCACGCTTCGGGCGATCCCGGGCCGATGCCGGCATCTCACAGCAGGCTTGCGGCGATGTTGACCGACAGCGCCAGAATCACCGTGTTGAAGAAGAAACTGATCACGCTGTGCGCCAGCACGACGCGGCGGATCACGCGGTTGCGCACCGGCACGTCCGAGACCTGGCAGGTCATGCCGATGACCATCGAAAAATAGATGAAATCCCAATAATCCGGCTCCGTCTCGTCGGGGAAGTCGAGCGGCGGCGGCCGGTCCGGCGGCTTGGCCGGGCCGAAATATTCATGGGCGTAGACTTGCGCGAAGATCGTGTTCACGAAGGCCCAGGATCCCACGATGGTGATGCCGGCGAGCGCCAGATGCAGTTCGATCTGCGCCGGCGGCATGTCCTTGAGCGAGCCCAGGATCTGGCCGATGGCGAACATGCTGGCCGAGGCGGCGAGCGTCATGGCGCAGAGAATGGTCCAGCGCCCGGCGCGGTGCTGGATGGCGCGCGCCCGGATGGTCTCGCCGGTCGAACTGGCCATCATGGCAAAGGCGAGTGCGAGATAGACGGCGATCGCGCTGTCCCAGCCGATCAGGAATCGGGCCGGCAGGCGGAGCGCCGCCGGGCTGACCGCCGCGACCACGCAGCCCAGCGCCAGCGCGCCGTAAAGTCTCGGCCGAGCGCGCAGCAGACCATAGGGCCGCAGGCTGAGAAGAGAGGCGGACATGCTGTCAGTCTATGCCGGGAGCGGCGGCCGGGCAATCCATGCGCGGCGGGCGTGACGCCGAGGACGATGGACAGGGCCGCCGGGGCTGGGCTAAACCGCGCTCATGGTCGTTGCGATAGAATCGAGGGCGCGGCATGCGGAAGCGGATTTGGGCCGGTATCATGGTTCTGCTGGCCGTCGCGACGGCTCCGGCATGCGCCGAGGCGCATGCGATCCTGCTCGAATCGACGCCTGCGGTGAACGCGACGATCGCCGGGCCCGGAATCGCCTTCGCGCTCCGTTACAACAGCCGCGTCGACCATGCGCGCTCGCGGCTGACCCTGACTTTGCCGGATCGCAGCACCGAAGTCCTGCCGATCGCGCCGACCTCGCCGGAAGATGGGCTGACGACCTCTGCGGATCTCAAGCCCGGTAGCTACTCGCTGCGCTGGCAGGTGCTGGCCGTCGACGGGCACATCACCCGCGGTGACGTGCCCTTCACCGTCGCCGGCAACTAGGCGCCGGGCGATCCTCCTATGGCACTGCTGCTCGATCTCTTCGCCTATCTCTCGGTCATCGTCCATGGACTGACCATCGTCGCCCAGTCGATGGCGCTGGGCGGCGTCCTGTTCCTGATCTTCCTGGCGCGGCCTTTCGAGGCGAAACTGGGCGACGCGGGTGCCGTCATCCGGCGGCGGACGCGGCAGATCGCATTCTGGAGCATGCTGGGCCTGGTCGTCGCCGAAAGCGCGACCTTGGCGCTGCAGGGCGCGGTGCTGATCGGCACGGTCGATCTCGACGTCTTCGGCGTGCTGACCGCGGAATTCGCGCTCTACAGCCTGGTCAAGATCGCGGGCGCCGCGGTGCTGGCCGTGCTGCTGGTCGGGCGCGCCGACCGGGCGCCGGCGACGCTGCTCCTGGCCGGGACCGCCGTGGTGCTGGCCGCGGCGACCGGCACGACCCATGCCGCGGCACGGCTCGACAGCCGGGTGCCGCTGATGCTGGTCGAGGCGCTGCACCAGCTCGGGGCGGCGATCTGGATCGGCGGTATTCCTTGTTTCGTCATGGCGCTCGGCCGCTGCCACGACGGCACCGCCTGGCGCCTCGTTGGCAAGCGCTTCTCGCAGATGTCGATGGCCGGGGTCGGCTGCATCCTGGCCTCCGGCCTGGTCATGAGCCTGCTCTATGTCGGGGCCTGGGACGGGCTCTACGGGACAGCCTATGGCGTCATGGTCGGCACCAAGATCGCGATGCTGCTGAGCCTGCTGGCGCTCGGCGGGATGAATTTCCTCTTGGTCGAGCGGCTGCGTGCCGATCCGACGACGCCGGTCGTGCGGCTGAAGCGCTTCGCCGAGGTCGAGATCGGCATCGGCTTTACCCTGTTCTTCGCCGCGGCCTCGCTGACCTCGTCGCCGCCGGCGGTCGATCTGAGCGCCGACCGGGTCACCTTTTCGGAGATCGTCGAGCGCAACATGCCGGTCTGGCCGCGCCTGGCCTCGCCCGACCACGCCGATCTGGCGATTCCGGCCCTGCAGCACCAACTCGATACCGAGGCTCAGGCGCAGGCGCAGAAACCGCTCCCGGCCTTCGTCGAGGGTGCCGGTTATCTGCCGCCGCGCAACGCCTTCGACATTGCCTGGTCGGAGTATAATCACCATTGGGCCGGGTTGTTCGTGCTCGCGATCGGTATTTTGGCGCTCTTGAACCAGGCCGGGCTGCGCTGGGCGCGGCACTGGCCGCTGGTATTCCTGGGGCTCGCGGTCTTTCTGTTTCTCCGCTCCGATCCGGAGGTCTGGCCGCTTGGCGATATCGGCTTCTTCGAGAGTCTCTACGATGTCGAAGTCGTGCAGCATCGCTTCTTCGTCGTCCTGATCGTGATCTTCGCGCTCTTCGAGTGGCGGGTGCGCGCCGGCGGCTGGAACAACGGCAAGGCGGCTCTGGTATTTCCGCTGATCTGCGCGATCGGCGGCGCGGCGCTGCTGACCCATCAGCACGCCATCGCCAACGTCAAGGATCAGCTCCTGATCGAACTGACCCATACGCCGCTGGCGCTGGCCGGCATCGGCGCCGGTTGGGCGCGCTGGCTGGAATTGCGGCTGAACCCGCCCGGCAGCCGGATCGCCGGCTGGGTCTGGCCGGTCTGCTTCGTGCTGGTCGGGCTGATCCTTCTATCCTATCGCGAGGCGTAACCCGTTATTCGAAGACCACGCGCGGGAAATAGAACGACACGACCCAGTTCGGCAGGTCGACGATCTCGCTGATCCGCAGATCGCCGCATACGGAGCACAGCATATAGGCGTCGACCGGCTTGAGGCCGTGCGTGCGGGACAACAGATCGATCATCCGGCTGACCGCCTCCTTGGCGCCGGTCATCAGATCCGGCCCGATGCCGGTGGTGACCTCGTAGCCCTTCGCGTCGAGATGCCGCGTCACGGGCCCCGGCGTGGTGAAGCGCGGCGACGGCAGATCGGCGCCCTTGACGAGATCGAAGGTCAGGGTGACCGACATCGGGCTCTCGATCGCGGTGCCGCAGATCTCGCCGTCGCCTTGCGCCGCATGCGTGTCGCCGACCGAGAACAGCCCGCCGGCGACTTCGACCGGCAGATAGAGCACGGTGCCGGTCGAGAGGTCGCGGACATCCATATTGCCGCCGACCCGGCGCGGCGGCACGATCGAATGCAGGCCGGGTTCCCCCGGCGCCAGGCCGATCGTCCCGGTGAACGGCTTCAGCGGGACCCGCGCCAGCGCCGAGAACACCGCCGGAGTCATGGCGTGCGGGTCATAGGACCAGAGATGCAGCGCCGGCTCCTTGAACTGGTCGGCGAGCAGGCCGAAGCCCGGAATATTGGCGGTCCAGCCGAAGCCCGACGGCGCGAAGCCGCCGAAGGTGACCTTGATCGCATCGCCCGGTGCGGCGCCGTCAATGAAGACCGGACCGGTCACCGGGTTGATCCGGCCGAAATCCATCGTCGCGACATCGGCCACGGTGCTCGACGCAACCAATTGCCCGCCCGACGCATCGGGGCATTCGAACTCGACCGTCGTGCCCGGGGCGATGGTCAGCACGGGCGGGAAGGAATTGTCCCAACCGAGGTGATGCTGGTGCTTATGGATCGTGTGATGCGCGTGGGCGGACATGCGGTCGTCTTTCCTTCCGGGGGTGGGCGCCGGAACCGTCGGCAGTTCGGGAATTTGACCGAGTGTTCTGCTCGGTGCAATTGTTTCGGACGGAGGGCCGCCGCCGCCGGCTTCCATGCGTCGCGTTCGCGGCTCCAGAGCCAAGAAGCGTTTGACAGGGCTGGCGGGAATCCCCAAATCTGACGGCACCTCATTGCTTAAAGGGTCGACATAAGGTGGACACGGGACTTGCGCCTGGCCGGCAGACGATCGACGGTGACCGTCTGCGCTCGCTCTATCTGCAATTCTTTGCCGAGCACGGCCATGCCGTGATCCCGAGCGCCTCGGTCATCCCCGAGAACGACCCTTCCGTGCTGTTCACCACCGCCGGCATGCATCCGCTGGTGCCCTATCTTATGGGACGCCCGCATCCGGCCGGAACGCGCCTGGTCGATGCCCAGAAATGCGTGCGCACCAACGACATCGAGGAGGTCGGGGACGCCACCCATCTCACCTTCTTCGAGATGCTGGGCAACTGGTCGCTGGGTGATTACTTCAAGGAAGAATCGATCGCCTTCTCCTGGGAATTCCTGACCAGCCCGCGCTGGCTGAATTTGCCGAAGGAGCGGATCGGCGTTTCGTGCTTCGGCGGCGGCAACGGCGTCGAGCGCGACGATGTCTCCTACGCCGCGTGGCGGGCGCTGGGCGTGCCCGACGAGCGCATCGCCTTCCTCGGCATCAAGGACAATTGGTGGGCGACCGGCGACGAAGGCCCGTGCGGCCCCGATACCGAGATCTTCTGGGATACAAGGAACGGCGTGGCGTGCGATCGCGCTGGCGACTGCAAGCCCGGCTGCCCGTGCAATCGCTGGGTCGAGATCTGGAACAACGTCTTCATGGCGTATAACCGGACCGGCGGCCAGCTCGTCGATCTGCCGAAACGCAATGTCGATACCGGCATGGGGCTGGAGCGGACGCTGGCCGTGCTGAACGGCGTTGGATCCGCCTATGATACGACGGCGTTCCGGCCGATCCTCGAAGATCTGATCGCCAAGTCGAAATTTACCGAAAGCGAGATCCAGGCCGATCCGGCGCTGCTGAAGGCGCTGCGCATCACGGCCGACCATCTGCGCACCTCGGTCTTCGTCATCGGCGACGAGCGCGGCACGGCGCCGTCCAACCAGGGCGCCGGCTATGTGCTGCGCCGCCTGATCCGCCGCGCGATCCGCTTTTGCGAGCCGCTCGGCATCGAACCCGCGGATTGGGTGGCGGCGCATGAGCGCGTCATCGGCATGTTTGAAGCAGCCTATCCGGAGCTGCGGCGGAACGCCGGGCGCATCGGCCACGAGCTGCGCCTCGAACAGGACCGGTTCGCCCAGACCTTGAAGACCGGCATCCGCCATCTGACCAAGGAGATCGAAGAGCTGAAAGCGGCCGGCGCAAACGTGTTGCCGGGCGAGAGCGCGTTCAAGCTCTACGACACTTACGGCTTCCCGATCGAGTTCACGCGCGAGCTGGCGCTCGAGCAGGGCTTCACGATCGATATGGACGCTTACGATCGCCGGTTCGCCGAGCATCGCGAGGCGTCGCGCACCTTGGCGGCCAAGAGCGGCCTGGCCGACGACAGCGAGGAATCGGTCCGCTACCACACGGCGACGCATCTGCTGCATGCGGCTTTGCGCGAGATTCTGGGGCCGCATGTCTTCCAGAAGGGCTCGAACATCACGCAGGAGCGGCTGCGCTTCGATTTCAGCCATCCGAAGCCGATGAGTAAGGAAGAGGTCGAAAAAGTCCAGGCCTGGGTCCAGAACGCGATCGACGCGGCGATCCCGGTCACCTCGGAGACGATGGGGCTGCAGGAGGCGCAGGCCAAGGGCGCCATCGGCCTGTTCACCGACAAATACGACAACCAGGTATCGGTCTATTCGATCGGCGACCGCTCGATGGAGCTGTGCGGCGGGCCGCATGTCCGCAACACGGCGGAAATCGGCAAGTTCAAGATCGTGAAGGAGCAATCCTCCTCGGCCGGCGTCCGGCGGATCAGGGCGGAAGTGGCCTGAGCGGCGGGGCTTCGGACTACCCCGCTCGGCGCGCCAGGAAATCCTTGACCGCGGTGCCCGTGCCGAAAGGCCAGGGTTTGAGCTGGTCGAGCGGCACGATCTTGAAGCCGGCGAGTTCCGTCTCGTCCAATCTGATCTCGCCGCTGGCCCGGATGTGATAGGCGATGATCACCTGGTTCATCTGGGCGAAGGCGTAGGCGCCGATCAGCGTCGCTTCGCCGGGTTCGAGCCCGAGTTCCTCGACCAACTCGCGTTTCGCCGCCGCTTCCGGCGATTCGTTCGGTTCGAGAAAGCCGGTGACCAGGCCGTACCAGCTTTCCGGCCAGCCATGGCTGCGCACCAGGATGACCGCGCCGTCGCGCTCGACGATGGCCGCCACCACCGGAATCGGCGAGAGATAGGTGATCCGCCCGCAGGAAGCCTCCGGGCAGATGAGCTGGCCCGGCTGGTTCTCGACCGGTCCGAGGACCCGGCCACAATGCGGGCAATGTTTCGGCGGTTCATACGGCATGGCGGGACTCCTCTCCGTGGGCGCGGCAATTTCCGTCAGCCGAGTGCGCGCGGTCAACCCCGCCGGCCGCCGCCGCGGTTAAGCATGGCGCGGGGCTCAAACCTCAGGTAGATTGGCGCCGCCGTCCCCGCGCCGATCGGAGCCGCCATGTTATTCGGGTTTGCCAGAGCCGCCAGCTTCGCGCCGGCGCTGCTGCTGTTGCTCGTCCTCTTCGGCTGCGATAAGGCGCCGGCGCCTTTCGTGATCTATTCCGGATCGGAGAACGAGGCGCTGGAGCCGATCGTCAAGGAATTCGGCCGCAGCCAGGGCGTCGAGATCAGCATGGTCTATATGGGCAGCGTCGACATCGCCAACGCGCTGCATGACGGCAAGGCGATCGAGGCCGATGCCGTCTGGCCGGCCAGCCGGCTCTGGCTCGTGCTCGGCGACACGCAGAAAGTCGTGCGCGACGATGTCAGCATCATGCGCGAGCCGGTGATCTTCGGCGTCAAGCGCAGCGTCGCCGAGCGGCTCGGCTGGGCGCGCAACCCGAAGGTTACGCTGAAGGACATTCTCGACGCGGCGCAGGCCGGCAAGTTCCGCTATGCCGCGACCTCGGCCACGCAATCGAACAGCGGCGCCGCGCTCTATTTCGCGGCGCTCCAGGCGTTGAGCCAGCATCCCGACCAGGCCTTGCAGGAGTCCGATCTCGACGTGCCCGGCACCAGGCAGCAGTTGAAATCGATGTTCGCGACCGTCAACCGGTCGAGCGCCAGCTCCGGCTGGCTCGAGAAATACCTGGTCGAGCACACCGACGATCTCGACGGTATGGTCAATTACGAAGGGCTGATCTGGGAGGCGAACCAGGCGCTGGTCAAGGCCGGGCGCGAGCCTCTGTGCGCCGTCTATCCGAGCGACGCGATCGGCATCGCCGACCACCCGCTGGGCTTCGTCGCCAAGGACGCTGCGGGCCAAGCCGACGATGCCAAGGCCAAATTTTTCGCCGCCCTGCAGAAATATCTGCTGTCCGAGCCGATCCAGAAGCGCATTGCGGCGATGGGGCGGCGCACCGGCGCCATCGGCATGACCGGCGATCCGGCGGTGCTGACCGCGGATCAATGCTTCGACGTGACCCGCGTGATCTCGCCGATCCCGCAGCCGAGTCCGGCGGTCATCGCCAAGGCGCTGGCGCTCTACCAGACGGCGCTGCGCAAGCCCAGCGTTACCGCCTATGTGCTGGATTTCTCCGGTTCGATGGGCGAGGGGACGCGGCCGACCCGGGCCGACCGGCTGAAGGAAGGCATCGCCAATGTGCTGGAGGCGGACAAGGCGGCGGCCAATCTGCTGCAGCCTTCGCCCGATGACATTCACATCGTCATCACCTTCAGCGACCATGAACTCGACCATTGGGTGGAGCGCGGCGCCGATCCCGAAAAGCTGCACCTCCTGTTCCGTCATATCGAGGACAGCCAGCCGGGCGGCGGCACCGATATCTACACGCCGGTCGCCGATGCCATGGCCGAGATCGTGCGGATTACCGGCGCCGATTTCGACCGGTACTTCCCGGCCGTCATCCTGATGACCGACGGCGAAAGCAACACCGGGCCGGGTGTCCGCGTCGTCCAGGAGGAGGTTGCCCGGCTCGGCCCCCGTCGCCACATACCGGTTTATTCGATCGGGATCGGCGAGGCCGATTGGCGCCAGTTGGGCGACCTCTCCGACGCGACCAACGGCAAGGCGATCGACAGCGCCAAGGGATTGGTCAAAGCCTTCCGCGAGGCCAAGGGCTATAACTGACCTGAAACCGGTACGAGGCCCGTCACCACCATGCCGCCGGCACTCCGAGGCGATTTCAAGGCGATCCTGAGCGGAGGCTGCGGCGCCGCGCTCGGCCTCGCCTGTTATTTCGGCACGGATTACGTCTGGTGGGTCGATGCCGTCATCGGCGCTACCGCGACGATCGTGCTGTTCATCCTGGTGCCGCGGCGCAAGGAAGATGCCGAGATCGAAGTCGCGGCCGGTGTGACCCTGGCCCAGCTCAAGGACGCCGTCGCACGCACGCGCGGCAGCGGGCAGATGCTGGTCGATCTGTCGGCGCGCATACCGAACGCCGCGATGGGCGGGGATATCGCCGCGATCGGCCGCACCCTGATCGCCATCGCTCATTGCTTCGAGCAGGATCCGGCCGACATCCGCAAGGCCTATGATTTCCTCGATTACCATCTGCGCCGCGGCTGCGAAATGGTGACGAATTACGCCAGGCTGGCGACCGCGCCGGAGATCACCGCGCGCGAGCGGCAGCGTCTGGACAGTTTCGGCACGGTCATCGGCGAGTTGCGGACATTGTTCCAGGAGCATCTGGAATCGATCCGCAGCGATGATTTCGACCATATCCAGCAGGCGAGCGAGGCCATGCAGTTGATCGCCCTCAAGCTTGAACGCCCGCGCGGTTCCACCACGACCCTCCCCGCCGCATCGACAGGATCATCGCGTTGAACAAGAGCGTCATCCGTCTGCTCCTCGCGCTCGCGGTGGTCGGCGCCGTCGTCGGCGGCGTGGCCGCCCTCAACGAGTTCGGCGGCGGCGACCTGCTGCATCGCGAGGCGACGGCGGATCTGTCGCCGGTCACGGTCAGCCTGTTTTTCGGTGGCGAAAAGACCGGCATTCTGCAGGATCCGGAAATCGTCGAGATCCTGAAGAAGCGCTACCACATCACGCTCGACGCGCAGAAGGCCGGCAGCATCGAGCAGGCGACCGATTCCGGCCTGCTGGCGCAAAAGCGCGATTGCCGCTGGCCTAGCAACCAGGTCGCCTACGATCTCTACAGCGAGGCGACCCACACCGCGCAACGCCAGCAGAACATCTTCAACTCGCCGATCGTGATCTATACCTGGGCGCCGACGGCCGCAGCCTTGACCAAGGCCGGGCTGGTCGAACAGCGCAACGGCATCAGCTACATCACCAAGACCGCCGACCTGCTGGTGATGGCCGAGGACCATAAGCCGTGGAAGGATTTCGGCCTGCCCTATTTCGGCTCGGTCAAGATCGCGACCACTGATCCGACGCGCAGCAACAGCGGCAACATGTTCGCGGCCTTGCTGGCGACCGTGCTGAACAATGGCGATGTCGTCGACGAAGCCGCCGCCGCCAGGCTGGCGCCCCGGCTCGTCACCTATTTCAAGAGCCTGGGCGAAATGGACCGGACCTCGTCGGACAGTTTCGAGGCCTTCCTGGCCGAAGGCGAAGGCGGCAGGCCGCTGACCGTGGGTTATGAAAGCCAGATCGCCGAATATGCGCTGCAGCATCCCGAAGCGCTGACCCTGCTGCGCCAGAAGATCGTCACCCTCTATCCCTTGCCGACCATGTGGTCCTCGCATCCGCTGATCGCCGAGACGCCGCGCTGCAACCGGCTGATCGATGCGATGGAGGATAAGGACATCCAGCGCCTCGCCTGGGAGCGCCACGGCTTCCGCAGCGGGTTGATCGGCGTCTCGAACGACCCGAAGGTTCTCACCGTGGCCGGCATTCCCGAGAGCATCGATTCCGTCGTGCCGATGCCCAAGGCCGACGCCATCGGCATCATCCTCGATGCGCTGCGCCCGCAGAATGCTGCCAGGCCCTGAATGAGCCGTCACCCGCGCCCCGGCGCCGTCTTTTCGGAGCATGCCCATGAGTGCCACGCAGAATCCGGCCCCGACTGCGACCTCGACTCCAACCGGCTTCGCCGCGCCCGCGAACCTGCCCGTCCTGATGCTGCAAAGCGGCAACCAGGCGCTCAACCTGATCGCGCAGTTGGGCGAGAGCGACGTGGTGCAAGCGCGCAAGCTCGCCACCGAGTTCGATATCGAGAACCCGGTCGGCGCGAGCCTCTACGGCGCCCAGTTGATGCAGGATTTCAATCGGACGCTGAATGAGCTGCTGGGCGGCATCCGAGTCGAGGATGCCGGCCCCGCCGGCGACATCGCGATCGCGCTGACCAGCGCCATGGACGAGATGCAACTGAAGGAAATGCAGCGCGAGTTGAAACCCGGCACCTTGGCGAATTTCCTGACCCGCCTGCCGCTGATCGGCAAATACCTCTCGCGCTTCTACGTCTTCGCCCGGCGCAAGGAGCGCTTCATCACCTTGCTCGACGGCATCGAGCGCAAGTCGCGCGGCTTCATCCGCAGCCTGCTCGAAGCGCTGATCCGCGACGACCGGCTGATCAAGGCGGTCGAACAGCGCTACTACGCGATCCGGCTCTATATCGCCGGCGGCGACTTCGTGCTGCAGGCGGGCCAGGAGCGTTTCGAGGCGCTGCGTGCGGAAGCCGCTGCAAGTCGCGACGCCATGCTGGTCAACCGCGTGCATATGCTGCATGAGCGGCTCATGGCCTTCGACACGCGGTTGATGCTGATGAAGATCGCCTATGCCAAGGCACCGGTCACCGGCCAGCAGATCCGCCTCGGCCAGAGCGCCAAGCGCACCGAGATGGAGGCGATCCAGAACCAGCTCGACTTCACCATGAGCGACCTCAAAGCCGCGATCCTGCAAGTCGCCGGGCTGTGGGCGATGCGGCAATCGCAGAAGCATCGCGAGATGATCGCCAATCTGAACCAGCGCGTCAGCGACCTCAGCCAGGATCTGCTGTCCGAGACCTACACCGCCGCCAAGGCGAGCCAAGGCGATGCGTTGCGCGAGGTGCAGAATCTGACCTCGCTGATGGAGAAGGTGGTGAAGCTGACCACCGACAGCATCGAGATGGA
>Ga0181519_10001114_pt1 | contig 23646 bp, 18 predicted proteins | sample PEATcosm2014_Bin_26_FD_121102 | JGI IMG/M metagenome (GOLD analysis project Ga0181519, IMG submission 121102) | Peatland microbial communities from MTU Mesocosm Facility, Houghton, MI, USA - PEATcosm2014_Bin02_10_metaG | ecosystem: Environmental > Terrestrial > Soil > Wetlands > Peat | place...
CTTGAGATCGCCAGGGCTGAAAAAATCATCGGCAAGGGATTAGAAGCGTCGATTAGGATCGACATCTCGAATCTCGCAGCACCATTGAATGCCTACCTTCTCGACAACCACGATTCGCTTCCAGAGGTATTCAACGTCTCGTCCGTCGAGCTTCCGAAATCCGGCCTTACAGATCAGACCCAAGGCATTCAGATCGATGTAATCCCCGCACCGGGTACAAAATGCGAACGCTGCTGGCGTCACGTCCCCGACGTGGGCCAGGAAGAAAAATACCCTACCGTCTGCCTCCGCTGCGCCGAAGCCCTGGACGCCATCGACTTCCCACCCTACCCCGCATCCACAGCCTGACAACAAAGCAGCGGGCCAACGGCCCGCGCTATCCTAGCCTGGGGCATCGCCCCAGGTTCGCAACACCCAAAACCCAGCGGGCTGAAGGCCCGCGCTAAAGGTCCCCCGAAACCCGAATGACTCTCAACACAATGCCCGAAACTGACAACATACAACCTGCAACCCGCACTCCCGACCGCCGTCCCTGGCTCTTCTTCCTCTCCGCGTTCGTCATCCTGTGCGACCGCCTCAGCAAGAACGCCATCGTCCACCGCATCCGTCCTGGCTACACCATCCCTGTCATCCCCGGCATCTTCCACCTCTCGCACGTCATCAACACCGGCGCGGCCTTCTCGCTGTTGGAAAACCTCCCGCCCAACGGCGTCCGCATCGGCCTCATCGTCTTCTCCGTGGTAGCGGCTCTTATCGTCTTTGTGCTGCTCTGGCTCACTGGGCGCACGCTCTCGCTCACCTCCGCCGCGCTTGCTCTCATCCTCGGCGGAGCGCTCGGCAACCTCTACGACCGCATCCGTTTCCACCACGTCGTCGACTTCCTCGCCGTGAAGATCTACCACTACAACTGGCCCGACTTCAACGTAGCCGACAGTTGCATCGTCATCGGAGCCTGCCTCCTCCTGCTGGAGATCTTCCGCCCCGCGGCAAAAAATTCGTAGCGCGTTTCCCGATTTCGTGCAGTCCAGATTGTTTTGTCATTCCGTAGCGAAGCGGAGGAATCTGCTTCTGTCTTTTTACTTGTCATCCTGAGCGCAGTTTGACGCATCAACGCCAAACACAGTCGAAGGACCTGCGGTTGCTTGTTGCGCTCGTCATTCTGAGCTTCGCTCAGAATCTCTGACGTTGTCGCGGTTCTTGCCCTCGGCAATCGCCTTACGCTTCGCCTTGCGATACACATTGGCCACCGCCAGCGTCCAGAACGGCACCAGGTCCACGCCCGGCACAAGTTTGGCCAGCACCGACGGCAGAAACTCCCAGTGCCAGCCCAGCAGCCACATCATCACGCCGGCAACGCCGCAATCCAGCACATCGTCCGCAGGCGACTCCGCGCCCTCCACAAAGAATGGAAACACGATCAGTTGCAGCGCGTCGGCAAGAATCGCGACCATCAGCGCAACCCGAAAGCGCGGCCCCGGCAATAGTTTGATGGAGGTGTTGGTCGCGCCAGCCTGCTGGTTCTCATCCATATCGATTCGCCTATTCTAGCCGTACAGCCGCAGCGCTCGACCCGCACTGCCCCGCTTGTGAAATACTCTTACCCCGTAGGATAGTTGCGCAAACTCGCCGCAGTTATTAACCAACTCGACTCGCAAACACCGCAGCAATTTATAGCAAGGTCGTTCAATCAGATGCAGAAAGCCCAGTCTCCCATCCGTCTCGCCTGCTTCCTTCTCGCCGCATCGTCCCTTCCCGCGCAAGTCGCACTCACCCCGGCCTCCGTCCAATGGATCTCTAGCACGCAATCCGCTCCATGGCAGCAGATGCAGGTGGAAGCTGTTTCGTCGTCTGCGCAAATCGCCGCGCAGCCCTCTACTCAACCCGCCATACCCGCCATTCAGCTCGACGCACGCACCACCTACCAGACCATCGACGGCTTCGGCAGTTGCTTCAACGACCTCGGCTGGCAGGCGCTGCAGGCACTCGACCCGCCCGCCCGCGAACAAGCTCTGCAATCTCTCTTCGCGCCCACCGGGGCCAACTTCACCCTGGGCCGCGCGCCCATCGGCGCAAACGACTTCGCCACCGGCTGGTACTCCTACGATGAGACCCCCAACGACTTCGCCCTCACCCACTTCTCCATCGACCACGACCGCCAGACCCTCATCCCCTTTATTCATGCGGCCATGCGCTATCAGCCCTCGCTCGGCATATGGGCCGTCCCGTGGTCGCCGCCCACATGGATGAAGACCAACGGTGCCTACAAGGGTGGCGAGATGAAGAGCGATCCGCAGACGCTCGCCAGCTATGCGCTCTACTTCTCCAAGTACATTCAAGACTACCGCGCCGAGGGCATACCTCTCTTCGCCGTCATGCCGCAGAACGAGCCGCGCTACAACAACAACGTCTATCCGCAGGCCGTCTGGTCCGGCGCGCTCATGGATACCTTCCTGCGCGACTACCTAGTCCCGCGCCTGCAGCAGGACAAGCTCTCCATCCAGGTCTGGCAGGGGACCATCGTCAACGAAAACCTCGCCGACTACATCCTCCCCGTCCTCGGCGATCCGCGCACCGCGCCCTCTATCACCGGCGTCGCCTACCAGTACGGAGGCCAGCAAGCCCTCGCCGCAACCCATCAGCAGTTCCCCGATAAAAAACTCATGCAGTCCGAGACCGAGTGCTACAACGGCGACAACCTCTGGCAGCAGGGCCTCATCACCTTCCGCAAGATCATCGAAGACACCAACAACTTCGCCGGCAGCTACTTCTTCTGGAACACCGTGCTCGACGACCGCGAGACCAGCAGTTGGGGCTGGCGGCAGAACAGCCTGCTCACGGTGGATCGCGCCACGAAGCAGGTTCGCTACAACCCGGAGTTCTACTCCATGAAGCACTTCTCCGCCAATGTTCTACCCGGCGCGCGCCGCATCGCCGTCAACGGAGGTCCATTCAAATCCATCGTCGCCTTCGCCAACCCCAACGGCAGCCAGGTCGTCGAATTCGAGAACGACTCCGACCAGCCCGTCGACGCAACCCTACATTTCGGCGGACAGCACTACCTTCTCCGCGTTCCGGCAAAATCGATGAACACCGTCACCCTCGCCGCGCAGGCCATCTCACAACCTTGAACTGCCCGGTTCGCCGTTCTCCGCGCACAACCACTCAGCATTCGGGATAAATCGCCAATACAGTGTAGATGGTTTGATTGGCGCAACCTGCCTATGCTCATGGATCGGAAGGGCCCGCGTTCACGCGGGCCGTAGCGACACTCCTTATATGACTTCGCGTTCCTTGATCGCTTTGCGATCAAGGAACGCGAGAGCCATGAACTGACATCACTGATTACCCACCGCGTCCCCCCGATTCGCATTCCCGGCCCAACTATCCGACAATAACCTAAGGGTGAAGGCGTAAAATGGGGTCATGGAGTGCCGCATCTGCCATGATCTTTCGGTCGGGATTGAGTCTGCGGAATACAACATGGGACTATTTTCGCCAACTAATCCAAACCACCCCGGATCGGAAGCCGAACGGCGACGATCATACAACAAGGCTGTGTCGGATCGAACAATGCTAATCAATGAACGAGACCAACACAAGCGCGGTTGCGAAGTGTGCAAGCAGCACAGGCCTAAGCCGTGATGGCTGTCTGGGGCAGCGTGCGACTGGCTAACACATCGGCCCATTGTACTAAGCGGATGGCTCCAACTTGTAGATGTCGCATGTCACATCTGTTTGCTTGCCCTTGAGCAAATCAAAGAAGGTTACCACTCTATAGAGCTGTGGTCCCTTCGCGGGAAGACTGAAGGTAGCATCACGCCGATCTACGGGCCAGAGATGCAGGAAGGAAAAGTTTGCTCCGACCAAGTCTTCTTGGACGTGGTAGGTTTGCCCGGCCTCCGGAGCAATCTTCGTACAGTACAGAGTGTAGTGCCTGTGGTCACCAACACCCTCAACAGCATAGATGTGTGGGACGCGGGATAGACCCACTTTTTGTTCGGCCCCCAAGCTACGTACTTGATCCACTCGTAGGTCAAAAGGAGCTCCATAGTGGAAAAGATCGTTAGTAGGTTGGCCGACGCCAATGCGAAAAACTGCTAAGCCCAGCAGCACTAAAGGGAACGCTCTCATAATGGCCACAAGATTACCACGGCGCGTTAGCAATTCCTCTTAAACAGGAAGAAATGCCCCACTCAACGGCAACCCAGAGGGCTTACGAACGCATCTGGAGACGCCTGTTCGAGTCGTCTTACGCAAAATTCGCATTCCCGGCCCAACTATCCGACAATGGAGAGTGGCCATGTTGACCCAAATCCCCGCCGTGAACGATACGCAAGCCGACACGCAACCCGCCGCGCATCCCGGCGATTCCGCCCCGCCGCGCGTCGTCCTTGTCGCCAGCGACAGCATCGTCATTCGCGGCGCGCGCACCCACAACCTCAAGTCCATCGACGTCGACATCCCGCACAACGCCCTCACCGTCGTCAGCGGCGTCAGCGGTTCCGGGAAATCTTCACTCGCCTTCGACACCATCTACGCCGAGGGCCAGCGCCGCTACGTCGAATCCCTCTCCGCCTATGCCCGCCAGTTCCTCGAGCGGATCGAAAAGCCCGATGTCGACTTCATGGACGGCCTCGCTCCCGCCATCGCCATCAAGCAAAAAAATTCCACCCGCAACCCGCGCTCCACCGTCGCCACCGCCACCGAAATCTACGACTACCTCCGCCTCCTCTACGCCCGCTGCGGCACCGTTACCTGCCTGCACTGCGGCGGCATCGTCTGCCACGACACGGTCGACGAGATCGTCACCGCGTTGCTCACCCTTCCAACCAGTGCCCGCGCCTACGCCCTCTTTCCCATCACCCGCGCTGAAATTAAATTCGAGCCCCTCCAATCCGCGACGACCGACGTTCCTCAAGACGACAAACCGGTTAAACCCACCAAAAAACCATCCTCCAAAAAATCGGCTAAATCGGCGCCATCGGCGTTAAGTTTTTCCCTCACCGACACGCTCAAAGAGCGCCTCGCCGAACTTCGCCGTCGCGGTTACAACCGCCTCTACCAGAACGGAAACATCGTCGAGTTTTCCACACCCGAATCCCTCCTGTCGCTCGACTTCGCCCAACCCATCTTCGTCCTCATCGATCGTCTCGTTCTCTCTCCCGATAGCCGCTCCCGCATCGTAGACGCCATCGAAACCGGCTACCGCGAGTCCGGTGAAGTCCAGTTCCACATGGTTCCGCGCGAAGAGACTGAAGCGCCAACGCGTCTCAGATATAGTGCCGCATTCGAGTGCTCCACCTGTCACCGAGCCTATCGCGAGCCCGAAACGCGCCTCTTCTCCTTCAACAATCCCTACGGCGCTTGCCCTCGCTGCCAGGGCTTCGGCAACACCATCGATTTCGATCCCAACCTCATCATCCCCGATCGCTCCCGCACCCTCGTGCAGGGGGCCGTCGCCCCTTGGACCACCCCCAAGTACCGCCCATTCCATGGCGAGATGATTCGCTTCGCCAAGTCCGCCGCCATTCCCACCGACGTTCCATACTACGACCTCGATCCGCCGCAGCAAGACCTCCTCTGGAACGGCAGCGGCCCCTACCCCGGCATCCGCGGCTTCTTCGCCGCGCTCGAGCGCAAAAAATATAAGCTTCACGTCCGCGTCTTTCTCTCCAAATATCGCGGCTACGCTCTCTGCCCCGATTGCCGCGGCCAACGTCTGCGCGCTGAGGCACGCGCCGTCCTCATCGCGCCGCAAAATGGCCCTGCCAAAAATATCTGCGAAGTCTCCGCCCTCACCATCACCGCCGCCCAGGCCTTCTTCGACAATTTGCAACTAACTCCGTCACAAACAGAGATCGCCGGCAAGGTCCTCGAAGAGGTCCGCCAGCGCATCCACTTCCTCATCCAGGTTGGCCTGGAATACCTCACCCTCGACCGCCTCAGCTCCACGCTCTCCGGCGGCGAATCGCAGCGCATCCAGCTCGCCACATCGCTTGGCTCGCGCCTGGTTGGCGCGCTCTATGTATTGGACGAGCCATCCATCGGCCTGCACCCGCGCGACACCGCCAAGCTCATCCGCATCCTCCACTCCCTGCGCGACCTCGGCAACACCATCCTCGTCGTCGAGCACGATCCCGACGTTATCCGTTCCGCCGACCACCTGCTCGACCTCGGCCCCGGCGCGGGTGAGCTCGGCGGTCACGTCCTCGCCGCGGGCACGGTCGCCCAGGTCACCGAGGACCCAAACTCCATTACCGGAAAATATCTGTCCGGCCGTCTGGCCATTGCCATCCCTCGCCATCGCCGCGAGCCGGGCCGCGAGCGCCTCCAACTCAGCGGCGTCCGCCTGCACAACCTGCGCGGCGTCGATGTCGACATTCCCCTCAACCTCCTCTGCTGCGTCACCGGCGTCAGCGGTTCGGGCAAATCCACGCTTATCCATCAGGTCCTCTACGCCGCGCTCCAGCAGTCACTGCACCGCGAACCCGAAGCCCCTGCGCCCGAACCCACTAACCTATTTCGCTCACTCACAGGCACGCAATACCTCAACGACGTCGTCCTCGTAGACCAGTCGCCCATTGGCCGCACTCCTCGATCCAACCCCGTCACCTACATCAAAGCCTTCGACGACATCCGCGCGCTCTTCGCCGCCCAGCCAGACGCCAAGCGTCGCGGCTTCGGCCCCGGGGCATTCTCCTTCAACGTCCCCGGCGGCCGCTGCGATACCTGCGAGGGCGATGGCACCGTCACCGTCGAGATGCAGTTCCTCGCCGACATCGAACTCCCCTGCGAAGACTGCAACGCCACGCGTTACAAATCCTCCATCCTGGAGATTAAATACAAGGGTCGCAACATCCACGACGTTCTCAACATGACCGTCAAGCACGCCCTGTCGTACTTCGCCGGGCACCCGCGCATCGTAGACAAGCTCGCCGTGCTCGACGAGGTTGGCCTGGGCTACGTCCGCCTTGGGCAATCTGCAACGACGCTTTCAGGAGGAGAAGCCCAGCGCGTCAAGCTCGCCTCGCACCTCGCCACGGCGCGCGCAAACTCCATCCGCCTCGGCAGCAGCTCCGAACTCTTCAAGCAGTCCGACAACCCAACCGCCGCGCAAATCGCCGCCCGTTCGCGCAGCCGCACCCTCTATATCCTCGACGAGCCCACCACCGGCCTCCACTTCGACGACGTGCAGAAGCTCCTCGCAGCCTTCCGTAAGCTCATCGACGGCGGCGGCTCGCTCCTCGTCATCGAGCACAACCTCGACATCATCAAGTCCGCCGACTGGGTCATCGACCTCGGCCCCGAAGGCGGCGACGCCGGCGGTCAGGTCGTCGCAACCGGAACCCCCGAGCAGGTCGCCTCCAACCCCCGCTCCCACACCGGTGCCCACCTCCGCCCCATCCTCGGCCTAAGCGCCAACGGCGTGTAATATACCAGCCTAGGCCGAAGGCCTAGGTCCCAGTTCACCAGGAAAACAAAGAGCTGTAAGTCCGACATGAAATCGCCCCACGTCGGCGTCATTCTGGGCCGAAGGCTCAGAATCTCCGTCGTTGCCCTTTTGTTTGTCATTCCGCAGCGCAGCGGAGGAATCTGCTTTCGTCCTTTGCTCGTCATTCTGGCGTAGCCAGAATCTCCGTATTTCGCGTTTGATCGTCTTCAATCGGTGTTGATCGGTGTTAAGTCTCTATTTCACCAGCATCGGCTGTAGCCACGCTCCGTTCCCGGCAGAGTCCCACACCGCGAAGCGCACCCACTTCTTTCCCGTTGCATCGAACGGTATCCGGAAGCTCTTCGTCCCGAACGCCGTGGTATCCGTCAGCGGAATGATCTTGCGGTCCACTTTCGCCCCATCGCTCCACACCAACTCCGCAAACTCCAACGGGAAGGTGTACTCGATGCTCGCGGTATACACACTCTTCGCGCCCGAGCCTTCAATCCCCCAGTTGTGAAATAGTATCTCGCCCGTCGTGCCGAAGAAGTTCCCATCGTGGATGCCATCCACAATCGGCGACCAGCTCTCGTTGAACAGCGGAACCTTGTCCAGTTTCAGATAATTCACCGCAAACGAGGAATACGTATCGTCGCCCGGCGCCTTCATGTAGGTGTCGCCCTCGGCCAGCATGAACTTCGGCTTGGGCGCCCAGTTGCTCATGTCGTCGTTCACGCCGAAGCAGCGCACTTCACAGAGTCGCTCCTGCGAAAGATCGACGGGCAGCGACTCCCACGATCCGCCGATAAACCGGTCGCTCTGGAAGTAGTCCTGGTCCTTGTACATGTCGGGATACATCGCCGAGCTCTTGGTTCGCGGATGCGCCACCCAAATAATGCTCTTCGTCTCGTTCAGGAACCGCAGCACGTCAGCCGCCGACCCCAGGTTGTACACCGTGCCATAGCCCGGAACATTCTGTTCAAACGGCGTTCCCGGCGCAAGTTGCCGCGGATGCGTATAGTAAATCGGCCCCGGTGTCATGATGTAAGTGTGTCCGCCGATGAACGCGTTCGCCTCTTCCTGCGGCATCACCAGAAAGTCCTTGTCGCTCAGCTTGGCCGAGGCCTCGAAGTAGTCCTTCTGCTCCGGCAATCTCTTTGGCCCCGGATCGGTGCCATCCGAGTCGTCGTGGAAGTCGCCCAGGTACACAATGTTGATCCCCAGTCCGCGGAACACCGGCACCCACGTCGGTTCGAAGTCAGAGGTTCCCCGGTCGCGCACCATCTCGTTCAGCTCCAGATGGAAGTGTCCTGTCACCGTCTTGAATCCCGCCACTGGCTTGTACACATCGTCGTGGGTATACGCCATCACGGCCTGTTGAGTAGCGTGGCTTCCCGTAGCGCTCAGGTAGTAGTACACCGCCATGCGCTGCATGGTTCCCGGCGGCGCGTTGTACAGCGCGCAGTTCTCCGCCTGTGAGCGCGCCGTCGATGCGCGGTGGTTCCACACATCCGGCGAAACACCCCACGGATCGTATCCCTCGCACCGTTCCGGCTGCATCACGCCCAGCGAAAAGCTGCTGTCGTTGTCCTTGCGCGTGTACACATAGCCGCCATTTACCTCGTTCTCGCGCGCAAAGAAGAATTTGTGTGGAGGAGGAAACACCGCAAGCGATCCCGCGCCGGTCTGCAGAATCTCCAGCCGGTTCCGCGCCCGGATGTTCACCGGCTGCTGGTTTACCGCGCCGCCAAAACTCTGCTCCTGCCACATCTGCGACGTGTCGCGCCACACCACCTTGTTGCCGTTCGCAATCGGGAATCCCTTCAGCCCCGCCTTGTAGATGAACGCCACGTCCTTCGCATTCGTGCTGGCCACTGCCTCTTGCCGCAGCAGGTTCGATCCCTTGTACACCGTGAACTGCAAATCGCCGCTGAATATCCCCAGCGTCAGCCCGTTGAACGTCACGCTCACCCGGTCGCCATCCGTCTTCACCGTGCATCGGTCAGATTTGTAACTTGCCGCAGCGCGCTTAATCTCGTCTTGCGTCCGCCCCGGCCCCACCAGCCGCTCATGTCCCGGAACCACCAGCGGCGCATCCCAGAACACCATCCACTTGTACCAATCCTCATTCTCCGGAGTGTCCTTACCCAGCCGCTTCAGGATGTCCAGCTCCGTCGTCGATATTCTCCGCCGCCCCGTCGTCACCTCGAACTGCGGCGTCAGGTCACGGCCCAGCACCACCCAGGCACCTCCAGCCTTGCTCGCCGCCAGCTCCGCCACCACAGGCTGCCCATCCCTCAGCACAAACTCCGCGCGCAACTGCTGCTGCGCCTCGCCCGTCCAGTTCAGCGTCACTCCGCTTGCACCCGCCACGGCCTTCAATCCGTCAACCGCTTTGTAGCCCTGCATATTGCAGTTCATTCCCTGGGCCGCGCCCACTGCGGAAATCATCGTCAAACCCAGCACAACAGCTAGTAGTTTCATCGGTTTCCTCTTTGGCGATGCCACACTCACGCGTGGCAGGCAGATTCGCAACATCGCACGCCACCCCGTTCAGAGCGTGAAAAGAAGCAGAACCAATGTACCTCACCCGGCCAACATTTGGAGAGATGGCTGGTTGGCCCTTCGCCCGGCCCTACTCCCACTCAATGGTGCCGGGGGGCTTGGAGGTGATGTCGTAGACCACGCGGTTGATGCCGCGCACCTCGCTCACGATCCTGCCGGAGATAGCGCGCAGCACCTCGTACGGCAGCGGCGCCCAGTCGGCGGTCATGCCGTCCTCGGAGTGTACCGCGCGCACGCAGCAGGTGTAAGCGTACGTCCGCTGGTCGCCCATGACACCCACGGTCTTGACCGGAAGCAGCACGGCGAACGACTGCCAGAGCTTACGGTAGAGTCCGGCCGCCTTGATCTCCTCCACCACGATCGCGTCGGCTTCTTGTAATAACGCAACACGCTCCGCTGTGACCTCGCCCAGGATGCGCACCGCTAGTCCCGGCCCAGGGAAGGGCTGCCGTTCCAGAATCTCTTCCGGCATTCCCAGGTCGCGGCCAATGCGCCGAACTTCATCCTTGAACAGATCGCGCAGCGGCTCAATCAGCTTGAGCTTCATATTCGCGGGCAGGCCGCCCACGTTGTGGTGGCTCTTGATCGTCTGCGACGGGCCCTTGACGCTGGAGGATTCAATCACGTCGGGATAGAGCGTGCCTTGCACCAGCCACGCAACCTCCTCTCCGCCGGAGTGGATCGATCCCTTCTCGGCCTCGAAGATTTTTTTCGCCTCATCGTCGAAGACCGCGATAAACTCGCCGCCGATCGCCTTGCGCTTCTTCTCGGGGTCAGTCACGCCGGCCAGTTTCGCGAGGAAGCGTTGGCTGGCATCCACCGCAACCACACGCAGGCCAAGCTGCTCGCGCATCGTCTTCTGCACCTTGGCGAACTCATCCTTGCGCAGCACGCCGTTGTTGACAAAGATGCAGGTCAGCCGGTCGCCGATAGCGCGCGCCACTAGCACCGCCGCGACCGATGAATCTACGCCTCCGCTCAGCCCGCAGATCGCGTGGCCATCGCCCACCTGCGCGCGCACGCGCTCCACGGTGGATTGGATGAAGTGTTCCGGCGTCCAGTCGGCCTTTGCGCCGCAAATGCCAAGCACGAAGTTGCGCAGCAGCTCCATTCCATTGCGCGTATGCACCACCTCGGGATGGAATTGCACGGCCCATATTCGCCGCGTTTCGTCCGCAATTCCGGCAAGCGCATTGTTCGTCTTTGCGGTCAGCACGAATCCCGCGGGCAAGGCCTTCGCCTCGTCGCCGTGGCTCATCCACACCTCGAGCTTGGCAGGCAGCCCGCGAAAGAGCGGCGTCTCGGCGATCACGTCCACCTGCGCGTGGCCGTACTCGCGCGCGGGAGCAGACTCAATCCGTCCACCCAGGTGATGCACGATGAAGTGCAGTCCGTAACAGATGCCGAGCACAGGCACGCCCATCGCCAGCAGCGAGGGATCGGCGGCCGGCGCGTCCGTGTCATACACCGAGCTTGGGCCGCCCGAAAGAATCAGTCCCAGCGGCTTAAGTTCGCGAATCTGCTCGATGGGAGCGGTGCAAGGCAACACCACGGAGAAGACGTTGAACTCGCGAATGCGACGCGCGATCAGTTGGGTGTACTGCGACCCGAAGTCCAGAATGACGATGGTTGAGCTGTCCACAGTGTCGATTGTAAATGGGGCAAGCGGTTCTTCAGGTCGGGGCAGCTACAGGCATCGGTAAAGGAGCCCTTGCAGACAAGCGAATACAATGGAACCATGCGTGGATGGAGCTTCCCCGTCGGCCGTTATCTTGGAGTGGAGATCCGCATCCATGCGTTCTTCCTGCTCCTGCTGGCAATGGTAATTGGCTTTGGCTCGCTCACCGGTTCCAGTAGCGGGCGCGGGTTGATGCTCTGGCTCCTGCTCTTGTTCGCCGTCGCCGTGCGGGAGGGCGCGCGCGCACTGGCTGCGACGTGGTTCGGTCTGGAGCTGAACGGAATCCTGCTGCTGCCCACCGGCGGCCTTCTGAGCTTTGCCACGCCGGAAGCCACCCAACGCGCCGCCGAGCCTCCCATGGAGCAGCGTATAGCGGTCCTCGGTCCGCTCGCCAGCATCGGCTTCGGCCTTCTGCTCGCGGCCCTCGTGCTCGCCTTTGCGCCCGGTGTCAACTTGCTGCAACGACCCTGGATCTCTCCCTTCCATCTGCTGCGCGCCATGGTTTGGCTGAATCTTCTGCTCGGCGCAATCAATCTCCTGCCGGCGTTTCCGCTGGATGGAGGACGCATCTTTCGCCGCACCCTCGCGGGCGTCGCGGCCCAGGAGAAAGGCGAGCGTCAGTCCGCCGCGTCGGGCTCGGCAGCAGCGCCAGGATTGAGCGCTGGATTTAGATGGAGGCTGGGCGCGGGCTTGGGCCAGTGGATTGCCGTCGCTCTCATCGTCACCGGACTCCTGATGGGCAACCCGTGGATCGCCATCATGGGAGCATTCGTGCTTATCGCGGCGCACATGGAGACCCAGGGCATGCTCGTGCAAAGCGACGCCGACAGCGTGCTAATGCGCGATGTCATGCTCACCCAGTTCAGCACCCTCTCCGCTTCCGACACCCTGGAGGACGCACTACAGCGCGCCGTACACTCCCTGCAGGACGTCTTCCCCGTGGTGCGCGGGGGCAATCTGGTCGGTGCCGTCTCTCGCCAGAGCATTATGGAGGCGCTGGCCAGCGGAGGCAACAGCTATGTGCAGGGCGTCATGACGCGCAGTTTCCAAACAGCCCAGCCCGAAGATTCGCTGGTCCGTACCCTGGGCCGCATCACCGCCGGACAGGGCGCGCAGCTCGTTCCCGTCATGCAAGGCGAACGCATCGTCGGTATCGTTACCCCACAGAACCTCTCGCAGTCCATGGGCCTGCTGAACCAGAGCCGCCGCATCCGTCGTCCCGAAGATACCTAGCAATTTTGAATTGTCATTCTGAGCGTAGCGAAGAAACCCCGCATTTTGTTCGGAGCAACGCGGATGAACACAAATCAAAATTCCGAGCCCAACGAAGACCCGATTCGCGACGAGAAACCATCCAACGAATCTACCGCCCAACGCCCACTCGCCCCCGGCCTCTATCTCGTCGCCACGCCCATCGGCAATCTCGAAGACATCACCCTGCGTGCCCTGCGCGTCCTGCGATCGGTAGACAAAATCGCCTGCGAAGACACGCGTCAGACCCAGAAGCTCCTCAACCACTTCGACATCCGGACGCCTACGGTGAGCAACCACAAGCACAATGAGGCGGGCCGCGCGGTTGAACTTGCTTCGGCGCTCAAGGCCGGCGCGCGCATCGCCGTCGTCAGCGACGCGGGCACGCCCGGTATCGCCGATCCCGGCGGACAGATCGCCGCCGCAGCCATCGCCGCTGGTGTCCCCGTCTTCCCCATCCCCGGCGCCAACGCCGCTATCAGCGCGCTCATCGCCAGCGGACTCGCCGGAACCGCGCTGGTCGGCAGCGACCAGAACCCCGAGCAGTTCACCTTCCTCGGATTCCTTCCCTCCAAGGAAGGCCAGCGCCGAACGGCTCTCGAAGGGCTAAAAGCCCGGGTGCATCCAGTCTCGCAGTTGGGACATGGAAACGATGCCGCCGGAGTTCAAATCTTCTACGAAGCGCCGCACCGCATCCTGGCCACGCTCGCCGATATTGAATCCATTTTCGGGGCGACACAGCATGTGGTGGTCGCGCGCGAGCTCACCAAGCTGCACGAGGAGTTCCTGCGCGGGGCTGTCTGCGAAGTGCGCAAGACGCTGGCCGAGCGGGAAAGTATACGTGGCGAGATCGTCCTGCTCTTCGTCCCCGCAGCCGCCGAATCCGCCAGCGATAGCCAGCCCACCAGCATCGCTACCGAGGTACGCGCGCTAATGAAAGCCCAGAGCCTCTCCGAGAAAGACGCTCTCAAACAAGTGGCCCGCGCCCGCAACATCGGCAAAAGCGAAGCCTACCGCGAATGGCAACGTGAGAAAAACACATAGCGAGTTACGAGAACGTCATGCTATGAACCCACCTGAGTCTCTGCCAGGTTCCATCGCTCTGCTTTTCCAGAACAACCCAGGTCGAGTTGCCGCACAGCGATCCGCACCCCATGCCGAAATACACCGCTGCGAGCGTATGGGCACGATTGAAATACACACCGGAAAAGCTGTGCAGACCCGCCGCTCCCTTGAAGTCGTCCGGAGTTGGCGGTGCCTGCATGATGTTATTCGATGGCGGCTTAAAGCCGCTGACGCCGCTCCAGTAGCGCTTCTGGGCAGCATCATCCAATAGATGCACCGGAACAGCCTCGTGAAAGCGGGAGCCGTCCAGCTTATAACGTTCATGGCAACGCACATCAAAGTCGGACAACACTTCGTTCCATTCGGACTGGCGCGAATCGGGCGGAGTAACGCTTCGTCGGATATCCATCGCACCTTCACCATTGCAATCCGCTTTCAAAGGTACAGCCGTTGTGGTGTCCGACAGCAGCCACTGGGTGCGTTTAACATCACTCCATTCAATCGCATTGCTGGGCAGTACCATCTGAAAAATGGCGTAGCTATCCTCTACGAGAGAAGCCGGCATTTCCTGCTCGTCGGCATACTTCACCTCATTTTGGGCCGCGCATATAGAGATAGTCGACGCAATCGTGAGGATCAATGCCATGCAACGGCTCATAACACCCCTTACTCCCGCCCCTTCACCCTGTCGTACACATACCGGTCGCTGGTTGTCCCCAGCGATTCGTTATACAAACTGGTTGCCCCGGCCATCTCTTTCAGCTCTTCGCTGAACTCATGGATGGAGTGCAGGTGGTCCGCCGTGGCGGGAATCTCCATCTGCGGCGTCTTCAGGAACTTCTGGTAGCCGCGGTCCACCAGCCGCGAGATCACACCGTTCAGCAGCCATCCTGGCCGAGCCAGCAGCTCAGTCGTCCCGTCCGCCGCGGCGGCAATCTCTGCCCCACAGCCGTACTTGCGCACCTGAAAGGCTTTAGCGCCGCTGCCTGAAGCGTCGCGGGCTGCGGATACATCAAATTGGTGGCCGGCAAGCGTTGCAAGCGCGTCGGTAAAGCTTCGTGGCGGAGTTATCTTTGCCATAATTTATATACGGTAGACTTGGATTAACTGTCGCACATCCGTTGCCTGCCTTCAATCGCCATTCCACGGGGACAGTCCAACACTTAGCAATATGCCCAACACACCAGGGAAGGAGACTCTCAGATGATTGCAACGGCGCGCGCGCTGGGAGTGTCTCTGCTCGACCGCATCGGCAACACGCCGCTGCTGGCGCTGCCCCGGCTCACCGCGCATCTTTCCGGCGTGCAAATCCTGGGCAAGGTGGAGTGGGTGAACCCCGGCGGCTCCATCAAGGACCGCGCCGCTGCCTCCATCGTCCTCGACGCGGAAAAGCGCGGCCTGCTTGCCTTCCACCAGCGCAACGGCAGCGCCTTACTCGACGCCACCAGCGGCAACACCGGTATCGCCTACGCCATGCTGGGCGCGGCGCTGGGTTTCCCGGTCACCCTCTGCGTGCCTTCCAATGTCTCCGAAGAGCGCAAACATATCCTCGCGGCTTACGGCGCCGAGGTTATCTGGACCGACCCGGCGGACGGCTCCGACGGCGCAATTCGCAAGGCGCGCGCCATCATCGCCGCCGAACCGGATCGTTACTTCTATGCCGATCAGTACGGTAACCCGCAGAACTGGAAGGCCCACTACCGCACCACCGCCAACGAAATCTGGAAGCAGACCGAGGGCCAGATCACCCACTTCGTCGCCGGCCTCGGAACCAGCGGCACCTTCATGGGCACCACGCGCCGCCTCAAGGAGCTCAACCCCGCCATCCAGTGCACGTCCATGCAGCCGGACTCTCCCTTCAACGGCTTCGAGGGCCTCAAGTACATGGCCACGGCAATCGTCCCCCCCATCTACGACGCCACGCTAGCCGACTCCAACATCTTCATGCAAACCGAGCGAGCCTACGATATGGCCCGCGACCTCGGTAAGAGGGATGGTCTGCTGGTTGGCGTCTCGGCCGCCGGTGCAGTCGCCACTTCGCTACAACTCGCCGAGCAGGAGGCGCGCGCCGGTCGCGAGGCCGTCATCGTCACCGTCCTCTCAGACTCGGCGGATAAGTATCTCAGCGAACGCTTCTGGCGGGAGGCATAATGCTGCATCTCAACTTCCACGACTTCCAAACTCTGCGCGCCCACGGCGAAGAAACTTACCCACACGAGTGCTGCGGCGTGCTTCTGGGCACATCCACGCCCAATGGAAACCACGTCCGGGAAACCGTCCGCGCCGGCAATACCCGCACCGACCGCGCCCACGACCGCTACAATATCGCGCCCGAAGAGCTTATCCGCATCCAGCGCCAGGCGCGCAAACTCGGCCTCGACATTGTCGGCTTCTACCACTCCCACCCGGACTGTCCCGCTCAGTGGTCCAAAACCGACTTCGACGAAGCGCACTGGATCGGCTGCTCCTACATCATCACCCGTGTCGACCAGGGCAAGGCCACCATTACCAACTCCTTCCTTCTGACCGGCACGGATGAGGACGACAAGAAATTTCTCGACGAACCGGTCGAAATTGAAATGGAGAAAAACGAAGCATGAAGATCAACATCCCCACCCCACTGCGCACATACACCGGCGGAGAGCAAACCGTCAGCGTCCCCGGCGCAACGGTTGGCGAAGCGCTGCAAGCCCTGGTTGCCACCTATCCCGACCTGCATCAGCACCTGTATACCGGCGAGGGCAAGCTGCGTTCCTTCGTCAACCTGTACCTCAACGACGACGACATCCGTTATCTACCCCAAAAGGAGGCCACCCCGGTCTCTGAGTCCGACGAGCTCTCGATTATCCCCTCCATCGCCGGCGGGTCCTCCTTTGTGGGTACCAGGCCGTTTTGTTAAGGGCATGGCTTCAGCCATGCCGTAAGTACTACAGAATCATTGGGCTTTAGCCCCTGAGGTCACTTTCGAATCGCTTGCATGCACAGGAGTCGAAGGCACCCGTCGAATCACTCCACCAATTTCAGCATCTTTTAGTTAGGACCGTCATGATCGCCACCGAACAACTCAACGAACTCCCCAAGCTCTCCAACGACGAAATCTCGCGCTACTCGCGCCATCTCATCCTGCCCGAAGTAGGCATGGAGGGCCAGCAGAAGCTGAAGGCCGCCAAAGTCCTCTGCGTCGGCACCGGCGGCCTCGGAGCACCGCTTGCGCTCTATCTTGCGGCCGCAGGCGTGGGCACGCTTGGCCTGGTCGACTTCGACACCGTCGACGCCAGCAACCTGCAACGCCAGATCATCCACTCCACCGGCACCGTGGGCAAGCTCAAGGTCGATTCCGCGGAGATCATGCTGAAGGGCCTGAACCCTTACCTGAACGTGGTGAAGCACAATACCATGCTGACCAGCGCCAACGCGCTGGAGATCTTCAAGGACTACGACATCATCGCCGACGGCACCGACAACTTCCAGACGCGCTACCTGGTCAACGACGCATGTGTCCTCTCCGGTAACATGCCCAACGCCTACGGCTCCATCTTCCGCTTTGAGGGCCAGGCCAGCGTCTTCGCCACCCAGGACGGCCCCTGCTATCGATGCCTCTATCCCGAACCGCCGCCGCCCGGCCTTGTGCCCTCCTGCGCGGAGGGTGGTGTACTGGGCATTCTGCCGGGGTTGGTCGGCGTCATTCAGGCCACCGAGGTCATCAAGCTCATTCTCGGCATCGGCGAAACGCTGGTCGGGCGTCTGCTTCTGGTCGACGCGCTCACCATGAAGTTCCGCACGCTGAAGCTGCGCAAGAATCCCGACTGCCCGGTCTGCGGAACGCATCCCACCGTCACTGCGCTCATCGATTACGACCAGTTCTGCGGCATCGAAAAGCCAAAGTCTGTCGGCCCGCTGGAGGTTTCGCAGAGTAAGGCTGTGGCCGATGCACCCATCGTCGACGGCATCCCGCAAGTCAGTGTGCAGGAACTAAAGCGCCGCATCGATGCGCACGAAGACGTCTTTGTCCTCGATGTGCGCGAACCGCACGAGGTCAAAATCGTCAACATCGGCGCGCCTCTCATTCCCCTAGGCGAGCTGCCCAAACGCCTCGACGAACTTGCTGCGGAGAAAGATCGCAATATCGTCGTCCACTGCAAGTCCGGCGGACGTAGTCAGAATGCCGCGCAGTTCCTGAAGAGCGCAGGTTTTCCGCACGTCGAGAACCTGGCCGGTGGGATCCTCGCCTGGGCCGAAAAGATCGACCCTACACTGCCCAAGTATTAGTAACTCCACGGCGGACTATACTTTCCGTGTCTCACCGAGAGGTTTCAATGACACTGCAAAACAATCGCTCTATCTCCAGCCGCCGAAATTTACTTTGGCACTGCGCTGTCTGCTCGATGTTCCTTTTTGCGACTGCATGTCTCGTGTCGGCGCAGACACCTGCCGCGCCGCAGCCTGGTCCTGCCCCCGCGCGCTCGCAATTCCATGAGCCGGCCGCGCTGAACTTCGACGATCACACCGGTTTCACCCAGATCTTCGATGGCAAGAGCCTGGACGGTTGGGATGGCGATCCCACCATCTGGCGCGTGGAGAATGGCGCCATCATTGGCGAATCCAACAAGGACAACTTTGTTGCCAACACCTATATCTCGCGCCGCGATCTGGTAGCCAAGGACTTCGATCTAAAGCTGGAGATCAAGTGTGAGATCGCCGGCGGCAGCGGCATTCAGTATCGCAGCCAGACCGGGCTGCCCTGGAACAGGCCTCCTCGCCCCGGTGGAAAGCCGCTTAATCTCGATTGGATGATGACCGGTCCGCAGGCCGATTTCTGGTACCCGGTCAACCCATTGCATGCCTCTTATTCCGGCCAGTTCTATTCCGAGAACACACCGCTTGGAATCGTCGCATGGCGCGGAGAGGTGGTTAACTCATCCGCCGGTTCCCCTCCCACTCTGATTGGAAACATCGGCGATCGCACTGCGCTTGGTGGATTTGTGAAGGTCAATGATTGGAACCAATACGAGATCATCGCTCGCGGTGGCGTCTTCCTCCACATCCTCAACGGTCAGCTGATGGCCGTCTACATCGACGACGATCCCGCCTCCTCCAACAACAAATCCGGCAAGATAGGAATTGAGCTTGAGAGCACTCCCGCCAAAGTCTCGGTGCGCAATATCTGGATCAAAAAGTTGAACTAGAACATTTAAACGACAACGTTTGTCATTCTGACCCTGAGCTTGTCGAAGTGGAAGAATCCCCGCATTGTTTTTGCTCCTGAGATAGGCCCAGGCTTAGAGTGTGCTGAAAAACTCTGTTTGTTAAGGGCACGGCTTCAGCCGTGCCGTAAACTGCTTTATTTGCAAGATGGCTAGCCGCTGCGTGCAGGTTTAAGATGGCGCTTCGAGTATTTCAGCACCCTCTTTAACTCCTGAATTGCTACTCGTCCTTGTCATCCACCGTCAGAATCTGTAGGCACAGCGGTCGCTCCAGCATGCAATTCATCTTCGCCATGGTTGCTACAGCCTTCTCGATCGTCGAGGTCAGGCACGGCTCGGTCGTAATCACGAACGGCAGGCTGTGTTTGGGGTAGCCCGGACGCTGCAGCAGCGAGTCGATGTTTGCGCCCACCTTAGCCAGCGCGCCCGCAATGCCACTGACGATCCCGGGCTTGTCGTCCACCACGAATCGTAGGTAGTGGGGAGCAAGAAACTCGCCCGTCACCTGCCGCCGTCGCACCGGCAACTGCACCGCCACCGCCTTCTGGGCGACGGCCAGAATGTCCGAGACGACAGCAACAGCCGTAGGCTCGCCGCCCGCGCCATGGCCGCTGAAGACAACATCGCCGCCGAACCGTCCCGATGTCACCACCATATTCTGTGTGCCATGCGACCACGCAATCGGCGAGGTCAGCGGCACCAGCATCGGCGCAACCCGCGCATGAACAATGTTGTTCTCCATCTGCGCGCGTGAGACCTGGCGAATGGTGCAGCCCAACTCCTTCGCGTAGGCAAAGTCGACGGCTTCAATCGTGGAGATGGTCTGCGTGGCAACCGCATCGGGATCAAGTTCTGCGTGCAGCGCAATGCGCGACAGGATGCACAGCTTGGCGCGCGCGTCGAAGCCATCCACATCGGCGGAAGGGATCGCCTCTGCATAGCCCAGCTTCTGCGCATCTGCCAGCACAGAGGCGTACTCCGCGCCACTCTCCATGTGGCTCAGAATGTAATTGCAAGTCCCGTTCACAATGCCGCTGATGCGCGTAATCTGGTCGCCGCCCAGCCCTTGCAGTATGCCCGGAATCACCGGTACGCCGCCGGCCACCGCCGCTCCATGCACAAGCTGCACCCCATGCTTTGCCGCCAGCCGAAACAGCGCGGCCCCGCGATACGCAATCAGTTGCTTGTTCGCAGTCACTACGGATTTGCCCACCGCCAGGCATTTGCGTATCCAGCCTTCGGCCGGGTCCAGACCGCCCATCAACTCAACCACAATCTCCGCGCGCGAGTTCAGAATGTCAGCGAAGTTCTCTGTCCACACCACCGAAGCAGGCACGCACTTCGCAGCCGCGGACGTCCGCTTGCGCTCCACGTTGCGATTGAAGATATGGGTCAGCTCAATGCCGGGCAGCTTCGACGCCGCCAGCACGCGCGCCACCGAGCTGCCAACCGTTCCAAAGCCCAGCAGCGCGATCTTTACCGGCGCGGTGGAGGCGGCAGGTACATCCTTAGATCTGCCTATAGTCTTCGCGAGTGGGGCATTGCGCTTAGTTGTCATTTAGTACTCAATTCTATCTGGCAGAGCACGCCATGCGTCGAAACTCTCCATCGCCTCGCCGGCCAGCATACGTGTCATGGGGATTCTGCGCTGCTCCATCGGGCGGCTGATTTCTTCATACAAATGAGTGTCGGCGAAGCCGGCATCGCTGGCATCAGCGGTAGAGTTGCCATAGAAAATCGCATCGCAGCGCGCCCAGTAGATCGCAGCCAGGCACATCGGACAGGGTTCGCAGCTGGTATAGATCACGCACCCGGCAAGTTGAAAATTGCCCAGCGCCTGGCACGCAGCGCGGATTGCAACCACTTCGGCGTGGGCTGTAGGATCGTTGGTCGACGTGACCAGGTTGGTGCCAGTGGCGATGATCTTGCCTTCTCGCACCACCACCGCCGCAAACGGCCCTCCAGCGCGGGAGAGGACATTATCGGTGGCCAGTGCGATCGCCCGATGCATAAAGCTGGGATTGCCTTCGATGATTCTGCCTCCTCTTCCGATCGCAAAGCGCCATCGCTGCAACCGGCCCAATTCCCGTTATACGCACGGTTTTCTATACCGCAAAGTAGCGACTTTGGCACTCCAAACTCCCGCTTTTGTCTTACCGGATTAGCAGAGGGCTTCAGCCCTCTGAATCTGTCCCATGGATTGTATGGGGCTTTAGCCCCGAGCCTACTCATATGTCTGGAAGAGTACCGCATATAGTAAAGTTGTTGCCGGACAGGAATTGAATTCGCTACGAGGGAACTCCGTTGAATCAATCTATAGATAAAGCGGCATCGTACTCGTCGCGCCGTAAAGTTCTGAAGTCAGGCGCAGCCTTCGTCGGAGCGGCATCCCTCTCTCCGCTCCATGCGCTCGCGTCACAGAGTCAAGCCCATCCGCAACCTGCCGCGCGCAAAGCCGTTCAGCAGGTTAAAATCTTCGACGTGCTGAAGTACGGCGCCACCGGCGACGGTAAAACGCTGGACAGTGCCGCCTTCCAGCGCGCCATCGACGAGGCGGCCGCCTACTCCGGCAAGGCCCAGCTCCTCGTCCGCGGTGGTCATAAATATTTGATCGGCACCATCGAACTCAAAGGCTCCATCGACTTCCACCTTGCCGATGACGCCCAGCTCCTCATCAGCACAAATCGCGCGGACTATCGTGGCGGCCTGCCCGGCTCTCAAAGCGGAGAAACCATGTCCGCTGCGCTAGGAGCGGTCATCATGGCCAACGGCGCGCAGGGCCTCAAGATCACGGGCACAGGCAATATCCAGGGCCGCGCCAAAGAGTTCATGACCGGCTACGACGACGTTGGCGGCATATGGATGCCCGGGCCATTCCGCCCCAAGATGTTCGTCCTCACCGGTTGCAAGGACCTGCAGGTCCGCGACATCACCTTCGCCGAGGCGCCCAACTGGGGCCTGCACCTGCTAGGCTGCGACGGAGTGCTGGTGGACAACGTCAAGATTCGCAACCTGCTGGACGTTCCTAATTGCGATGGCATCGACCCCGACCACTCGCGCAATGTAGAAATCCGCAACTGCAACATCGCCTGCGGAGACGACGGAGTAGTGATCAAGTGCAGCCGTCAGCCCATCGACTACGGCGAGGCCGCCAACATCCACGTTCACGATTGCGAGATCGACACCCAGGACGCCGGCCTCAAGATCGGCACCGAAACCACCTCCGACATCCACAACATCCGCTTCGAGCGTTGCCAGATCAAGACCAGCTCCCGCGGCCTCTGCATCCAACTCCGCGACGAGGGCAACATCCACGACATCCTCTTCCGCGACATCACCTTCACCTCGCGCTTCTATGGCGACCCGTGGTGGGGCCGCGGCGAGGCCATCTCTTTCACCGCAATCCCACGTACGATGACAAGCAAAGTCGGTTCCTTGCACAACGTCACGGTGCAGAACGTTATCGGCCACGCAGAGAACTCCGTCCGCATCTGCGGCAGCCAGCAATCGCGGGTGCATGACGTCACCCTGGACCGCGTCGCCGTCACACTTGCCCGCACCACAAAATTCCCCGGCGGCCTCTTCGACAATCGCCCTACCGTCCCGGCCAACGGCATCCAACCGCACGACACCCCCGGCTTCTCCATCGAACATGCCGACAACGTCACGCTGCGCAACTGCAAGGTTGCCTGGGGCACAAACCCGCCCGACGCCTTCTCCTACGCCGTTGAAGCGGTCGATACCACCGGCCTCAAGATCCAGGTCCTCACCGGCGGCCCAGCCCATCCCTCCCTCGCAAAGGCGGTATCTATCTCATGAGAGCAATTCATCTGACAACTATGGTTTCGGCACTTACGTTTGCAGGCACTTCTGTTATCGGGCAACAACCCCTGCACCGCCCGCTCCAACTGCCAGCACCGCGTCCGCACCTGCAACCGCCGCGCCCGCTGCGCCGCCTCTGCCCATCTTCAAAGTCTTCCAGTTTCCCGCAGACATGATTCCCCGCATTGACGGCAAGGACGACGACTGGGCCATGGTGCCGGACAGTTACGCCATCACGCTGGCGGACATGCATGACGATGAGCATAAGCATGCCGCGCCCGACCCCAAGGACCTCGACATCAAGGTGAAGGTGGGCTGGGTGAAGGGTCTCAACCGCCTCTACTTCCTCTACGAGGCATACGACAACTACTGGGACTTCGCCGATCCCGGCCTGCACAACGACACCTTCGAGGTGGTCGTCGATGGCGACCGCTCCGGCGGGCCGCTGATCCCGAGCTTCCGCAACAATCCCGACCAGGACGAGATGGACGCGCACTTCTCCATGCACGGCGTGCAGGCGCAGAACTACCACATCATGACGCCCGCCGAGGGCAAGGACTGGGCGATGGCCTGGGGCTGCCAGCCCTGGGACAAGGAACTCCCCTACGCCAACCACGCCCAGACCTACA
>Ga0181519_10001119_pt1 | contig 23596 bp, 15 predicted proteins | sample PEATcosm2014_Bin_26_FD_121102 | JGI IMG/M metagenome (GOLD analysis project Ga0181519, IMG submission 121102) | Peatland microbial communities from MTU Mesocosm Facility, Houghton, MI, USA - PEATcosm2014_Bin02_10_metaG | ecosystem: Environmental > Terrestrial > Soil > Wetlands > Peat | place...
AGAGGAACACTTGCAGCACGCCATCAGCAAGCGCCAATCCGTGGGCGAGCTGCTGGCGGACAACGGCTACGGGCAGCCCTTTCAGCATCACTACCTCTTGCCGATGGCTGCCGCCATCTGGTCGAGCCGGGCCGCCGACATTCTGCACTTTCCGGCCGCGACCTTCCTTCGGTTCTGCCTGAACCACGCGCTGCTACAGATTCGTCACCGCCCGCAATGGAGGACGGTCGCAGGCGGCGGGCGCGACTACGTGCGCCGCATGAGCGCCACGCTCGACGATGTCCGCCTGCGAACCCCCGTGCAACGCGTCACGCGTGATCCGGACGGCGTCACGCTATCGTTCGGCGACGGCGAATCACAGCGCTTCGATGCCGTCGTGCTGGCCGGTCACGCCCCCGACAGCCTGCGGCTGCTGAGCAACGCCACCCCGGCAGAGCAGCGGATTCTCGGCGCCATGCGGTATCAACCGAACAGCGCGGTACTGCACACGGACCCGAAGCTGCTGCCCCGGCGCCGCCGTGTCTGGTCGGCATGGAACTATGTCAGTCAGGCGGGACAGGTGGCCCAGGCAGCGGACATGCAGCGCCCCGTGTGCGTGAGCTATCTGCTCAACCAACTACAGGCCCTGCCCTTCAGTTCGCCGGTGATCGTCACGCTCAACCCGGTCGAGGAACCCGCCCCCCACACCGTGCTGGGACGCTTCGCTTACGAGCATCCCCTTCTCGATCTGGCGGCTGTCGACGCGCAATTGCGCCTGCCCGAGCTTCAGGGCCGCCAGCGCACGTGGTTCGCAGGCGCGTGGACAGGCTATGGTTTTCACGAAGACGGCCTGAAATCCGCCTTGCGGGTGGCCAGCGACTTCGGCGTCTCGCCGGCATGGGCGAAGCTATGAACCGCGCGGACACGCCATCTTCCCCACAACCGGCCATCTGGTTGTTGCGCGGGCGCGTGACCCATGAGCGGCTGCACCCTGTGCGGCATGCGTTCGCGTACCCGATGTTTCAGGTCGCTTGCGATATCGGGCGCCCCGAAGCGCTGCGCGGTCGTTGGTTTGCCATGGACCGCCGCAGGCCGCTCGCCGTGAGATCGAGCGATTACGGTCCGCGTGACGGAAACGCGCTCGTGCCCTGGATGCGTGCCAATCTCGCGCAGGCCGGTATCCCGGCCGATGGCGAACTCTGGTTGCAGACGATTCCGCGCATGGCGGGCTACGCCTTCAATCCGGTGAGCTTCTGGTATTGCCACGACCGTCAGGGCAACTTGCGCGCCTTGTACGCCGACGTGCGCAACACCTTCGGCCAACATCACGGGTATCTGCTCAGCGCCCCCGGACATGCGCCGATTCGCGGCGACACGCGGCTCGTCTGCCGGAAGGTCTTTCACGTCTCCCCGTTCTGCGATGTGGAAGGTCAGTACGAGTTTCGCGTCCACCGCGAAGGGGACGCGTGGACGGTTGCCATCGATTACCGCGTCGGCGACACGCTGCTGCTTCGCACCGCCGTCGCCATGCGCGCCGAGCCGTTCACCGGCCGACGCGTGTTGCGCGCAGTGCTATCGCAGCCCTTCAATGCGATCAACGTCGTCATCAGAATTCATTGGCAGGCCATGCGGCTCTGGCTCAAGCGTGTGCCGTTCTACGGCAAGACCCCGCCCGCCCTGTCTGCGACTCAACCCCAGCGCCCAGCGTCCTCCGATCAGGAGATTCATCCATGATTCCGCTCCGAGTGTTTTCCCCGCATCCTGTCATTCCGCTCTGGGCTCGACTGTTTCTCACGTTGGTACGCCGGATTCGGACCGGCCACCTCACGCTCGTCTGCCCCGACGGCACCGTGCACGCGTTCGGCGATTCTCACAGTGCGCCGCACGCCACGATCCACGTGCGTGACTGGCGGGCCTGCCGCCGCATACTGCACGCCGGCGATATCGGCTTCGCCGAGGCGTATCGGGCCGGGTGGGTCGACTCGCCGGACCTCGTGGCGCTGCTCCGGCTGGCCATACGCAATCTTCCGTCGGTCTCCAAAACGGTGACAGGCTCACGCCTCGCGCGTGTCTGGTACCACATACGGCATCGCCTGCGCGCCAACTCCCGCGCGGGCAGTCGCCGTAACATTCATGCGCACTACGATCTCGGCAATCCGTTCTACAGCCTGTGGCTCGATGAGACATGGACGTATTCCAGCGCCTGGTTCGACGGCGACGACCAGCGCTCGCTCGCCGACGCCCAGTCCGCCAAGTACCAGCGGATCATCGACACGTTGGGTCTGCGCCCCGGCGACCGTGTGCTGGAAATCGGTTGCGGCTGGGGCGGGTTCGCGCTGCATGCGGCCCGGCAAGGGATTTCGGTCTATGGCATCACCATCTCGCAGGCGCAATACACGATGGCCAAGTCGCGCATCGACGCCGAGGGCCTGGGGCACCTCGCAGAGATCTCGCTGACGGATTACCGCGACCTGCAAGGGGAGTTCGCGGCGATCGTCTCCATCGAGATGTTCGAGGCGGTCGGCGAGGCGTATTGGCCGACCTTCTTCGACGTGCTCAAGGCTCGCCTTCTGCCCGGCGGCCGCGCGCTGATTCAGTCGATCACGATCGACGACGATGCCTTCGACGCCTACCGGACGTCGAGCGACTTCATCCGCGAATTCATCTTCCCGGGCGGCATGCTGCCGAGCGCGGAACGCTTCGAGAGTGCCTCGCGCGAGCGTGGCATGAGCGCCTCGCAGACCTTGAGCTTCGGTCTGGATTACGCCAAAACGTTGCAGCGCTGGTATGCGGCGTTCGAATCGCAGATCGACGCGGTACGCGCGCAAGGCTTCGACGACACGTTCATCCGCACCTGGCGCCTGTATCTCCAATACTGCGAGGCAGCGTTCGCGGAACAGCGCATCGATGTGCGGCACTTCGTTGTGACTCACGGGGATTAATACCGGGGGGATCAACGCGGGGGACTAACGCGAGGAATAGCGGGCGACTAGCCAGCCGCCCGGCGCCTCTCGCGGTCCGGCAGTCGCGAGCGCAAGTCGCAGCCACTCGTCTGTCCGTAGGCAGGCACGAGTGGCTACACGTTCACGCGTCAGAGCGTCACGACTTCCAGAATGGCGTCGGCAAACGCCTTCGGTGCTTCCTGCGGCAGGTTGTGGCCGGTGCCGCCACCGATATCGCGATGCAGGTACTTCCCTGTGAACTTCTTCGCGTAGGCCGCTGGTGCGGGATGCGGCGCGCCGTTCGCATCACCTTCCATCGTGATCGTCGGCACGGCAATGGTCGGCCCGGCGGCCAGACGCTGCTCCAGCGCGTCGAAGCGCGACTCGCCTTGCGCGAGCCCCAGGCGCCAACGGTAGTTGTGGATGACGATGGCTACGTGGTCAGGGTTGCGGAACGAGGCCGCCGAGCGTGCGTAGGTCGCGTCGTCGAAATGCCACTGCGGCGAGGCCAGTTGCCAGATGAGCTTGTTGAACGCGTCGGTATTGGCTGCATAGCCTTTCGCGCCACGCTCGGTCGCGAAGTAGTACTGATACCACCACTGCAATTCGGCCTGCGGCGGTAGCGGCTGACGGTTCACCTCCTGACTGCCGATGAGATAGCCACTCACCGAGACCAGCGCCTTCACGCGTTCCGGCCATAGCGCAGCCACAATGTTTGCCGTGCGCGCCCCCCAGTCGTAACCGCCGAGAATGGCCTGATCGATCTTCAGGGCGTCCATGAGCGTAATGACGTCGACCGCCAGCACGGCTTGCTGACCGTTACGCGGCGTGGCCGCCGAGCGCAGCCGGGTCGAGCCATAACCCCGCAGATACGGCACGATTACGCGATAGCCTGCGGCAGCCAGTTGCGGTGCCACGTCGACATAGCTGTAGATGTCGTACGGCCAGCCGTGCAGCAGCACGACCACCTTGCCGTCTTTCGGGCCCGCTTCCGCGTAACCGATGTTCAGGTCGCCCGCCTCGATCTGACGGATGGCTTCGAACGACGTATGCCCGCCAACGGACGACGCCGACGCGGCATTCGCCAATTGCGACAGCCCGAGTTCCGCGAGGGTGACGCCCGCGAGCGTGGTGCCAAGAAGGCGACGACGGCGAAGATTGACCGGATCCGACATGACTGTTGTCCTCTCTGAGTGATGTACCGGCGAATGCGCCGGAAAGCGATATCCACACGCCAGGGGCCAATTCGATGCCGACCGGGCGCTTACCCAGCGTTATATCTGCGCGAATTCCGTCATTGATGTCGGAATGTATCTGTCCGGAGAAGTGACACATGCGGATTCAAAAATCCCTTCGCCAGCAGGGATGGGCGGACGGGCGAATGGCTTTCTCGGCCCTCGCCGCCCGCCGACAGCCTTACTTGACGCTGGCGACGGCGTCCAGAATGACCTTCGCGACATCGGCCGGACGCGACTGCTGCGGCACATGACTCGTCGGCAACTCCGTCACCTTGGCGCCGATCTGACGGGCCATGATGCGCTGGGCGTCAGGCGCGATCATGCGATCGTTCTGGCTGATGACGAACCACGACGGCTTCTGGTGCCACGCAGCAACGCTCACCGTCTCGCCGAATGCCGTCGCCTTGATCGGGCCTTGTGTCGCCGCCATCACACGGGCCTGCTTGGCGGGCACATCCTGCGCGAAATACTTGGCGACGTCGGCGGGCGGCAGGCTCAGCCAGCCACTGGCGTCGGCCACGAGATGGTCGGTGCCGGGTGCCTTGGGCAGGTCTTTCGACAACGTGGCGACCGACTGGCCGGCGTCCGGTGCGAAGGCCGACACGTAGACGAGGCTGGCAACCTTGTCGTCCTTGCCGGCTTCGGTGATGACCGCGCCTCCCCACGAATGGCCGACGAGCACGACCTTGCCCGGCTGGTTGTCGATGGCGCGCGTGGCGGCGGCCACGTCACCGGCGAGCGATTCGAGCGGGTTCTGCACGGCCGTCACCCTGACTCCCTTTGCCTGGAGCAGCGCGACGACCTTGGCCCAGTCCGAGCCGTCGGCAAAGGCGCCGTGCACGATCACCACAGACGGTGCCGTGTCGGCGGAAGCGGCTGCCTGTGCCGACGCGGCGACACCACCGAGCAGGCCAGCGCTCACCATGAGGGCTGCGATAGAATGGCGTTTCATCGAAATCTCCTTTGATCGGGGAAAACGAGCCACGAATTGACTCGAGTGGTTGCCAGTGTCGCCGTCCCGCCTGCCTCGCGGTATCGGACGATCGACCGATAAGCCGCCAATGGCGTATGCACGACGGATGCCTCTGCGCTCGCCCAACCAGCTCCCCCGCCCCCTTCACCAAATTCCAACATGCCCTCGAGCACCGCCGGACTCACCGACGCGATTCTTGCGCTCGCCTTCATCGGCGACCTGAGCATGGGCCGCTCGACGGATCACTCGCGCCGTGCGGCCTGTCTGGCCGGTTGGCTCGCGCGCGAGTGCGGCGAGGATCTCGCCGCGCAGAACCATGCACGGGCCACCGCGCTGCTGCGTTGGTCGGGCTGTACGGCCAATGCGAGCGGCTTTGCGGAGCTACTCGGCGACGATGTCGCCGCACGCGAAGCGATGATGGCGCAGACGCTGCCGCCGCTATCCACACAGACGCAATCGCTCATCGTCCCGTTGGCGCTGATTCACTGCGAGGTGTCCGGCGACGTGGCAGCGACAATGGGGATGCCGGCTCGCGTCGTCGAGTCGTTGCGCAACGTTTTCGAGCGCCTCGACGGGAAAGGCATGCCCAGCGGACGTGACGGCGATTCGATCCCCGAAACGGTCTTCTTCGTGAACGTGGCCAGCGATCTCGAAATCCTCGCGCATGCACACGGCCGGGACAACGCCCGCGCCTTTCTGCGCAGTCAGTCGGGCACGAAGTACCCGGCAAGGCTTGTCGAGACTGCCATACGTCAGGCGGATCACTGGCTCGATGAACTCGAAGCCGGCGATCCCGATACACACACATGGCAACTGGCTGAGCATGACAAACAAGCGGATGTCCCGCTGTCGCTGCTGGCCGATGTCACGGAACTCAAGCTGCCCTGGCTGGCCGGCTTTTCACGCCGCACGGCGGATCTCGCGTCGCGCACCGCGCAGTATCTGGCGCTGGGCGTCGACGCGCAGACGCAACTGCACGCGGCGGCACTGCTGCATGGCATCGGACGCGCCGCGTTGCCCAATCGGTTGTGGGAAACGCACGGGAAGCTGTCCGCCGATCAGTGGGAGAAGGTGCGGCTCGTGCCGTATTGGAGCGCGCGTGCGGCCAAACAGATCGACGGGCTGCGGCAAACGGCGGAACTGGCGTCCTACGCCTATGAAAGGCTCGATGGCAGCGGGTATTTCCGTGGTGTCGCCGGCCCGGCGTTGACGACACCTCAACGTATCCTCGCCACCGTCGTGGCCTTTGAGGCCATGCTGGCCGAGCGTCCGTGGCGGCACGCTCATTCGTTCGGCGAGGCCGCCGCGCTGATCGCAAGCGAGGCGGACGCCGGGAAGTTCGATCCCGAGATCGTGGCTGCCGTCGTCGCCACCGCGCAGGGACAGACGTTGCGCCCGCGCCTGACGGCGTCGACGTCAAGCGCACTCCTGTCGCCGCGCGAGGTCGAGGTGCTGCGTCAGATCAGCGCCGGACTGAGCAACAAGGAGGCCGCGCGGGCGCTGGCGCTGAGCCCGAGCACCGTGCGCACCCACGTCGAAAGCATCTTCCGAAAACTGGACTGCTCCACGCGAGCGGCCGCCACGCTCAAGGCGCTGACGGCCGGGTTGCTATGAGCGAAACAGCGGCAGCGATCTCCGGTGTGGCGGCGTTGCCGTCAATTTGCCGTGCGCGGCCTTGGCCGTCCACGATGAACATGAATCAGCGCCCGCTATGGTGATCGACAATCCGTCATCCTCACCGCCCGGCCGCGTGATAGCATTCCGGCTTCCCTCGCGCGACGACCTTTTCTGACGCATGTCTTTCACCGCACGCAAACGCTTATTCGCATGGCTCGGCCTCGCCGCCATGTGGCTCGCGATTGGCATGCCGGCCGTCAGTCAGGTGCTCGCCGCGCATCGCGCGGAGCAGGCGCGCATGCTCGACGTGGCGTACTGCACCGTCGACGGCCTCACGCCTGCGATGGCGTTGCTCCCCTCGGCACACGCCCATGAGCGCGACGGGATGCATGGCGCGTCCATGGCCCACGCGTCGCACGACAGTCAGGGCGACGTCTGCGGCTACTGTTCGCTGCTCGCCAACCATCCGCCGCTCACGATGCCCGCGCTCGCCGGCGCCGTGTCGTTCGCGTGGATTGCCCGTGCCGGCCCGGTCGCCGAGACTCACCCGACCAACACCCAACTCGCCTTCACGCCGCCCGCACGCGCGCCCCCTGCCGTTTCCTGATCTCGCGTTCAGTCCGATGCCTCACCGTTGCCGGTGACCGCGTCGTTCATTACTCGCGCCTCATTGCCAGCCCAGGGTTCAGTGAACGTCTACCCAAGGCTCGCGATGGCGGCATACGCGCCGCTGCTGCGATCCGATGCATCAGGCCACGCAGCGGCGAAACGAGACGGAATCGTTGCCCTATGCAGATCCCCTATTCCCAAACGCGCGAAGCGCAACCGGCCACCACCGCCGGGCAGTACCGAACCCTGTGGCGCTGGCATTTCTACGCCGGGCTGTTCGTCATGCCGTGGCTCATGGTGCTCGCCATTACCGGAACGCTCTACGTCTTCCAGCCGCAGATCGAACCGTGGCTGTATCACGACCGGATGGTCGTGGCAGCGCAAACCTCTCCCCGGCTCGACGCGCAGGTTTTGATGGAACGTGCGGCGGCGTCGCTGCCTGCCGGATCGCAGATCCGTTCCGTCGAAGTCAATCGCGACCCCACGCGCAGTGCCGAATTCATCTTCCGCCTGCCCAATGGAGAGCGCGAGAGCGTCTACGTGAATCCCTACACGGGCGCGGTGCTTGGCACTCTGAGCGTCGAGCATCGGTTGATGAAGCAAGCCCGCGACCTTCACCGCTCGCTCATGTTGGGCAAGCCGGGGGAATTGCTCATGGAGCTGGCCGGTTGCTGGACGCTCGTCATGCTCGCGACAGGGCTCGCGTTGTGGTGGCCGCGCGCCGGCGCCACTTGGGCGGCCGCGTTACGCCCGCGTCTGCAATTGCGCGGACGCCCGCTGTTGCGCAGTCTGCACGGTGTGGCGGGCCTGTGGCTGGCGGCGGGCGGACTGGCGTTCGTATTGACGGGGCTACCGTGGTCTGGCTCGTGGGGCACGCAGTTCAAGGCGCTGGCAACGAAGGCCGGTATGGGCTCCCCCGCCGGCGTCTGGGGCGAAGCACCGGTGCGCTCGCAAATCCCGGCCAAACCGATGAAGATGGACGACCTGCCCATCGCGCAGATCCCCTGGGCCGTCGGCAATACGACGGTGCCTGTCTCGACAATGCCGGCATCCTCAATGCAGGGGGCGGACAACATGGCGTCCATGCCCGGCATGAAGCACGACGGCAGAGCGCACGCGGCGAGTGGCAATGCTGGCGAACATGAGGGCCACCAAGGTCACGAGGGCATGGGCAGCACCGGCCTGTCACCCGCCAGTTTGCGCGCGGAGGGCGCGCTGCCGGTCGACGAAGTGATGGCCATTGCGGCGCGTCGCGGGGTGGAGAGCGGCTACAGTCTGGTCGTGCCGTCGCGCCCGGATGGCGTCTACACCGTGTCGTACTTCCCGTCAGACCCGCGCGACGAACGCACGCTGCACATCGACCAGTACAGCGGCAAGGTCTTGCGAGACATCGACTACAACGCCTACGGCGCTGTGGCACAGGCGATTTCGTACGGGACCGCGCTGCACATGGGCCGATACTTCGGCGTCGCCAATCAATGGCTTTGCGCCTTGATTTCCATGGGATTGTTCGCGATGGCGCTCACCGGTGCGGTGATGTGGTGGATGCGCCGTCCGGCACGTTCGCTCGGTGCACCGTCCCGCCCGCAAGCGCGACCGCCCATGCGCGGGTGGACGATCGGCATGTTCGCACTCGGCTGCGTCTTCCCGCTGATGGGGGCGACGATGGCGCTGGTCTGGGCCGGCGACCGCCTCGTCTTCGGACGACGCGCGCGCGGATAACCGTGCGGGGTGTTTGAGGGGGACTTGAGGCGCATTTGAGGCGCATTTGAGGCGCATTTGAGGCGTATTCGGGGCGTATTCGGGGCACGGTCGGCAGTCCGGCCGTTTAGTCCGCTTCGGCCGACGGCGATACCGTCGGCCGCGCCCCGACATACGCCGCACGCGGACGAATCAGTTGCGTGCTCTCGCGCTGCTCCATCGCATGCGCGATCCAGCCGATGGTGCGACCCAGCGCAAAGAGGCCAAACGCCGCGCCCACCGGCAGGTTGAGATGACGCCGCACCGCCACGAGCGCGAAGTCCAGTGACGGACGTTGGCCGACGAGCGCATCGGCAGCGTCGATCATCGTCTGCCACGCGGGATGCGCGGGCACCACCCGGGCCAGCATCGCACTCGCACGCACATCCCCCGCCGGATACAGGTGATGCCCGAAGCCCGGCAGCTTTTCGCCTCGGGCAAGCCGCTCGCGCATTCTCGCCAGCACGTCGGTTTCGCCCACTTCGTCCCACATCGCCTCGTTGCGGGCGGTCGTGCCGCCGTGACGGCCACCGGTCAGTGCCGACAGTCCGGCGATGACCGCTGCACGCAGACTCGCCCCGGTCGAGGCCACACAGCGCGCCGTGAAACTCGAAGCGTTCAACTCATGGTCGGCACACAACACCAAGGCCATGCGAATGAGATCGGCGCCCTCGGCATCGCGCACGCCCCACGCTTGCGCGCATTGCTCGTGGATGGGGGCATCGCTGGGCGACGTCCCCAGCAAACAGGCGGTCATCAGGCGCAACAAGGCCGCGCTGCCCTGTGCGACACGCATCGGATCGCGCTGCCAGATTGCTGTCGATACGTCGTCGCTCGCTACGGTGAACGTGGGCAGCAACGCCTCCTCCGCTCGACGGCCTCGATAGCGCTCAAGTAGCAGCACCGGCCAATCGGCCTGCTGACGCTTGCGTTCGTCGCCGGCCGCAAACGCCGACGCCGCTTCGCATTGCCACAGCCACGCCGCCGTTGCCTCGACCGATGCCGTCCCGGCCATCGTCAGCGCATCACGTCCGCGGTAATAGCAGCGGCCATCTTCGATCAGCGTGATGGACGACTCCAGCACGGGCATTCCCCAATCGAGCGCGGCCTTGGCCACCTCTTTCGGCTTGCGCCCTCGCGTGCGTTGCGCGGCCAGTCGCTCGACGTCCGCCGCCCGGTAGCGTCGCTCGCGGTGAGTCTTCCCCGGCTCCGCGTGCAGCAATCCGCGGCTCACATAGGCGTAGAGGGTTTGCAACGACACACCGAGACGCTCGGCGGCCTGCGTGGCAGTGAAGTAATTCATCGGGTTCGAAGGGTGCGTGATGGACCAACAACTTGATTAAGTTAATCAATATTGACAATAAAATCCATCGGCATAAGCTTCAATGCGCCGGCAGTCTCGCATCGCGACGCATTGCGATGCCACGTATCGAATCGTTCGAGGACTCCCTATGCATTTCGCTGTTTCCGGGCAAGCCGTGCCGCTCGCCGAGGCCCCCTATTTCGTCGCGTCCTACCTGCACGACATGCGTCTGGCTGTCGCCGGGCATGACACGGCATTCTCATCCGCCCCCGTCAACCTGACGATCAGCGGCAGTGGCGCGTTGCCGTGTGCCTTCCCCTATACCGATTTCGCGACGGCAGCCATCGCCAGCGCGACGCTCTCCGTTGCCGGACTCACGACCGGTCCGGCGGGCGATTACGGGCTGGCGGATCACCCGGCGACACCCAGGGTGAACGTGGACCGGCGGCTCGCGTCGTTCTGGTTTCAGACGTCGCTGCGCTCGCAGGGATGGTCGTCACCGCCGCTGTGGGATCCGATTGCGGGCGACTACCGCGCGGCCGACGGCTGGATTCGTTTGCATACCAATGCGCCGCATCATCGCGCCGCCGCCCTCGCGGTGCTTGGCGTGGACGCCGATCGCGACGCCGTGGCGCGCGCGGTCGCCACCTGGCAGGCGGATGCGCTCGAGGCCGCCGTCGTTGCGCGTGGGGGATGTGCCGCTGCGATGCGCACGCTCGCGCAGTGGGAAGCGCATCCGCAAGGCCAGGCCGTGGCTCGCGACCCCTTGTTGCAATGGAAGACGTTCGACGCTGGATCGGCGGCGGGCACTGAGCGCGACATCAACGGTTGGAAGCCCATGCGGGAGCGCCCGCTCAGCGGCATTCGCGTGCTCGATCTCACGCGCATTCTGGCGGGGCCGACGGCCACCCGGTTTCTTGCGGGGTTCGGCGCGCAAGTGCTGCGTATCGATCCCCCCGGCTGGGACGAACCCGGCACCGTGCCGGAAGTCGTTCTCGGCAAGCGCTGCGCGCGGCTCGATCTGAAACAGCCTGAGGGCCGCGCGACGCTCGAAACGCTGCTGCGCGAGGCGGACATCGTCGTTCACGGATATCGTCCCGACGCGCTCGACCGTCTCGGCCTCGGTGCGGCGCGACGCCGTGAACTCAATCCCTTGCTGATCGATATCTCGCTCGATGCCTATGGCTTGCAAGGCCCCTGGCACGCCAGACGAGGTTTCGACAGTCTGGTGCAGATGAGCGCCGGGATCGCCGACGCAGGCATGCGGGCGGCGGGCGCAGAACGGCCGGTGCCGCTACCAGGGCAAGGTATTGATTACGCCACGGGGTATCTGATGGCGGCGGCCGCCGTTCGCGCGCTAGCCTTGCGCCAGACGCAGCACGTCGGCAGCACCGTGCGTGCCTCGCTCGCCCGGACCGCACGTCTGCTCGTGACACATCGCACGCCCGATCCCGCACCGTCGCCGCTCGACGCGGAGACGCCGCACGATCTGTCCGCGCGGATCGAGGATACGTCGTGGGGCCCGGTGCGGCGTGTGGCCACGCCAATGTCGATCGAGGGCACGCCCGTCGACTGGGCGTTGCCGGCAATGGCGCTGGGCACGGCCACACCGCAGTGGCCCTGAGAGCGCACTACTCGATGATGTGAAGTCGTGCCTGCCGCGCGGCGTGGAGCTGACGCTCCGCCTGACTCAGCAGCGCCGAGATGTTGGTCGGCTCGCCGGAGGTCAGGCCATCGGCATCGACCATCGCCGCTTTGTTGATCGCAATACCGAAGCTCGCCGTCAGCGGCAACACATTGCCATGCGGCAATGTCAACGCCGTGGCTTCGATGCGCCCGCGCAGCAATTCCGCAAATTGCTGCGCGCGCGCGCCGTCGAGCACACGGGCGAGGATCACGAAGGCGTCTGCGCCCAGGCGCGCCACCACGTCGCCGGGCTGGCAGGTGTTCTGGCAGACGGCACCCACGCGGCGCAGCACATCATCCCCCACACTGTGCCCCCAGGTCGCGTTGATCTCGGCAAAGTTGTCGATATCGAACTTGATTAATGCGACATACCCCGGCGACGGCATCGCGCACAGCGCACGCGCCTGTCGCTCGAACGCCCGCCAGTTCATCAGGCGCGTCAGCGGGTCGGTGTCGGCACTCATCTCAAGTTCCCCCACCAATCGCGCGCGCTCGCGGCGCAATTGCACCAACTCGATGGCGTTTTGCTTCAGGCCCCGTAACGCGTCGAACACGGCGTGCCCCTGCGCGCGACCCATCGGCACGCCCTCGCCGGGCACATGGGTATCGAGATTGCCCTGCGCGAGCGCATCGACGAAGCGCGTTGTCGCATCGAACGGCTCCACGACGCTGCGACGGAAACGGCGTAGCACGAAGACAATCAGGAGCATCATCCCGACCTCTGCCGTCGCCGTGAAGATCAGTAAATTGCGCGCGCTCGAGCGTTGCGCGTCAACGCTACGCTGCGCCAGTTCGAGCATGCTGTCGCGAAAATCGGTGATCGCGCGCATCGTCGGCACGTAATTGCGCGCAAACTCGGCAGTCGTGAGCGGAGCAGGTCGAGCCTGACCGGCCTGCGCGCGTACCGTCGCCACGTAATGCAGCCCCGCCGCGAAGTACTCCGCGTTCAGCGCGTCGAGCCGCTCCGGACCGAGCTCGGGCGGGTAGGTCAGGCGCGAGGAGATCATGTCGCGCAGTTGGTCAATACGACCCAGCGTTTTTTCAATCGTGCGCTGATCCGCTTCGCCGAGCGTCTTTCCGGAGGTCAAGGGTGCGGTGAAGCGCGAGCCGAGCAGGCCGGCAGCTTCGCGCAGATCCGCCGCCAGGCGTGCCAGGGCGACGTAGCGCAGCGCGTCGGGCGCGCCCTGGGAAATCACGCTGATACTCGACGAGATGATCGGAATAAAGTCTTCGATGACACGGGTCATGCGCTCGACGGCATCGCGCACTGCGGCGTCGCTGCGCATTTCACGCGGGCGCTGCACCAGCAAATCGACGTTCGCACTCGCCGCCGCGAGATCGAGGCGCGCGCGCTCGACCCCCCGCACACTGTTGACGCACTGCACGCACCGGTTCTTCGAGATTGCCGAGAGCAATTCCTGCAAATGCGCGTTGGTCGCCTCGCGCGCGTTGCGCAGCGCCGTGACGGATTCGTCGGGAAGCGGAAGGTCGGCGTCGAGCAGCGCGTTGGCCGGCCCACGCTCGGCAGACGCCTTCTCCATGGCGAGCAGCGACGCGCGCAGCACGTCGAACGCGCCGGCTGCCTCGCTGGTGCGCTGGTAGTTGATCCAGGCGCCGGCGAACAGACCGCAGCACAGGAGGAAGACGACGCCGCCAACCGCGAGATTCAGCAACCGAATGTGACCGGTGAGCGACACCGCAGAGAGTAACTTGCGCTTCATTGACGATGACACCGTCGGCCACACGGCACATGCTCCCCTAATCCCATATAAGGCCGCCACAGAACACGCCTGGACGGCGGCAATCCGCGGTGCGCCGCGCAAACGTCGTGCCCGGCCCCCGGCACGTACGCGTTGATTTCGCGACGACGCACGCACGCAGCGAGCATCGAAGCCGCGTTATTGTCGCACACCGATTTGCCGACGCCCCCGCAATCGCCCTGGGGCTTACAGGTCGATGGCCAGCTCCGTGCCCTGCTTGATCGCGCGCTTGGCGTCGAGTTCGGCCGCCACATCCGCCCCGCCGATGATATGCACACGCGCACCCGCCGCCTGAAGGCCCTCGGCCAATTCCCGCAGCGGCTCCTGACCGGTGCACAACACGACGTTATCGACCGGCAGCACGTGCGGCTGATCGTCAATGGTGACGTGCAGGCCGTCGTCGTCGATCCGGCGATAAGTCACGCCGGGCATCATCTCCACGCCGCGATGCTTGAGCGATGTCCGGTGAATCCAGCCGGTGGTCTTGCCCAGTCCGTCGCCCACCTTGGAAGTCTTGCGCTGCATCAGGTACACCTTGCGCGGCGAGGTTTCGGGCACCGGCGCGCGCAGGCCACCCGCATGGGCGTAAGCCGGATCGATCCCCCATTCCGCATAGAACTTCTCAGGCACGAGCGTGGCGCTCTCGCCCGCCTGAGTGAGGAACTCGGCCACGTCGAAGCCGATCCCGCCGGCGCCGATCACCGCAACGGTCTTGCCCACCGACGCGCCGCCGCGCAGCACGTCGATATAGCTGAGCACCTTCGGGTGATCGATACCCTCGATGGCTGGCGTGCGCGGCACCACGCCGGTGGCCAGCACGATGTCGTCGTAACCGCCTTCGATGAGCGATGCCACCGAAGCCCGCGTATTGAGTTGCACCTTGACGCCCGTGGCGTCCAGTTCATGGCGGAAGTAACGCAGGGTCTCGAAGAATTCTTCCTTGCCGGGAACGCGCTTAGCCATGTTGAACTGGCCGCCGATCTCGGTATCGGCCTCGATGAGCGTGACGTCGTGCCCCCGACGCGCCGCCACGGTTGCCGCTGCCAGCCCGGCCGGGCCGGCCCCGACGACCGCCACGCGACGCACGCGTCCCGCCGGCTCCACGCGCAGTTCCGTCTCATGACAGGCGCGCGGATTGACCAGACACGACGTGATCTTGCCGCTGAACGTGTGGTCGAGACACGCCTGATTGCAACCGATACACGTGTTGATGGCCTCGGCACGACCGGCAGCCGCCTTGTTCACGAAGTCGGGATCGGCCAGCAGCGGCCGGGCCATCGACACCATGTCGGCCTCGCCATCGGCAAGAATGCGTTCGGCCACGTCCGGCATGTTGATGCGGTTCGTCGTGATGAGCGGGATGCCGACATGCCCTTTGAGCTTGCCCGTCACCCAGGCGAATGCCGCGCGCGGCACGCTGGTCGCAATCGTCGGAATCCGGGCTTCGTGCCAGCCGATGCCGGTATTGATGAGCGTCGCCCCGGCGGCCTCGATCGCACGGGCCAATTGCGCCACCTCGTCGAAGGTAGACCCGCCTTCGACCAGATCGAGCATGGAGAGCCGGTAGATGATGATGAACTCGCGTCCCACACGCTGGCGCACACGCCGCACGATCTCCACCGGAAAACGCATGCGGTGCTCGTAGCTGCCGCCCCACGCGTCGGTGCGATGGTTGGTCCGGGCCGCGATGAACTCGTTGATCAGATAGCCTTCGGAGCCCATGATTTCGACGCCGTCGTAACCGGCATGCTGCGCCAGCGCGGCACAGTTGACGAAATCGTCGATGGTCGACTCGACCTCGTCGCTCGTCAGTTCGCGCGGTTTCGCGGGCGTAATGGGTGCCTGCAACGCGCTCGGCGCCACCAGATCGGGATGGTACGCGTAGCGCCCGAAGTGCAGGATCTGCATGGCGATCTTGCCCCCGGCGGCGTGCACGGCCTGTGTCACCACACGGTGCTTGTCGGCCTCTTCTTCGGTGCTGAGCTTCGCGCCCCCGGCGTAGGGCCTGCCCGCATCGTTCGGCGCGATGCCGCCCGTCACCATCAGCGCGACCCCGCCGCGCGCGCGCTCCGCATAGAACTCCGCCATGCGGGCAAAGCCGTTGCGTGCCTCTTCCAGCCCGACGTGCATCGAACCCATCAGCACACGGTTGCGCAACGTCGTAAAGCCCAGATCCAGGGGCTGCATCAAGTGGGGATAGCCGCTCATCGTTGTCTCTCTCATCGTCCGGCGGGCGCCGTGGGGTTTCAGGGGGACTGTCCGGAAAGCATAGGACACGTCGTTCGCGCGTCTTGAAAGTTATGCAACCGGTTGCATAGTTCGATGGCGATTCTATGCGGGCACTGCCAACTATGCAACGGGTTGCATAGTGGAATTAGAGTCCTTACACTGCCGGTCATGCCGCTCGCCCACGCCCTGATGACCTCGCTGCTGGAGAAACCCTCCTCGGGGTATGACCTTGCCCGCCGTTTCGACAAATCGATCGGCTTTTTCTGGCACGCCACGCATCAACAGATCTACCGCGAGCTGGCGCGCATGGAGGCGTCTGGCTGGATCGACTCCATGGCCGCCCCCGATGGCGGACGCACTCGCAAACGCGTCTACCGGGTGCTCGACGCGGGCCGCGACGAACTGCTCGCCTGGGCGGCCACCTCTACGGCACCGTCCGATCTGCGCGACGACCTCATGGTACGACTGCGCGCTGACGCCGCCATCGGCCCGCTCGGGCTGCAACCCGAACTGCGACGCCGCGCCGCGCTTCACGCCCAGAAACTCGCCGCCTATCAGGCCATCGAGGCGCGCGACTTTCCGGCTGGCGAAACGCTCACGCGCGAAGCCGCGCTGCAACGGCATATCCTCCTGCTGGGCGTGCGTTACGAGCAGGGCTGGCTGGACTGGACTCGCGACGCGCTTGCCCTGCTGGAACAGTGGGACGGCGCGGCGCCCGAGAGCGATACCTGTGATACGCCCGCCCGAACTACTGGCGCGTGACAGACCGGCGAGCGACCGGCAAACGCATCAGCCCGGAGATCCTTTCGTCCCATTTTCTTGTCAACGGACGGGGCACATGGCGCGTTTAACGGAGGCATCGACGGATTGCTTACCGGCATACGTCACCGTTTTTCGCCCCACCCTAGGCATTCATGGTGTTTTCTTCCAAGCTCTCAAAGCTTTCGTGGCTGACCCGCCGTGTTCGCACCCTGGCGACGCTGTCCGCCCTGGTCGCCGGCGCCCTCCCGCTCTGCTCCGCTCATGCCGGCACGGTCATCGTGCTCGACTCCGGCGCCGCTCAGCTTTCACTGATCGATCAGGCCACGCATAAGGTCATTGGCACGATGCCGACGGGCAAAGAGCCGCATCACCTGATGATTACGCCCGACAAGCGTTCGCTGATCGTGGCGAACTCCGTGTCGAACAGCCTGATGCTGCTCGATCCGAACACCGGCAAGCTGCAACGCCAGATCGCGGACATCGACGACCCGTATCAGCTCGGCTTCTCGCCCGACCGTAAATGGTTCGTGACGGCGGCACTGCGTCTGGACCGTGTCGACGTCTATCGTTACGACGGCGAGAACGTGACGGTCGTCAAACGCATTCCGCTGGCCAAAACGCCCAGCCACATGACGTTCTCGTCCGACAGCAAGACGGTGTTCGTCACGTTGCAGGATTCGGGCGAACTGGTGGCCATCGACCTCGCAACGCAGGCGGTCAAGTGGCGCATGCCGGTCGGCAAGACGCCTGCCGGTCTGTGGATGACACCGGGCGACAAGTACCTGCTGGTCGGCATGACCGGCGAAGACGACGTCGCCGTGGTCGACTGGCGTGCGCAGAAGGTCATCAAGCGCATCCAGACGGGACGCGGCGCGCACAACTTCCGTTCGCTCTCCGACGGCCGTCACATCGCGGTGAGCAACCGCGTCGAGAGCACGATCAGCATTCTGGATTACGAGTCGCTCACCAAGGTGGCCGACATCACCGGACTGATGCCCGGACCGGATGACATGGAATTGTCCGCCGACAAGCGCTATCTTTGGGTGACGTTCCGGTTTGCGCGCCACGTTGGCGTGATCGACCTGACGACGCGTCAACTGGTTGACCGCATCGCCGTCAACCGGTCGCCGCACGGCATCTTCTTTGCCGACCGTGCGCCCGTGCTCTCGCCGAATCCGGACTGACAAGGCCAACAGATGATTCAGGAAGCCCTCAACTTCGTCGACAGCGGCATTTCGGCCGTCCAGACGCTCATCTATGTCGATGTGGTTCAGCCGTTGCTGTTCCACTTCAACATGATGGGCTATGACGACGATATCTATGATGCCTTGTACTGGGTGCTCATCGGCGTCTTGCAGATCGGTTTGACGTATGCCCTGCTGCGCCCGCTCGAGGCATTGCGCCCGGTCGAGCAGTGGCAGGACCGCCGGCAGGTCCGCTCGGACGTGATCTACACGTGGATCGCCAAGCTCGGCATTCTGAATCTGCTGTTCTTCGTGGTGCTGCAACCGGTCTTCAACGCGTTGCAGAGTCAGATGGTGATTCACGGCCTGCCGAGCATCGATCTGGACGGCCTGTATCCCGGCGTGACGGATCAGCCGCTTGTGTCGTTCCTGATGTATCTGATCGTGCTCGACTTCGCCGGCTATTGGTATCACCGCTGGCAGCATCGCTTCGGCGTGTGGTGGGAGTTGCACGCGGTGCATCACAGCCAGCAGCAGATGTCGCTGTGGTCCGATGACCGCAATCACTTCCTCGACGACATCTTGCAGGCCGGGTTCTTCGCCGCGATTGCGCTCTTCATCGGCGTGCAGCCGGCGCAGTATGTCGTGCTCGTGGCGGTCAGCAACTTCCTGCAAAGCGTGCAGCACGTCAACGCCCGTCTGCCGTTCGGCCCGGTGCTCGAACGCCTGATCGTGAGCCCGATCTTCCATCGCCGCCATCACGCGATCGGCTACGGACACGAAGGCACGCGCTACGGCTGCAACTTCGGCGTGCTGTTCCCTTGGTGGGATATGTTGTTCCGCACGGCGTCGTGGGAACGCACTGTGGAGCCGACCGGCATTCGCGACCAACTCCCGGCGCCGCAAGGCCGCTCGCGCCGCTACGGTACGGGGGTCGTTGCGCAGCAAGTTCGCGCACTCGGGCGCATCGCTCGCCGTCTCGCCCCTCGCCGTCCGGCACTCTGAAGCGTCGCGAGGGGGCCGGGCTTCCCGCCTGCCCCCTATCGTGCCTGCCGTACCTACCGTGCCTACCGCACACATCGCGCACACTCGGGTAACACGATGTAACAGGGGGACGACCCTCGTCCCCCTGCCTGCCGCCCCCCTCCCGGCGGGTACCTTCCTCCCCGATTTCCCTGTCATGACAAGCGTTTACGCGCGCCGAAGCCGCGCCGGCGTACGTGAGAGCAGGTAACATGCCGTAACTTCCCGCGCCGTTCACTAAACCAAAACGGGCACTCGCCTCGCTAGACTGCTAATCATGGCATCCCCGGGCCGTTCCGGGACCGTCCCGGTAGATTGACCGGGGTTTGCGCGACGCCCGGCGTCGTGCAGGAGGCAGCTATGGAAGATACGTCGGACACCACGACACCGCCCGCACCGCAACCCGCGCCAGCGAATCAACCGCCGAAACGGCGGCGCACCGCGCTTTGGATCGGCATCGTGGTGGGGCTTGCGCTCGTGGCATGGGTCGCGTGGCATCTGATCCACCGCCCCGCGCCCCGGCGCGGTGCGCAACCGCAAATCGTGTCGGTCGCGCAGGCGGCCTACGGTGACATGCCGGTGACGATCACGTCGCTGGGCACGGTCACGCCCGAGGCGACCGTCACCGTACTGCCCCAGTTGAGCGGCTATCTCACACAGGTCGGCTATCAGGAAGGCCAGGACGTCAAACAGGGCCAATTCCTCGCCCAGATCGACCCGCGTCAGTACGAAATCAGCAAGGAACAGGCACAGGCCCAACTGGCCAAGGACCGCGCGGCGCTCGCGCAGGCCAGAGCCGACCTCGCGCGCTACACGCAACTGCACGAGCAGAAATCGATTGCCGAGCAGACCTTCGTCGACCAGCAGTTCACCGTCGCGCAAGACGAAGCCGCCGTGCAAGCCGATCTGGCCAATATCAAGCAGTTCGAACTGGACCTGACCTACTGCCGCATCACCGCCCCCGTCTCGGGACGCGTCGGCCTGCGGCTCGTCGACCCGGGCAACTACGTGACGGCAACGAGCACGACCGGCATCGCGGTCATCACCAGCATCAAGCCGACCACGGTTGAATTCACCGTGGCGCAGAACGCCCTGCCCGACGTCATGAAGCGCTTTCGCACTGGCGCGCCGCTGACCGTCACGGCGTATTCCAGCGACAACAAGGAGCAACTCGCCACCGGCACGCTCTACGCCGTGAGCAACCAGATGGCGACGGCGACCGGCACCGTCACGCTGCGCGCACGCTTCGCCAACGACGACGAAGTGCTGTTCCCGCAGGAATTCGTCAACGTGAAGCTGCTCGTCGACACGCTCCAGCACGTGGTGCTCGTGCCGACGCCCGCCGTGCAAAGCGGTGCGCCCGGCGAATTCGTCTATGTCGTCACGCCGCAGAAGACCGCGTCGTTGCGTAAAGTCACCATCGGGCCGAGCGACGGCAAGCACACCGTCATCACGGCGGGGTTGAACGCGGGCGATACGGTTGTCACCGACGGCATGGACCGGTTGAGCGACGGCGCGCACATCTCGCTGCCATTGACCGCCAGCGCGGCGGCCGCAGCGGGCCAGCCGCAGGACACCCCGGCGGCCGCGCGGCACGGCAGGCATCGCGATGCGGGGGCGTCGGCCCCGGCAGCCCAATGACTCGGGCCCCTGCGCCCGAGATCCCGTCGCCCGGCCACCGCCCATGAACTTTTCCCGTATCTTCATCCTGCGCCCGGTAGCGACCTGGCTGCTGATGATCGCCCTCGTGCTCACCGGCCTGGTCGCCGTGCGCGTGCTGCCGGTCTCGTCGTTGCCAAGCGTCGACTATCCGACCATTCAGGTACAGACGTTCTACCCGGGCGCCAGCCCATCGGTGATGGCCACGACCGTCACCGCGCCGCTGGAAGTGCAGTTGGGCCAGATTCCCGGCCTCCAGCAGATGATTTCGTACAGCGCGGAAGGATCGTCCATCATCACGCTGCAATTCGATCTCGCGCTCAATCTCGACGTGGCGCAGCAGAACGTGCAGCAGGCCATCAACGCGGCGAACAGCTTGCTGCCGAGCGGCCTGCCCGCACCGCCGACCTACGCCAAGGTCAATCCGGCCGACCAGCCGATCATGACGCTGGCCGTCACGTCAAATTCGCTCTCGCTCACCCAGTTGCAGGACGCCGCCAACAACCGGCTGGCCGCGAAGATCTCGCAGGTCGCCGGCGTGGGGGTCGTGACGCTGGCGGGCGGCAACGTGCCGGCCGTGCGGGTCGAGGCCGATCCGCAGAAGCTCGCGGCGTACGGGCTGAATCTCGATGACTTGCGCACGTTGCTCGCCAACGTGAACGTCAGCCAGCCGAAGGGCAACTTCGACGGACCGGAACTCGACTACACGCTCGACGCCAACGATCAGATCACCGATCCGCAGGACTATCTCGACACGGTCATCGCCTACCAGAACGGCAACCCGGTGTTTCTGCGCGATGTCGCCCATGTGTCCAAGGCCGCGCAGGACATCGAGCGCGGGGCGTGGCTGGGCAAGACGCCGGCCATCGTCCTGAACGTGCAGCGTCAGCCCGGTGCGAACGTGATCGCCACGGTCGACCAGATCAAGCGCGCGCTGCCGCAACTCGAAGCCACCCTGCCCGCCGGCATGCAAGTCACCGTGGTGTCCGACAGCACGGGCGTCATCCGCTCGTCGGTGAGCGACGCCGCGTTTGAACTCGTCCTTGCCGTGGTGCTCGTGGTCGCCGTGATTTTCGTGTTCCTGCGCAACGTGCCCGCGACGATCATCCCGAGTATTTCGGTGCCGGTCTCGCTGATTGCCACGCTGGCCGTGATGTACGAGCTGGGCTACTCGATCGACAACCTCTCGCTCATGGCGCTCATCATCGCCACCGGCTTCGTGGTGGACGATTCCATCGTGATGATCGAGAACGTGGTGCGCTATCTCGAAGCGGGCATGCCGCCGCTGGAGGCCGCGCTGGCGGGCGCCGGACAGATCGGCTTCACGATCATGTCGCTCACGATCTCGCTCATCGCCGTGCTGATCCCGCTGCTCTTCATGGGCGGCGTGATCGGACGGCTGTTCGGCGAGTTCGCCGTAACGCTCGCCGTCACGATCGTGATCTCGGCCATCGTCTCGCTCACGGTGGTGCCCATGCTGTGCGCCCGCATTCTCCGCGCGCAGGGCGACCGGCATCCGAGCCGCTTCGAGCGGGTGAGCGAGCGGTTGTTCGACAAGACGCTCGCCGCATACGAACGCGGGCTGAGGTGGGTGCTCGACCACCAGTTCCTGACGCTCCTCGTCGCGCTCGCGACCGTGGCGCTGACCATCGTGCTGTACATCGTGATCCCGAAGGGGCTCTTCCCGGTGCAGGACGTCGGTGTCCTGCAAGGCATTACCGTCGCCGACAATTCCGTGTCCTATGACGCGATGGTCAAGCGCCAGGCCGCACTGGCGGACGTCGTGCTGAAAGATCCGGACGTGACGTCGGTCACGTCGTACGTCGGCATCGACGGCATCAACACGACGCTCAACAACGGCCGTTTCCTCATCAACCTCAAGGCGCGCGACGACCGCTCGGAGACCGCCGCAGACATTGGCCGCCGCATCCAGCAAGCGACCGAAAAGGTGCCCGGCATCAAGCTCTACGTGCAGCCTGCACAGGATCTGACGCTCGACACCACGGTCTCGCCGAACCAGTACAAGTTCGTGTTGCGCGGGCCCGATCAGGCGACGTTGGCGCAATACGTGCCGCCGCTGATCGCGCGGATGAAACAGATTTCATCGATCACGGACGTGGCGAGCGATCTCGATACCAGCGGCCTGTCGATTCAGGTGGAGGTCAACCGCCAGTTGGCCGCCCGCTATGGCATCACCCCGGCGACCATCGACAACGCGCTCTACGACGCGCTCGGCCAGCGCATCGTGTCGACCATCTTCGAGCAGTCGAACCAGTACCGCGTGATCCTCGTTGCCAAGCCCGGTTCGCTGGGCACGATCCAGTCGCTCGGAACGATCTATCTGCCCAGCCAGACGAGCGCCAGCGGTCAGGTGCCGCTCTCGGCCATCGCCTCGCTCAAGGTGGTGCGCACGCCGCTCGCGATCAGCCATTTGCAGCAATTTCCCGCCGTGACGGTGTCGTTCAATCTGGCCACGGGCGCCTCGCTGTCCACCGCCGTGAAAGACATTCACAACGCCGAGCAGGCCGTGCATCTGCCGCCCTCGATTGCCTCGTCGTTCCAGGGGGCCGCACAGGCGTTCGAAGACTCGCTCTCTAGCGAGGTTTACCTGCTGATCGCGGCGCTGGTGGCCGTCTACATCGTGCTGGGTGTGCTGTACGAGAGCTTCATCCACCCGGTGACGATTCTCTCGACGCTGCCGTCGGCCGGGATCGGCGCGTTGCTGGCGCTGATGATGACCGGCAGCGATCTCGACGTCATCGGCATTATCGGGATCGTGCTGCTCATCGGGATCGTCAAGAAGAACGCCATCATGATGGTCGACTTCGCCCTCGACGCCGAGCGCGTGCAGCACAAGCCGCCGCGCGAGGCGATCTTCGAAGCGTCGCTGCT